>Ga0070741_10007019_pt1 | contig 23698 bp, 22 predicted proteins | sample Coa_R1_4_FD_66440 | JGI IMG/M metagenome (GOLD analysis project Ga0070741, IMG submission 66440) | Surface soil microbial communities from Centralia Pennsylvania, which are recovering from an underground coalmine fire - Coalmine... | ecosystem: Environmental > Terrestrial > Soil > Unclassified ...
TGGTACGAGCACGAGATCCGGCGACGGAGTTTCAGCCACGGTGTGCGTCGCACCCAACAGTAGTGCGCCGCCCTCTGTCATAACCGGTCCTACTTCTTTGCCGACAAACCGCACTTCCGTATCGGGCATGCGCGACAACACTTCCCATGGTCCTATCGCATCGAGCGCCGTTACGCCTGGATAAAGAAGAATTGCTATTTGAAAGGGCCTGGCTTTCTTCTCCATATCGTTATCGTCTCATTAGGATCTCTTGCGACCGGCAACTCAATGAGGTATTTCGCACGCAACCCATCCCCGCGGGAGGTACGAAGCCGCCACCCTTATCAGAAGACCTTACGGAATGTAAGATTGATGCGAGCAGCGCCGGTCAGAGCATGGTGCCCAGCCTTTAGCGGAGCGACGCCGTGATACACGAAACGTGCCGGACCGCCCCAAACGGCAACGTCGCCGCTCTCGAGGCGCAGCCGGCGCACGGGATCGGAGCGGCGTTTGCCGCCCCACAAGAACACAGCAGGCAAGCCAAGTGACACGGAGACGATGGGCGCCCAGGCATCCTTCTCATCACGATCTTGGTGGAGGCCGAGTTTGGCTCCTGCGAGATACCGGTTGATCAGGCAGGCGTCGGGATCGTACCCGCCGAACCCGGCCTCGCCGGCAGCGCGCGTAGCGAGGTCGAGAAACACCGCCGGCATCGCGGGCCAGGGCGCCCCAGTCGCAGGATCTACCGCGTCGTACCGATAGCCAGTGCGATCGGATACCCAACCGACGCGGCCGCAGTTGGTCATCGCAACAGACATCGTGTAACCGCCGGGCGTGACCAGATGCCGGAACGGCGCTGCTTTCGCGACCCGCTCCACTTCTTCGAGGAGCAAGGGCGTTTGAACAGTGGCGAAGCCGCGCAACAGGACAGCGCCTTCTTCCAGCCGCTCGCGGGAGGGCAATAACGGATCGCTGTCGAACAGAAGGTTCATGGCAGAGTCTGCTGCGGGATCACGCTCGACCCCGCAATCGGTCCATCGCGCGGCGATCCTGTTTCGACGGTTTGCCCGGCCGCAAGGCTTCAAGATACCGCATCGACTTACGCTGCTCGGCGAGTTTCAGCCGCGAGTTCCGGCTCTCCTCCGTTTCACGATAAAGTGCCTGTGCAGCCGGAGCCGGTCCGCGAATCTCGGTAAGAGCCAAAACCTCTACCTGAAAATCGCCCTGCTCGTTTTTTACCTTCAGCAGATCGCCTACACGGACTTCTCGGGAAGCCTTGCATTCTTGTCCGTTCGCCTCGATCCTGCCGAGCTCACATGCCCGAGCCGCAAGCGAGCGCGTCTTAAAGAATCGGGCGGCCCAAAGCCACTTGTCGATCCTCACGCGGGTCATACTTGTATTTTCGTTCAGCGAGGCCGCGCACGACGATGCGAAAGCGAGGGGCGGACGATCAGTGTGCCCGAAGCCACTCAGCAGCCCGAAAGATCGCGACGCAGCTCGAACCATGTGTAATCTCGCCGCTCACGGCGAGGTCGTAGGCTTCTTGGAACGGCATCCGGCGCAGCTCCATGTTCCATTCTGCCTCGTCGGGTGACCGTTCCGCATGACCGAGGCCGCGTGCAAGGAACAGGTAGTTAGGGCAGCGGAGCATTGTGGTGAAGGGATCCACATGACCAAGCGGAATCAATTCGCTCGCGGTTTTGCCAAGCTCCTCCCGGAGTTCCCGGTGCGCTGCTTCAACCGGGGTTTCATTCGGCTCGATTCCGCCACTGACCACCTCCAGCGACGGCCGGTCAATCGCGTATTTCCACTCCAGGACGAGCCAGACGTCTCCGTTATCCTCCATAGCCAGCACGCTGGAGCCGTGTTTAATCTCGACGAACTCATAAGTCGCCTCGGTCCCATGTGGAAGTATGACGCGATCTTCGCGAAGCCGCACAAGGTTTCCCTGGTGAACATACCGGCTGGACACTAATCTGACATGATTCCGCATCGCTCCATTATCGCGAGCATGCTGATCTCCGTTACGGCGCCAGCAAGACAATCTCGGTCGTATGTCTATCCGGCCACGACGAGCCCGACAATCATACCCACCGCCACACGCATTCCGCGCACGCAGGGCTTGCCCCCATCACCGCCGGGTTCCTCGTAATGCGATCCAGTATCATCGCCCTGTTGTACTCCGGCCGAGAGTCTAAACTGCTGTGTGGACGCCGCTGGACGTCGGCATACATTCATCGTTCGCAGTTGGGCAATGCGGGCGTGTATCCCGCCTACACACAAGACTCACTTCCTAAACGATTTTTGAAAGGTGTGGTGGCGGCGAGTGGATTCGAACCACCGACCTAGGGATTATGAGACCCTCGCTCTAACCAACTGAGCTACACCGCCAAGCTGCTTATTCCGAGTGTATCAAAAGCTTCCTTATACTTGAAGGAAATGACCTGTTCGCGACGTGCATTGCTGCTGGGTTCGCTTGCCGCACCCGCATTGGCCAAGCCGGAAGTTCGGCCGAGCATTCTGCTGATCCTTGCCGAAGATGTCGGGGCCTGGATGCTGGGATGTTACGGCAACCCGGAGATTCGAACTCCGAACATCGATAAGCTCGCTCAGCTTGGCACCCGCTTCACATTTGCGTTCTCGGCAAGCGCGGCCGGTTCCCCCGGCCGTGCTGCGCTGCTGACAGGCCGGTTTCCCGCGCAGACCGGGATCACCGATTTTCTGACGCCTGAGCCGATCGAGAATCCTCCGCAGGGCCAGGCCGCTGCGCCCGAGTCGTTCCGCAATGAAGTGATGATTTCCGATGTGCTGGCCAAGCAGGGCTATAGCTGTGGCTTCGTGGGTCATTGGGGACTGGGTACGGACGCGCAAGCACAGCACCAGTTCGGATTTTGGTGCACAACCGCCCCAGGCACACTTCAGCGGCAAAACCCAACGCTGAACCGGAATGGCCGGCAGGCAACGGAAAAAGGCGATCTGAACGAGCTGTTGACCGCTAACGCTTGCCAGTTCATCGAGCAACAAACGAAAGAGAAGCCTTTCTTTCTCACCGTGGCATACCCTGTTGGGTGCCGTCCGTATGAGGGCCTTGCGCAACGCTACTACGATCTCTATGCCCAGGCGCAGTTCGACCGCATCGGGCGAGAGCCGGCCGCGGCGAACGCGCTGCGGGATGCCGACCTGCTACGCGATACGGTCGGCCACCTGCGCAAAGCGGCGGCTGCGCTCACCGCGTTTGACGACCAGATCGTGATCCTGCGAAGCAAGCTCTCCGAGCGAGGTCTTGCCGAGAACACGCTCATCATTTTGACCAGCGACAACGGCTCGCTGCTCGGCCGCCACGGGTTGTGGAGCGATGGGCATGCCTCCGACCCCATCAATATGTTTGACGAAGTGGTACGCGTGCCGCTGATCTGGAGCTGGTTCGGCCCGATCCCTCCGGAAGGAGTACGGCCTGAGCTTGTGAGTGCCTGCGATCTGCTGCCGGCAATCTGCGAGGCCGCAGGCGCTCCCGTTCCGGACAACCGGAATCTATCCGGCCGCAGCTATCTCCCTCTGGTAACCAATCGCCCGCTGCCGAAGAAGCAACCGTGGAGCGGCGTGGTGTTTGCACAACTCCGCGACACGGAGATGGTGCGCGACAATCGTTACAAACTGGTCTTACGCGGGCACGGCAAAGCAGCCGGCGCCCTGTTCGATTTGCGGTCGGACGCGCGCGAGAAGGCGAACCAATATGACAACGAGCAGTACGTCACGATTCGCGACCGCCTGGCCGCCGAGCTTTCCTCCTGGCGCAAAAAGTATTCGTCATGAGGGCCTGAATGCTGTTCACCAGGTGCGATCGGCATCGTAAATTCGGGATATGATAGGAGCGCTTAGCTAGGATGAACGAGATGACACGGAGATCTTTTTTGCCGGCTGCCGGCGCGGCCCTGGCGGCGGCTCCGCCGTCGCAGGCTCAATCCGTGCAGCGCAAAGGCCGGCTGAAGCAGTCGGTCACTCGGGGCTGTTTCGGAAAGGGGATGCCGCTCGCAGAGATGTGCCGCAATGCGGCTCGCTTGGGTATCAAGGGTTTCGACCTGATCGGTCCCGAAGATTGGCCGGTACTCAAGGAGCATGGATTGGTGCCGACGATGGTGCCCGGCGGCTCCACGATCCGCGACGGCATCAATCGCATCGAGAACCACGCCCGCATCGAGCCCCTGCATCGCGAAGCGATTGAGAAGACTGCCGCGGCAGGCGCGCCCAACGTGATTATTCTCTCGGGCGAGCGCAAAGGTATCTCTGATGAAGAAGGCATCGAGAATTCGGTCCGCTTTCTGAACAAGGTCAAGGCGCTGGCTGAGGACAAAGGCGTAACTATCTGCCTGGAGCTGCTCAACAGCAAAGTAAATCATCCCGACTATCAGTGCGACCACACGTCCTGGGGCGTCGAGGTGTGCAAGCGCGTGAATTCGCCGCGTGTGAAGCTACTCTACGACATCTATCATATGCAGATCATGGAAGGCGATATCATCCGCACCATCCGCGAGAATATCCAGTACATTGCGCACTTTCACACTGCTGGAGTGCCGGGACGCCACGAGATCGACGACCGGCAGGAGCTGAACTACCGGCCTGTGGCTCAAGCCATTGTTGATGCAGGATTCACAGGCTATCTCGCCCACGAATACTCGCCGACGCGCGACCCGCTGCGCTCGCTCGAGGAGGCGATCGAGACCTGCGACGTGTGACACGAAGATCGTTCCTGGCTGCGGCACTGGCCGAAGCCTCGCGGTCGCCTGGCCTGAGGGCCACTACCGCCAGACTTCCCGTATTCTCGGCGCTCCCGGCGAATTCCGGTATCGGCTTCAAGCATGAGGCGAGCCGCACGACCCAGAAATATCTGCCGGAGTCCATGACCGGCGGAGTGGCTATGCTCGATTACAACAATGACGGGCGGCTCGATCTCTTCTTTGTGAACGGGGCAGCGTTGGCGGATCCGATGCCGCCCGGAAAGTCGCCCGACAAGAGCGATCCCCGCTATTGGAACCGTTTGTACCGCAACAACGGGGACGGCACCTTTACTGACGTCACGGAGAAGGCCGGAGTCCGAGGACAGGGATACGGCATGGGAGTAGCCGTGGGCGATTTCGATAACGACGGATTCGCCGATCTCTACGTCACGAACGTGGGCCGCAACATTCTATACCGGAATAATGGTGACGGCACGTTCACCGATGTGACCGATAAGGCCGGCGTCGCGGGCAGCGGGTGGTCTGTGGGCGCATGCTGGGTGGATTACGATCGCGACGGACGCCTGGACCTCGTGGTCACACGCTATCTGGATTGGGATTTCTCCGCAAATATCTATTGCGGCGACCGCAGGCCCGGCTACCGCGCCTATTGCCATCCCGACCAGTTCAAGCCGATCACTCACATCCTGTTTCATAACAACGGCGACGGCACGTTCACCGACGTGAGCCGGCAAAGCGGCTTATCGGGCGCTCCCGGCAAAGGGCTGGGAGTAGCCATTAACGATTTCGACGGAGATGGCTGGCCCGATATCGCGATCGCCAACGATTCATTTCCTCAGCAGCTCTTTCGCAACAACAGAAACGGCACGTTCACGGAAGTCGCGCTGACAATGGGGCTCGCCTACGATGAGGACGGCAAGACCTTCGCGGGAATGGGCATCGATTTCGCCGACTACGACAACGATAGCTGGGCCGACGTCTTTGTGAACGCGCTCGCGAATCAGCGCTACGGGATGTATCACAACGAGAAAGGGCGAGCGTTCGAATACGTCACCGGCCCAACGGGCGTGGGCGGCATCACCCTACTCCATTCCGGCTGGGGCGCCCGATTCATCGACTATGACAACGATGGCTGGAAGGACCTGTTTGTGGGACAGGGCCACGTCATGGACAACATCGAGCTCACGCAGCCCTCGGTGCGATATCTCGAGCCGCTGCTGCTGATGCGCAATGCTAATGGAAAATTTCTGGATGTCTCAAAACAAAGCGGGGCGCCGTTTCAAATGCCGATGGCTGCGCGCGGCGTGGCGTTCGGAGACCTGAACGGCGATGGGTTCCTGGACATCGCGATCAACTGCAATGATCAGCCCGCTGTGGTTCTGTTAAATCAAGGCGGCAACGGGAACCATTGGCTGCTGGTGAACACGGCCGGCACCGCGAGCAACCGAGACGGCATCGGGGCGCGCCTTCGCGTGGTTACGCCCTCCGGCCCGGAGCAGACCGGCTACGTGAGCACCGCCGGGAGCTATCTTTCAGCCAGCGACAAACGTGTACATTTCGGCCTGGGCAAGGACACTATGGTGAAGCTACTGGAAATCCGATGGCCCAACGGCGCGGTGCAGCGGCTGGAAAACATCAAGGCCGACCAGGTGCTTATGGTGCGGGAGCCCTCAGCGGCCGGCGGGCGGCCTACAGCGTGATGCCTCCATCAACGGCAAGCACCTGCCCGGTGATGTAACTATCCGGCTCCAGAAAAAAGCGCACAGCGCGAGCGATATCCGCCGCACGGCCGAATCTGTGGATGACGCCATCGTTCAAATAGCGGTCGTACTTACCGGACGCAATGCTGGCCTCAGCCATTCCGGCCGCTGTCACTCCGGGGCTGACAACGTTCACGCGAATATTGGGAGCGCCGCGGCATTCCTTCGCCAGAATGCGCGCCGCGTGAACCAGTGCGGCCTTTGGCGCAGCATAGGCCGTAGAACCTGGAAAGAGCGCGGCAGCCTGCATCGTGGAGAGAAGAACGATCGCGCCTTCTGTGCCGCGTTCGCGGATGCGGTGGGCAGCTTCGCGGGCCAGCAGAATCGGTCCGGCAAGGTTCACGCGGCACGAGCGCTCTAGAGCCTCTTCAAACTCGCCCGGATCCTTTGCGCGGGCGGGATCTCCCGCGAAGACCACCAGGCCGTAGAGCGCCCGAGCGGCATCGAGCAGTTTGCGGCGTTCGGCCGCTCTGCTCAGGTCGGCTTGGACCACGATCGAACTTCCGGTCCAGCGTGAGGCACGCTCCGCATTAGACCTGTAACTCACAACCAAGCGCGCACCCTCGGCCGCGAGTGCCTCGGCAAGAGCCGACCCTAGCCCTCCAGAGCCGCCCGCCAGCACGATCTCCCTGCCTTCGAGCGCGCTAGACAATTACGGGCTCCCGCTCGCGCAGCCCAGCGCAATCGAAGGCCACGTACCCGCAGCCCACAACGATCAAAAACATCGCCAGCACCTCACTGTCTCCCAGGTTCACTTCGAATAATCCTTCGATCATGACCGCGATCACAATCGCGATGCCCCCGTGCAACAGAAAGCGAAGTTCGCCCGGACCGCGAGCCAGCTTTCGCAGCGCCCGCGAGAAGTCCACAATCACTCTTACCAGCAGCCAAACCAGCACGAGCGTGGTTGGGATGCCGCGCTCAGCAGCGTAGTGGATGTACAAGTTATGCAGGTGCCCGTAGTAGCCCGGCGGCAGCGGGCGCGGAGTGTCAGACGGCACCCAACGCTCGAACTGCATGCGCACTTCTTCGGGGCCAATCCCCAGCCACGGGTGCGCTTTGATTATCTCCAGGCCCGTGCGCAAAGTGATTTTGCGGAATTGGTTTGAGTCCGCCGGCCCGGGCCGCACGATGGAGGTAAAGCGCTCTGCAAGCCAAGCGGGCGCCAGTAACAGCATAAGCACACCGGCCACCGGGGCAGCCATGGCTATGATGCGGTCCCACGACCAGAGCAAATAAAGCCCGCCGGCAGCCGCGGCGAGCCAGACGCCGCGCGTTAATCCGAGCAGGAGCGCTACGGACACCAGTGCCGCGCAAAAGACCCATATCCATCGGAGACGTCCTAGGCGGGGTCCGAAGAGCAGGAACGAAAGCAGCATCAGGAGTACCAACATTTCCTGGGCGGAATACGTCATCCAGTGGCTTGCAAACCCGGTGATGCGGCCTCCGATATAGAACTCGTAAAAGCTTCGATGCAGCAGTTGGGCCTGGTGAATCTTCGACGCAAATTGAATCAATCCGCGGACCGCGATCAGTCCGCCTGCGGCGGCCCAGCAGAGAAAAAGCCGGCGCAGCCAGACCACGTCTCGGAGCAGCGAGTATACGACTGCCAGTTCCAGGAAAACGAAGATCTTGCGGACCTGCGGCAAGCCGGCCATGGCATTTCCGGAAAATGCCACGGAGATCAGAGTGCCCGACACAAACAGAATCAGCGGCAGCCAGATAGAAGGGAGTCGCGGGCGCTCACGGGAAAGCAGCAGTGTTGCGAACGCCAGTCCTAGCAGCATCTGCGAAGCAGCGATCGAAAATAGTACCGTGACCGCCGAGCCGAACGTGAACCACCGGGCGGCTTCCAACAGAGAGGCTGAACCGAACCAGCCAGTTCGATCGAAGGGAGGACAGATTCTACAACTCCAGTCGCACGAGATACGGGCGCATTCCAGCTATACTAATAGCAAACCACAGATTCGTCCAATGCGTTACCGGTATTCCATATTGCTGCTTCTCGCTCTGTCAAGCAGCGCCGGCGCGGGAGAAACGGACGGTGCAATGTTCGACCAGACGGTTCGGCCGTTTCTGGCGCGCTACTGCCTACAGTGCCACAGCGCGAAAGTAAGAACGGCGAATCTGGATCTGGAAGCATATCGGAACGCAGCCTCGGCCACGAAAGACACAGCCGTTTGGGAGCAGGTGCTCACCAAGCTGCGGACCGGTCAGATGCCTCCGAAGCCCATGCCGCGTCCGAGTGCGGCAGAGATAGCCGCTGTCACGCGATGGATCGATGGCGCGCTTGCTGCCGCATCGCCGGCGAAGCCCGAACCCGGGCGATTGACCGCGCATCGCCTGAACCGCTTCGAATATAACAACACCGTACACGATCTGCTGGCGGTGGATTTTCGGCCTGCGGACGATTTTCCGGCTGATGATTCCGGTTACGGATTCGACAACATCGGTGACGTGCTGTCGCTCTCGCCCGTCCTGATGGAAAAATATTTAAATGCGGCGGAAAAGATCGCGCGGCTGGCTATTGCCGCGGACCCGCCTCTAAAGCCCACCTTGGAGCGGCACAGAGCCGACAAGCTGGACCAGGTCGGGCCCGAGCTCGCTCTCCGCCATCGCTTTCCGGTAGAGGGTGACTACGATCTGCGCTTTAACTTGACCGGCCGGCGGCCCAAAAAGGTGCCGCAGCACTTGGTCGTAGATCTTTCGCTTGATGGACAGCCGCTTCGGCACTTCGACGTCAGTGTGGAAGAAGACAAGCCGCGCATTTTCGAAGAACGCTTCCACATACATGCTGGTGAGCGGGCCTTAAAGGTGGAAGTTATCAAAGATGAGCCGTTGCCCGAGACGCTTCCGCCAAACGTTCCCAATCAGGTCCAGGTTGACTATCTGGAGATTCGCGGGCCATACAATCAGGTCGCGCCCCCGCCTCCGGAAAGCCACAAGCGTGTCTTTGTTTGCGGGCACGCCAACGGTCATCACACCGAAGCATGCGGCCGGCAGATCGTGGCGAATCTCGCGCGGCGCGCATGGAGACGCCCCGTCAGCGAGCGGGAAGTGGATCAGCTTCTCAGCTTCGTCGAAATGGCGCGCAAGCAGGGCGACTCCTTCGAGCAGGGCATCCGGGTTGCCCTGCAGGCCATTCTCGTCTCCCCGCATTTCCTGTTTCGGATCGAGCGCGATCCTCCGTCTACCGAACCGGGAAGCGTGCGGGCTGTTTCACCGTTCGAGATGGCCTCGCGCCTCTCCTACTTTCTATGGAGCAGCATGCCCGATGAGGAACTGCTCCAGGCGGCCGCAGATGGCAGCTTTACGGATGCACGCAAACTGGACGCGCAGGTGCTTCGCATGCTTCGCGATCCGCGCTCGCGCCGGCTTGTCGTGAACTTTGCCGGCCAGTGGCTGGAGCTTCGGAATCTGGATAGCGTCCGCCCGGATCCCGAGCGTTTTCCTGGATTCGACGATAGGCTCCGCGCGGCTATGCGCCAGGAGACGATCTTATTCTTCGATTCCATCGTACGGGAAGACCGCAGCATTCTGGATTTTATTGATGGCCCATACACATTTCTGAATGAGCGCCTGGCGCGGTTCTACGGGATTCCGGGAATTGAGGGGGACGAGTTCCGGCGCGTCGCTCTGACGGGCGGTGAGCGGAGCGGCGTATTGACACAGGCCAGCGTGCTCACGGTCACTTCGTATCCGAACCGCACGTCTCCCGTGCTCCGCGGAAAATTCCTGCTGGAGAACATTCTGAATGCGCCGCCTCCGCCGCCTCCGCCCGATGCCGGCTCGCTCGATGAGAGTCAGGTCAACGTAGCGGGCACGGTTCGCGAGCAGTTCGAAAAGCACCGCTCGCAGGCCACCTGCGCTGCCTGCCATGCGCGCATGGACCCGCTCGGTTTCGCGTTCGAGAACTACGACGCGATCGGGAAATGGCGAACCCATGAGGGCAGGTTTCCCGTGGACCCTTCCGGCGTGCTGCCGGACGGGCATGCATTCCGCGGAGCCGCTGAACTGAAATCGATTCTCAAAACTCAGAAAGATGCCTTCGCGCGCTGCCTTACAGAGAAGATGCTGACGTATGCGCTGGGCCGCGGGCTGGAGCGCTACGACCGGCCCGCTGTCGACCAGATTTGTCGTAGAATGGCGGAGGAGGAATACCGGTTTTCCAGCCTGGTTCTGGGAATTGTTCACAGCCTTCCGTTCGAGATGCGGCGGGTTGATCCAGGACGGCCAACTCCGGACTCCGTCGCGGCGGCCGGGCACACGCCGCGGAGAGGAACATGATCACGCGCAAGCAGCTTCCGAGACGAACATTCCTCCGAGGGTTAGGGACGGCCATTGCGCTCCCCGCTCTGGATGCAATGGCACCCGCATTCGGCGCAGCTTCGCGGCTGGGCGCCAAGCCCGTTTGCCGCGTGGCATTCCTTTACGTGCCGAACGGCATCATCATGCAGGACTGGACGCCTGCAGCGGAAGGCACGGGGTTCGCCCTCCCGCCGATCCTGGAGACGCTGGCGCCGTACCGCGATAACCTGCTCGTTATCTCAGGCCTCACCGATAATAACGGAAGAGCTTTGGGCGACGGACCAGGCGATCATGCGCGGGCGGCAGCGAGTTTTCTGACGGGAGTACACCCGAAGAAGACCTCGGGAGCCGACATTCGAGCCGGGGTCTCGGCCGACCAGATCGCGGCGCAGGCGATCGGCCGGGCCACGCGGTTTCCCTCGCTGGAATTGGGTTGTGAAGACGGCCGGCTGGTGGGCAATTGCGACTCCGGCTATAGTTGCGCTTACAGCAACAGCATCTCCTGGCGGACGCCCTCGACGCCAATGCCGCCCGAGATCAATCCGCGCGCGGTGTTCGAGCGGCTCTTTGGCTCCGGCGACGACCAGGACCCGGCTGCACGCGCCAAGCGTCAGCGCTATAAAAAGAGCATCCTCGATTTCGTTTTGGAGGATACCCGGCAGCTCGAGGGCGCCGTCGGTCCGGCCGACCGCCGCAAGCTCGACGAATACCTGTCCGCAGTCCGCGAGATCGAACGGCGCATTGAAGAAACAGAACGCAATTCGCGGGAGATCACCCCAGGAATTGAAAAGCCCGCTGGCATACCCGTCGATTACCACGAACATGCCCGGCTTCTTTTCGATCTGCTCGTCGTTGCGTTCCAGGCAGACCTCACGCGTGTTGCCACCGTGCTGATGGGACGGGAAGGCAGCACGCGCCCGTATCGCGAAATCGGCGTCTCCGACGCGCACCACCCTCTAACGCATCACCGCAACAATCCGGATATGATCGCGAAGGTTGTACAGATCAACCGCTATCACGTCGAGCAGTTCGGATATTTTCTGGGCAAGCTTCGCTCGATTCAGGACGGCGAGGGCACGCTGCTGGACAATTCGATTCTTCTGTACGGCAGCGGCCTGGCAGACGGGAATCGGCACACGCACAACGATCTGCCCATTCTGCTTGCCGGCCGCGGCGCCGGCACTCTACGCCCAGGCCGCCACATCCGCGTTCCCGCTGAGACGCCAGTCACCAACCTGTACATGTCCATGCTGGAGCGCGTGGGCGTGAATCCGGAGCACATCGGCGACAGCCAGGGACGTCTGCAGCAGCTCTCCGAAATCGGTTAGCCAAAGTTCGGCGAAGCCGATCGATACTGACCGTTTGCGGGCACGCGGTCAGCCAGATAGTACGTGATGATCAGAAGAGCCGTTCCTGCTTCTTCATGGTGCCGAATGAGCCGATATTCGCCACTGCAAAGGCCAGTCGGAATTGATTTTCGTTTCGCGTGCCGAAGCTGAAGCGCCGATACTGCACGCTGAACCCGCAGCAGTCCGTGTTGTAGGTCACCTGCGTAATTGCGTACTGCATTCTCCCTTGGCGGTAATCGTAAATGGTCACAAACGCGGCATTCCAGCCGCGGCGGTTGTCGTTGCCAAACCCGAGTGATCCGCGAAACTGATTGGCGCTCGGAGAGAGAACCTGGCCGGTATGCACCTGGTTGTGTCCGGCCGAGATGAAATAACGCGAGAAGTGGAAGTCGGCATTCAGGCCGCTGTCGACCACTTCTCCGCGAAGCGGATCATAATCCGCCCGCCACTCCACCCCGAAGCCCGGCCGGGGCGAGGCGCGAATGATCGAGACAACCGGTGACGTGCCTCGCGGCACGCCGTCCAAGAAGGTGTACGGCGTCAAGCCAATCGTGCTGGCGATGACGTTCCTCTGCCCAGGCTGTAACGCGCCGCCGAAAGTCGGATCGAAGTACCGCGCCTGCGTAAGCTGCCAGCTTAGCACTTCGAACACTTGATCGTTTCGTTTCGCATATAGCCGGTTTGTGAGCGAGATTTCGGCCTCGGACGTGTTTGACAGCAGGTCCAGCTCGTCAAAGCGGATAATACGGTCGAAGTTATCAATGCCGCCCACGTAGTGGTACGATGCCCGCGGCTCGATCACGTGCTTCAGCTTGTCGCCCAGCCAGGTCTTTTGATTGAATGTCCGCGCAAGCGACGGAAGAATCAAATCGACGTGAAACTCGCGGGCGCTTCGGGTGATGTTCTGGCTTATGATCTGCCCATTTTTCTGGCTTTCGCCGTAGTGCGTTTCCTGGATCGAGAAACTGGGGATCAGGCTGATCTGCTTCCAGCGAATGGCTGTCGTAATGGTCGGCCGGAAGTCCAGCCGTGGAGTGAACTGCCGGGTTTGGAACAGCGGCTGGCTGCGATCCAACAAACCTCCGCTGGTATCCAGCGAAAACCAGACGGGAAACTTGTCCGTAATCTGCCGGTCGCGGCTCGACAGACGGAATTCCGGAAGGCGGCGAATCAATACTGAGTTGCCGGGCGTGGCGTCCTGGAAATTTTCGAGCCGGTCGAGGACGACATTAAAGGTATAGTAAGACCAATTCTTATTGATAAATCCAACCGAGTGGACTTCGGCGAAAACAGCTTCGTTGAACGATTCCGTAAAGGCCTGGCGGAAGGTCAGAGAGCTAAGGTAATTGAGAACGCCGCGGGCTTGAAATCCGTCGCCAAGGTCAGCCTTCGCCGTTGCATAGATGCTGAAACCGCCCTGTTTGATGCGGTCTCCGTTCGATAGTTGGAGGCCCTTGTCCTGCACGCCGAAAAAGATCGCGTCGAAATCCGTGCGGGCTTTGGGCTTTCCACGAACATCGATGTGATGGGCAAAACCGCGCGCGGTGAAGTCTTGCACCTGATAGGTCGCGTCGTAACTGCGATTGATCGCCCAAAAATAGCCGATGCCCAGCATTTTTCCACGAGTGGAGCTGTTGCCGATGTTGGGAGTGAGAATTCCGCTTCGCCGCGGCACACGCTCCAGTGATTTGTAAAAGAACGGAGTATAGAACAGCGGAAACTTCCGGACGATAAATACGGAATGGTAAGCGATGGCGCGGTCTTCGGGTATGATGTCGAACTTCGGCCCCTTGAGCCGCCACCACGGCCTGGGCATTTTGCAGTTGGTGAGGAAGCCATTGTGCAATACGTATTTTTCACCGAGCCGCTCGGCCCACTCACCCTGAAAATAATAAGGCTCGGTGCTGGTCAGCAGACCGGGGCGGGCATCGATACGCGGCCGCGCGCTGCCGCGCACGTTGTAGAATTTGCCGGTCTCGCTGTGTGTGTTGTATACGATGCGGTCGGCCCAGATTCGCTCATTGCGTTCGAAATTCTGGAAAAAGACGCGGCCGCGAGCCTCAGCGTCGCCTGTATCGTCGTTGAAGTCGATCTCGTCGGCGCGAAGCAGCATTTGCGCGTTCTCAAGCTCCGCCCGGCCGCGCAGGTGCCGCAAAGGCCCATCGACGGTTTGCCTGACGGCTCGAACAATCCATTCATTCGGGGGAGGCGGATTGCGGCGGTGCATCGCTTCCGCATTCTCTTCCTCCTGCGTGGGAGATGGCGGCGCTGCCGGTTTGGGGGGTGAAGGATTTGCCTCCTTCTGCCGATCTATCTGTGGTGACGCGCAGAGCGCGGACAGCAGCAGGACAGCGAATGTGCGGAGCAGTGTAGCGCGCCGGATTGTGCAACAAAATTCGTGACAAGAGGACGGATTTGTGTTACGTAGAGGAAGAGCGCTGGTTCCGAGAAGCCCCAATCGGAGAACGTAACATAATTGTGCCGGTTTCCGCTGAGGCGCCCTTAGAACGGGGCCGAGCTTGCGGTTACTCAATACGGCTTGACTACGATGACGTGTGGCTATTGCGGTTCTTGGACGTCGGATGGTGATCATCGGTGTCGGCGCTGCGGCCGTCGTCTGCCCGGCGCGCTGAGCGATAATCCTTCAGATACACCCGGGATGCATCGGGTTACCGGAGCATTGGCAACTGCTCCGGCCCCTGCGCCCCGCACGGTGCAACCTGCAGCGTTGAAGCGGCCGCTGCCGCCGCGTCAGGGCCTGCTGTTTCCGGATCGATCCAAGGTCGTCGCCTTCGAGGCCTTTTCGCCGGGAAGGGTGGAGGCAGTCCCGCGTCCCAAAAGACCAGCAGCATCGCCGCCGGGTTCGAAGGTTCAGCGCCGCCGTCCCTTGCCGGCGTCCGATCTGCAGCCGTCGCTCGATTTTCTACCCCCGGCTCCGCCGGCTCCGCGAACATTAAAAACGTCCGTGGAAGCGGTTATCTACTGTGACATGGCGGCTGCCAGCGCCATGCATCGCAGCGTGGCCGCCGCTCTCGACCTGAGCATGGTTCTGATCGCCTTCGGCGCTTTCCTGCTCACCTTTCATTTCGGCGGTGGTGATTTCACGCTGGATCGATTGAATCTTCTGATATTCGGCGGTGCATTCGGATTGATCCTCGCCTTCTACGGGCTGATTTGGGTACTGACCCGATCGGAAACGCCGGGCATGCGGTGGACCCATCTCCGATTGATCAATTTCGATGGGTTCCCTCCGGACGCCACCCACCGCGCGCTACGCTGGGCGGGTACGTGCCTCAGTATTTGCGCCGCCGGGCTGGGTATCTTGTGGGCATTGGTGGACGAGGAAAGCCTTACCTGGCAGGACCACATCTCGAAGACCTTCCCCACATTCCGCGAAAACGAAACGAATTTTGTTCGCCGCAGCAGCTAAGAATAGGTCAACTACTTTTTTTCGCTAAAGTAGTCGGGATCGAGAGAGACAGCCGTTTTCTTACGCAGTTCATCGACCGTCTTCTGCGCGATCTCAGGAACCATGCGCTTTTCCAAGTCAGGCCGAATCTCCTCAAAAGTCTTGGTGACGCGCTCCTCCACTTGAATTATGTGGTACCCGAATTGAGTTTTGACCGGCTCGCTGATTTCGCCCGAGCCCAGGCGAAATGCAGCCTGTTCAAAAGAAGGAAGCGTCTGGCCGCGAACAACGAATCCCAGTTCGCCGCCGCGAGCCGCAGAGCCTGTGTCGTCGGATTCGGATTTCGCCAAAGCGGCAAAATCTTCACCGGCGAGCAGCTTCTTTCTGATCTCGTTGGCCTTGGCTAACGCTTCGTCTTCGCTCAGATCTCTGGCCTCAGGCCGATTGGGTACGGGGGATCCTTTCATCCGTATCAAGATGTGGCGCACACGGACGCGCTCGTATTCGCTCTTGTGCTGCTCGTAGTATTTGCGAACATCGGCTTCGTCGGGTTTCGTAGTGGCTACCTCCAGATTGGCCAACAGATTGTCCGTATGAAACTTCAGTTGTGTGCGAAATGCGTCGGACTCGTCCAGTTTGCGGCGGCGTGCCTCCTGAGCCAACAGCTTGACCCGCACGATGTTTTCAGCGAACTGGCGCCGGGCGGAGCCGCGGAACCGGGGGCGAGCCTCGGGCGGCAGCGTCTCGAGAATGCGGTCAAACTCCGCAGCTGTGATCTTTTCATCGCCGACGGTGATCAGGACGTGGTCCGGCGGAACAGACGGAACCTGCGCGCTGCTCTCATCGGTCGACAGCGTTACGGTTATGCCCCCGGGTAGTGTTTGGGTTGCCAATGGCGGCGGGGGCGCGGATGCACCCGGAGCTTGCGGCTTTGCACCTCCAGCCGGAGCCTGCGGCGCCGGAGTTTGAGCGAGCATTGAAGCCAATGAAAAGAGAACAACAAACAACCGCATCTATCCAGCATAGCGGCACTGTGGAGATCCTTCTACTCCGAGTGCCCTGGGCCAGCCGGTTCCAGAATCGCCGACATAGAGCCTTTGGAGCGTGCCAGACGCCAGTCCGGTCCGTACGCGTGGATCTGATCCCGCGCGAATGCGGCCTGCGGCAACTCACAGGTAATCAGAATAGTGCGTCCGCAGCGGTCCACCTCCTCCGCATGGCGGAACGCTTCGTCGAGGGAAAAAATGAAAAGCTTCTGCAGCATTTCGATCACGTAATCGTAGGTGTGATCGTTATCGTCAAGGAGCACGACGTGATAGAGCGGCACCAATTGGTCCCGCTCCAGAATCTCTACTTCGGGAGAAACACCGGCCTTCCCCATTTGACCCGAATCCTGTTGTGCACTTCCGTCTTAGTATGGCACGGTGGTCAGAGGACCCGGAACAGCCAGCGGCGAACAGCGGTGATTAGGATGTGAATGTCCAGGCTGAGAGACCGGCATCGAAGATAATAGAGATCGTGTTCGAGCGCGCGCGCGAATTCGTCGACTGTTTGCGGCGCGCGCGTGCGGATCTGGGCCCAGCCGGTCATGCCTGGCTCGAGCCGATATCGTTGCCGGTAATAGGGAATCTGCTCGTTCAGAACGGCAGCGCCTTCCACAGCGTCAGGTCTCGGCCCGACCAGCGCCATGTCCTCGCGCAGCACGTTCCAGAATTCTGGAATCGCATCTAGGGATTTCCTGTGCACCCAGCACGCGAAGCGCGCCCGCGCGCCGCTCGGATTCTCCAGATCGGCAGGGCGCCAGAACCGATATCGTGTGAAGATTCGCTGGCCGCGGCCGATACATAGTTGCCGCGCCATAATGGGGCCCCTGCCCAACAGCCGCAGAGTAGCCGCAACGAAGAACGCCAGCGGCAGACAAATCAGTCCCCCAATAGCGCCTGCCAGCAGATTAACCAGTCGGGGCAGCATTGGGTTTGTCGCATAAAGGCCGGCTTCTCCGGAAACCAGGAAATGCGTTGGCCGCAATCCCGGCGACCACACACGGCCGAAAACATTCTCGTACGTGGACCAGGCCTCCTCGATCTGGAAGCCCGCAAACCGCAACGCAACCAGATCCCCGACTGGCATTCGTTCCCGCCGGTCCGCCAGCCCTACTACAATCCGATCAGGCTTCGTAGCCGCGGCCAATTCCATCAGCGAGTGCGTTCCGCCGAGCAATCGGCCCGGAGCTTCCGCCGCATGCGTTGGATCGTCGATGTAGCCGATGACCGAGAGTCCCAGAAGCGGCTGGTCTTCGATAGAGCGGGCGATCTGGGGTACCGGCGGCGCCGCGCCGACAAACAGCAGGCGCTCGGCTCCCACCAGCCTGAGCACGTGTGTGGTGTACACAATCCGCCACGCCAAAATGCCGGCCAGACATACCGCGCTACCCAGCACCATCACGCGGACGGGCATTCTCAAATCGGGGTTGGCATAGGTTACGAAGGCTTCGGCCAGAAAGGCCGTGCCCATTACGATGCAAAGCTGCTGCAGCAGTGCAACCCGCGATTTCACAAAAATCTTCGCGTACAGTTCCTGAAAATACATGCTGCCCACGATAATCAGCGTCACGATCGACACACGAATCCAACCGCCATAATCCAGAAGGAAAACGCCGGGATCCTCGGGCATGATTGCGAACGTCGCCAAAAGAAACGAGAAAACGATCAGGATCGCCTCGCAAACGAACAACGCCAAGGCGCCAGCCGGGACAAATACGCGGAAGAGGCGGTTCATTGGTGCGAGCTCGGAGTCTGAACAATTATAGCCCGCTGCCGCTCGGCCGAGCCCGCCAGCCGCTCCGCAAGACCCTTTTGCTACACTCGGGGTGAGTGCCTTTGGTTTACCTCGATTACCACGCTACAACTCCGGTTGATCCACGCGTGCTCGAACGCATGCTTCCGTATTTCACGAAGGAATTCGGAAACGCGGCAAGCCGGAGCCACAGCTTCGGGTGGCGCGCGGAGAAAGCCGTCGAAGACGCGCGGCGGAAAGTCGCGGAGATGATCGGCGCGGCGCCTAAGGAAATTATCTTTACCAGCGGCGCCACCGAGTCGATCAACCTGGCCTTAAAAGGTGCTCTGGAAGCTCTGCCCGAAGCTCCCGGCGCCGAGGTCATCACCACCTCCATCGAACACAAGGCTGTTCTCGACACGTGCAAAACGCTCGAGAGGCGCGGCTTTCCGCTCACCATCCTGCCCGTCGACAGCGACGGGCGGCTTGACCCGGAGCGCCTGCGGGCCGCGATTACGGAACGTACAGCGCTGGTCAGCGTTATATGGGCAAACAACGAGATCGGCGTCATCCAGCCAATTGCGGAAATCGGCAAGATTTGTAAAGAACGCGGCGTGCTGCTGCATTGCGATGCCGCACAGGCGGCGGGAAAGATTCCAATCGACGTGGAGCGCGACCAGGTTGATCTGCTCTCCATCAGCGCGCATAAGATCTACGGCCCGAAGGGCGTCGGAGCGCTTTATGTTCGGGGGCGCAATCCGCGGGTACGGCTTCGGGCCCAGATTGATGGCGGCGGACACGAACGCGGCATGCGGTCGGGAACGCTGAATGTGCCCGGCGTGGTTGGTCTCGGAGCGGCATGCGAGATATGCAGCGCCGAAATGGCGGTTGAATCCGAACGCCTGCGCAATTTGCGCGATCGCTTGCGCCAGCGGCTCGAAGCAGAGCTGGATGATGTATTCATCAACGGCTCGCTCGAGCACCGCCTGCCCCACAACCTGAACATGAGCTTCACCTGGGTGGAGGCAGAATCGCTCATGATGGGGCTTGACGATATTGCGGTTTCGAGCGGTTCAGCCTGCACTTCGGCGACCATTGAGCCGAGCCATGTACTGCGAGCACTGGGCCTGGACGAGGATCGGGCCCACAGTGCTCTGCGCTTCGGCCTCGGCCGTTTCACGACCGCCGAGGAGATCGATTACGCCGCCGGCCGCATCATCGAGGTGGTCCGCCGGTTAAGAGAGCTCTCTCCGCTATACGAAATGGCCAGGGAGGCGCGGGGCCGGTAAACCTCACGGCGGTAGAATCGAATCCCGAAACGGTGTTATCATGGCAAAGGCTTATCGCCGTAAGTTTCCAGGTCAAATTCTATGCCGAAGCTGAAGACCCATAAAGGTGCGTCCAAGCGGTTCCGTAAGACCGCGACAGGGAAGGTCGTGCGGCAGCATGCGTTTGCAAGGCACATCCTAACTTCAAAGACGCGCAAGCGGAAGCGCAAGCTGCATCAGGACGTGGTCGCTTCACCGGCTGATCAGCCCACGTTGCTGCGCATGATCCCTTACTAGCGACGTGAAATCCGCGTGTGGCCGGAGCGCGCGGCACGTGCCCGATCCACCGCTCAATCAGCTACGAACGAGGAGTTGAAACGTGCCCAGAGTTAAACGAGGAACCAATCGGCGGGCGTCGCGCCACAAGACGTTGGAGCGCGCCTCCGGATTTTTTCTTACCAAGAGCAAGCTATACCGCGCGGCACAGGAAGCTGTTGAGCGCAGTCTGCGCTTCGGCTACGTGGGCCGGCGAAACAAGAAGCGCGACTTTCGCGCCCTGTGGATTGTGCGCATCAATGCGGCCTGCCGCCAAGCCGGTCTTTCCTACAGCAAATTCATGCATGGGTTGAAGGCTGCCGGAATCGATCTGGATCGCAAGATCCTCGCCGAGGTAGCCATGCAGGATGAAGCCGGATTCCGCCTGCTGGCTGAAAAAGCCCGGGCGGCTCTGGGACAGGGTGGCTGATGAGCCCGGTGGAACAGGAAACCGATTCTCTCAGTTCGCTTGAGGATCGCATCCAGCAAGCGGTCCAGCTCGTGATCCGGCTCCGGCAGGAGAAGGAGGCGGCTCTCCAGCAGGCAGCCGAGGCCCGCAGCGAGGTGGCGCGTCTTTCCGAGGAGATCAAGGCGCTGCACGCCGAGCGCAAACAGGTCCGCAGCCGGATTGAAAAGCTGCTGGGCCAGATCGATCAGCTCAGCAACGGATAATTCCCGTGGACCCCGCCGCATCCGAGAAACGGCCGGTTCGGGTAACGATTCTCAACCAGTCCTACACCTTGCTCGCCAGCGGCGATCCACGCGAAGTGGAAGAGGTGGCGCACAGCGTCGACGAGCTGATGCTCTCCATCGCCGCCCGCGCGCCTTCGGCCGACTCCACCCGCATAGCCGTCCTTGCATGCATTCATCTCGCCGACCGTTTGCGAGCGCTCCAGCGCGATCTGACCCTTCTCAAAGAACGGGTCGATCGTAAAAGCGTGGAGTTTGCCGGGATGCTCGAGCAGGCGATCGAATCGGTTACTCGCGAGAGCTGAAGCGGGGCGGCGCGGCTTACTCCACCAGCGACTGCAGCATGATCCACGATTTCTCCAGACCCGACAGAGACACTCTGCGCGAGAAAACATCGTAGTCATTGCGCTCGATCCGGTCGAGCAGGCGCGAGTATATCGATACCAGCGCGCGCAATGCGGGACGGCTGCGCCGATCCACCAGCGAGAGCAATGGCTGTGACTCGTTGTAGTAAGCTCGAGCCCGTGCTGCTTCAAAGCGCATCAACTCCAGAAACCGCTCGTCCCGCCTGCCTGCCTGAATCTGAGATGCGGTCACGCCAAAGCGCTCCAGGTCCTCGGCGGGAAGATAGATCCGGCCTCGCTCAGCGTCTTCCCGAATGTCCCGCAAAATGTTTGTCAATTGGAACGCCACACCGCACTTCTCCGCCAATCGCAGAGCCTCTTTCGCACGAAATCCGAAAATGTGTACCGAGGTCATGCCGACCACGGATGCTACCTGATAGCAGTAGCGGTACAGTTGGGAGAAAGTCTCGATGCGGCGCGGCTCCAGATCGGAAGCTACTCCGTCGATCATTTCGAAAAAATACTCGTGCGGTATCCGGAAACGCGCCACGGCATCGCAAAAGGCCGGCCAGATCGGGTGCTCGTCCGGCTGGCCATGAAGCGCCATCTCCAGCGACTCGCGCCATCGCTCCAGGGCGGCAAGGTTTGCGCCCGGTTCATCGCTCAGATCGTCGCAGTCACGCATGAATGCGTAGACTGCGCACATTGCATTCCGCTGCTCGCGTGAAAGGAGTAGAAAAGAGTAGTAGAAATTCTTGGCCCGGCTGCGGGCCACGTTGCGGCAGTAGGCGTAGGACTGTTCCAGCGCCTCCATCAGGCTGCCCGGGACAGAGCAAGCCGGACGAGCGATCCAAGCAGGAGCTTCACACGGTCCGTCTTCGAAATGGCCGGGCGGCGCGCCAGCACATCATAGTTCTGCTCCTTGATCTTTTCCAGAATGCGCAATCCGCCGCGGCTGAACAAATCCAGGTCGACAGCCAGGCGCGGGCTCACCATTTCTACCAAGGGAAGCCCCAAAACAAACAGCTCCCGCGCTCTGTCTACGACCTCCTGCATTACATGGCGGAACGCCGGCGCCGGCCGCCGCTCCCGCAGCTCGGTGATTGAGTACCCGTGCCGATCGAGTACCTCGAGCGGGATGTAGACGCGGTCCTTCTCCAGATCGATACTTACATCCTGCCAAAAATTCGCGAGTTGCAGCGCTGTGCAAGTATGATCGGAAAGTTTCTGGCGCTCCGGGTCTGAATATCCGCACAGATATAACACCAAGCGGCCCACGGGATTCGCCGAATACCGGCAATATTCAAACAGATCGGCGTATGTCGGATAGCGTAAAACGGTCTGATCCTGAATGAAGGCCTTCAGGAGGTCTGCAAAAGGCTCTTTGGGAATCCGGTGCCGCGCCACGGTATCACGCAGCGCAACAAAAACCGGATGCCCGGCCTCACCGGCGTACATACGGTCAAGCTGTGCTTGCCACCATCGGAGCAGCCGCAAGCTTTCGGCCCTATCGCCAATCTCGTCACCAAGGTCATCGGACCAGCGGCAATAAGCATAAACGTTAAAAAAATCCTGATGGAGCCGCCGCGGCAAAAGGAAACTGACGACGTGAAAATTCTCGTAGTGGTGCGTTGCGAGCCATCGCGTGTACTGTTGAGCCTTCCCCGGATCGTATCGGGCTTCGAGGGCTTCAGGCGACCGGACGAATTCCTTGGGCGGTAACAGCACGGCTCGGTCCCGCGCTACGGAATGATCGCCGTCTTCAGGTGGCCGTTATGGCTCATCAAATGGCGCATTACTTCCAGCAGGTTGGCGAGAGGCTCTTCGTTATTGACGAAGTCGCGAGCCGTGATTTGGCCTCGGCTCACCACGTCCAGCGCTTTGCGAATGTAGTGGGGCGTATGGTGGAAGCTGGCCTTGCACGTGATCTCGGAGTAGTGCAGCAGAGCCGTGTCGAGATTGACCCGGCTTTCGTTGGGACAGCCGCCGAAGAAGTTCACAATGCCGCCGCGCCGAACCATGTCCACTGCCCAATGCCACGTCTCCGGCTTACCGACGGCTTCGATCGCAATGTCGGTGCCGCGCCCGCTGCTCAAGGCACGCACCGTCTGTACCGGATTGGGGCTGGTCTCGGTCGAGACCAGTTCATCGGCGCCCATCGCCGCGGCGCGATCAAGTTGCGTTTTCCGGCGGCCGATAGCGATCACACGGGCGCCATACAGTTTCGCCAGGCGGACAAACATCAGCCCGATCGGACCCAGACCAATAATCGTCACCGTATCTCCGGCATGCACGCCCGTTTCTTCCAGGCCTCGCAGCACGCAGGAAAGAGGCTCGATTAGCGCTGCGTCCTGATAGCTCACATGATCGGGAATTTCGTATGTATTCCGCTCCACAATCCGGGCTGGAATGCGAATGTATTCCGCGTAAGCGCCGTTGTTGAACAGGAGGTCCTCGCACAGATTCTCGACGCCGCGCCGGCAGAAAAAGCAGACCTCGCACGGTGCGGAATTTGCCGCAACGACGCGTGTTCCTACAGAGAATCGGGTGACTTCATCTCCAGTCGCGACTACATCCCCAGCCAGTTCGTGGCCGAATACAGCGGGCGGAACAATCATGCGGGCATGATACCCGCGCTGAAATACCTTCACGTCGGTTCCGCACGTGAGCGCAACCTTGACGCGCACAAGAATCTCTCTGTTCCCGATTTGGGGAACAGCCACCGGCTCTACCTGCAGGTTTTCCTTGCCATAAAGAACGGCGGC
>Ga0070741_10007020_pt1 | contig 23697 bp, 24 predicted proteins | sample Coa_R1_4_FD_66440 | JGI IMG/M metagenome (GOLD analysis project Ga0070741, IMG submission 66440) | Surface soil microbial communities from Centralia Pennsylvania, which are recovering from an underground coalmine fire - Coalmine... | ecosystem: Environmental > Terrestrial > Soil > Unclassified ...
TGCTCGCGTACTGCGGGCGCGGAATGCCGGCGAATTGCGGCGCATCGGGCTCGACCAGCCACGGCACCTCCACGAAATGGATGTCGTCGAGATCGCTCATGATGGGCACCGCCTTCGGCTCGTTGATCTGGCTGCTCGCATACACCGTCGCGCGCGGAAGGTAGGGCTTCACCAGTGCGGCGTCGGCGGCGTCGGCCGCGAGCACGATGGCATTGGGGGCAACGCGCCCGAGCTCCTGGCGCAGGGTTGCGAGCATCTCGGTGGCACGCACGATGTTGTAGGTCGAGGGCGGGCCGCCGCCCAGCAGGATCCATTCGCTCGTGAAGCTCGAGGCGAAGCGGCGCTGCAATGCGGAGTCGCCGGCGATGACCGCAACATCGCGCACGCCCTCGGCCTGCATTGTGCGCGCGATCTGGCGCGCTTCGCCCTCGATCGAAAGTGCTAACGTGTACACGTGATCCGGCAGGGTCACATCCTCCTCGAGCTGATTGAGCGCGATGGTCCACGGCAGCGGCTGCGTCATGCTTGCAAGCGCCTTGACGTCGTCGCGCAGGAGCGGTCCGGCGATGACCTTCACCTGCGCCGCGCGCGCCTTGTCGATCGCCGCGAGCACGTCGCCGTCGCCGTGTGGGATCACCTCGACCTTGCTGGTCGCGAGATCGGCGGCGGCGCGAAAGCCTGCTTCCACCGCCTCGGCGGCCGTGCCGAAGGTTGCCGATTGCAGCGGCAGCACGATGGCGATCGACGCGCCGGTCGCAGCAACGGCCTTCTCGGGCGATGGCTTGATCTCGGGTGCTGGCACCGGCGGCGGAGGCGGCGGCGAAAATGCCGGCGCGCTCGGCGTCGGCGGAGTCGGCGTCTGTGTCGTCGAGCCGATCGGAGGAATGGGCTCGGGCAGCGACACCGGGGGCGGCGGCTCGACCAGCGGCGCCGTGATCACCTGCGGTGGTTCGGGTGCGGGAACAACGGGCGGTGCGGGCGCGATCGGCGGCGGCGTGCGCACGACAGCAGGCCCGGGCGCGGTTGCCGCAGGACGCGGTGCATTGGACAATGCGGGCGCACACGCGGCGAGCGCGATCGACAACGCAGCGACCATGCCGATCCGCATGACATGCCAGGCGTGTGCGTGCTGCATTGACCAGGACTCCTGAACGTGACCGGCAGCGCGAATGAAGATGAGAACGCGGAAACGCGCGTCGGCGGCGATCCGGTGTTCAGGGCGCAAGGCGGCTCATTATATGTGGTCGCCACGCCGCTCGGTAACCTGCGCGACATCACCCTGCGCGCGCTCGACATCCTGCGCACGGTGGACATCGTCGCAGCCGAGGACACGCGCGTCTCCGCAACATTGCTGCGGCATTACGGCATCGGCACGCGCATGATCGCGCTGCACGAGCACAACGAGGCGCAGCGCGCACCGATGCTGATCGAGCACCTCGCTGCTTCGCGCAGCGTCGCGCTCGTGACCGATGCCGGCACGCCCGCGGTGAGCGATCCTGGCGCGCGACTGGTCGCCGCCACGCGCGCGGCAGGGTTCCCGGTCGTGCCGATTCCCGGGCCGAGCGCGATGATCGCGGCCATTTCCGCCGCCGGGCTGGATGCCGATCGCTTTCTGTTCCTGGGCTTTCTCGCGGGCAATGCCAAGCAGCGTCGCGCCACGCTGACCATGACAGAGGCGCTGCCGTGCGCGACCGTGCTCTACGAGGCGCCGCATCGCCTGCGGCACACGCTGGTCGAGCTCTCGGAGGTGTTCGGTCCCTCGCGCACACTGGTCATTGCGCGCGAGATCACGAAGCGCTTCGAGAGCATCGCAACGATGCCCCTCGGTGACGCGCTGCAATGGGTCGACGGCGACGCGCATCGGTCGCGCGGCGAGTTCGTGCTGATCCTGGATGCGCCCGCGCAAGTCGCACCCGCGGCCGCACTCGACGAGACGGGCGAGCGCTGGCTGCGGGCGCTCCTCGAGCAGATGTCGCCGGCGCAGGCCGCGCGCGTGGCGGCGGCCGCGACCGGTGTGGCGCGCGATGCGATCTATCAGCGCGCGCTGTCGCTCAAGGGCGAGGGCTCGTGATGCCCGAGGATGTCCGCGTGCCGGCGCTGTCGCCGGTGAGCACGAGGCGCACGGCGGGATGGCACGCGCGTCTCGAGCTCGGGTTCGCCGAGCATCGCGGCGGCACGGCACTCGTGCGGCGTGAGCACGAAGGTCCGCTCGTGGTCCAGAAGAGCCTGCATCCGGAAGGCGCGGCCGTATGCCAGGTCGTCGTGGTGCACCCGCCTGGAGGCATCGTCGGCGGCGACACCCTGCAGATGAACGTCGCGGTCGGGGCTCGCGCCCATGCGCAGCTCGTCACCCCCGGCGCTGCGAAGTGGTATCGCAGCAGCGGCCATGAAGCGTCGCAGGCCCTCGACTTCACGGTCGGTGACGGCGCTGCGCTGGAATGGCTGCCGCACGAATCGATCCTGTTCGAAGGCGCGAAGGCGCGCATGAGCACGCGCGTTGCCTTGAGCGGGTCGGCGCGGGCGCTCTTGTGGGACGTGGTGTGCCTGGGCCGCACCGCCGCCGGCGAACGATTCGAGACGGGTGCGCTGCATCAGCGCGTCGAAGTGGTGCGCGACGATGCACTCGTTTGGGTCGAGCAGAACACGATGCCTGCGAATGCAAGCGTGCGGCGCTCGATCGTGGGTCTGCATGGACACTGCGCCTTCGCAACCTTCCTCGCTATCGCACCCGACATCGACGAAAGTTGGCTGCCTGCGCTGCGCGAGCTTGGTTCGGATATTGCATTGCAGGACCACGCCGTGACCCGCGTGCCGGGCTTGATCATCGGCCGTGCCCGCAGCGCCGGCACGCAGCAGCTGCACGCATGGCTGCGAGCGTCGTGGCGGGTGTTGCGCCCACGGCTGCTGCAGCGCGTCGCGCACCCGCCGCGGCTGTGGATGACGTGATGCCGCACGCGGCGACGAAACAAACGACAGGCGAGGGCTCATGGAGTTGACACCGCGCGAGCGTGACAAGCTGCTTCTGTTCACGGCTGCATTGCTGGCCGAGCGGCGTCTCGCGCGCGGGCTCAGGCTCAACTACCCGGAAGCGGTGGCGTACCTGTCGGCCGCGATCATGGAGGGTGCACGCGACGGGCGCACCGTGGCCGAGCTCATGAGCGAGGGCACGCGCTGGCTTTCGCGCGACCAGGTGATGGAGGGCATCGCCGAGATGATTCCCGAGATCCAGGTCGAAGCCACGTTTCCCGACGGCACCAAGCTCGTCACGGTGCATCATCCGATCGTGTAAGGCCCGAGCGCGGAGGACACTTCGAATGATTCCAGGCGAAATCATCACCGCCGAGGGCGACGACATCGGTCTCGATCCTGCGCGCGCGACGTTCGCGATCGAGGTCGCCAATGCCGGCGATCGTCCGATCCAGGTCGGATCGCACTATCACTTCGCCGAGACCAATCGTGCGCTCGTGTTCGATCGCATCGCTGCGCGCGGCTGCCGTCTCGCCATCGCGGCCGGCACGGCGGTGCGCTTCGAGCCGGGCCAGCGGCGCTCGGTCGAGCTGGTGCAGCTTGCCGGCGCGCGCGTGGTCTATGGCTTTGCCGGTGAGGTGATGGGTCCGCTCGACGCGACGGACGACGCATCGTGAAGATCAGTCGCCAGGCCTATGCGGAGATGTATGGCCCCACGGTCGGCGACCGCGTGCGACTCGCCGACACCGATCTCCTGATCGAGGTCGAGCGCGATCTCACGATCTATGGCGAGGAGGTGAAGTTCGGCGGCGGCAAGGTGATTCGCGACGGCATGGGCCAGAGCCAGCGCGTTGCCGCCGACTGTGCCGACACCGTCGTCACCAATGCGCTCGTGCTGGACTGGTGGGGCGTGCAGAAGTGCGACATCGGCATCAAGGACGGACGCATCGCGAAGCTCGGCAAGGCCGGCAATCCCGACATCCAGCCGGGCGTGGACATCGTGATCGGCGCGGCGACGGAGATCATCGCGGGCGAAGGCATGATCGTGACGGCCGGCGGCATCGACTCGCACATCCATTTCATCTGCCCGCAGCAGATCGACGAGGCGCTCGCCTCCGGTGTGACGACGATGCTCGGCGGGGGCACCGGGCCCGCCACCGGCACGTTCGCCACCACCTGCACGCCGGGGCCGTGGCACATCCATCGCATGCTCGAGGCCGCCGACGCCTTCCCGATTAATCTGGGCTTCCTGGGCAAGGGCAATGCGAGCCTGCTGCCGCCGCTGGTCGAGCAGATCGAGGCGGGCGCGATCGGCCTCAAGCTGCACGAGGACTGGGGCACGACACCCGCCGCGATCGATGCCGCCTTGCGCGTGGCCGACGCCCACGACGTGCAGGTCGCGATCCATACCGACACGCTGAACGAGTCCGGCTTCGTCGAGACCACGCTGCAGGCGATCGCGGGGCGCACCATCCACACCTATCACACCGAGGGCGCCGGGGGCGGCCATGCGCCGGACATCATCCGGGCCTGCGGCGAGCCGAACGTGCTGCCGTCGTCGACCAATCCGACGCGGCCCTACACGATCAACACGATCGACGAGCACCTCGACATGCTGATGGTGTGCCATCACCTCGATCCCGCGATCGCGGAAGACATCGCGTTCGCCGAGTCGCGCATCCGGCGCGAAACGATCGCGGCCGAGGACATCCTGCACGACCTGGGCGCGTTCTCGATGCTCTCGTCGGACTCGCAGGCCATGGGCCGCGTCGGCGAGGTGGTCATTCGCACCTGGCAGACCGCGCACAAGATGAAGACGCAGCGCGGCGCGCTGCCCGGGGACAACGCGCGCAACGACAACCTGCGGGCGCGGCGCTACATCGCGAAGTACACGATCAACCCGGCGATCGCGCATGGCATCGCGCACGAGGTCGGATCGATCGAGCCCGGCAAGCTCGCGGACCTCGTGCTCTGGAAGCCCGCGTTCTTCGGCGTGAAGCCTTCGCTCGTGCTCAAGGGCGGCATGATCGCACTGGCGGCGATGGGCGATCCCAATGCCTCCATCCCGACGCCGCAGCCGGTGCATTACCGGCCCATGTTCGGCGCCTTCGGCAAGGCGCTCGCGCGATCGGTCACGTTCGTTTCCGCCGCGGGCGCGCGCAACGCCGAGGTGCAGGCACTGGGGCTTCTCAAGCCACTCGTTGCCGTGCAGGGCACACGCAGCATCGGCAAGCGTGACATGACGCTCAACGATGCCCTACCGCGCATGGAAGTCGATCCCGAGACGTACGAGGTGCGCGCCGACGGCGAGCTCCTCACCTGCGAGCCCGCCGCGGTGCTGCCGATGGCCCAGCGCTACTTCCTGTTCTAGGCAGGCGCATGCTGATCGTGCGCGCCCGGTGCGCAGCCCCTCGCGAGCATGACGCGGTGCTCGAGCTTCCGTTCGAGCGTCGCCAGCAGGCGCGCCTGCGGACCACTGCGCAAGATGGCGAGGAGATCGGTCTCATGCTCGAGCGCGGCACGACGTTGCGCGATGGCGACCTGCTGCAGGCCGACGACGGGCGCGTCGTGAAGGTCGTGGCGGCGCCGGAGCCGCTGCTCGAGATCACGATCCGCGATGCGCAGCAACTCGCCCGTGCGGCGTACCATCTCGGCAACCGTCACGCCTCGATTGAAATCGGCCCGGACCGCCTGCGCTGTCCGAGCGATACCGTCCTCGCCGGCCTGTTGCGAGGACTGGGCCTCGAGGTCACCGAGATTCGCGCGCCGTTCCAGCCCGAGCCGGGTGCGTACGCCGCCGGTCATCACGCCCATGCGAGCAATGCGCGCCATGCGGGCGTGATCCACGATTTCGCGGTACGGGGCACGTCCCATGAACGATGAGGCGGCGAGCCCTCGCCCCGCGACGCAGCTCGAGCTCGTGCGGCTGCTCCAGCTCGCGAGCCCGGCGTTGCCGATCGGCGGCTACAGCTACTCGCAGGGACTCGAATGGGCGGTCGAGCATCGGCTCGTGCACGATGCCGCGTCGGCGCAGCGCTGGATCACCGAGGTGATGGAGGTCGTGATCGAGTGCAACGAAGCGCCGATCGCCTGGCGCCTGTTGCGTGCCTGCGGGGCGGACTGGGCCGGCTTCGTGCGCTGGAATGCATGGCATCGTGCCTCGCGCGAGACCGCGGAGCTGCGCGCCGAGACCGAGCAGATGGGCTATTCGCTGCTGAAGCTCGCCAGCGACCTCGGCCTGCTCGACGAGGCTGCACGCGAGATCCTGCCGCGCGTCGATCCCATCGGCTTGCCCGCGGCGTTCGCATTGATGGTGCGGGGGATGGGCGTCTCTTCCGAGGCGGGACTCACGGGCTATGTGTGGGCGTGGCTCGAGAACCAGGTGCTCGCCGCCGTGAAGCTCGTGCCACTGGGCCAGGTCGCCGGACAGCGAATCCTGCTCGCGCTGGCGGCGCGCGTGTCGGAGCTGATCGAGGTGGCGATGCATACGACCGACGACGCCATCTCGACCTTCGCGCCAGGCTTCGCCATCGCGAGCGCACGCCACCAAACCCAGTATTCGCGACTCTTTCGATCATGACGAACGGCGACATCGCTCAACCCCTGCGCGTGGGCATCGGGGGCCCGGTGGGCTCCGGCAAGACCGCCCTGACCCTGGCGCTGTGCCGCGCCTTGCGCGAGCGCCATCGCATCGCGGTGGTGACCAACGACATCTACACCGAGGAGGATGCGCAGTTCCTGGTCAGGAACGAGGCGCTCTCGCCCGATCGCATCATTGGGGTGGAGACCGGCGGCTGTCCGCACACGGCCATCCGCGAGGATGCGTCGATCAATCTCGAAGCGGTGGATCGCCTCGTGCGCCGGTTCGGCGATCTCGAGATCGTGTTCGTCGAAAGCGGCGGCGACAATCTCGCCGCGACCTTCTCGCCCGAGCTTTCCGACCTCACGATCTATGTCATCGACGTCGCGGCGGGCGACAAGATCCCGCGCAAGGGCGGCCCGGGCATCACCCGCTCCGATCTCCTGGTCATCAACAAGATCGATTTGGCGCCGATGGTGGGGGCCTCGCTCGAGGTGATGGAGCGCGACGCGCGGCGCATGCGCGGCGAGCGTCCTTTCGTGTTCTCGAACCTCAAGACCGGCGTGGGCGTCGACGCCATCGTGCGCTTCGTGCTCGAGCGCGGGATGGTCGGCATGGACACGCGCGACTGAAAGGTGTGCACGCGCCGCGACACCGTGGTCGTGCGCGCGCAAAAATCCGCTCGCACGATTGAGCGCGGCGCGCTTTGATGCGAACATAGCGCGCGCCAGCCATTGGGATCGGGAGCGATGAAAGAGATCGAGCGACGCATCGTCCGCGCAGCGGAGGCACTCTTCGCCGAGCGCGGGTTCGAAGTCACCTGGGCCGACATCGCCGCGGCGACCGACCTTTCCCCCACGATGCTCCGCCGCTATTTCCGCACCAAGTCCCTGCTCGTCGACAAGGTGATGGCGAGGCTCTTCGCCGGGCGCTGGCGGCCGGAGTGGGAAGGCTTCCTCGGCAACCGCGCTGCGCCGCTGGAGCGCCGCCTCATCCGGTTCTTCACCGAGTACCGCGCTCATGCCAATCGCACCAGCACGCGCCTGTGGACGCGCGCGGGGCTCGCCGGCATGCACGCGAGCGGCAAGTACAGCTATCACGCGCCACTGATGCGCCGCATCGTGCTCCCGATCGTGCGCGAGCTGCGGCACGAGCTGGATCTCGAGCCTGTCGAGCAGCGGCCGTTGAGCCCCGCCGAAACCGAGCTCGTGCTGATGCTGCATGGCTCCATCGCGTCTGCGTCGACGCGCACCCACGTGTTCGATCTGCCCGTGCACGGGAACGTCGCCGAGCTGGTCGCGATGATGGTGCGCGTATGGCTGCCCGGGGCGCGCGCCGAGCTCGCGCGATTGCACGCGCAGCCGATGGCCGCGACCTTGTCCGCGCTTCCTTCGCAAGAGCGCGTTGCGCAGCGGCCGGCGATGGTCGAGGCCGAGCCCACGACGGAGCTCGAGATCGCGTAAGCTCGGCGGTTTTCGACGGCCGATTCCCATGCGCATCCTGTCCAACGACGACGTCGGTCGTCTGCTCGACATGTCCGAATGCATCGCGGCGCTCGAGCGCATGTACCGCGACTTCGCGACCGACCGGGCGCTGCTGTCGCCGCGCGTCGACAACATCGCGCCCAATTCGATGGAAGGCGCGTATTACGCCTTCAAGCACATGGGCGGCACGTGGCCGGCAAGCGGGGTGCAGGCGCTGCGCATCAACTCGGACGTGATCACCCATCCCCTCATCGCCGGCAAGCCGCGCCGGGTGAAGCAGCCGCTCGCCGGGGGACGCTGGGTGGGGCTCGTCCTGCTTTTCAGCACCGAGACCGGTCAGCTCCTCGCCATGTTTCCCGACGGCGTGATGCAGCGCATGCGGGTCGGTGCGGCGAACGGCATCGCGATGAAGCATCTCGCCCGCGAGGATGCGAGCACGCTGGCGCTGATCGGCAGTGGCTGGCAAGCCGGCGCGCAGCTCATGGCGGCCCTGGCCACGCGCCCGATCCGAACCGTCCGGGTCTACAGTCCTCGCCGCGACAGCCGCGAGCAGTTCGCACGCGAGGCGCGCGCGCTGCACAACATCGACATCGTGCCCGTGGCAAGCGCAGAGGCCTGCGTCGATGGCGCCGACGTGATCATGGCGGCGACGTCATCGATGGTGCGGGTGCTGGAGCCACGCTGGCTCAAGCCCGGCGTGCACGTGAGCTGCATCAAGTCGCAGGAGGTCGACTGGGAGGTGATCGACGCCTGCGATCGCGTGTTCCTGCACACGAGCAGGCAGGCGAAGCAGCTCGACAACGTGATGCCCGATACGCCGAACGTGACCGCGGAGCACACGAAAGGCTGGTGGACGCAGCCCGGCCGCACCCTCGGGAGCTACCCTGACCTGGGACAGCTCGTGGCGGGACTCGCTTCCGGCCGCGCCGATCGCAGCGAGATCACCTGCTTCGTGAACAACGTCGGCATCGGACTGCAGTTCGCGGCGGCCGGTGCCCTGGTGCTGGAAAAGGCCGACGCGCAGGGAGTCGGTCATGTCCTGCCGGACGACTGGTTCTCCGAGGACGTGCATCCCTGATGTCGCGACGCGTCAACGCCGCTGGACGAAGATCTCCTGGTAGAGCTTGTCCCATTTGTCGGACTCGTCCAGCACGGCCTTGGGATCGATGAAGCGCACCTGCCGGCCGCGCAGCGTGCTTTCGACGCGCGTGCTGACGGGCGCGAGCTCCAGTTGCGCGAGCAGCGGCTGCGCCTCGTTCAGCATGTATTCGTAAAACAGCATGGCGGCGTGCGGATGCTTCGCGCGCCGTGAGATGCCCTCGCCATTCGGACGGGCGAGCAAGGGGCCGAAGGAGGTCCAGTCGATCGGCGCGCCCGCCTTGCGGTCCTGGTCGATCTTGAAGCTGTAGCAGGTCAGGCTCAAGGCGATCTCGCCGGAGGTCACGAGCTCGGCGAGCAGCGCATGGCCCTTGCGCACCGACACGCCGTTGGTCGCGACAAGCTGGCGGAAAAGCGCGAGACCCTTCGGCTCGCCCATGTCCTGCACTACCGTCTGGAACCAGTCCGCGTCATTGGCCTCGATGCCGAGCCTGCCCTTCCATTTCGGATCGAGAAGCTCGACAAACGACTTCGGCACCTCGTCCTTCGGCACGAGACGGGTGTTGTAGCACTGCACGAATACATTGAGCCGCGTGGCAACCCATTCGCGATGCGCGAACACCGCCTGCGGGATCAGGTTGGCAAACGAAGGCGACGCGATCTTCTGCAGGACCCGTTCGCGCGCGATCGATTCCATCTCGGGGCCGTTGGTCTCGACGACATCGAAATCGCTGCGACCGGCGCGAGTCTCGGTCAGCACGCGCTGCACGATGTTCTCGGAGCTCGCCCGCCACAGGTTGATCTTCACGCCGTAGCGGCGCTCGAAATCGGCCTTGACCTTGGCTGCCGTCGCGGCGGTCAACGAGGTGTAGAGAGTGAGCTGGCCTTCGCGCCGCGCGCCCGCGGTGATCCGTTGCATCCGGTCGGGGCCGCCATAGCTCGCGAGTTCGACGATCGTCGCTTCCTGCGCGAACGCGTGCGGAATGGCGCAGACGAGCGACAGAGCGAGGCAGAGCCACGCACGCGGCGCCGTGAGCTGGAACAAGGAGATGGCGCGCTTCATCACGACCGTGTGCGGGTCAAAGTCGCGATTATCGCGGCTCTCGCGTGCGTCGCGCAAAAAAACGGCGGGCTCGCAGGCCCGCCGCCTTGCTCGTGATCGGCTTCCGCTAGCGCACGCTGTGGCGCCGGAAGAGGTTCACGATCGCGAGCAGGATCACCGCGCCGAGGAACGACACGATCAATCCCGCCAGGCTGAAGTCGCCCTGGTTGATCGTCCCCGCGCCGACCAGCGGCGTGATGAGCCAGCCCCCCAGCACCGCGCCGATGATGCCGACGACGACGTTCAGAAACGGACCTTGCTCCGCATCCGTGTGCATCAGCATGCTGGCAAGCCAGCCCAGGATGCCGCCGACGACGATCCAGATCAGAAAGTTCATATGAGTCTCCCGTAGGTTTTGAAAACAAGCGCCGCTGCCGCGAATGCGTCCGGATTCGATTGGCGCATCGTGGCGCGGTGGGCAACCACAGCGTAGCGCGTTTGACGCGCCGGTCGCCCTCGTCTGCGGCTGAATCGCCTGTCAGACAACGCGCAACGGCGTTGCCGGAGTGCGGCGTACACGCGTCTAGCGAACCGCCGCGCAGGAGGGTGGCTACACCGGCCCTGGAACGTTGCGCTCGAGCTCCTCGAGCCACAGCCGCGCGTTGCCATCGGAAGGCGCGCGCCAATCGCCGCGGGGCGAGAGATTGCCGCCCGAGACCACTTTCGGCCCGTTCGGCATGGCCGAGCGCTTGAACTGGCTGATCTCGAAAAAGCGGAACAGGAACACCGCGAGCCACTTCTTGATGACGGCGATGCCGTACGCATGCTTCGCATCGTCCGGAAAGTTGGGCGGCCATGCCCCGCGCGCCGCGTCGCGCCATGCGTGCCATGCGAGGAATGCCACCTTCGATGGACGCAGCCCGTAACGCGTGATGTAGAAGAGATGAAAGTCCTGCAGCTCGTAGGGCCCCACCTTGGCCTGCGTGCTCTGGATGTCGCCCGATGCATCGGCCGGCACGAGCTCGGGCGAAATTTCGGTGTCGAGGATGGACAGCAGCGTCGCCGACGCGGCGTCGTCGAATTGCCTGGTGTGCACCACCCAGCGGATCAGGTACTGGATCAGCGTTTTCGCGATCGAGCCGTTCACGTTGTAGTGGCTCATCTGGTCGCCCACGCCGTACGTGCACCAGCCGAGCGCGAGCTCGGACAAGTCGCCGGTCCCCATGACGAACGCACGATGGTGATTGGCGAGACGGAAGAGGTAATCGGTGCGCAGCCCGGCCTGCACGTTCTCGAACGTGACGTCGTACACCGGCTCGCCCTGCGCATACGGATGCCCGATGTCCTCGAGCATGCGCCGTGCCGCGGGGCGGATGTCGATCTCGTGGCCCGTGACGCCCAGCGCATTCATGAGCCGCCAGGCATTGGATTTGGTGCCTTCCGAGGTCGCGAAGCCGGGCATCGTGAACCCGAGAATGTTACGGCGCGGCAGATGCAGCGCGTCGAAGGCCTTCGCCGCCACGATGAGCGCGTGCGTGGAATCGAGGCCGCCCGAGACGCCGATCACCACGCGCTCGCCATTGGTGACCTGCAGGCGCTTCACGAGCCCCTGCACCTGGATGTTGAATGCCTCGTAGCAGTCCTGGTCGAGGCGCTCCGGATCATCGGGCACGAACGGGAAGCGGTCGACGCATCGCTCGAGGCCCACGTCGTCGAAATGCGGCTGATGCGCGAAGGCGATGCGGCGGAAGCGATGCTCGGGATGCTCGGCGGCAACGGCCGCACTGTTGAACGTGAGCGTGCGCATCCGTTCGAGGCGAATGCGCTCGACATCCACGTCCGCGACGGCCATCTGGCTCTGGGCGGGAAAGCGCGCCGTCTGCGCCAGCAGCGCCCCCAGCTCGTGAATGCTGGCCTGGCCGTCCCAGGCGAGATCGGTGGTGCTCTCGCCCGGACCCGCCGCGGAATACGCGTACGCGGCAAGGCAACGCATCGATTGCGATGCGCAGAGCAGCGCGCGATCGCGCGCCTTGCCCACCACGATATTGGACGCCGAGAGATTGCACAGGATCAGCGCTCCGGCGAGCGCCCCTTGCGTCGACGGCGGTGCGGCGGCCCAGAAATCCTCGCAGATCTCGACATGGAAGATGAAGTCGGGAAGATCGCTTGCCGCGAACAGGAGATCGGTTCCAAACGGCACCGTCTGGCCGGCGAGGGTGACATCCAGTCCGATGACGCCCGCGCCCGGCGCGAACCAGCGGTTCTCGTAGTACTCGCGATAATTCGGCAGGAACGATTTCGGCACGACGCCGAGGATCCTGCCGCGCGAGATCACCACCGCAGCGTTGTAGAGCCTGCCGTTGCGGCGCACCGGGGCGCCCACGATCACCACCGGAGCGAGCGCGCGCGTCGCCTCGAGCAGGCGCGCAATGCCGGCCTCGACCGCGTCGAGCAGCGCGTCCTGCAGCAAAAGATCGTCGATCGCATAGGCGGAAAGGCCGAGCTCGGGAAAGAGCATGAGGTCGGCGCGTCGGGCTTCGCCCTCGTGAATGAGCGCGAGCGTCTCGTCGACGTTCGTGGCCGGATCGCCGACCGCGGTGCGCGGCGTGCACGCCGCGACACGCACGAAGCCCTGCTGATGCAGCGCGTAGAAACGTTCGGTCATCGCCACGGAAGTCGCTTGTCGGTCGATCGCATGATAGCGCTAGTCCTTCGGCGCTCCCTTGCGTTGCGGTACCACGTAGAGATATACGACCGCGTCGCGACGCCCGACGGTGTCGTTCTTCTCCGGAGCGGCGAAGGTGGCGACCCGCTCGACGGCCCATCCGGGGAAGGGGAAGTCGTGCGATACCACGCGCGTGCCTGGCGCGAGCTCCGCCCACAGCTTGTCGCGCAAACGACGCATGACCGCAGGAAACAGGTAAACGGTGACGACCGTCGCGGCGCGAATGTCCGTGTCGAAAAGATCGGCGCGCACGAAACGCACGCGATCGGCCACACCGGCCTGCGCGGCGCTCGCACTGGCGTAGGCCACGAGCTTGTCGTTGATGTCCACGCCGAGGCCGCCGTGCGCGCCGAAGTCCCTGACTGCGCTGATGACCAGCCTCCCGTCGCCTGAGCCCAGGTCGATCACATAATCGCGCGGGCCGACGTTCGCCAGCTTGAGCATTTCGGTGACGATCGCGTCGGGAGTATCGGCGTAAGGCGCTACCCGCCGCGACTCGTCGTCGGGCGGCCCCTCGGCCGCGACGGCGGCGGGTGGCGTGAGCACGACGGCCGCCAGCAGCCACGCCAGCACGCCTGCGGCGCTCGCTCGCCTGCATCCAGACCCGGTGCTCATGCGTATGTAGCGCGTGTCTCCGAACGAACCGACCCGGTGAGAGGAGACTTTACCAAGGAGGCTCACGATGAAGATCAGGACCGTTCTTGCCGGGTGTGCGCTTGCCTTCGCCGTCGCGCTGCCGGCGCATGCCCAGACCACGCCCTCGCTGTACAAGCGCCTGGGCGGCTATGACGCGATCGCCGCCGTCACCGACGATTTCCTCGGCCGTCTCGCCGGCGACCCGCAGTTCGCCCGCTTTTTCGCCGGCCACAGTGGTGATTCCATCAAGCGCATCCGCCAGAACATCGTCGACCAGCTTTGTGCCGCCACCGGCGGACCGTGCATCTACATCGGGCGTGACCTCAAGACCGCGCACGCGGGGCTGGGCATTACCGAGAAGGACTGGGACGCCTCGGCCAAGATGCTGGTCGCGACGCTCGACAAGTTCAACGTCCCGGCCAAGGAAAAGGACGAGGTGCTGACCGCGGTGACGAGCCTCAAGAAGGATATCGTCGAGAAGCCGTAGCGCTCACGTGACGGCGGGCGATTGCGGTTTCACGAGCGCATTCATGAGCTCGATCGGCACGGGAAAGACGATGGTCGAGGTGCGGTCGCCCGCGAGCTGCGTCAGCGTCTGGAGGTAGCGCAGCTGCATGGCTTGCGGTGCCTGGGCGAGCATCTGCGCCGCTTCGAGCAGGGTTTTCGAGGCCTGCAGCTCGCCCTCGGCGTGGATGATCTTGGCCCGGCGCTCGCGCTCGGCTTCCGCCTGTCGCGCGATCGCCCGGATCATCGATTCGTTGAGATCGACCTGCTTGATCTCGACATTGGACACCTTGATGCCCCAGGCATCGGTCTGCTCGTCGAGCACCTTCTGGATGTCGAGATTGAGCTTCTCGCGCTCGCCGAGGATCTCGTCCAGCCCGTGCTTGCCGAGGATCGCGCGCAGCGTCGTCTGCGCGAGCTGGCTCGTCGCCTCCATAAAGCGCACCACCTGGATCACCGATTTCGCCGCGTCGACGACGCGGAAGTAGATCACCGCGTTGACCTTCACCGAGACGTTGTCGCGGGTGATGACGTCCTGCGGCGGAACGTCGAGCACGATCGTGCGCAGGTCGACACGCACCATCTGCTGCACCACGGGGATCAGGATGAAAAGCCCGGGGCCCTTGACCTTCCAGAACCGGCCCAGCATGAACACCACCGCGCGCTCGTACTCGCGCAGCACGCGAATCGACGAGGCGGCCAGAACCGCGATCACGAACACGACGATGCCAAGCTCGACCAGGGCCACCATGATTCTCACGCTCCTTCGTTGACCGGTGCGACCTCGAGCACGAGGCCGTCCATGCGGATGATGCGCACCGGCTGGCCGCGCCGCACCGGTACCGTGCTGCGTACGCGCCATTGCTCGCTGTGCACGCGCGCCCAGCCTTCCGTTTCCGCGTCGTCCATCATGACGCCGATGCTGCCGATCATCTGCTCCCGACCGCTTACGACGGGTCTGCGCCGGGATTTGAGCGCGGCCGCGGAGACGCCGAAGATGAACACCACCGTGATCAGCGCGAGGGTGAGCACGAGCGATACCGGCACGCCGAAGCCGGGCACGTCGGTATCGATCAGCATGAGCGCGCCGACGGCGAACGCGATCACGCCGCCCACGCCCAGGGAACCGTACGTGGGCAGGAACACTTCGCCGATCATGAATCCCAGCCCGAGCAGGACGAGGCCGAGACCGGCGTAGCTGATCGGCAGCAGTTGCAGCGCGAACAGCCCGATCACTAGCGCGATCGCGCCGGCGACACCCGGCAGGACCAGTCCCGGATTCATGAATTCGAAGAACAGCCCGTACACGCCGATCATGAGCAGGATCAGCGCGAAGCTCGGGTTGGTGATCACGGCCAGAAAGCGCGTGCGGGCGTCGGGCTCGACCCGCACGATGGTGGCACCGGCCGTGTGCAGCGTGCGCTCCGAGCCGGCGACAGCGACCTTGCGGCCGTCGAGCTTTTGCAGGAGATCGGGCACGTCGCTGGCGACCACATCGATGACCTTCTGCGCGAGCGCTTCCTGAGCGGACAGGCTGACCGCTTCGCGCACCGCACGCTCGGCCCATTCGGCATTGCGTCCGCGCAATTGCGCAAGGCCGCGGATGTACGCGGCAGCATCGTGCACCGCTTTGCGGGTGAGCGCGGTCTCGGCGGGCGCTTCCTTGTCGGATTTGGCCGATTTGTCACCGGCGGCATCCTTGTCGCGCTTGGGCTCGACCGGCACGGGCGCCGAGGGCGTCTCGGGCGCGCCGATTTGCACCGGGGTGGCGGCGCCCAGGTTGGTGCCGGGAGCCATCGCCGCGACATGGCTCGCATAAAGGATGTACGTGCCCGCGCTCGCCGCACGCGCGCCGCTCGGTGCGACGAAGGTGACGACCGGCACCGGCGAGGCGAGGATCGCCTTGATGATGTCGCGCATCGAGAGATCGAGCCCGCCGGGCGTGTCCATCTCCAGGATGACGACCTCGGCGCTGTCGCTGGCGGCGCGCTCGATGCCCCGGATGATGAAATCGGCCGTGGCGGGCCCGATCGCGCCATCGATCGACAACACCCGTACCGTGGCGGCACTCGCGTGCGCGGCGGCGAGGATCGCAAGCAGCACGACGGTGGCCAGGGCCTGCAGCCATCGTGCGATGCACACGTCGTGCGGTGTCGCGCCGCGCATGAATTCATTATGGCACCGAACGGGACCGGGCCGGCGCCATGGGCCGTCGCACGCTGACCGGCGGGGCTTCCGAGCGGGCATGGGCGAGAGTAGGATGGGTTCGCAGGCGTCGTTGCAGCATCGCGACCGATAAGGGGAGTCGGTGCGGTCATGAAGCTCGCCAATCGATATTTCATCGCGTTCGCGGCGATCACGACGGCCGTGTTCGTGACGTACGGCACGGTGCACGCCGTCACGGAATACCATCGCAGCATCGAGCACGCTGGCGACCTGCAGCGCGCCGAAGCGCGCGTGATCGCCACGCGCATCGGGGCTTACCTCGAGCTCGTCGCAGCACCCACCGATGCCGCCGCGGCGGCAAGGAACACCGAGCTCAACCTGCAGCTGCTGCGCGACATCGTCGCGGCGGTGGACCTGCCCAAGGGTGGGCGCGCGTACATCTCCGGTCGCGCCGAGACATCGCTTGCGCAAGTTGAGCCAGGTGCCGGGCGTGCCGAGCGCGCGGCGTCGCGCCTCGCGCTCTTCGCCGACGTGCGGGCGATCACGATGCGCAGCGACAGCGATGCGTTCACGTCGGTCACCACACGCCCCGGTGACGATGCCGAGCTCCTGACCAGCGTGGCCGCGATCGCGGGATCCGATTGGAGCGTGTTCGTCGAGCAACCGCTCGCGGAAGTGATGGCGCCCGTGCGGGCATCGCTTTATCGCACTCTGGCGCTGCTGTCCGCTTTGCTCGCGGCGGGCATCCTCGCGAGCCACGACTTGCGTCAGCCGATGCAGGCCATCAGTCTCATGATCGAGGTGCTGCGCGAGCGGCTTGCGCAGCAGGAAGTGTGCGGTCTGGTCGAAAAGGTGCAAGCCTCGGTGCACGCGCTCGAGACGCTGTTCGTGAGCCTGCTCGACATTTCGCGCCTCGATGCCGGCGCCGTGCAGGCGCATCGGCAGGAATTCGCGATCGACGGGCTGTTGCAGCTCCTGCACGCCAATTTCGCGGCGCAGGCGGCGGCGAAGGGCCTCGAGCTGCACGTGCTCCACTCGCACGCCATCGTGCGCAGCGACCCCGCGTTGCTCGAGCGCATTCTCGCCAATCTCGTCTCGAACGCGATCCGCTACACCTTGCATGGCCGCGTGATCGTCGGCTGCCGTCGCCGTGGTGAGCGCCTGCAAGTGCTCGTGATCGATACCGGCATCGGCGTGCCCAGTGCCCTGCACGACACCATCTTCGACGAGTTCTTCCGCATCGCCGCACCGGAGCAAGACCGCAACGACGGGCTCGGGCTCGGCCTGTCGATCGTCAAGCGCACGGCGGAGCTGCTGCAGCACCCGCTGATCATGCGTTCGGAGCCCAGACGCGGCTCGACCTTCGGCGTCGAGCTGCCGCTGGTGACGGGGGGCGCCCAATCCGCCGTGCACGCGCATGCCGCAACACCTCACGACACCCGACTCGCGGGCACGTTCGTGCTGGTCATCGACGACGACGCCGAGAATCGGTTTGCGATCGAAACGCTGTGCGCGCAGTGGGGCTGTCACGTGCTCGGCGCGAGCTCCGCCGAGGCGGCACTGTCGGGGCTGCACGACCACCTGCGCGGTCCCGATCTCATCATCGCCGATTACCGCCTGCGCGGCCGGGACACCGGCATGAGCGCGATCGAGCTTCTGCGCCGCGACCAGGACGAGAGCATCCCGGCGATCCTGATGACGGGCGACACATCGCTGCAAGCATGGCAGCTCGCGCCGCGCGCCCAGCTCGCATTGCTGCACAAGCCGATCAACGCCGACAAGCTGTGGGATGCAGCGGTGCGCCTCGTTCCCGCGCACTGATCGCAGGCGTCAGGCGCGGCTGCGGCGCTCGTCCTCCGGGAAGCGCAGGCCGAGCTTGCCTGCCGCAATCACTGCCTGCGTGCGGGTCGTCACATTGAGCGCGCGCAGCACGGCGGTGGTGTGAACCTTGACCGTGCTGCTCGACACCCCGAGCTCGCGACTGATGAGCTTGGCGGGCTTGCCCTGCAGGATGCGCAACAGCACGTCGGATTGACGCGGCGTGAGGCCGAGGCTTGCCGGCGTGATGCCGCTGCCGGCGAGGCTTGCGGCCGTGCGCGCAGTCACCGCGGGCGCGGGGCTTCCCAGGAATGCCGACGCCGGCAGGTACACGCCCTTGTCCATGATGAGCTTGAGCGCGTCCTTGAGCACCGCCGAGGTGGAACTCTTGGGCACGAAACCCATCGCGCCGGCTTCGAGCACCTGCATGACCGTGGCCTTGTCCTCGGTCGACGATAACGCCACCACCGCAAGGTCAGGGTAGCGGCTGCGCACCGCGCGAATCGCATCGACTCCGGAAACGCCCGGCAGTTGCAGGTCCATGAGCACGACATCGATGCCGTCCTCGCGCGCGATCACGTCGAGCGCCGCATCGCACGTGCCGGCCTGCAGCACCTGCACGTCCGCGTCCACGGAGGCGAGCAGCAAGGCCGCGCCCTCGCGGAAGAGGGCATGATCGTCGACGAGGAGGATCTTCATCGTGGGCCGGGGGGAGGGATGCATTCTAGGGCAGCCCGTCGCCGCAATCCAGCGGCCGGGAACGATCGCACGCGAGCGCAGTCGTAAGTCCCAGGCGGAGGGCGAGGAACCTCCGGAATGTGGCGAACCACGCGCCAAGCTGCGAAAAGGGTGCGGCGCCAACCATGAACACCCGAGCAAGGCCATGCTGAAGATAGGAACGCTCTGCTACGTCGTGACCAGCTGTCGCGCGAGCGCGCCTGCGCGCTGCGCCGTCGGCAAGATCGTCGAGGTCGTATCCCTGCCATACAACGCGCCGGACTGGACCTACCTGCCGGGCACCTACTACGACGTGCTGTACCAGGGCCAGATCTTCTACTGCCACAGCGAGAAGCTCAAGCCGATCCACGATCCGGACGCCGACGTGAGCGAGCGCGAGGTCGACAAGCTTCACGCCTGACGCTGCTTCTGCGCCCGGCACGCAAACGGGTGCCTTCCGGTGCATGCGCGTTCGCGGGCGCACGTTTGGTACCATCCGGCCAAACCGTTCGGGAACGATGGCATGATCCGCGCCGCGATCGTCGGCATGGGCACGTGGGGCCAGCACCTGGTCTCCTGCGCGCAGGGCAGCGACGTCATTCGATTTGTCGCCGGGGCCACGCGCACGCCGCAAAAGGCCGCGGAGTTCGCGGCGCGCCACGGCATTGCGATGCAGGAGAGCTATGCGGCCGTCCTGCAGGATCCCGCGATCGACGCGGTCGTGCTCGCGACCCCGCATTCGATGCATGTCGACGAGATCCTCGCCGCCGCGCGTGCCGGCAAGCACGTTTTCACCGAGAAGCCGCTGGGCCTCGACGCTGCGGCGTCGGAGCGCGCGGTGCGTGCGTGCGCGGAGCACGGTGTCACCCTTGCGGTCGGCTACAACTGGCGCTTCCAGCCCGCCTTGCGCGAAATTCGGCGCATGCTCGAGGACGGCCGCCTGGGCAAGCTGCTGCACATCGAGGGCAACTTCTGCGGCCCGAGCGCCTACCGCTTTCCGCGCGGCCATTGGCGTCACGATGCGCAGGAAGGCCCGGCGGGTGGCATGACCGGACGCGGCGTCCACGTCGTGGATGCCATGCTCTTTCTCGCCGGGCACATCGACCATGTCGTGGCGCAAAGCTTTCGCCTGGCGCAGGACTTCGGCATCGACGACACCACCTCGATGCTGTTCAGGTTCGCCAGTGGCGCGACCGGTTACCTGGGCACGATCATCGCCACGGCTGAAACGTGGCGCATGCAGGTGTTCGGATCGAATGGCTGGGCCGAGATCGGCGACGTCGAGCACCTGACGACCTGGCAGATGCGCGTGTGCTTCGTCGACCGCGCCCAAATAAAGGTGAAGCAGCGGCCGCAGGTGATCGAGTTCGCGCCGGTCGGCACCGAGCGCGCGGAGCTCGAGCGTTTTGCGCGCGCTGCCCTGGCGCGCGAGCCGATTGCGCTGCCGGGCGGCGACGAAGTCCACAACGTCGCGGTGCTCGAATCCATCCTGCAATCGGCGCGCGATGGGCAGCGCGTGTCCGTGCGTGCCCGCGGCTAACCGCCATCCCTGCCCATTTCAAGGAGAACGTGCTTCATGATTCGGTCGTCCAGAGCGCTCACGACGAGCGCTCGCCGCGCTTGCAGCGCCGTCGGTGTCGCGGCACTTCTCGTGCTCGCCTGCAACGCCCTTGCCCAGACGAGCTATCCCTCCAAGCCGATCCAGGTGATCGTGCCTTCCACCGCCGGCGGTCCGCCCGATCTCATCATGCGCATGCTCGGCCCCAAGATGTCGGCCTCGATGGGACAGCCGATCGTGATCGACAACCGCGCCGGGGCCGGCGGCATCGTCGGGAGCGCGTATGTCGCACGCCAGCCCGCCGACGGCTACACCTGGCTTTTCACGACAGCCTCGCACGTCAACATCCCGCCGTTCAACGACAACGTGCCGTACGATCCGGTCAAGGATTTCACGCACGTGACGCTCGCGGCGCAAAACTTCGGCCAGGCGCTGGTCGTGCGCGCGGATCTGCCGGCGAAGAACGTGCAGGAGCTGATCGCGCTCGCGAAAAAGGAGCCCGGCAAGCTCACGTACGGATCCGCCGGCATCGGCACCGCGAGCCACATCCCTGCCGAAGTGATGAAGTCCATGACCGGCACCGATATCCTGATGGTGCCCTATCGCGGCGTCCCTGAAGCGATGAACGACGTGCTCGCCGGACGCATCGACATGTTCTTCGTCGGCACCCAGATCGCCGTGCAGCACATCAACGGCGGCAAGGTACGCGTGCTTGCCGTCACCGGTGAAAAGCGGTGGAAGGGCATGCCCGACGTGCCGACGATGCAGGAGGCAGGATTGAAGGGCTTCAACGTGGTGAACTGGTTCGGGCTGTGGTTGCCGGCCGGCGCCCCGCGCGATATCGTCAATCGCATTCATGCCGAAGTGGTGAAGGCGCTTGCCGATCCCGAGGTCAGGCAGCAGTTCGACAGCCAAGGGCTCGAAGGTGTCGGCATGAAGCCTGACGATTTCGCGAGGTTCGTCGCCAAGGAATCCGCCGTCACGCAGGAGATCGCGCGCAGGGTGGGCCCCGCGGCGAAGGCCAAATGACCATGCGTGTGCGTGAATGGCAGGATGAAGCGCGTGCGAGGCAACATGACTGAACTTTGGCGCATTCCCGACAACTACTCGCGCTCGCAGCTCGTGCGCAAGGCGGTGGTGCCGACACGCGGCGGTGTGGTCGCCGCGCAGCATCGCCGTGCTGCCGAAGCCGGCGCCGCGGTGCTCGAGGCCGGCGGCGATGCCATCGATGCGGCCGTCGCGACATCGTTTGCGATCGGCGTGGTCGAGCCCTGGATGAGCGGTCCGGCCGCGGGTGGCGCGATGGTCGTGTGGCGCGCCGCCGAGCGCAAGGCGTACGTGATCGATTACGGCATGCGCTCGCCGCGCGAGCTCGATCCCGCCGATTACCCGCTCGAACCGTCGCGCCGGAACACGGACCTGTTTCCCTGGCCGGGCGTGCGCGACGACCGCAATGTGCACGGTGCAACCGCGGTCGCAGTGCCGGGTGTGGTCGCCGGCATGGGCCTCGCGCACGAGCGCTTCGGACGCCTGCCCTGGGGTGATCTCCTGACCGGTGCGATCGCGCTCGCCGACGAGGGCCTGCTCGTCGACTGGTACTCCGGTCTCGTGATGGCGTCCAACGCGCGCATGCTCGCGAAGGATCCCGATGCGGCGCGGATGTTCCTCGACGACGGGCAGTGGCCCATCATCGGCAACTGGACCGCGCTGACCGAGCGTCATCTCGATCAGGGTGCGCACGCGGCAACGCTGCGCCGCATCGCGGAAAAGGGTGCGCGCGAGTTCTACGTGGGCGACGTCGCTCGCGCACTCGTGAAGGACGTGCGCGCGAAGGGCGGCTCGCTGTCCGAGGCCGATCTCGCGCAGTATCGCGCCGAGATCATCGAGCCCCTGCGGATTCCGTATCGCCGCGCCACCTTGTACGCAACGCCTGGCTTGACCGGCGGGCCGACCTTCGCGCGCTGCGTGCAGGCGCTCGAGCGCACGTTTGCGCCGAGGGCCGGGATGCCCGGGCGGGAGAGCTACCTCGCTTACGCGCGTGCGCTGGACGAGGCGTTTCGCGTGCGGCTCACCGACATGGGCGACATCGATGGCGCGCAAAAGGATGCGCGTGCGCCCACGTGCACGACGCACTTCAGCGTGGTCGACCGGCATGGCAATCTGTGCGCCGTCACCCAGACCCTGCTGTCGATCTTCGGCTCGCGGGTCGTGTCGCCCTCGACCGGTTTCCTGCTCAACAACGGCATCATGTGGTTCGATCCGGAACCGGGCAAGCCCAATTCGCTCGGACCGAACAAGCGTTGCCTGTGCAATTACAACCCCATCGTGGGCGAGATCGCGGACGGCCGGCGCTTCGCGCTGGGTGCTTCGGGCGGACGCAAGATTCTGGGTACGGTCCTGCAGATCAGCTCGTTCATGATCGATCACGGCATGACGCTCGAGCAGGCGTTTCACCAGCCACGCATCGACATGAGCGGCGGCGATACGTTGATCGCCGATCGTTCGCTTGCGCCGGAGACTCTCGATGCGCTTGCTGCCGCGTTCAAGACCGTGGCGGCGCCGCGCACGGTATTCCCTTACGCGTTCGCGTGCCCGGCCGGGGTGCTGCGCGAGGACGACATGAACACCGGATGCACGGAGATCATGTCGCCGTGGGGCGATGCCATCTCCGAACGGGCGTGACGCCTTTGTCACCGGTGCGACGGGCTACGTCGGACGCGGGCTCGTCGCGGCCCTCGTCGAGCGCGGTCATCGCGTCACGGCGCTGACGCGCGAGAGTGCGGCGTCACGGGTGCCCGGAGGCGCGCAGGTCGTCATCGGCAATGCGCTCGATGCGAGCACCTATGTCGATCGCGTGCCGCGCGATGCCGTGTTCGTGCACCTCGTGGGTGTTTCGCATCCGAGTCCGGCCAAGGCGCGCGAATTCGAGACCATCGATCTCGCCTCGGCGCGCGAATCGGTGCGCGCCGCGCAAGCGTCCAACGCGCGCCACTTGGTGTATGTGAGCGTCGCGCACCCCGCCTCGGTGATGCGCGCGTACATCGCGGCACGGATCGCCGCCGAAGCATTGATAGGCGACAGCGGCATTCCCGCGACCATCCTGCGCCCGTGGTACGTGCTCGGGCCGGGACATCGCTGGCCGTACGTGCTGTTGCCGATCTACGCCCTGCTCGAGCATCTCCCCGCGACCCGCGCTTCGGCGTTGCGCCTGGGCCTCGTCACGCATGCGCAGATGATCGCGGCGCTCGTGCATGCGGTGGAGACCGCCGACAGCGCGACGGCCATGCGCAGCCTCGACGTGCCGGCGATTCGCAGCGTCGCACGCGCCTGAATCACTCGTCGGGGCCGTAGCTCTGCACGTCTTCGCCGAGGACGATGTCGACCATCATCTCGTTGGCGACG
>Ga0070741_10007021_pt1 | contig 23695 bp, 23 predicted proteins | sample Coa_R1_4_FD_66440 | JGI IMG/M metagenome (GOLD analysis project Ga0070741, IMG submission 66440) | Surface soil microbial communities from Centralia Pennsylvania, which are recovering from an underground coalmine fire - Coalmine... | ecosystem: Environmental > Terrestrial > Soil > Unclassified ...
ATGATCGCCACTGATATTGACAGGGGTCTCCTCGATCATGTCTCTATTATACCCTATATTCGAAACAAATGCTATAATCAAAATAAATGAAAGCATAGAAAATTAAAAGCTTACACCTGATGAGCACAAAAAGGCGCGTCTCTCAGTCGCGAGCATAGTGATGTCTTCTGACAGCTTATCTACTAAAAAAGTACTTTTTGCAAATTTCTAGTACAGCACTCCAGGCTACCTTATCGCACTCGTATACTTGTTCTTGATGGACTGCATGGCTCATGGCGAACAGGGAAAAGCAGAGTGAAAAAGAGGTAGAACGACAGCACACGGTACTTCTTATCTCTAGAGTGACCAATCATGCTATCTAACGTTCTAACAGTAGAGTCTACTTTCAATTGATAGCTTGTGTAAGAGGCAGAAGTGCGGACGGATCATATTTACTTTATTTTTCTCATCGGCGCCACACAATATTTGTCAGCAGAGGATTTGGGAATAGGGAAAGAGACGGAATTATGAATCAGTGTTTGCGATGTACTAAGTCATGTAGCGGGACATCTTTATTTTGTGAAGAGTGCCGAACACTTCTCGGGCGACAGGTTGATGGGGGCCAGCATGTAGATATAGCAGAATTTTCGACCTCGCCACAGGTAGCCGTTGCCGAGAAGCCAGAAGTGCAAGGGCTGAGAGTGAAGGATGATCTGCCAGAGCGCACCACCATACCTCATCCCGCGATAGCCCCTCCTCCTGAGACGCCGCAGCCGCCACTATCATCAGTGGGCACGTATGCCACCACGGTTGAACAGGTCCTGCAAAAGTTGAGCGATGCCGCCAGGCGCATTGCCAGTGTTGACCGTGGGCCGAGCCAGCGGGCGCGCCCCCGTATTTTCCGCCTGACTCCCTTACGCGATATTTCCGCCGAAATTCAGCGTCATAGCACGCCTATGCCCAGGATATCAGACAATGCATCGCTCTCTCCCAACAATGACCTGGAGAGAAAACTTCCCGATCTATGGCCCTGGTTCCATGATTCGGATGCGGACGAGGACGAAAAAGACATCTGGGCAAATCGTAGCGATCCCTTGATGTCGCGTAGTTTTGAATTCACTCGTACCGAAGGCGAAAGCAGGAGGCGGGCCGCCATCTCAGGGCTGGCCACCTCTTTTATATCCAGGCAGCAAAAGAAGACCGCCCGTCTCCGTACCGCCTTCTTTGGTCTGGTTATTCTGGTTGTACTTGCTTCCACAATAGATACTATTCTGTTATCCAACGCCTTCCTGCATTCCAAATCCAATTCGCCGGTCACTAATGGCTTTCCTGTGCTTACGCTTTCCAGTCTGGTTGCAGATTACGGACAAAGTGTGACCCTGCACCTGCGCCATTTTTCATCACAGGCTCGCGTGGTCCTGACACGCGATATTGAAGAACAGATAACATTAGAGACGTCAAGCTCGATTGTGCAGGTCGGGCGAGATGGTAACGCCGACCCTATAATGTTGATCGAGAACAACTGGACGCCGGGCTTTCATACGATTCAAGCTGAAGATACTGCCACCCGTTACACCGCCAATACGACCATTCGGATAGAAGCAGGCCCGACGCGACCAGCACACTTACTTATCAGGACCACAACGCTAGATCTCGGGGCCGGTATTCAAGGCTCGAATACTATTGAGCCGCTTGTGCTGGAGAACTCTGGCAGCGGAGCTATTACCTGGTCGGCCAATAGCAACCAGCCCTGGTTAATGATTTCCCCCAACCAGGGCGTCTTTAGTGCTAATCAGACAATCGAGGTTGGCGGCGAGCGGGCAAATCTCTCGCCTGGGAATTATCAGGGGAGGATTACCTTCTCCTCTAATGTTGGGGAATCGCAATTTGTAGATGTAACAATGGAGGTACGCCCACTGCCAGCCAACGCAGGGGCGGTCTTATCTATAACCCCTCCCTTGCTCTCCTTCGTTGCCACTGACGGAGGGTCCGATCCCAGCCCTCAGTTCCTGATCGTGAGCAATCCAGGCTCTCAGCCGCTTTACTGGTCGCTTGGCAATAACTCACCGACGGTCGTCCCAGGTGGGGCTATGGCCATGATTGATCCGAATGCAGCCTGGTTAAGTATAGATCAGACAACGGGCGTGGTTGTGCCCGGAGTAACCACTTTTATACGTGTTAGTGTACATAGCCAAAACTTGCTGCCGGGCGCCTATATTAATACACTTGTATTTAGTAGCAGCGTAGGACATGCAGCGCTGAACAGCCCGCAAAATGTCAGCGTTTCCCTCACGGTGCAACGGCCTTGCAGCCTGACACTCAGTACCGGCAGTTTATCCTTTACGTCTGTTGCCAATAATGGCAATCCAAGCAATCAGACCCTGAGCCTGGCAGCTACGTCCAGTTGTCCCGGTGCCATTGGCTGGCAGGCATTATCCTCGGCTTCCTGGCTTACTATCACGCCTGCAAGTGGACAACTCAGAGGAACAGCCAGCGCGGCAACGACGGTTAGTGTCAATACCAGCGGCCTCAATGCAGGCACATATAGCGCCACTATCACGGTAACGGCGGCTCAGTCAACGCAATCGGTCATGGTGCAATTAACCATCCAGTCACCCCCGCCGCCGTCCGCTCCCATTCTGGGCGCCTCGCCGCTTAATCTCAACTTCAGTACCACGCAGGGACAACCCAATCCCCCTGGTCAGACGGTGACAATTACCAACACCGGTGGTAGTCCATTGATGTGGCGTACCTCGTTCAACGCGTTAACGACTCCCTGGGCTGGCGCCTCGCCAAGCGGGGGCACGATCCAGCCAGGCCAGACGGCACTTCTGACGGTAAACGTCAGCGCCAGTTCTCTCAGCCCTGGCACATATGTGGGACAATTTGTACTGACGGGTACCGATTCAAATAATGTGGTGGCGGGAGGCAGTCCTCAGTCCATCATGATTAATTTCACTGTGTTGTCTCCCTGTACCTTACAACAACCGTCTTCAAGCTCTCTGGCCTTTAGCGGCATGCAAAATGGAACCGATCCCACCCCGCAATCGGTGACCGTTATGGCGGCAGGCAACTGCAACTGGCCTTTGAACTGGAGCACTACCATCAATGGTTCAGCTTCCTGGTTAAAGGTTTCTCCGCTCGCCGGATCATTTACTGCCAGTGGACAATCCACCACGTTGTCTGTTGCTCCTACGCTTGCCGGCCTGGCTCCCGGAACCTATACCGCGCAAATTTCAATTGGAGCAACCGATTCCGCCAGCCTGCAAGCGCAAGGGAGTCCACAGACGCTCTCCGTTACCCTGACGGTGCTACAACCCTGCCAGTTGCAGGGCGTTCCGTCCAATATGTCCTTTAGTGTATCCCAGGGAACGGCATCGCCCGCAAGCCAGAATCTCGCTCTGAGCGAGTCCGGCAGTTGCGCTCGCCCGGTCTCGTGGACGGCTATCAGCAATAGCCCGTGGCTCATCGTGGGTACGGCCTCGGGCACAGACAATGGTAGCGGCTCCACTATTGCCATCAGTCTTAACACGACGACACTGACTACGCCCGGCTCTTATACGGCCACCATTACCATTACAGCCACCGGCAGCGGTAACGCAGTGGTCCAGAACAGCCCGCAAATAATCACCGTCACGGTGACGGTAAGTTGAACCCCAGATGCTCCACGTTCCAAACAAGGGCAGGCCCGACGTTGGGCCTGCCCTTTTTCAGGTTGACGCTCCTGCCCTTCTATGCTACACTCTGACATGAGAGAATTGCCTGCTGGTTGCAGCCAGCCCACTTCTACCATACAATCAAGGACGATTACGGAGGATAGAGCCGTGCCAACTATTTTTTATAAGCGTGAAAATGTGCGAGTCGATGTGCCCGAGGGCGAGGGTGTACGCTATCCCGCGCTAGAAAACGACGTTCCCGTCTATTGTGGCATCTGGAAACTTGCCAACTGCCACGGGAATGGTCTGTGCGCCACTGATCGCGTTGTTGTCTCGCCAGCGTCCAATATCAATCCCCCCACTTTTTTGGAAAAATTCCGCCTGGGCCGCGCCCATAAGAAAAATCCCAATCTACGTCTCGCCTGCCAGGTTCAGGTTTTCGGTGATGTCACCGTTGAAACCCAGTGCTGAGCCATTTATCACAATATCGCGCAACAAAACAGGAGTTATCCCGTTGGAATAACTCCTGTTTTTGTGGTAACTGCCCTTTGCAGCTTTTTTGCTCACCTGACGACAAAATAAAGCGTTTGTGCTAGCTGGTCATTCCAGTATAGCTCGGCCTTCCCCTCGCTTGCCTCCGGGAAGACAATGGTGGCGCTGCCGCTGAGTGTATCTCCCGCTTTTATCGGCTTGCTCTGTAATGTGGTGTAGTAGGCATCATCGGTGTAAAGCTTGATGTTGACCATTCCGTCTTTGTCTGGATGCTGCACACTATATGTAATATAGAATGTCTGACCGGGCTGGAACACTTTATCGGGCCTCAGCGTGATATTGGTCTTCGGATCGATGGAGGATGCTGTACTGGCGGAGGGTATGATGTTGTACGCTGGACCTTTATCAACACGATCCGGCGGATCGGGCAAATTTGCGGCTGACACTACCTTCATGCTAGCGGGAGGCTTGCCGGTCAGGAAGTTCCTCACCAGATCCAGTTTGCCGCTGGCCTGAGCGTAGTAGCCCACACCGGAGCACAATATCAGGGAGACAATCAACATACTGAGCACGCCGCTCACAATACGATAGCGCGGAATTATGGCCCGTGGCTTGGTATACATTGGCGGCACATAGATGCTTTCGGTTTCTTCTGGTAAAGCCGGCAGCATCTGCTCTATCGTCTGAGCAGGCACTAGTTGCAGAGGGAACGCGGGCGCAGCCCCGGGCTGCATCCCCATACCATTTTGATAAGGAACCGGCAGCAGGGATTGCTGTTTCCCCTGCGGTTGCGCTGCATCTTGAAAATTATACAACGGAGGCTGCGCCTCAAACGGGAGCTGGGGGAATTGATCCCACGATGTATTGGGCGGCGCCATCTGGTTTCCCCAGGCCGCTGTCACAGGTCCCGCTGTTCCCCGACCATTCGCCCGTGATGCCCCTAGTGGTGAAGGCGCGCCACAGTTTGGACAAGGCGCCTCATTATCCATTCTAGCCGCGTTGCAATAATTACAGAACATCGTCTTCGCCTACCTTATGTACGTTAAATATACTTTGATCTATAGTGCTTACATACCACACTAACACTAATATCCTTCAGTAATCAAGTATCGACGCGGCTTCTAGGGAAAATTGGCTATCGATCTTCTTCCTAATTCACCTTGTTTCAGGTCGCAACACTCTAACCTTGAATAGTCATTAGCCTGGATGGTACCATTGCTTGTGATAGGGGCTTTTCCCTATTTTGTTAACATTGTTATGTTACCTGACCTGGCAAGGATCAGGGCTATTTACTTCTTCTTTTTTGCCCCCTTCGGGGGCGAGGGGGGAGAAGAATGAGCGGGGACACCCCGCGCCCAGCAAGGGGCTATGCCCCTTGACCCCTTTTCTTCAGAGAATTAAATAGCCCTGGGCAAGGATATCGCGCTATGGCAGAATCTCAACAACAATGGTATAATAGGCAAGCAATCGAGCAGTTAGCGCAACATATTCCTTTTGAGCGCGATAGCGCTTCGAAGGCGGAACAGATCGAGATGTTGCGCGGTCTGGTCATCAGGCACGGACGCGAGATGGACCCGGAGCTTTTTGGCTTCGAGGCGCGAAACGAACTGATACGCTTAGGATTGTGGAGCCGCATAGGATGGGCAAATGAGTAAGAAAACGATTGTTATCACCGGCTGCTCCAGTGGCTTTGGACGCGTTAGCGCGCTGGAGCTGGCGAAACGTGGCTGGCACGTCTTTGCCACTGTACGCAAAGAAGCCGATCAGGCCGATCTCCTGACCGAAGCAGCCACGCTGGGATGCAAAGAGAATCTGACGCCGCTGCTCTGCGATATCACCCAGACCGAACAGGTCGCGGCCCTGGCGCAAGCGGTCAAAGAGCAGCTCCCCACAAACTCGCTGGATGCCCTCCTCAATAACGCAGGCACCGCCACCGGTGGCCCTATCGAACTCGTTTCCCTGGATGATATGCGGGCTTTATTTGAGATTAACATTATCGCGCACGTTGACGTAATCCAGCATTTTCTTCCACTGCTCAAAGAGGCCAGAGGCACTATTATCAATGTCAGCAGCGTAAGCGGACGCATTGCCACTCCGGTGACGGGCGTGTACGCCGCCAGCAAGTTCGCTCTCGAAGCCATCAGCGATGCCCTACGTGTGGAACTTGCGCCATTTGGCGTGCGCGTGGTGCTGATCGAGCCCAGTTCCAGCCCGACGAATATCTGGCAGACCAGCATACAACGCGCGTTGCAACAGATGGAGCCACATCGCAACGGGCCATATGGGCCGCTGCTGCACTTAGCTGAAAGGTCCGCCGCGCGCTCAAGCAAACAGGGCTTTCCGCCGCAGCTATTTGCGGATACACTCGTTCGCATTCTTGATAGCCGCCAGCCTCGCCCGCGCTATATCGTGCCGCGCAACGCCATCATAGCCGTGCTGATGCGCCGCTTTCTTCCCGACACACTCTGGGATCGCCTGGTCCGACGGACGATGAAGTGGTAATGGTATAATTTTTGGGCAGGAGAATCCCTGGCAGCATAGTAACAATAGAAACCCTCAACATTCAATTTCCTATTGACGCCATTTATCGGCATATGAAACTGAGCGGGACCCGCAGCAAAAACTCCAGGGGCTAAAATAGGAGCAAGAGGACACTGAGTTGTCTCCTCACCCTGTCAAGAGGTATGATTAGTAGAGAAAGACCTGCTTTATAATAGCAGGCTCTCAACCTTTACCGTTTACAGGGACCTATAGCCGGTACACAGCGAAGAAGCCGGTGACCGGTTTAAACAGTGTCGTTAAACAAAAGGAGATGCCGGGTATGGTACTCAAAGATACACTGCTGTATCTTGCGCACAATCAGCACTTGCGCGACTTTGTGGTACACAATAAGACCGCTCGCGGTATCTCGCGCCGTTTTGTCGCGGGAGAAGTTCTTGATGACGCTATCCAGGCTACACGCACCCTTAACCAGCGCCATATCCAGGTCGCGCTCGACCACCTGGGAGAAAATGTTTCGGATGAGCAAGAGGCGAAAGCGGCCACCCAGGACTATATCGCTGCGCTCGATCAGATTAAGCAGGCGGGCATTGATGCTAATATCTCCGTTAAATTGACTGCTCTCGGCCTCGATATCTCCAGAGAAGTATGCGAACAAAATCTTGTCACCATTCTGCAACGCGCCGCTCAAAATACCACTTTTGTCTGCATTGATATGGAGGGGTCCGCTTATACCGCCGATACTGTCGATATCACACTACAGATGCGCCGCCAGTTTGAGCATGTCGGGACCGTTATCCAATCCTATATGTACCGCAGCCGCAAAGATATTGAGCAGTTGATTACGGAAGGGGTCCGCGTACGCCTGGTCAAGGGAGCATATAAAGAACCGTCGTCCATTGCTTATCAAAGCAAAGATGGCGTTGATCGCAATTACGTGCAGTTGATGATGATGCTGCTCTCGCGCGGCAACTTCCCGGCCATTGCGACTCATGATGAGGCGATTATCAACGCGGCCTGCAAATTTGCGCGCGAGCACGGCATCAGTAAAAACACATTCGAGTTTCAGATGCTCTACGGCATTCGTCGCGATCTGCAAGAGAAACTTGTTGGTCAGGGCTATAATATGCGCGTCTACGTTCCTTATGGCTCGCAATGGTATCCCTATCTCATGCGACGCATGGCGGAACGGCCCGCTAACCTCATGTTTGTGATGAGCAATGCCATACGCCGCTGAGCCTGTTCAGCAAAGGGATACAACAGACGCCATGACGACTACTTGCGTTATCTCCGTCGGACTCGCCGACATCCACAGCGAGCCATCATCATCATCCGAGCGTGTCACCCAGGCTCTGATGAATACTCCGGCAGTCGCCGATACAGTAGCAGACGAGTGGACACATATTGCCCTCCCTGACTATAGCGGCTGGATTCGTACCGCCGCACTGGGAGCGCCTGTCGTCAAAGGCTTCTGCAAGGTTGGCGCGTCCTGCTCCTCTCCCCTGGAGGTCATGGCCGTCGTCACCGCAACCCACACACCTCTGTACAGCAATGCCACCGGCGACGAGACGACCGGCACAATTTATCTGTCAACAACATCGCCGTTGCTCGACATCACGCATCCGCAGCGCCTCCAGGTGGCGCTACCCGATGAACGTACCGCCTGGTTAGCGCGAACCGGTACAGATATTCGCCAGGGGACGGATGTCTATCCGCGTACTCCTCTCGACACCGTTACCACATACGCCCGGGCGTTTCTCGGTCGGCCTTATCTCTGGGGCGGCACGAGCTGGGCAGGGCTGGACTGTAGCGGCTTCGTGCAGCTATGCTATCGCATGGGTGGAGACCTGTTGCCACGAGATGCGAACCAGCAGCACGATTTTCTGACGCGGACCGTGAGCAAGGACGAGATGGAGGAAGGAGACCTGATCTTTTTCGGCAGCAAGGCCATCACACATGTCGCTCTGGCCCTCAATCACCAGGAATACATCCATGCCGAAGGCCAGAACTACCAGCGCGTCCTCGTTAATAGCTTTGATCCCGCCGACGCCCACTTTAACCCGAGGTTGTCCGAGATTGTCTGGGCAATCAAACGTGTGCGATCATAATTCTCAGACCATTTACAATAAAGAGAGATCAGAGAAAAAATCCGAGTGCAGTTCTACTTGATATTTTTGGGTTTGATGTTTATACTCCTTTCAACGGGAGCGGCGCGAGTTGACGGCTTGCTCGACCCGCTTGAGGGTACTGAAAAAACAGGAGGATGCATGCCTATTCTACCCCATAAAGGCGTCTGGCCCACGATTGCCGAAAGTGTATTTATTGCTCCAGGCGCTATGGTCATCGGCAACGTAACGATTCATGAAGGGGCCAGCGTCTGGTACAACACCGTTATCCGCGCCGATACCGCCCCCATCGTCATTGGTCGCCGCACCAATGTGCAGGATAATTGCACGCTGCATGTCGATGCCGATGCCCCTCTTACCATCGGGGAAGACTGCACCATCGGTCACAACGCCGTTGTTCACGGAGCCATACTGGGTGATCGTGTGCTGATCGCGATGAACTCGGTGGTACTTTCCCACGCCCGCATTGGTTCAGAAACCATCATCGGAGCATGCGCGCTGGTAGGGGAGCAGAGACAGATACCGGCGGGAGTGCTGGCCGTGGGAATACCGGCGAAGGTTGCCCGTGAGTTGGATGTGGCAGAGCGGGAACGCATCCTGACAAGCGCGGAGCGTTACTGTGAAATCGCAGCGGCGCACCAACAGTCATTAGAAGACCTGCAACAGGCTCGCTAATCGCAAAGGAGCAGCCATCATAGCCACAGCATTCTATGCTTCAATTTAGAGAATCCGGTCAGGGAGAGCTATCAACCAGCCAGTGGTACCTGGAACTTGTCCTGCACAGGTGCCTGGCCGGGTCGTTGAATAGCCACCGTGACATCCCACAGACCGGCCATAGAGAATGCTGCTCCCTTATCAAAGGTGGCAATGTAGGTAGGATTCCCTCCCTGGATGGTCGTGTGCTTCGTCCCCATATCCATTATTTCCATATTGGTGGTTACCTGCACCTGAGCGTCTGTCACCGGCACATCATTGCTATCTTTGATCGTAATGATCACCGTATTGGCATAACCAACCTGCTGTGGTAGAACCTGCAAGCTTACAGAGAAGTCGCCGATTTGTTTCGTTTGCGTGCCGGTTTTGTCATTAGGAGTTGCAGGCGTAGGAGCTGGCGCAACCGGATTGCTATACTGCACATTGGGGAAAACGATGGGAGGCGCGAAGAAAGACATCAACGCGGCACAGAACAATACGCCTGCTGCCAGCAGGAGCTGCATATTGACATTATGCCTCAGTCCTCTCCTGGTATGTTCCAGCGCAAACTGGCGCGTCCGCCTGGCAGGCAGATCAGGATTGACTACCGGCAAAAGCAGCACCTGCCGCGTTAACCTGGGGCGAACCATAAATAATGCGTAGAGGCTGAGGAGCACCATCATAGCACTGACAATTAACTGGATCAGTAATGCGCGCCCGTAAGGCTCGGTCATAAACTGGTGAACATCCTGTAGGCTGGCTTCGCAGAGGAAGAGGTCGCAGGCGAACACAATTCCCATCGCGGCCAGTAGGAATGGCATAAAGCGGCGCAACAGTACTGCCAGCATTTCCGCATGTCGGTCTGATTCAACGATGGATAGCCGTGGCAGAATTACATAACCAAGATACACCAGGCCACCGAACCAGATACTTTGTGCAACCAGGCCCAACCAATCAAAAACGATGGCGCTAATATGGGGCTGGAACACCTGAGCGGCTTCCCCCGAGAGGGCACGCGTTAACAGCAATAGCCCGGCCAGGGGGAGCAATATCAAGCTGAAACGATGCGACGGCAGCGAAGTGAAGGTAGTATACTCACGTTCGGTTCGGTCTTTGGTAGTATTACCATTACCCGTCGGCTGCATATCCTGCGTAATCTGTAGGCGTAGCGGACCGGTGCGAGCGGTGACGCGTTGCGCTGGCTCCGACACGACCGATACTTTTTGCGGGTGACTGCTGATCCAGTAGAGCAGCCCCAGAGCAATGAGAGCCAGAACAACGCGTATCATCCAGAGCAGGCCATAATTGCTTTCTGTCAGTAACTGCAACAATGTAGCTAGATCAAAGCCGCTGCCCCCCAATCCCTGCGCCAGGCGCGTCACACGCAGCACCAGGGAGACAACCTCTCCCAGCAGCAGCGCGCCGAGACAAAGCTTTTGCAGAGAGTTAGACTGCCTTCTCGCCTGCTCAATCAAAGTCACTGCACGCTCTTTGCCAGTAAGCAAGAAAGACTCCATGACGAGCAGCCCGACCCAGAACGTCAGGGCGATGAGCACCAGCCATTCCCAAGCAATCGACAGGAAGCCGAACAGATCTAGCGCATGCATCGACATTACATTATTGCTTGTGCTTGGCCCAAGAATGGGAACACCGGAGAGTCCTGTGCTGGAATATCCGAGATTAAAGCCAATGATGCCATAAGACGTATGCCCATCAGCGTCGGACGCGGCGGTCCACATTACCTCATAGCTCCCCTGCGGCTGCGCGCCAGGCGTCTTGATGAGCGTATCCAATTCGCGCGGATCGTTCCTGGCGACGGTGCTTGGTCCCGCAGAAACATCGACCAGGCGCCCATCCTGCACAGAATAAACATGGGCGCGGCTAATAGGGCTGATCGGGGCATTAAAAAAGATACGCATCACCGATGGCAGCGTATTGATGGTCGAGCCGTCAACGGGGTCGGAACCGATCACAAACGCATGGGCAAACGCCACAGGGGCGCGCTCCATGACAACCGAGCCAAAATATGCCAGGATGCTCAAGAAACAGGCCAATATTACTATTACTACTTTTCGTTGTCGCATATGTCGTTACGTTCTCTTGTATTCTTGCTTCATGAATCTGATGGGCCTGGCGCAAAGGGGAAACTACAGTAAGCTTACCTATGCAAAGATTGTACACCACTGGTGTCGTGCTCGCAATATTACATAGTTACATCTTCATATTACCAGACGATACAGCCTGCTAAAAGATGCTTCTCTTTATCATTACCGTTACTTTTGTACTTCGATTCCAGGTTACACCTCTTCTATTCTTACCCGCAAAATCTCAGCCATAATATAATACGAGGCTTATTTTTATGCTACAATATAAGAAATACAGAGCTTCGCAAAAGTTGTCTTTTCATATAGAGCGGCTCGCAAGCGAGCCGCTCGGGAGAGGAGGGTGCTGGCGGTGGGCTGTGCCCACCGCCAGCACCCTCCTCTCCCCCCTGAGCGCCGAAGGCGCGAGCTGTCAGGACGCGCATCGACTTTTGCAAAGCCTTGATAAGAAATACACGACGAAAAAAGGTAGCCTGGTTGATGAGTAAACAACACTGGTGGCGCTTCTGGACGCGTATCCTCCTCTGGTCCCATGTAGTAAATGTGGTCAGCTTTTACATTACTGCCTGGCTGCGTACTATGCCAGAAAAAGGTGATCGGGTACGGATACTGCCAGCCGAAAATGCAGCTTCTTCGACGATATCTCCGATGGTCTCAATCATTGTTCCGGCTCGCAATGAGGAGGGCAATATTCGTCGCTGCGTACAATCACTGCTGGAACAGGACTATGCTAATTACGAGGTCATCGTGGTTGATGACGAATCGACAGATAATACCGGTCGCATTCTTGACGAGCTGGCTGCCTCTCATACGCATGGTAGCCGCTTATGGGTGTTGCGCCTGCGCGATTTGCCTGCGGGCTGGGCAGGTAAGCCGCACGCGATCCATATGGGGCGGCAGGAGGCGCGGGGCGAGTGGCTGCTATTTACCGACGCGGATACCCGACACGCCCCCAATGCGCTGCGCTCATCTTTAGCTCAAGCTATATATGAACAGGCTGACCTACTGACGCTCGGTACAACTCAGGAATTGCCCACATTCTGGGATAAAGTCCTGATGCCAATGGCCTACCTGGGGATCAGCCTGCTCTACCCTCCGAAACTGGTCAATGATGCTCGCAGTAAAGTGGCGCTAGCCAATGGTCAGTATATCCTGATCAGACGCGCAGTCTATGATGAGCTAGGTGGTTACGCTCGTCCAGAACTCAGAGGGACGCTGGTCGATGATCGCGACCTGGCGCGTACCGTCAAAGAGCATGGCTATAAACTGCGCCTCGTGGACGGGCGCGAGCTGGTCTCAGTCCACATGTATCACGGTTTGAAGGATACCTGGCGTGGTTGGCGCAAGAATGTCTACCTGGGCAATCGCGGCGGCATCGCCTTTTTTGTGTTGCAATTGATCGGGCTACCTATGGTCTCGGTTGTGCCGTTTCTCCTCCCCCTGTTCGCCTATATCGTAAGCAAGCGACGTAAGGGAAGCATTAGTTCGACTGAAGTGCAAGCGGCGGCTGCCCTGGAATTGTCCTCGCTCCTGGCTTACCGTACCTGGCTTAACAAACAACTTAATATCCCCTGGTTCTATGCATTTACCCATCCCCTGGCCGGGACCATCTTCGAGGGCATTCTATCCCAATCGGCCTGGCGCATCCTTACGCGCTCAGGCGTGGACTGGCGCGGCAGGTATTACCATAATGGCAAGTAAACGAAAAGAGAGCTGGCTTAGGAATTGCTCCAGCCAGCTCTCTTTTTCTATTGCTATACTAATAACATTTTCAAACAATCACCTGCGGGGCCGACTCTAGTTCTTCCGCAAGGAGATATCGCCGCTTCCCGTATGCAACTGCAATCCCGCCTGCGAACCATTGCCCACTGAATTGCTACCAAAATCGTTAGTCACTGTACCCGAGTCGGTTGTGGCATCGAGCTTGAAAGCTGAAGATGCTGGCAAGGCAACAGTAATAGTGCCGCTGCCCGTATTAAAATCGTAGCTACCGGCAGGATCAATGGAGCCGTTAAAGTCGATGGACCCACTCCCTGTTTTCATGATAGACTGCCCGCTTAGCTTTGCCTCTTTTACCTCAATATCTCCGCTCCCAGTATTCATATTTGCCTGTCCAACCAGACCTCCCACCGTGATTGTGCCGCTTCCCGTTTTCAGTGTTGCCGACCCGTTCAGATTATTCGCATTAATCGAGCCGCTCCCCGTTTCCACCTGCACCTGCCCGGTAATATCGTCAACCTCGACCTGGCCGGAACCGGTATTAATTACCATATCAGAGGCATTGGGGGCTGTTATGTCAAGATCAATATCTCTGGAACCTAAAGAGAAGAAACTGTCGCTCTGAGCTGTTACATCAATCGTATTGCCATCTCTAGTATAGTCCACATGCATGTTATTCAGGTTTACGCCTAGACCCGTCGCAAACTTTGTCTCAGTCACGATTACAGAATTGCTGCTGCCACCACTGTGAATATGAATGGTACCACTGCTATCCCGGATCACCAGTTTGGGATGACTGACATTGGCGAAACTATGCGTGCTGGTAGAGCGTTGGGTCATGATAGAAATCCCAGTCTGGCTCAAAATGCCACCACCGACCAGCACAATCAGCACCAGCAGCGCCAGAATCAAGAGAAGTCCGCGATGACGTGGACGCCTGTTCCTTGGAGCGTACAGCTTCTCTCCAACTTGCTGCTGTCCAGAGCCGCCATAAGTTTGGGGATATTCAGGCTGGTATTGCTGTCCTTGTTCGCGTGGATCGCTATTGATATTGCGCGCCTCATAAACTCGGCGCTCAGGTTCTGTAAACGCAGATTCCTGGTTGCTCATCTATGTCCTCCTTTAGTATATCGCGAGTATGTCGCGCCCGGACCACCCAGGCTTTAAAAAGAGAAATTCTATCATAATATTATTACAGGTAGGATATGCTGCTTTATATCAGTCAATAATATATTGACACTGATTGTACGCAGAAATCGCAGCGGGGTTGCAGAAACGATGAGTATCAAGGAGTAAAAACGAAGAGAGGGCAGGCGTCTCGCGCCTGCCCAATATATTTTTGTCAGGAAAGGCGATTAGCGGTGCAGCAGCGGCAGCAGATACACCGTGCTGAACACAAAGATCCAGACGATATCAACGAAGTGCCAGTACATCTCGCCCGCTTCGACCGCGAAGTGCTTGTGAGCCGAAAAATCGCCACGCATGCCGCGAATGAGACAGATCAGCAAGAAGAGCACGCCAACCGTCACATGCAGACCGTGGAAGCCCGTGAGCAGGAAGAACGACGAGCCAAACGTCCCGGTTGAAAGGCTAAAGTTTTTCTGCAAAACCAGGGTAGAATATTCGTACGCCTGTCCGGCCAGGAAGGCGCTACCAAGAATGATCGTGCCGAGCAGCCCGAGCACCATCTGACGCTGATTGCCCTTCACAATGCCGCGTCGCGCCCAGATGGCCGGAAAGCTACTGGCTATCAGAATAACCGTATTTATCGCCGGATAGACGACATCCAGGTGCTCTCCGTTTGGCAGGGTCCAGTTCCCGCCCCCGCGAATTTCCAAATAGAGGTAGGCGGCGATGAAGTTGGCAAAGATCAAGGCTTCGGAGGCGATGAAGAAGATCATACCCCACCAGTTTATGCTCTTGCCTACCTCTACGCCATGCTCTTCAAGCATTCTCACCTGCTCGCCATGAGCAGCACTCATATCAGTAACTCCCTATCTTTACAGGCATGTAGCACCTCTATATGTACTACGCGCCAGATCTTATCGACGTTCCACTCCCCAACCAATGATAGCAATCGCCACCAGTAGCGCCCCCAGGCCCAGGACCAGAAGCTGCGTCACAGAGCCCACCAGGAGCACCACTAAAGCCAGAGCCAGGGCAAGCGGCCAGATGCTGGGATGGGGGCTGATTGCCTCCTCCGAAACTACCTTGCGGACCTTCTTCCGAGCACCGACAACGTTTTCACTTCCGGCTGCGGGAGCGCCATCGCTGACACTCCCCTCGCCCTGCAATGGCTGTTCTACGCGATCCGGTTGATTCTGCAACTCTTGAGACACTGTCTGCTTCCTTTTTTGATCCATAAGCACTGTTTAATGAATGACTGAACGCCAGTCGGCAATTTCTGGATTCTTCTTATCATAGAACGGGCGACGACTGCGCACGATTGGAATGGTCAGGAAGTTATACTTCTTAGGAGGAGAAGCGGTATCCCATTCCAGTGTGAAGGCATCCCAGGGATCGCTTGGAGCCGTCTCGCCATTCTTCAACGTCACAACAAAGTTGTACAGGAAGACCAGAATCGAGACGGCGATAATGAACGCACCGATGGAGGCCAACAGATTCAGTTCAGACCATGTCGCAATATTGCTGGGGTACGTATAGATGCGGCGCGGCATGCCAAAAATGCCCAGCAAGTGCATGGGGAAGAAGGTCAGGTTCATGCCGACCAGCATCAGCCAGAAATGCCATTTTCCCAGGCGCTCGCTCAGCATCTTCCCGCTGAACTTGGGGAACCAGTAATAGATGCCTGCAAAGATGCCGAAGGCGGTACCGCCAAAGAGCACATAATGCAGGTGAGCTATCACAAAGTAGGTATCTGTCACCTGGTAGTCAAAAGGCACGACCGCCAGAGCCACGCCGTTCAAGCCGCCGATCAGGAACATTCCGATAAAGCCAAGTGCAAAAAGCATCGGGGCTTTGAAGCTGATCTTGCCTCCCCAGATCGTCGCCAGCCAGTTGAAGATCTTAACAGCCGTTGGGATCGCGATCAGCGTCGTGCTGGTGGCGAAGAATGCCTGCGCAATAGGGGGCAGACCAACCGCGAACATATGGTGCGCCCACACGGTAAAGCTCAGGAAGCCGATAGCCACGCCTGACCAGGCGATAAAGGTATAGCCAAAGATTGGCTTGCGCGCGAAAACTGGCAGCACCTCCGAGATAATGCCAAACGCGGGCAAGATCAGGATATACACCTCTGGATGGCCAAATGACCAGAAGAGATGTTGCCAGAGCAAGGGATCGCCGCCAAACGCGTACTGATAGAAGTGCGTCCCCAGATGGCGGTCCAGCAGCAGCAAGACAGAAGCGGCTGTCAGGCTGGGTAGAGCAAACAGCAGCAGGAAGGCTGTAACCAGCGTCATCCAGGAGAACAACGGCATGCGATTGATGCTCATACCAGGAGCGCGCAGCTTGAGGATCGTCACCACAAAATTGAGCGAACCTGCAATTGAAGAGACGCCCAGCATCAGCACGCCCAGAACCCAGAAATCAGCATTCAGGCCAGGTGTACACTGGACAGCGTGCAGACCGCAGTTCGCCTCGCTGAGGGGCGCATACATAAACCAGCCGCCGTTGGGGGGTTGCCCAACCAGGAAGCTCGTCTGGAGGAAAATACCAGCGAAGAGCAGCACCCAGTAGCCAAAGGCGTTCATGCGTGGGAACGCCATATCGCGCGCGCCGATCATCAGCGGCACCACATAGTTGCCAAAGCCGGTCAGCGTGGGGATCACGAACAGAAAGATCATGGTCGTGCCATGCATCGTGAAAATTTCATTATAGGTTTGCGGACTCAGCACCTGTCCATTTGGCTGAGCCAGTTGTGCGCGGATCAGGAGAGCTTCCATACCGCCCACAAGGAAGAAAAAGAAGCCGGTGAGCATATACATAATACCGATCATTTTATGGTCGGTCGTGGTCAGCCACTCACCAACATAGCTTTCGCTAAAGCCTCTCCGGCGAACGAGTGTGGTAGTTGCACCTTCGCCGATAGTGCGGGTTGCCATGAGCAATTCCTCCAACGTCTAGTCCTGCCAATTGCAGGGTAGATGGGCTTGTCTGGATTATTTCAGACTCTCCAGATACGCTATAAGCGCGTTTATCTGATCATTCGTTAATTGCACAACCATATCATTGCCAGGTTTGACGGCCTGCGTGTCTTTCAGCCACTTCGCCAGGTTCGCCGGATTATTGTCCAGCACACCGCCAGCAATAAAGTCGCGACTGCCAAAATGGGTGAGATTGGGTCCGACCAGGCAGGGAGTATTGGGATTATTGCAGGCGACACTGGGATCATCCTCAGTCTTCAAATTAACGCCGACAATCCCGTGGCAGCCGGTACACTGATTGGCGAAGATTTTAGCGCCATCCGCGGCGAGTCCACTGGTTGGTTTAGCTGCCGCCTGTTGCTGCGTGCTAATCCAGGTCTGGAATGCATCCGACGAGGTAGCAACGACCTCAAAGCGCATATTCGCATGCTGCGTGCCACAATACTCGGCGCAAATACCCAGATATTTCCCCTGCTTGTCCTTATCAACCACAAACCACTTATCGTTCATGTGGCCTGGAATAACATCGGTCTTACCGGTAATCTGAGGCACCCAGAAGCTGTGGATCACATTGTTTGAATACAATGTCACATGAATGGTTGTGCCCACCGGGACCATCATAGAGTCGGCTGTCGTGATATGATATTGCGGATAGTAAAATTCCCACCACCACTGATGCCCTATCGCTTCCACCTCAACCGTAACGCCCGATGGCATCGCCGACGGGGCCACCTCGAAGAGGCCGCGAATGGTAAAGATGAGCACAACGATAAGAAAGATGGCCGGGGCAATCGTCCAGGCTATTTCAACGGTGGTATTGCCATGAACCTGTCTCGGTGCAGGATCTCCTGGTCGTCCGCGATAACGAATAATAAAGAAGATCAGGATACTCTCTACTACTACAAAAACGATGGTGGCAATGATCAGGATCGCCCAGAACACCCCGCTCTCGCTGGCCGCGATAGGCCCGGCGGTATCCAGGATCGAGGGCGGGTTCCCCTGACCACAGGCAACAAACAATATTGAGAACAGCAGCATACTGGTGACGAGAAGCAACCAGCGCTTAGTCCCACGAAATAACGGCGTCCTCACGTCTTTATCTCCATCTCCTAATAAAAGTTTTGGTTTTTGACGATGGGCGAGTATATGTATCAAAAAGTAGCGACACTCTTTCCTTTTACCTGCCCTGGTGCATTTCCACTTGACATCCTCGGGTAAGGCATGTATATTCTCCTCCAATGGAAGCGGCGAGAGTGCGTGACTATCTCGATCCGCTTGAGGATACTGAAAGAGTGTAGCCAGCGACCCTGACAGTAGGCTTGCAGTTCTTGCAAGGAACCTTACAAGAACCTGAATACCGCTTGCCTCGGCCAGGAAATAGCCAACTATGCGAGGTCTATCACCTCCTCCGCCTCTTCATCTACTCCAGCCTCGTACCTTCTGGCTTCCTCCGCCTGTTGCTTTGCATCTTGCGCCTGCATCCAACGGATAAAGAGCACGCTCACCACCACGATATAGGCCAGATTAGCGGGCACCCACATAATCAAGCCGCCCAACTGCTGATCCATTGCGGGAGAAATGCCCCATACGCGAGGGGCATAGATGTATGGTGTATAGAGTGGTGGAGCAAAGGTTAAACCGGCTCCCAGCGCCACGGTAGGCATGCCTCCCAGGAAGATATAGAGCACCTGTCCGCCAATCGAGAGATGGAACAGACCATCCACGGCAGGGCCGAAGACAGGCCACCAGTAGATTACTCCCAACACGATGAATGTCAGATGCTCCAGAATATGCAGGTTCTGGTCGAACAGGGTCGCATCATACAGAGATGGCGCGTGCCAGAGCCAGAAGTTGGCATTAAAGAGGAAAAATGCTACCGCAGGATGCGTCAGCAGCTTGCCGATGCGCAGTACCACACGCTTCCGCACAAGCGGCTGAATTAGCCATGCAGGCGTCCCGACGACTAATAGCGGCGGGCCGATGATAGTGAGCAAGAGATGTTGCACCATGTGCGCACTGAAAAGGTAGTCATCACCCAGCTTGTCAAGCGGCGAAAAGAGCGAGAGAAAAATAAGATTTATTCCCAGCAAAAAGGCGACTACCTGGCTCGTTTTCACCTCCGGGGCAAGTTGATACTTGACGCGCAATGGCCCTACCGCATAGAGGTAGAGGCCAATAACCAGTACCGTCCCGATGATGATCGATGGCTGCCAGTTCCATTGCATCAGCCAGAAATCCACCCCAATATCCGCGTGCATGTACGTTGACCTTTCCAGTGTTTCCTGTACATACTATAGCAGGAGAGGAAAGGAGGGGCAAGAGAGATTGCAGTGTTCAGGCGATTGTAAGGTGTCCCTCACGCATTGCAAGGGAAGTATCAGGAGAGGCAACGACAATAGTATGCGTTGAAATATCTATCAAACGGGATACCTTCAAAGGGGATAATTCTATGAAAATTATACGCCGCATCGGATGGCTGGCGGTTGCATTTACTTATCTTTTAATTTCGCTGGGCGGCACCGTGCGCGTAAATAATGCCGGATTGAGCTGCCCCGACTGGCCGCTATGTTATGGCAAAGTATTTACCATGCCGGATATTGGTGCGCTGCTCGAAGAGGTCCATCGCTATACCGCCTCTATCGTCAGTGTGCTCGTGATAGCCCTGGCGATTGGCGCCCTTCTCTGGGGGCGGCGCGAAAAGCAGGTCCTTATCCCCGCGCTGGTCGCGCCGGTCTTTCTCGTCATCCAGATTGTGCTGGGCGCCCTGACGGTCCTCTGGAAGCTACCGGCCACCATCATCACGGCTCACCTGGGGACGGCCCTGGTGATTTTCGCGCTGGTAATCACCGTTGCTATTATGGCGGGTACCAGCAAACCCAACACCGAGCATCCTGACAAAACCCGCAAGTTTGTTCGTCTCGCTATGACCAACGCCTTGCTGGTCTACGGCTTGATGTTAAGCGGCTCCTATGTCGTCGGTACGGGCGCCTCGCTGGCCTGCCCAGGCTGGCCGCTGTGTGGAGCAGCTCCCGACTGGGCCGTCCGCTTCCACCTGAACGATATCAATATGTTGCATCGTATCGTCGCAACTATCGTGGGACTGGTGCTTGTCTGGACGCTGATTTCGGCCTGGCGTCGCCGTGCTGTTGCTCCTGGTCAGGCATGGGTTGCGGTAGCGGCTGGCGTTCTCTTTGTAGCTCAAGCCTCCGTTGGCGCGCTGATCGTGCTCTGGAATAAGCCAACCTTTATCGCCGGTCTGCACCTCGCGCTGGCAACCGCCGTATGGGGCAGTCTGGTTATATTGGCGGTCCTGGCCGCACGCCAGTTACGCGCAACTCCCAAAACTGCTGAAACGGAGCAGATCCTGGAAGAGGGTCCAACAGTAGAACCGGAGCCGCAAAAAGAGGTTGGGCGCGTGCGCCAGACAATCTCCAGCTACGTCGATCTGATGAAGCCGCATGTCACTGTACTGCTTTTAGGCACGACGGTGGCGGCAATGGCTATCGCTTATCAGGGCCTCCCCCCCTTGCTACTCACCGTGGCAACCCTGCTCGGTGGCGCGATGGCGGCGGGAAGCGCGAACTGCATTAACTGTTATATTGATCGCGATATTGACCAGATTATGGGGCGAACGCAGCGCCGCTCGCTGCCCGCAGGCAAGGTACAACCGACGCATGCCCTGATCTTCGGCATTATCCTCGGCATCGGCTCCTTTATTATCCTGGACGCCTTCGTCAACCTGCTGAGCGCGGTCCTGGCGTTCTCGGCCATTCTCTTCTACGTCTTTGTCTATACGCTTGGATTGAAGCGCACTTCGGCGCAAAATATTGTGATTGGCGGTGCGGCGGGCGCGGTTCCGGTGCTGGTTGGCTGGGCGGCTGTCACTAATACGATTACGCTGCCCGCGATCTGGCTCTTTGCCATCATCTTCTACTGGACCCCGCCGCACTTCTGGGCGCTCTCGCTGCTGATCCAGAAAGACTATGAGAAGGCGCGTGTGCCTATGTTACCGGTGGTGATGGGCGAACGCGAGACGCGCAAGCAGATTTTGCTCTATTCGCTGCTGCTCCTGGCTGTTACCATGATGCTTTTCGTAATCCACACAATGGGCTACATCTACCTGATCTCAGCCTTGATCCTGGGCGGCATCCTGATCTACATGGCGATACGCCTGATGATCGATCAGACGAAAAGTTGGGCGCGCACCCTTTTCTGGTATTCGAACTGTTATCTCGCCGCTATCTTCGCGGTGATGGTTGTTGATCGGGTGATACGATGATGAACATAAACTGGCGTCTGGCTTCCCGGCTCTCTGTTGTTACCCTGGCGCTCCTGGTGGTGGCGCTGGTGACGCTGCTGCAACATAATCGCAGCAGCGTAGCAACCATACCTGGCAACACCGGCGCGAATAACACGAGCGCGTCCGATTTGCAGGGGACCGACCTGGGCGGCCTGCCTGCTCCAGATTTTCGCCTGACCGATCAGTTCGGCCAGCAGGTCGCGCTTTCACAATTCAAAGGGAAGCCGGTGGTGCTGACATTTTTATACACCAGTTGCCCCGATCAGTGCCCGCTGACCGCTGAGAAATTGCACACGGTGATGCAGAGCCTGGGGAGCGATGCGCGGAAGGTCGCGGTCATATCGGTCAGCACAGATCCCGCCCACGACACTATTGCGGCGGCGCTCGATTTCTCGCGCAAGCACAATATGCAGGATTACTGGCACTATCTCATAGGTACACACGATACCCTTTCACCCATCTGGAACGCCTATAACGTCTATGCGCAACCGCAGCAGCAAACGGTCAACCATAGCCTGGGCCTCTACGTGATTGACAAGCAGGGCAATGAGCGCGTCTTCATGGATAACGACTTCACGCCCGCCCAATTGACGGCAAATCTTGAGACGCTCTTGAAAGAATAAGCTGGAACAAGGGAAGGATGGCATTTTGATGGAAGAACAATTGCTTGACACCTGGAATATTCATAACCGAGTCAACCTGTACCTGCTCGATGCCATCCCTCCTGAAGCGTTGCCGGGCGTTGCCGCTTCGAAGGGGCGCAGCGTCGGCGCGATGTTCGCTCATATCCACAATGTGCGACTGATGTGGCTCAAATCAGCGGCTCCCGAACTACTCGAAGGGTTGGAGAAGATCGAAAACGAGCAGGCTACAGAGAAAACGCTGCTCCTGCACGCCCTTTCGCAATCGGGCGAAGCCATCGCTATCCTGCTCAGAAATGGTCTGGAGCACGGCAATAAAATCAAAGGCTTCAAGCCCCACGCCGTCGCCTTCCTGGGCTACCTGATCTCCCACGAATCCTATCATCGCGGCGAAATCTGTCTCGCCCTCACCCAATCCGGCCATCCTCTGGACAAAAAAATATCCTTCGGCCTCTGGGAATGGGGAGTGAGATAGCCATCAGAACACATGCAAGGCATTGCCCCAAATACACGAAGTGACAAAATGCCGACATTGCCGTAGCGACCCGCTTTAGCGCGTCCAATTTATTGCCGTCCTCTCGCCCAAATCATTTCATTCCACCGCAGGGCAAGCGCGAGGCCCCTACCACTCCGCCGAACATTGAAGGTTCCGTTCAGATTTTTTGAGACACGATGCAGTTGGGAAGACCGATAGGGCCTCGCGCTTGCCCTCGTGAAGGATAGACTTTTTATGGCGATGTAGTCTGAGCCAGTATCTCCTTCATACGCTCAGCCACTTGCTGTTGCACTTTGTAGAGGATATTGCCAAGCCTCAAGACATCCGCCTGTTCGGTTGACGTATCGGCAATGATCGAATTAAGAGTCGCATTGAGCACAGCCAGCGCCATCCCGCCGAGTTCTATGGTTGGGGAAGCCGCAATCTTATCAATCACGTCCCGGATATAACATGAGATATGCGGGCTATATGTACGAGAGAGGAGGAGGCGCGTCAGATGTAATGCTTCGTCCCTCTCAAGTTCAATTCTGGATAAGGCGACTTTAGGTATCGGCATGATCTCTCTCCGGCGCAATAAAGAGGACGCACTGAACATACTCATCCAGGAGTGTTGGCCTGTGAAACAATTTCCTCACGCAGAACTTCTCGCCGGATGGCAGCTTGACAGCATAATCTGGCAACGTATTGTTCCCTATAAACTCCTCCTCAGTTCCCTCTGGACACACCACCTTAAAATAAACAACGCCATCAATTGCCACAGGTTCCACGCTACAACCTGCTTTGTTGAGGTAATTAGTCGTTGTCGCAATTTCTTCTCGTGATCCAGGTCTATGACAGTAGTACTCCATTGTGACCTCCCCTTATAGCCGTTGACAAATGAGAATGA
>Ga0070741_10007022_pt1 | contig 23695 bp, 27 predicted proteins | sample Coa_R1_4_FD_66440 | JGI IMG/M metagenome (GOLD analysis project Ga0070741, IMG submission 66440) | Surface soil microbial communities from Centralia Pennsylvania, which are recovering from an underground coalmine fire - Coalmine... | ecosystem: Environmental > Terrestrial > Soil > Unclassified ...
GGTATCAAAAAGCGCGCGCGCCGTTGCCGCACGCGAAGCAAAGTCCGGTCAAAGATGTTGGACCCCGACGACATTGCTTTGTCCTATCGCGTCACGCGCAATCGTGCCATGTTCACAGGTGATCATGCTAGCGTTGCAGCATGAATAATCTCGTCTCCGCAGGACCGCACACGTCGCCGTCAACGGCTGGCCGCATCCGCAATGGCATGCGATCAGCATTGGGGCTGGTGCTGGATTTTGCCCTACCCCGCCTTTGTCCGTCTTGCCGCGAGCCGCTTGGCGAGGGCGCCGGCCTTTGCGCACATTGCTGGTCCAAGCTGTCTTTCATCGAGCCTCCCTATTGTGCGCGGCTCGGGATTCCGTTCGTTTACGACCCCGGCGCTGGTCTGCTGTCGATGGAAGCGATCGCAAATCCTCCGGCGTATGACCGGGCCCGGGCGGCCGTACGCTACGACGAGATATCCCGCGTGCTGGTCCATGGCCTCAAATATGGCGATCGTCTCGACCTTGCGCCAATGATGGGTCAGTGGATGGCGCGGGCCGGCCGTGAATTGCTTGCGGACGCCGACGCGCTCGTCCCGGTCCCTTTGCACTGGCGGCGACAGTGGATGCGGCGTTTCAACCAGTCGGCAGCGCTTGCAGGTATCGTCGCCACTTTGAGCGGTGTCCCGGTCGTACACGGCGGCCTCAGACGCGTACGGGCAACGCCCCAGCAGGTCGGCAAGTCGAAAGCCGAAAGGGCCGACAACGTTCAAGGCGCCTTCCGGGTGGCCACGGAGCATGCCGCAGCAATCGCCGGCCGTCGTCTGGTGCTGGTCGACGATGTGCTTACCTCGGGTGCCACCGTCGACACCTGCGCCCGCACCCTGCTGCGGGCGGGTGCGGCCCGTGTCGATGTACTGGTTTTTGCGCGGGTTGTTGCAGCAGCGCGTGTCCCCATATAAGAGACCTCAGGATGCGCGGAAACAGCATGCCCCCCGTCGAAATCTACACGACCCGATACTGCCCTTTCTGCTCCGCAGCCAAGGCCTTGCTGAAGCAAAAAGGTGTAAGCTACATCGAGATAGATGTTGGCAGCGATCGGGAGCGCCGGCAGGACATGATCGAGCGCACGAACGGGCGCATGACCGTGCCGCAGATTTTCATCGGACCTGTGCACGTCGGCGGCAGCGACGAGCTGCACGCGCTCGAACGCGCCGGCAAGCTCGACCTATTGCTTGCGGGCGACAAGGTAGCGATATGAACGGCAGTACGTTCAAGGCAGCCATGATCCAGATGCGATCGGGCCTTCAGCCAGGCGTCAACGTTGATGCCGCGGTACGCTACATCGGCGAAGCCAAATCGGCAGGCGCCGAATACGTGCTCACGCCCGAGATGACCAACGTTTTGGCGGCGAATCGCGAGCAGCTCTTTGCCGTCGTCGTCGAGGAAGAGGCGGACGCTTCGCTTGCAACTTTACGGGAAGTCGCACGCAAGGCGGGGATCTACGTTCATGTCGGTTCGCTCGCCATCAGGATTTCGCCCGACCGCGCCGCCAACCGGTCGTTCCTGATCGATCCGAAAGGCGAGATCCTTGCGCGTTACGACAAGATCCATATGTTCGATGTCGATCTCGCCGGCGGAGAAAGTTATCGCGAATCACGGAATTATCGTCCGGGTGAACTGGCGGTCCTGGCGGATTTGCCGTGGGGCCGGCTCGGGTTCACCATCTGTTACGATCTTCGCTTTCCCGCTCTCTATCGTGCGCTTGCGGAAGCGGGCGCGACGATGCTGGCAATTCCGTCGGCATTTACCAAACAGACCGGCGAGGCGCACTGGCACGTTCTGATCCGCAGTCGTGCCATCGAAAACGGCTGCTTTGTGTTCGCGGCCGCTCAGGGTGGCCGACACGAGAATGGACGCGATACTTTCGGCCATTCACTGATCGTTGACCCTTGGGGGCGCATCATTGCCGAAGGTGGCACCGAACCGGGGGTCATCGTGGCTGAGATCAATCCCGTGGAAGTCGCCAACGCGCGCGGGCGCATTCCCTCCCTGCAACATGGGCGGCGATTTGAGATCGTCGAGCCGCTGGCAGAGCCGGCTCACCTTCACGTCGTACGAGGGGCCAAATGATCCGCTACGCCCTCGTCTGCCAGCAGGGTCACCAGTTCGAGAGCTGGTTTCAGGACTCGGCGGCTTTCGACAAGCAGGCCAAGCGCAACCTCGTGACCTGCCCCCGGTGCGGCTCGTCCAAGGTCGAAAAAGCGATCATGGCACCGCGGCTATCCGTGGCCGCAAAGAAACGGCAGGCGTCTGTTGACCCTTCGGCGGCGGCCGCCGAGATGCCACCTGCAGTGCAGGCACCGGTAGCAATGATTTCCCCACAGGAGCGCGAGGTCCGCGCGAAACTGAAGGAACTGCGGGATCATCTCATACGGAACGCCGATAACGTCGGCGCGAGATTTTCTGAAGAGGCCCGCAAAATGCACTACGGCGAGATCGAGCATCGTTCGATCTACGGTGTGGCGACGCCCGAAGAGGCAAAAGAACTTTCCGAGGAAGGCATTGAATTTCATCCGTTGCCGATGCTGCCGGACGAGCGGAACTAGTACGCCCATACCAGCAGGGCAACTCCAATCACCACCAAAACAATGCCCATAGCCTCGCGCTGCGAGGTGGGTTGCTTGAATATGAATCGCGTCACACCCTGCGCGAACAGCACCTCGACAAGTGCCAGGGTGCGCACATTGGCCGCGGTGGTGATGGCAAATGCGAGAAACCAGAATTCAGAGGCTAATGCACCCATGAAGCCGGCAAACAGCGAAGGTTTCCAGGCGCGCGCAATGGCGCGCAGAACCTCAAAGTCTCGCGCGGCAAGGAAGGCCGACAGGAGCGCGGCCTGGATGAGCAGTCCGACCGTGACGGTGAACGTTGCAGCAAGCACGAAGTCGGATATGCCAAGCGACAGGATTGCGCCGCGATAGCTGATTGCCGACAAGGCGAACATCGTGCCGCCCGCAAGCCCGATCAACGTCGACCGCATCGTTCCGACGCCCGTCCGCGGCTTGAGCGATATCACGATCACGCCAACAGTCGCGATGAGGATCGCCGCCGCCGCCAGCGGCGTTACCCTGTCGCCGAGGAAAATAAGACCGAACAGCGCAACCTGCACCGGTTCCGTCTTGATATATGCATAGGCTACGACGAAGGAGCGCTCGCCCATCGCGGAGAGCATCAGCGCGGTCGCGGCGATCTGCCCGAGTGCACCGCCGACCACCCACGGCCAGAACGCCGGCGGCACAGCGGGCAGGCGATCGCCGGTGACAGCCGTCAGGCCGAACAGGAAGAGCACGGCGAAGGGAAATCCAAACAGAAACCGCACATGCGTGGCACCCACCGTGCCAAGAATGCCGGTCAGCTCGCGCTGCATGGCGTTACGCGCGGTCTGCGCCGCTGCGGCGATCAGCGTAAAGATGGCCCAGAGCATTGCGTCGGTGCGCCGCGTTTTCTCGTTCAGGCCGCGACCGATCGAATCTCCGCAGGTTCGGGGAATTCGCTGACGGTTCCCTTCTCGTTGTCGACCAGCAGGAAAAGATCGAAATACCGGATCGTCGGCGCACCGCCGGTGCGCCGGATAACCGACTGGCGCCATTCTTCGTTGTGCGCTTTCTGCGCCGCCTCGACAGACGGCCAGATATAGACGCCCGCACCGGTCTTCCCGCCGAGCTCCAGCAGGAAATGTTTGCGCAACAATTCCTTGTTCGCGCGCCACTTTGGAATCACGTTGCGTGCTTCCTCGGCAACCTGCTGACGGCTCCAGCCCTTCGGGGAATTGAACTCGACCAGTTCGAGAATCATTGGCCTCTCCATGTTATTTCGGGCGTTGCGCCACCAGCATGTAATTGACATCCATGTCGGATGAAAGCTGCCAGCGGTCCGCAAACGGATTGTAGATCACGCCGCGCTCGCCGATTACCTGTAATCCGTTGCGTTCAACGGCACTTTCCAGCTCCTGTGGTTTTACGAACTTGTCCCACCGATGCGTGCCGCGCGGCAACCAGCGCAGGATATATTCGGCGCCGACGATCGCGAGCGCAAAACTCTTCAGCGTTCTGTTCAGCGTCGCGGCAATCATCAGCCCGCCCGACTTCACCATGCTCGTACACGTATCCACGAATGCATCGACGTCGGCAACGTGCTCAACGACTTCCATGACCAGAACGATATCAAAACGCTCGTTGGCGGCGGCCAGTTCTTCCGCGGTCGTCACGCGATAGTCGATCCTGACGCCCACCTCGCGCGCGTGGTCCCGGGCGGCCGCAATATTGTCGTCCGACGGATCCACCCCGACGATGTCCGCGCCCAGGCGCGCAAGCGGCTCCGACAGGATGCCGCCGCCGCACCCAATGTCGAGCATGCGAAGACCCTGCAGGCAATCGAGCTTCTTGGGATCGCGGTCAAAGCACGTCGTCGCCTGGTCGCGGATATAGGCCAGGCGGACCGGATTAAATTTATGCAGTGCCGCCATGGGCCCGTGCGGATTCCACCAGTCGGCGGCATGGCGCGAAAAACGCTCCACTTCAGCGGTATCGACACTGCTCGCGCGAGCCTTTTCGGTAACCATGCAGGCGATCTCACCATTTCCGCGCCGGCTGTTGTTGCAGGTAAGCCGACCCGCCGGTATGTATACGCGCCTTTTCCGGCCGGCGCGCGGGCCTTTAACAGTCGTGCCGGCCACTTGTTAGCGCCTTTCGGCGCGTCCGGAAACGTCAGGTTCTGAAAAGTCATGGCTCGCCTGGTAATGAAATTCGGCGGGACGTCGGTCGCCGACCTCGATCGCATCCGTAATGTCGCGCGGCACGTCAAGCGCGAGGTCGATGCCGGATACGACGTTGCCGTCGTAGTTTCGGCCATGGCGGGCGTTACCAACCAGCTCGTCGACTGGTGCCGACAGGCCGCGATGCTGCACGACGCGCGCGAATACGATGCGGTCGTCGCGACCGGCGAACAGGTGACCGCCGGATTGCTCGCGATTATTCTGGAAGGCATGGGCGTCAACGCGCGCTCCTGGCAGGGCTGGCAGTTGCCGATCCTGACCGATAACGCGCATGCTTCGGCGCGCATCTTGGAAGTGAACGGCGCGGAGCTGATCAAGCGATTCAAGGAGCACGGCCAGGTCGCGGTGATCGCCGGCTTCCAGGGAATGCACAGGGACACTGGCCGCGTCACCACCCTGGGCCGCGGAGGGTCGGACACATCGGCTGTCGCGATCGCAGCCGCAATCGGCGCGGAGCGCTGCGATATCTACACGGATGTCGACGGCGTCTATACGAGCGATCCCCGTGTGGTGCCGCGCGCACATCGTCTCGACAAGATTGCCTACGAGGAAATGCTCGAACTGGCATCCCTCGGCGCCAAGGTCATGCAGGTGCGGTCGGTCGAGCTCGGGATGGTGCACAACGTGCGCATCTGCGTGCGCTCGAGCTTCGAGAAGCCCGAGGACATCGACCCCCGGAAACCCCCATCCGGTACACTCATTTGCGACGAGGGAGACATCGTGGAACAGCAAGTCGTCACCGGCATCGCTTTTTCCAAGGACGAGGCGCAGATCTCGATCCGCCGGGTACAGGACAAGCCCGGGGTCGCCGCCGCGATCTTCGGCCCGCTTGCCGACAACAACATCAACGTGGACATGATCGTGCAGAACGTGTCGGCCGACGGCCAGACTACCGACCTCACCTTCACGGTTCCGTCGGCGGATTACGAGCGCGCGCGCGTCACCCTCGAGAAAGCCAGGGGTTCGATCGGCTACGAGCGGCTGGACGGGGCGACCGACGTCGCCAAGGTCTCGGTCATCGGCATCGGCATGCGCAGCCATGCGGGCGTCGCCGCCAAGGCATTCAAGGCGCTGTCGAATCAGAAGATCAATATTCTCGCGATCACGACATCCGAGATCAAATTCTCGGTCCTGATCAGTGCCGCCCAGTCCGACCTGGCGGTCCGCACCCTGCACACGCTGTACGGCCTCGACAAGCCTTAGACGCCAGCCGTCCGGCCGCAAGCGGCCGGGCCCCTTCGGGATGCCGGGCTCTGGCTTGCCCCTTGCATGGGCCATTGGCTATAGCCTGACGAATATGCGGCCGCGGAATCCGGAGCCGGTGGTCGCTATTCGTACATGATTAGGCCGTAGACGAGGCTGCGGCCGGGGCCGCGTCTTGAAGGACCTCAAATATGCGTGGCGCACTCGGCGGTCCGCGCGTGCTGTTGCGCAGGCTTCGCGAAGTCATGGCGGAGCCTGTCAGCGCGCAGGACCGCCTCGACAAGGTGGTGGTGCTGATCGCCGCCAACATGGTTGCGGAAGTCTGCTCCGTCTACGTCCTGCGCGTAGACGGAACGCTCGAGCTATACGCCACCGAAGGCCTCAAGCGGGAAGCCGTCCACCAGACCGTTCTGAAGGCCGACGAAGGCCTGGTCGGCCTGGTCGCCAGTGAAGCCAACCCGATAAACCTGTCCGACGCGCAGGCGCATCCGGCGTTCTCCTACCGGCCCGAAACCGGCGAGGAAATCTACCACTCGTTCCTGGGCGTGCCGATCCTGCGCGCCGGCAACACGCTCGGCGTGCTGGTGGTGCAGAACCGCGCCCGCCGCACCTATACCGAGGAGGAAGAAGAAGCGCTGCAAACGACGGCGATGGTGCTTGCCGAGATGATCGCGTCGGGCGAGCTGGCCTCGCTCGCCCGCCCCGGCGCCGAGCCCGCCGCCCGCCACGCGATGCATCTCGTCGGTACGTCGCTGTCGGACGGCATCGCGCTGGGTCACGTCGTGCTGCACGAGCCGCGCGTCGTCATTACCAACGTCATTGCCGACGACGTCCCGCACGAACTCAAGCGGCTCGACGCGGCGATCGCGACCTTGCGCGCCGATCTCGACCGGCTCGTCGAGCACCGCGATGTCGCCGATGGCGGCGAACACCGCGATGTCCTCGAAGCCTATCGCATGTTTTCATACGACCAGGGCTGGCTGCACAAGATCCGCGAGGCGGTGATGACCGGCCTTACCGCAGAAGCGAGCGTCGAACGCGTGCAGTCGGATACACGCGCGCGCATGCTCCGGGCCTCGGACCACTATCTGCGCGATCGCCTGCATGATCTCGATGATCTGGCAAACCGGTTGATGCGGGTCCTGATGGGACGGGATCACGCCCCGACGAAAGAGCAGCTGCCGGAAAACGCCATCGTGGTGGCGCGATCCATGGGACCGGCGGCGCTGCTCGATTATGACCGCAAGCGGCTGCGCGGGCTGGTGCTGGAGGAAGGAGGGCCCACGTCGCATGTTTCCATCGTCGCCCGCGCGCTCGGCATTCCGACGGTCGGCGAGATCGAAAATGCGACCGGCCTGGTCGAGTCCGGCGACGCCATCATCGTCGACGGCTCGACCGGACACATCCACATGCGCCCGCCGCAGGACGTGCAGGCGTCTTACGGCGAGCGGGTCAAGCTGCGCGCCAGGCGCCAGGCGCAATATCGCGCCCTGCGCGATCGCCCGTGCATCACCAAGGACGGCCAGAAAATCGCGCTGATGATCAATGCCGGCCTTGCAATCGACCTGCCGCACATCGAGGACACCGGCGCCGCCGGCATCGGCCTCTTCCGGACCGAGCTCCAGTTCATGGTCGCCGCCACGTTGCCGCGGACCGGCGAGCAGCTCTCGCTTTATCGTTCCGTGCTCGAGGCGGCGGGGAAAAAGCCGGTGACGTTCCGTACGCTCGATATTGGCGGCGACAAGGTGCTGCCCTATCTACGCAATATCGAAGAGGAGAATCCCGCGCTTGGCTGGCGTGCCATTCGGCTTGGCCTTGACCGCCCCGGCCTGTTGCGCAGTCAGGTCAGGGCGCTGTTGCGCGCAGCAGGCGGCCGCGAGCTCCGGCTGATGTTTCCGATGATCGCGGCCGTCGACGAGTTCGACAAAGCCAAGGCGCTGGTCGAGGTCGAGCTGACGCATCTTCGGCGGCACGGTCACGAGCTGCCGGAACGGGTCGAGATCGGGACGATGGTCGAGGTTCCGTCGCTGCTGTTCCAGCTCGACGAATTGCTCGAGCGCGTCGACTTCCTCTCCGTCGGCTCGAATGACCTGATGCAGTTCCTTTACGCAGCTGATCGCGGGAATCCGCGCGTGGCAGACAGGTTTGATCCCCTGTCGGCGCCGGTCCTTCGCGCCCTCAAGGATATCGTTGACAAGGCCAAGAAGCACGGCAAGCCGGTCACGCTTTGCGGCGAACTCGCCTCCCAGCCGATCGGAGCGCTTGCGCTTGTCCTCATCGGCTATCGCAGTCTGTCTCTGTCGCCTTCAGCGGTCGGACCGGTAAAGGCGCTCCTGCTCGAACTCGATTGCCGCAAGGGCGAGGCTGCTCTATTGCCGAGCCTGAAGGAGCCGGTCGGGAGTGTTTCCATCCGCCACAAGCTCGAAAGCTTTGCGGCATCCGAAGGACTGCAACTTTGATCGCACTGCCACAGCAAAAGATGGATGCCTTGCTCGCCCGCCACGCCATGGTGGAGAGCGAACTCGCGAGCGGCCTTGGCCCGGAAGCCTATGTCAGGCTTTCACGCGAATTTGCCGAGCTCAGCCCGGTGGTCGAATCGATCAAGGCCTATCGCAGGACGGAAAAGGAGATTGCCGACCTGTCGGCGCTGATCGAGGATCCGGCAACCGACGCGGAAATGCGCAAGCTTGCCGACGCCGAGCGGCATGCACTGCAGGAGCGCAAGGAAAAGCTGGCGCAGCAGATCCGCGTGGCGCTGCTGCCAAAGGACGCGATGGACGACCACAATGCGATTCTCGAAATACGTGCCGGCACGGGCGGCGACGAGGCGGCGTTGTTCGCGGGCGACCTTTTTCGCATGTACGAGCGTTACGCGGCAAAGCAGGGATGGAAGACGGAGGTTCTGTCGCTGAGCGAAGGAACCAAGGGCGGCTTCAAGGAAATTGTCGCCGAGGTGAGCGGCCGCGGGGTTTTCGCAAAGCTCAAGTTCGAGTCCGGCGTGCACCGCGTGCAGCGCGTGCCCGAAACCGAAGCCTCTGGCCGCATCCATACCTCGGCGGCGACCGTTGCCGTCCTGCCCGAGGTCGAAGATGTCGACATTCATATCAATGAGGCCGATCTCAAGATCGATACAATGCGCGCACAGGGCGCCGGCGGACAGCACGTCAACAAGACGGAGTCGGCCATCCGCATCACTCATATACCGAGCGGCATCGTTGTCTTTGTGCAGGAGGAGCGTTCGCAGCACAAGAACAAGGCCAAAGCGCTGACGATGCTGCGCGCGAGGCTCTACGACGCCGAGAAAAGCAAGCGCGACTCCGCCCGCGCGGCGGAGCGGCGCGGCCAGGTGGGTTCCGGCGACCGCTCCGAGCGCATAAGGACATACAATTTTCCGCAAGGCCGGGTTACGGATCATCGCATCAACCTCACGCTGCACAAGCTTCCGCAGGTCATGGAGGGTGAGGCGCTGAACGAGATTATCGACGCGCTGGTGACCGAGCATCAGGCCGAGCTGCTTGCGGCCGAAGGCGCAGCATGAGAGTCGCGCCCGGCCTGAAGGCGGGCGCCTCGGTGTCGGAGACGCTCCACTACATCGCGCAGTCGTTTCGCGCTGCCGGCATCGAAGAGGCCGAAGCCGACGCCCGCGTGCTGGCGGGTCACGCGTTGCGCCTCGACCGGGCCCGCCTCGTTGCGCAATCCGACCGCATTCTCGAGGCGCGCGAGATGACGACGATTTCGACACTGGTCGCACGCAGGCTGCGGCGGGAACCGGTGGCGCGCATTCTCGGACGGAAGGAATTCTGGAGTCTTCCCATCGCCGTCACGCCGGACGTTCTCGTGCCGCGCCCGGAAACCGAAACGGTCGTGGAAGCCGCGCTCGATTTTGCCCTGAGCACCGGCCTGAAGACGGAAAGCGTGCGGATTCTTGATATCGGAACAGGCTCGGGCGCGCTGCTGCTTGCCTTGCTGTGTGAATTGCCCAATGCGAACGGAATCGGCACTGATGTGAGCGCTGCGGCACTGCGGGTCGCCCGCAGCAATGCGGCGCGTTGCGGCCTCGAGAGGCGTTGCGCCTTTGTTGCGTGCGATCTTGCGGCAGGAGCCGCAGGTCCTTTCGATCTCGTCGTATCGAACCCGCCCTATATCGCGCACGATGACATCGACCGGCTCGCACCGGAAGTTCGTGACTACGATCCGCACCTCGCGCTCGACGGCGGTAAAGACGGTCTGGACGCCTATCGCGCCATCGCAAACGACGCCAGACGTATTCTGGCACCGGGCGGCAGGCTGTTCGTGGAGCTGGGTGCCGGCCAGGATGGACCTGTTCGCGCATTGTTTACCAAGGCCGGGCTGAACCCGGGGACTGTGCGCAGGGATTTGGCCGGAATTCCGCGCGTGCTCGGCTTCGGCCTCGCGTCATGAGCGTGCCGCATTCCCACCCGATGAAAATGCACGGCCGGTTTTATTGCGAAAAAAGCACTTGGATTATGGCTCGGAAACGACTAGCTTCCGGTCACGGAATCAACCCGTGACGGTTGCATCGCCAGGAGCCCCGGAGCGAGAAGCTCTGTGAGGCGCGGCGCAAGGCGGATGACGAAGAGCCGGCTTCGAAAAGACGGCAGACGAAATCGCCAGAGACGGGTCTGGATGCTTCATCGGTTGGGCGCATCGCATTTCGGAACATAGAACGATGCGCATAACGAGAGGTTGGCACCGCCGCGGCTGAGACCGCGGCAATGGGGTTGCTGCGACTAGCGCGATAAAGGGAACGACATTCTGATCATTGGCGCGGATATCAAGCAGGTCCGGCCGCGCAATGAGACTTGTTTTGGACTTGCGAGTTGAGTTGAGCGTTCGGCGCGAATGCCGCGACAGGGTGAAAGGTCGACAAACAGGCACATCATGAGAAACGGTCAAAAGCGCATGCGGGGGCGAGGAAACCACCGCAAAAGCCAGAATCCGCTCACGCGCGTCTATGAATCGAACGGTCCTGACGTCAAGATCCGCGGTACCGCTTCGCACATTGCAGAAAAATACATCCAGTTGGCGCGCGACGCGCAGGGATCGGGCGACCCGGTCGCCGCCGAAAATTACTACCAGCATGCCGAACACTATTTCCGGCTGATCGCGGCGGCACAGGAGCAGTTCCGTCAGCAGAACCCGTACTACAATCAGCAGCCGCACCAGCAGGGCGCCCCGGGCGGCCAGCCGCAGGGCGGCGACGATTCCTTCGACGGCGACGAAGACGACAACCAGCCTTACATGGGCCAGAACGAACCGAGCTACGCACCGCGCGAGCCGCAGCAGCAGCCTTACCTGCCGCGCGACGCGCAGCCGTTTCCGCCGCGCGACCAGCAGATGCACAACCGCCCGCAGCCTCAGCCGCAACAGCAGCAACCATATCCTCAGCCGAGCCAAGGCGGGCATGAAGGCGGTCAGGATGTCGGCGGGCTTCCGGCGTTCATTACCGGCGGCGGTCAACCGCAGCAGGGTCCCGGCCCGAACGGCTATGACCAGGCGGACCGCGGCCAGGATCGATTCGGACACCGGCGGCGCCGGCGCCATCGCGGCGGCGGATATCGTCCCGATCGCCCGGACTTCGGCGGCGGCCACCAGCAGAACGTGGCGCCGCAGCCGATGCAGGATGACGGCGGCAGCGACGAGCCGCATCAGCCCGAATAGTCGCGAGCTGCAAAGTCTCGCCGGCGCGATCACGCGCCGGGCGACGGCGCCAGCACCGGCTCCAGCGCGGGGACAAGCTGCCGCTTTTCGCGCCGCGCGGGAACGGCGCGATAAACCTGCTTGGTCGCCTCCACAAGATGTACGCCGGCAAACGGCGCTGACAGCGTCGCCCCCGTGCGCTCCCATGCGACCGCCGTGCGCAGGAACCAGCCGCGTGCGACCGGCGGAACGTAAAGCGCCTCGCTCCATCCCGTCGGGGTGAACCAGGTCTCGCGCAGAAGCTGATTGATCTGGCTGCGTGAATACGGCCGCCCATGGCCGAACGGCGTCGTATCCATACGCGCCCACACGCCGCGCCGGTTGGGAACCACCGCGAGCAGCCGTCCGCCGGACGCAAGCACCCGCCACACCTCGCGCAGCAGCGCGCCGGGATCGTTCGTCATCTCCAGCGCGTGCACCAGCATGACCCGGTCGACCGCGGCGTCGGCGAGCGGCAGTTCGCTTTCATAGACGAGCGCGGACAGCGCCGGCCGCGTGGTCGGCCACTTCACGACCCCCTGCCCCGCCGGCATGAATGCAAGACACCGCTCGGCCTCCTCGCGGAACAACCCGAGGTACGGTGTCGCATAGCCGATACCGAGCACACGCTGGCCGGTGGTATCGCCCCACAGCGAACGGATGCCGCGGCCAATGAACCGGCGGGCCACGACGCCCAGCCGTTGGCCATAGAAATTGCGAAGGTCCACGACGTCGATCGACATGCGGACAAATTACCACGAAACACGGTAGCAAACCGCTAACGGCGTCCGACCACGCAGGCGTGCAATCTCGCTTATCCGCGTGATACGGTTAACCCGCTGTCGAATGCCACGAGGACCAAGCTCATGACTGCGGAAATCCGCCTGTTTCGCTGCCGATCCGACAACTACGGCGTACTGATTCATGATCGCGAAACCGGAGCCACGGCGTCGATCGATGCGCCTGAAGCGGGCCCGATCGACGCCGCGTTGAAAGCGGCCGGCTGGGCGCTCACGGATATCCTGGTCACCCACCACCACGCCGACCACACCGACGGCATCCGCACGCTGAAGGAGAAATACAAATGCCGTGTCGTGGCGCCCGCTGCGGAGGCCTCGAAGATTCCCGCGGTCGATGACACCGTTCGCGAGGGCGGCAAAGTAAAGCTCGGCACGCTTTCCGCAGACGTGCTCGAAACGCCGGGTCACACGCTCGGCCACATCGCCTACTGGTTCCGCGGCGAGAAGATTGCATTTGTGGGAGACACGTTGTTCTCGATCGGCTGCGGCCGCGTGATAGAGGGCACGCCGGACCAGATGTGGCGATCGCTCGTGAAGCTGCGCGACCTGCCCGATGAAACCAGCTTCTATTGCGGGCACGAATATACGGCCGCCAACATCAAGTTTGCGCGCACCATCGAGCCCAACAACAAGGCGCTGGCCGCACGCGAGGCTGAGGCAAACAGGCAACTGGCACGCAACGAGGCGACCATCCCTGCCACGATAGGCGCCGAAAAGCAGGCAAATCCGTTCCTGCGCGCCGATTTGCCCGAAGTCGCCGCCGGTATCGGCATGGCGGGCAGGCCCGCAGCGGAAGTATTCGCGGAAATTCGCGCCCGGAAGAACAGATTTTAGCGCCCCGATGCCGACACCGACTGCCGTGGACATGATCCGCGCGCTCGACCTCAAGCCGCATCCCGAGGGCGGCCACTACCGCGAGACCTTTCGGGATTCGCGCCTCGTCAATGGCCGTCCCGCGTCCACGGCAATCCTGTTCCTGCTCGCGCGCGGCGAACGCTCGCACTGGCACCGCATCGATGCGGTTGAAATCTGGCACTACTACGCCGGCGCGGCGCTCAAGCTGGAGATCGTGGACGGAGCCAAGGAAGAGATCTTCCGGCTCGGCGCCGACATCCATGCCGGCGAGGTGCCACAGGTCACCGTGCCGGCACGCGCGTGGCAGGCGGCCGAAAGTCTCGGCGCATGGACGCTCACCGGCTGCACGGTGGCGCCTGGCTTTTCCTTCGAAGGCTTCGAGTTGGCGCCCAGGGGCTGGTCGCCGCGCTGAGCTGTCAACGCTGTGCCCGGACTTGTTCCGGGCATCCACGTCTTTACAGTTGCGCGGCAACAAAGACGTGGATGGCCGGGCCAAGCCCCGGCCATGACAATGAGGAGAAAGCCGGTGCCCCTGTCACTCAACCATGCCCGCGAATTGCTTGCGCGCGCGAACCGCATCATCGCCAACGAAGGCGTGCTCGATGCTTTCGGTCACGTCAGTATCCGCCATCCGGGCAATCCCGATCGCTATCTGCTGTCGCGCTCGCGCGCGCCCGAACTGGTGCAGGCGGGCGATATTCTGGAGTTCACGCTCGATTCCCAGCCCGTAAAGCCGACCGAGGTCCGGCTCTACGGGGAACGCGTGATCCATGGGGCCATTTATCAGGCACGGCCGGATGTGCATGCGGTCTGCCATCATCATGCGCCGTCGATCCTGCCGTTCTGCATTTCCGGCGCGGATCTCAAGCCGGTCTACCATCTTGGCGCAACGCTGGGCGAGAAAGTGCCGTTCTGGGATTCCCGCGACGAATTCGGCGATACCAACCTCATCGTCGCCAAGCCTGAAGAGGGCGCCTCGCTGGCACGCGCGCTGGGGTCGCACTGGATCGTGTTGATGCGCCGGCACGGGGCGACCGTTGCCGGGGCAAGTCTGGAAGAACTGACGTTTCGTACGATCTATACGGCGCGAAATGCGGCATTGCAGATCCAGGCGCACACGCTCGGCCTCGTCGCTCCGCTCAGTGCCGCGGAAACGCGTCTTGCCAGCGAATACAATCTGCGCCCCGGGCCGGTGATGCGGGCATGGGAATATTGGAATGCGCGGTTGGACAAGGCCGAAAAAAGCTTTCGTCCGAAGAAAGCGCTCGCGCCGAAAAAGGCACAGGCCAAGCGAAAAGCAAAACGGCGACGTTAGCGGAACATCCCTCCGTCATGACCGGGCGCGTCCCGGCCATCCACGTCCTTGATGTTGCAACAGCTTGAGCCGTGGATGCCCGCGGCAAGCGGGGCATGACGATCCTGGTTACTTGCGGCCGGCGCGATGCATGCAGGTGAGATAGCCCTCGAGCGCTTTGCTCCGCCGGATCTTGAAACCCTCTCTTCTATAATACTTGGGAAACGCAACGCGTCCGCCGTCGAGCGTTCGCGTGGCCTCGGGCCCTTCCTTCGGATGCAGCTTCAAGCCTTCCCTTTTGACGCCGACCGGCGGCGGAATGATGTGCCCGCCGTTGCGGACGGCGCAGGTGCAGGCAACCTTGTCGTAAATGTCCTTGCAGCGCGGATCGACGTCCTGCGCACTGACTCCGCCGGCAACCAGCAGCGCCTGGCACCCGATCGCGGCCCCTGTCACGGCAATCCTGATGCGTCGCCGCCCTGGCATCGCTGAACGCCTAAATGAAATACTGTCCGCCGTTGGCCGTAAGCGTCGAGCCGGTAATGAGACCCGCTTCGTCAGAGGCAAGAAAGACAACGCAGCGGGCAATCTCTTCGGGTTCGCCGAGGCGGCCGATCGGAATCTGCGGGAGGATCGACTTCTCCAGCACGTCCTTCGGCACCGCCTGCACCATCTCGGTATTGATGTAACCGGGGCAGATCGCGTTCACCGTTATTCCGGCGCGGGCACCCTCCTGCGCCAGCGCCTTGGTGAATCCAAGCTCGCCCGCCTTTGCGGCGGAGTAGTTGGTCTGGCCCATCTGACCCTTCTGGCCGTTGATGGATGATATATTGATGATGCGGCCGAACTTGCGCTCGCGCATACCGTCGATGACCGGACGGCACATATTGAAGAGTGAGCCAAGGTTGGTGTTGATCACCGCCGTCCATTGCTCGGGCTTCATGCGATGGAACATCGCATCGCGCGTGATGCCGGCATTGTTGACCAGGACCTCGATCGGCCCAAGCTCGCTTTCCACCTTCTTGATGCCGCCGGCACAGGCTTCATAGGACGCGACGTCCCACTTGAAGACCGGAATGGCTGTTTCCGCGGTGAATTTCTGCGCCGCCGCATCATTGCCGGCATAGTTGGCAGCCACTTTATAGCCCGCAGCCTTCAGTGCTTTCGCAATCGCTGCCCCGATCCCGCGGGTTCCACCCGTTACCAACGCGACGCGCGCCATGCGACTGTCCCCTCTGCAATCATCTTCTTAAAACATCATGGCCGGGACAAGCCCGGCCATGACCTAAATCAATCGAAAAAAAGCGCTACCGTTCGACGCACATGGCAATGCCCATGCCACCGCCGATGCAGAGCGTGGCAAGCCCCTTCCTGGCATTGCGCTTCTGCATTTCGTAAAGGAGGGTCACAAGGACACGCGCCCCCGAGGCGCCGATCGGATGGCCGATCGCTATGGCGCCACCATTGACGTTGACCTTGGACGTATCCCAGCCGAGATCCTTGTTGACCGCGCAGGCCTGAGCCGCGAACGCCTCGTTCGCCTCGACAAGATCGAGGTCTTCCTTCTTCCATCCCGCCTTCTTGAGCGCGGCCCGCGAAGCCGGAATTGGCCCGGTCCCCATGATGGCCGGATCGACCCCGGCCTGCGCCCACGACACGATGCGGGCGAGCGGCGTCTTGCCGAGCTTGGCCGCTTCCGATGCCTTCATCAGCACCAGCGCGGCGGCACCGTCATTGATGCCGGACGCGTTAGCCGCCGTTACCGTGCCCTCCTTGTCGAAAGCCGGACGCAGCTTGGAGATGGAGTCCATGGTGACGCCGGATTTCGGGTACTCATCGGTGTCCACCACGACGTCGCCTTTGCGCGATTTGATCGTGACCGGCGTGATTTCGTCCTTGAACTTGCCGGCCTTCTGCGCGGCTTCCGCCTTGTTCTGCGAGGCGACTGCGAATTCGTCCTGCTGCTGGCGGGTGATCTGCCACTGCTTGGCGACGTTCTCCGCAGTGTTGCCCATGTGATAGCCGTTGAAGGCGTCCCAAAGTCCGTCCTTGATCATGGTGTCGATCATCTCGAACGACCCCATCTTCACGCCCGTGCGCAAATGCTGGCAGTGCGGCGCCATGCTCATCGACTCCTGGCCGCCGGCAACGACGATTTCGGAGTCACCGTTGAGGATCGCCTGGTAGCCGAGCGCAACCGCGCGCAGACCGGAGCCGCATAGCTGATTTACGCCCCAGGCAGGGGTCTCGACCGGAATTCCCGCGGCGATCGACGCCTGCCGCGCGGGATTTTGTCCCTGCCCTGCGGTAAGGATCTGGCCCATGATCACTTCGCTGACACGGCTGCCGTCAACACCCGCCCGGTCGATTGCGGCCTTGATGGCAGCCTTTCCGAGCTCGTGCGCCGGAAGATTTGCAAATGCCCCGTTAAAAGCGCCGACCGGCGTACGGGCCGCGCTCACGATCACAATGTCGTCTTTCATCAGAAGAAGCTCCTGTTAGGCCAGACCCTGGGGCATCCAGCGGAATTTTTCGGCACCGCCGCATCCTCGGCAGGTCAAGCCGGTCTGTCAACTCGGCCCGCAACTCGGTTATGCGCGACAATTGGTGCTTTTTTGACTTTCCCGCAAGGGATGTGAAGCCTGATCGGGCCCTGCCGCGGTGCCACAAAACGGTGGCCCAGCGAAGCCGAAATTGGCTATGCTCAAACCCTGGGCAGGGGGAAGCGTGTGAACGATATGTCAGAGGACAAAAAAGAGCCGGTCACGATAAAAAAATATGCCAACCGGCGGCTCTACAATACCGGAACAAGCACCTATGTGACGCTCGAAGACCTCGCCGCCATGGTGAAAAACGGTGAGGACTTTGTTGTCTATGACGCCAAGACCGGCGAGGACATCACGCGTTCGGTGCTTGCGCAGATCATCTTCGAGCAGGAAAACAAGGAAGGCCAGAGTCTGTTGCCGATCACGTTTCTCCGGCAACTGATCCGCTTTTACGGCGACAGCATGCAGATGCTGGTTCCCCGTTTTCTGGAAGCTTCGATCGAGTCGCTGTCGAAGGAGCAGGGGAAATTTCGCGAGCAGATGGCGCAGGCATTTGGCGTCGGCGCTTTTGGGCCGCTCGAGGACCAGGTCCGGCGCAATATGGAAATGTTCGAAAAGACCTTCGCCATGTTCGCGCCATTCGCCCGAGGTCAATCGAAGCCGGCCGAGAAGACCCAGGGATCGAGCAGCGAAATGGACGAACTCAAGCGTCAGCTCGACGAGATGCAAAGGCGTTTGGACAAGCTCGGCGGCAAGGAATAGGCGGCGGATTTAAGAGTTGCGCCGTTTTGGAACGGAAACACGTGTTAAGGTGTTTCCTTGCGTGACGAATGCCGGTCGGTAGGGACCGCAAGTCGCGAACGTTGCCGAAAAGGTGGGATCCGGAAGGTGCCGTCACGGTTAAGGGCGGACGGCACGGTGCTTGCAGCTTTTGCATTCGGGACATTCAGCTGTCCTGAATCGAGACGGACGATGCGGCTTGACGGGATTAACGCGTCACAATTTCAGCAGGCTCGGCAAGACCCGGGCTCGCCGAATCATGCCGATGATTCCACGGGTCCTGAGAGCCGGGCGCTGGTTGCGCTCGCGCCACTGCCGGACGGGCGCGGAGCGCTGACCGGCCACCGTTATGCGCCGTTCCTCGCCCACCTCGTCGCGACAAAAGATCAACATCCGCAGACGCGTGAGCGTCGGCGCGCCGACATGAGCGACGCCCTGACGGCCTATCGCACTGCCGCAGCTCTCGGAGCCTAGTAACCGAGTGCGCAGCCGTCCTTGCGCGGCTCGGAACCGGCAATCAACACGCCGCGATCCCAGTCGATCTTGATCGTCTGCGCGCCGCCCCACGGCGACGTGGCCATGACGACGTTATGGCCGCGTGCTTTCAGCCCCTCGATGGTTGCCGCCGGCGTGCCGCGTTCGACGTCAGTGTTCTCACCCTCGAAGAAGAAACGCGGCGCATCGATCGCCTCCTGCACGTCCATGCCGTAGTCAAGCATGTTGAGAATGATCTGGACATGCCCCATCGGCTGATAGTGCGCGCCCATGACTCCGAAGCTCATGTCGCAGCGGCCGTTGCGCATCGCCAGCGCCGGAATGATCGTATGCATGGGCCGTTTGCCGGGACCGAACATGTTGGGATGCCCGGGCTCCAGCGTAAAGCAGGCGCCGCGATTGGTGAGCATGATGCCGGTTTTTTCGGTGCATATGCCGACGCCGAAACTCGAGTAGAGCGAGTTTATGAACGAAACCGCCATCCGGTCGCGGTCAACAATCGTAAGGTAGACCGTATCGTTGCCCGGTGCGGGCGCGCTCGGAAGCTTCGCGCGCGTTTTCATGTCAATGAGCGATGCAAGCTTCCTGGCAAACGTTTTGCTGATGAGATCGGCAACGGGGACGCTCATATGCTCGCCGTCGGCGATGTGCGTATCCCGCACCGCGTAGGCCAACCGTGCCGCCTCGAGAACCAGGTGGAATCGCCCGGGACCGAGCGGATCGAGGGCGGCCACATCGAAGTTCTCCAGGATATTGAGCATCACCAGCGCGGTCATGCCCTGACCGTTGGGCGGAATTTCCACAACATCGAGTCCGCGATAGTTGGTCGAGATAGGCGCAACAGCGTCGCCGCGATGGCCCGCAAAATCCCCGGTCGTCAGAAACGAACCACGTGCGATTAGCGTCTTGACCATGTCGTCGGCGATTTCGCCTTCGTAGAACGCGCGGGCGCCCCTGGCCGCAATGGCTTTGAGCGTTGCCGCCAGCGCGGGAAATCGAATGACGTCACCTTCATCGGGCGCGGCGCCATTGAACAGGTAATGTCTGGACGCGCCGGCGTCGGATTTGAGCTTGCCGACATGCTTTTTCCAGTCGAACGCGACCCGTGGCGCCACCGGAAATCCGCCTTCCGCGTATTTGATGGCCTGCGCAAGCGCACGATCGAGGCCGAAGCGCCCGTGCGCCTTCAAAATCGCTTCCCATGCATCGACAGCGCCCGGCACGGTCACTGCATGGATCGAATTGCCGATCGCGGTCATTCCCATGGCGCGCAGCGCCTGAACAGAGGCGCCCTTACCGGCCCGGCCGGAACCGTTGTAGCCCCATACCGGCTTGCCGGGCCGCGACACCAGGCAGAAACAGTCTCCGCCGATGCCTGTCATGTGCGGCTCGACCACGCACAGGACCGCAACGGCCGCAACGGCTGCATCGGCTGCAGTACCGCCCGCGCGTAGCGTATCGACAGCGGCGAGCGTGGCGAGCGGATGGGACGTCGCCGCCATGCCTTCGCAGGCGATGACGGGCGATCGGCCGGGGAGCTGGAAATCGCGACTCATGCAAGGACCAGGATTGCCGGAACGTCAGGACGACGCGCGCTCGACACCCTCGACCGTAAGGTCTCGCTGGGCCGAACGCAAAGTGACGGCGAACCCGCCCATGACGTCGATAAAGCTTACGACCAGGAGCAGGAAGAAGGTCGCCGTGGCAGCCTGTTTGACGAGAATGAATTCGACGATCATGCCGAGAAACAGAATCAGCGAGAGCGCATGATCAACGACGGTGCGAACACCGATGCGGGTGGCCTTCATGATCTCGCCAAACAACAGAAGGATTGCCAGCACGACCAGCATGTCCCCAACCGACATCAGCCAATCGGCACCGGACATCATGTGGACATTGCTGACGGTTGCGGTCCAGGACACGCCCGGCATGAGAAACGCAACGATGTTGTAGATGGCGAACGGTACGAGCAGCAGAGGAAAGCCGAGCATGAACATGGCACAGCTTCCCTCCGGCCACGGCCGCCGCGTTACGCCTCGGTCTTGGGTTTCAGGACCTGCCGGCCCTTGTACATGCCGGTCTTGAGATCGATGTGGTGCGGGCGACGCAATTCACCGGAGTCCTTGTCCTCGACATAGGCCGGCCGCTTGAGCGCGTCGGCGGAGCGGCGCATGCCACGGCGCGACGGCGAGGTTTTTCTTTTTGGCACAGCCATGGGACGAAACTCCTGAAAAGCTCGATTTTTCGATGTGAAGCCGGGCTTATAGAGGAAGGCGCGTGCCAAGGCTAGTGCCTTTGCCGCAGGCAGGAAGCCGCTCCAGGCACCCGCTCGGCACGGGCAACGTAAAGACCGGCAAGCCTTCGCAGCCCGGGGCCGGGCCGCTGCGCATTCCTGGCCACGGGATTGGGCAACATCGCCGCCAGCAGCGCCGCCTCGTAGCGCGAGACGTCGTGGGCGGACTTGCGAAATGCCCGCCGCGCGCCGGCCTCGACGCCGAATTCACCGTTCGGGCCCCACTGGGCGATGTTGAGGTAAATCTCCATGATGCGCCGCTTCGGCAACACAAGATCGATCCATAGCGCCAGCGGAAATTCCAGCGCCTTGCGCACATAGCTGCGGCCCTGCCAAAGGAACAGGTTCTTTGCCACCTGCTGCGTGATGGTCGAGCCGCCGCGAATTCCGTCGAAGTCGTCGGCCTCGGAGATCGCCTCGCGAATCTCGGCCAGATCAATGCCACGATGGCTGCAAAAACGTCCGTCCTCGGCAACGATGACAGTCAGCGGCAGCGCGGGTGAGATACGGCCGAGCGGCGCGTAGTGCCGTTCAACCCTTGCTCCGTTCAGCCGGCGCCACAGCATGACGGTGGAGACGGGGTCGACGACTGCATAAAGCGGGGTCAGCACGTAGGGAAGCAACACGAGCGCCACAATCAGGATGGCAACGCCACGCAGCCAGCGGTATGAGCGCAGCCGGCGCCAAATACGCGATTTCCCGTCCGAATTCTCCATCCTTTCAGTTTAGCCGATCCTAACTCCCGTTGACCCCACTTTGCTGGAACGGAAGTTGCCGCTATCAATGCCCCGATGAAAAACGATACCGCCCGCTTCACCGATCGACTCGCCGCAACTGCAGGCGACGTCGAGAAACTGCTCGACCGGCTTCTGAGTCCCGCCACGATGGATGGCGAGACGGCGCGGCCGCCGCGGCTCGTTGCCGCCATGCGTCACGCGGCGCTCGATGGAGGGAAGCGGCTGCGCCCTTTCCTCGTTGTCGAAACCGCCGGCCTGTTCGGCGTCAGCCGTCCCGGCGCGCTGATGGCGGGTGCGGCGCTCGAGCTCGTGCATTGCTATTCCCTTGTGCACGACGATCTGCCGGCGATGGATAACGATGATCTGCGTCGCGGCCGGCCGACCGTGCATAAGGCCTTCGACGAGGCGACTGCGATCCTCGTCGGTGACGCTCTTTTGACGCTCGCTTTCGACGTCATCGCCCGCACCGAAGTGCATGCGGACGCCGGGGTTCGCGCCACGCTCGTCCTGGAACTCGCGCGCGCTGCCGGACTTGGCGGCATGGCCGGAGGCCAGATGCTGGACCTTGCCGCCGAAGGACGCTTCGAAACGAAGCGGGTGCTGAGCGAAAGCGAAATAATCACGTTGCAGGCCATGAAGACGGGCGCGCTGATCCGGTTTGCCTGCAATGCAGGCGCAATTCTCGGAAAGGCCGACGCCGGCGCGCGCGCGAACATTGCGCGTTACGGTTCTGCGATCGGGCAGGCATTCCAGATCGCCGACGATCTGCTTGACGTCGAGAGTGACACAAAGACGCTCGGCAAGGCGGCCGGAAAAGATGCCGCGGCGGGCAAGGCAACTCTGGTCGCAACCTTGGGCGTCGACAGGGCGCGTGCGCGTCTCAATGAACTCGTGTCGGAGGCGTGTGCAGCCCTGGCCTCCTTCGGTGGAAAATCGGATACACTTCAGGCGGCCGCCCGCTTTATCGCAGAGAGGCGGGCCTGAGCTGCGCGAGGGCCGATGAGCCGCAAGACCAGCGAACCTGTGATGCCCGTGCGGCTCGCTCGTCTGCACGCGCGGCTGCTGATTTGCGTGGCAATCGGCGTTGCCGTAACGCTTGTGTTCGGGATTGCCGGCTGGCGTCTCCCCAGCCGGCTGCTGGCGGGATGGGACGTCGGCGTCGGCCTCTATCTCATGTTTGCCTACACCCTGATTTCGCGTGCGACGGTCAACGAGATTCGCCGTCGCGCCGCAATCCAGGACGAAGGCGCCGCTGCGCTCCTGGTGCTCGCTCCGGCGGCGGCGATCGCAAGCCTCGCCGCCGTGGTGGCAGAACTCGGCAGCGCCCAGTCCAGCGAAGGGTGGGCCGATCTTGCCCTCGGAACGAGCACCATTCTTCTTTCTTGGTTCTTTCTCCACACCGTCTTTGCACTCCACTATGCGCATGAATATTACGGCGAGGGCAGCGACGACCGCGTCGGTGGCCTCAAATTTCCCGGCCTGCAAGCCCCCGACTACTGGGATTTCGTCTATTTCTCGTTTGTGATCGCGATGACATCGCAGGTGTCCGATGTGGCGATCACCAGCAGAGTGATCCGGCGCGTTGCGACAGCGCACGGTGTCCTGTCATTTTTTTTCAACGTTTCGGTGCTGGCACTGACGATAAACATGGTGTCGAACCTGATTAAGCCGACATGACCCGCACGACGGAAACGCTGCTTCTGATGATTGCGGTTTTGGCCGCCGCCGCCGTCATCGCGCAGCGACTCAGGACCGCGCCGTCCATCGTGCTGATGGTTGCCGGCATCGCCATGGCGCTGATACCGGGTCTGCCGAAGCTCGAGCTCGCGCCGGAAGTCGTGCTTCTGGTGATTCTGCCGCCGCTCATCTATTCGGCCGGCGTGGCGATGAGCTGGCGTGAGTTTCGCTTCAATTTGCGGCCGATTACCCTGCTCGCGTTCGGCTGCGTCCTTTTCACGACCTGTGCGGTAGCTGCCGTTGCGCATTACGTCCTGAACTTCGAATGGACCGTCGGATTTGTTCTGGGTGCGATCGTTGCACCGCCCGACGTTGTCGCTCCCTTGGCCATTGCGCGCCGCCTGGGACTGCCGCGGCGCCTGCTCGTGATTCTCGAAGGCGAAGGGCTTGCCAACGATGCAACCGCGCTCATCCTTTACCGGTTCGCGGTCGCGGC
>Ga0070741_10007023_pt1 | contig 23694 bp, 18 predicted proteins | sample Coa_R1_4_FD_66440 | JGI IMG/M metagenome (GOLD analysis project Ga0070741, IMG submission 66440) | Surface soil microbial communities from Centralia Pennsylvania, which are recovering from an underground coalmine fire - Coalmine... | ecosystem: Environmental > Terrestrial > Soil > Unclassified ...
CCGCGCCATCTTCACGAAAGCGCAGCAGCGGATACCAGACTTCCATTTCCTGATACTGATCTGCAACGAGAACCGCAATCCTTTTTCCACGAAGATCCATAACGTACCTCCCCGAGGGTATTGCCACCGTCTAGTGTAATCAGTTGGATAAACGTTTACAATCGATTTCCGCGCTCTCTATTCAGCTTCCCACCACATAGAAAAAATGACGGCGGAATATCCTGTGGCTGCATAATACGACACAAGGGATTTCCCACGCCCCAGGTGACCTCTGCTCGCAACGAAATGACGATACAAATGGGTTTCAAAATGGTTTCCCACATGAGCCCGAATCGGGCGACGTTCTAAATCAGCCAAGCTTCTCGTCTTTCAAGTACTACCAGCGGGAATCCAAGTAGCGCGGGTAATCTATTTTCTTATCAGTTATAATGGTCGTTATTATAAGCTTGCAACGAGAGCGGATCACACTGCATTTGGATAAGGAGGTTTCGTGACCGTCGATGAGGAGTTAAGCAAGCTGGAAGACAATCTTCGCCGCCTGAAAATTGAGTATGAGACTTACTTTAATGGTGGTTCGCCTCGCCCGCCTCATGACCTTGTTTTCCGCGTGGAAAAGACGATCAAGCACTATAGCGCCGGAACGGTGGAGATGAGTTTCCGTCAGCGGTTTCGCTTCAATCAGCTTACGCAGAGCTATGCAGTCCATAATGATCTCTGGCGTAAGAAATTGAAGATGAAGGAAGAGGGAGTCTTACCCTTGGCCCAACGCCCACATGGATCAGGATCGGCGCCGGAAAGTTTCAGCGTATCATGGTCTGATCCTGATCTGGAAAAAGAGAAAGTCGAGAGGCTCCTTCACGCGGTGATCCGCGCCAAATCTGAAACTGGTGAATCCATTGAGAATCTTGATCCCCAGCTCTTTCGCGACTTCATCCGCGAAAAGACCCGCCAGCTTAAACAATCCCTTCAGTGTGATTGCATTCAGTTTTCCGTCACCGTAGAGGATGGCCGCGTGAAGCTACGAGCCGCCACCGCATCGTAAAGAGTGACGCCGCCTACTGTATCCCACAAATTCGTCCCCGTGTTATTCCACGCCTTACGCTCGCAAGCGGAGCAGGGCCCGCTCTGCCCTCGAGAGGGTGGAGGAGTAAGTCACCGAAAAAAGTATGACACGAATATGCATCTGTAATGACCATGGCCGTGCGAAACCATCTTTCCAAAAGCCGCTTTTGTTTCGCTTTTCTGTTTTTTCGAGATATAAGTAGAATTCTTTGTCTTGTTTGTTGAAAGCCGGTTGAATTATTCATCAGGGAGTTATCATGAAAAAAATTGCAAGAGCGCTGATCAGCGTCAGCAACAAAACAGGCGTGGTCGAGTTCGCCGCTGGACTGGCTGATCTTGGAATTGAAATCATTTCAACAGGCGGCACCGCGAAACTGCTGCGCGAGAAGGGCCTGAAGGTTCGGGAGGTGGCAGAACTTACGGGCTTTCCTGAAATGCTCGACGGGCGCGTAAAGACGCTGCACCCCAAAATTCACGGCGGCATTCTAGCGATCCGCTCGAACCCCGCGCATCAGAGGCAAGTGAAGGGACACGGCATCGAATATATCGATCTGGTGGCCATCAATCTTTATCCTTTTGAGAAGACTGCCGGCAAGCCTGGCGTGGAACTGGCGGAGCTCATTGAGAATATCGATATCGGCGGGCCTTCCATGATCCGGTCGGCGGCCAAGAACTTTGAAGACGTGGCGGTGGTGGTGGATCCTGCCGATTATGAAACCATTCTGGAAGAAGCGCGTGCGAATTCCGGGGCTCTCTCTCCAGAAACGCGCGCACGCTTGGCGCGCAAAGCCTTCGCGCGCACCGCCGCTTATGATTCTGCGATCTTCACGGAACTGGCCAGACGAGCAGGCGAAGGCGAGTTGCCCGCACATCTGTTCTTGAATTTCCCGAAAATCACCGATCTCCGTTACGGCGAAAACCCGCATCAGAAGGCGGCGCTTTACCGTGACCCTGGCACGGCAGGTCATGGCCTTGCCGCGGCGCGGCAGCTTCAGGGCAAGGAGCTCTCGTTCAACAATCTCGTTGATCTGGATGCCGCCTGGCAACTGGTAGGCGAATTCTCGGAGCCTGCCACCGTGATCATCAAGCACACGAACCCTTGCGGCGCGGCTACAGGATTAACTCTGGCGGAAAGTTACCTGCGGGCGCTGGCGGTTGATCCAGTCTCAGCCTTCGGTTCGGTGATTGCCTTTAACCGAAAAGTGGACGGGGTCACAGCCGAGGAACTCGCCAAACTTTTCGTGGAAGCGATCGCCGCGCCAGGATACGAACCGCAAGCGTTGGAAATTCTAGGAAAAAAGAAAAATCTGCGCTTGATGGAAATGCCTGATCCGCCTTCGGCAACTCTGCAAGGCCTGCAATTGAAAAGCATCAGCGGCGGTTTGCTGGCTCAAACGCCTGATCCCCTCGGAGTCAATGAGACAGAATGGAAATGTGTTACAAAGCGGCAGCCGACCGAAGCGGAAAAGCGAGCTTTGTTGTTCGCATGGCGCGTCGTGAAACACGTGAAGTCCAATGCCATTGTTTACGCGCGCGAAGACATGCTGGTAGGCATTGGCGCAGGACAGATGAGCCGGGTTGATTCGGTTCGGCTGGGAGCCATCAAGGCACGCGAATTAAATCACGATCTGAAGAATACCGTCGTAGCCTCGGACGCCTTTTTCCCGTTTCCGGATGGCGTTGAAGAAGCAGCCAAGGCAGGCGCGATGGCGATTGTCCAGCCCGGCGGTTCAATCCGGGATGATGTTGTGATCGCTGCCGCCGACAAGCTAGGACTCGCAATGATCTTTACCGGCAAGCGACATTTTTTGCATTGATGAAACGCGACTCCCAATGAATAGCACGACTTTTTAGCCGCTAAGTGTGGAGTCATGGGCTCGCCTTGAAGCGCGATGCCCTACTTGAATTGGGAGAGGGTATGGGAGGGGTTCGTGAAGAAGTCCTCGTCCACTGAATTCAAGACACTGACATTCCCCATGTTAATGGTCATCTTGCCGTCCGCGCTGCGATGATTACTGGCCAGCTTGATTCCGTTGGACTCTGTGTATTCCCAATCCCAGGAGCCTTTCTGATGACTCTGCAACACATAATCCCAGTGGGTCATCAAGTGAGAGTCGCGGGAGACGAAGGCATGATACATATCTCCGGGTGTCAGTCCGACGTGATTGAATGTAAGCTCGACAACGTCGTCTGTCTCGTGGCCGCGCTTTTTCAGTCCCAGATATTTCAGGTTTACTCCGTCGTTTAGCCAGCCCCACGGCATATCCAGCCACCATGAATCATTGACAAACGCGGCGTAGGCATCCGTGACGGCTTTCTCCGCTTCCACGCCTTCAGCCTTCTTACCTTCGATGTAGGCCGAACCCTCTTTCGTATTGATATTGAAAAGCACTACCTCGGGCTTTCCGTCCCTGGTTTTCTCTTCCAGTCGATAGCGTCCGGTCTGTTTGTCCCACAAGTGGGAACGATCGAGCAGGGTCTTGGACCCCTGTCTCACAATAAAATCGTAGCGGATAAAGTGCGCCTGCTGCCACATGTTCACGCCACCCATCGCCGCTTCCATGGTTTTGGCGATTTCGACCGCCTTCGAGTCTTTGTGATCCGCTGCCATCATCCGGAGCGAAATCATAAGAACCATCGGCAGGGCGCCCAGAATGTATCTAGTGGATTTCTGTCGCAAATTCTCAGACATAGGCACCTCCGCATAATACGGTTATGCTTCCGGATATTTCCACGGTGCGCGATACTCGCGCCGCAGCAACTTGTTAGCTTCGGGATCTCCGATGATTTCTTCCTTCTCGCCATCCCACTCAATGCTGCGCCCAAGCTTGAGTGAAAGCATGCCGAGCAGGCTCATGTTCGTGGCGCGATGACCAATTTCGATGTCACGCACGGGGCGACGGTGAGCGCGGATGCTTTCAATGAAATTCGCCCACAGCAGTGCGATGTTCTGGTCATCCGGCTCGTCCAGATGAGGATCAAAGTGCACATTCGGCTCTTTATCAGTGTCGGGATAAAACGTGCAGCCATCGGTCCAGCCCATATGAAAAGTGCCATGATCGCCGTAAAAGTAGCAACCCACGTAGGCTTTCTCGGCCCGGTTTCCGGCATAGAGGCGGTGCTCCCAGTAGGCCGTGAAGGTCTCAAACTCAAACGCCACTACTTGTGTGTCAGGCGCGTTCGTCGAGTCGCGCCTGATCCAGCGACCGCCTGTTGAATAAACCTTGCGCGGGTATTTTTCCTCCGTCCACCAGAGAATCTGGTCCATCCAGTGGACACCCCAATCGCCCAGTTGCCCGTTGGCATATTCCAGAAACTGGCGGAAGCCTTTGGGATGAATCGCCCGGTTAAAATGCCGGTAAGGTGCCGGCCCACACCACATATCCCAATCGAGACCGGGGGGTGGATCGGAATCAGGTATCGGATGGCCTGGACCGCCGGGATAGTCCACAAACGCCCGTACGCAGCCGATTTTACCCGCCTTCCCTGACTTGAGAAACTCCATTCCCTGAATGTGGTCAGGCGACATGCGTCGCCACAGGTCTACCTGCATGACACGATCGGACTCGCGCGCCGCCCTGACCATCGCTTTGCCTTCAAGCACCGTATGGCTGACCGGCTTTTCCACGTAAACATGGGCACCTGCCTCGACGGCAGCAATAGCGATGAGTGGATGCCAGTGATCGGGCGTGGCGACAATGGCAATGTCGGGCTTCTCGTGCTGGAGCAGTTCGCGGAAGTCCTTGTACTTTTTCGGCTGGTCGCCTGAAAGCTGGGTGACGTTTGCAGCCGCCGGGTTCAACTGGTTTTCATCGACATCGCACATGGCCACAATCTTCGCCTGCCCCGACTTCATGGCCACGTGACAAATGTTCATGCCCCACCAGCCGGTTCCGATCAGGGCGGTGCGGAATTTCTCCGGAGTTTGGCCCAGGAGAGTAGGAAAGCCACGCAAGGCCAGACCAGCAGCAGCGCTCGATTTGATAAAGTTTCGGCGGTTCATGGAAAACTCCTCGATACGTCTCGGGGGATCACAGATCGCGGGAGCCTCACTGAGCCAGCCTTTGCGACCTTTCAGCCGTCGTGAAGCTCAGCCATCTTCCAATTCAAACCCCGCCATTATATGACAGAACAGGGCAGCAGCTATCGAGTTTTGCAAAAGCTCTTGTGTCGCTGAACTCGCTCGCCTTCCGTTCCCATTCGTTATAAACTCATCGTAGAGAGGGAGGATACGAGGTGAGCAGAAAGCTGGTTTTATGGCTGGCGGTTCTCATTCTGAACGGGATTGCCTTTCTTTCCTTTGCGCTTCCACAGACTTTTGAGGGGCAGCTTGAGGAGACCTATTTCAAGGCGCCGGATTTTCCCCCACCCACACAAATACCCGTGACACAGAATCCTTCGCCTCTGAACCGCACCATGACCGCGACTCAGACTACGCCTGAAGGCCCGGTTCCCAGCCAATCAGGCGGTCCCATACCATCGACCGTTCCCATGCCCCCTCCTTCGCCCGAAGCCACCCAACCACAACCGCAGGCCTCTTTCGCCTCAACCGGCATCACCTGGATTAATTCACGTCCCCTGACCATGGAGCAGTTGCGTGGCAAAGTGGTGATGATTGATTTCTGGGAATACACCTGCATCAATTGCATCCGCACCCTGGCGGATAATAAAAAGTGGTATGAGCGCTATCGGGGCGACGGATTTGTTTTGATCGGCGTTCATGACCCGGAATTTAACATTGCCTATTCGGTGAAAAACGTGCGCGAGGCGGTGAAGCGATTTGGAATTACTTACCCGGTGGTAGTGGATGATAAATTCATGATCTGGAATCTCTACCACAGCAACTCGTGGCCTAATCGTTTCCTGATCGATGCCAAAGGTTACGTGCGTTATCACCGCGTGGGCGAAGGCGGCGACAGCGCCTTTGAACATGCCATTCAAAAGCTGCTTCAGGAAGCTCATCCCGGACTCAAATTCCCCACCAGCTACGACGTTCCTCCTGAGGAAAACGCTTTTTCACCGGCCTGCGGCGTGACCACTCCAGAGATGTATGTCGGCGATTGGTTTGGCCGGGGAGTTCTGGAAAATCCGGAAGGGTATCAGGACGGAAAGACCGTTGATTACAAGGCACAGGATTCAGTCGAGGACGGTCATGTAGTTCTCGAAGGAAAGTGGAGAACCGAGAAAGACGGCATGACGTACCGTGGCAAGAAGGGCTCGCAAGGCGCAGAACTCATGCTGAAGTACCACGCGCGAGAACTTTATTCCGTCATGAACGTGGCTCACGGCCATCCGGGACGCGTTTATATCACGCAGGACGGAAAAGACCTCACCCCGCAAAACAAGGGCGTGGACGTTTGCTTCGATTCCCAGGGGCACTCTTATCTTGAAGTTCGGGAGCCGCGCATGTATTACCTGGTCCAGAATCCTTCCTTTGGCAGCCACACAGTTATCTTGAAGCCGTCAGCGCCGGGGATTACCATAAATTCCTTCACTTTCGGCAATAATTGCCAGACCAATTTCCCGCATCTTTAATCACTTCACTCAATCCCTGACTTCAACACTGGAACAAACCCTTCCATCTGAAGTAGGATACAGGGTTTATGAACGGGAGCATAGGGGCTTGCGCAAGCCCCTGCGCTCACAACGTCAGAACCTGAGAGATTATGCATGGGATGGAAACGCCGCTTCTGTTTCCGATTTCTATTGGCAGCACTCATCTTCACGCCAGCCGCAGCTCGCGCCCAAACTCCAACGCCCAGGAAAGTCTTCATCATTTCCGATCTTGAAGGCGTGGATGGCATTTTCAATTTTGATCTTCAATGCATCCCTTTCAAAAGCCCGCTTTATTCCGAATCACGCAAGCTGCTGGCCGGCGAGGTAAACGCCGCAATCGAGGGCCTACTGGAAGGCGGAGCCACTCAGGTGGTGGTTTACGACAACCATTACGGAGGACACAATCTTTCCACGCTGGATATCAATCCCAAGGCGCTTCTGCTCTCAGGTTCGCCGGTTTCACCCACGCTGGGTCTGGACTCTTCCTACAGCGCCATCCTTTTCATCGGGCTGCATTCCATGGCAGGAACCAAGGGCGGGGTCCTGCCCCATTCCTTCACCTGGGATATCCAGAATATCTGGGTTAACGGGAGAAAGGTTGGCGAAATTGGGTCACGGGTGATGCTGGCCGGCCAGCTTGGCATTCCTGCCATCATGCTGGCCGGCGATGAGGCCGCTTGTAAAGAATTCCAGGCTCTGGTCCCCAAAGGCGAGTGCGCGCAGGTGAAGACGGGCACGAGCCGAACCGGAGGCTATAGTCTTTCCCACGTCGCAGCTTGCACATTGATTCACGAGAAAGCCCGGCTCGCAATGGAACATTTATCGCAGGTCAAGCCTTATCGGATCGCGGGCCCCGTTGAAGTGAGAGTGGAGTACACCTCCTCGGCAACTCCCCATTTCACTCTGCACCCAGGCATGCAACAACTCGACGGTCGAACGTGGTTATTTCGCGGCAACAGCTTCATTGACGCCTGGCTGAAGTTCCGCTCATTTTAAGCGCGCTTACTTGGTGTCCCGCCAGTTCTGGCCGACGCCAACCTCGACACGCAGCGGCACTCGTAGCGGATAGACGCCCTCCATTTCCGCCTGGATGAGGGACTTGGCCGCTTCCACCTCTGCTTCCGGCGCCTCAAAAACCAACTCATCATGCACTGTCAGAATGATGCGCGTCTTCATCTTCTCGCGCTGCAAACGTGCATGAGCTTTGACCATAGCCAGCTTCATCAGGTCAGCGGCGCTGCCTTGCAGGGGAGTATTCATCGCCTCACGCTCAGCCCGCCCGCGCGCGTTGGGGTCGCGGCTGTGAATTTCCGGAATAGGTCGCAGCCGGCCAAACATCGTCCGTACCTCTCCCGTTTTGCGCGCCTGCTCAATGCACCCCCGCGTGAATTCATCCACTTTCCGATACCGTTGGAAGTATTCATCGATATATCGCTGAGCCTCGGCCTTGCTTGTGCCGGTCCTTTGCGCCAGCCCGAAGGCACTCAGACCATAGATCACGCCATAATTAATGGCCTTGGCCAGCCGTCGATGCTCGTGAGTCTGAAGCGCCGGGGGCACACCGAAGATTTCCTGGGCAGTGCGGGAATGAATGTCTTCATTCTGCGTGAAAGCTTCAATTAAAAGCGGGTCTTCCGAGAGGTGCGCGAGCAGGCGCAACTCAATTTGCGAATAATCTGCGGCGATCAGATACCATCCCGGATCGGCAACGAAAGCTGAGCGGATGAGCAACCCGAATTCATCGCCGATAGGAATATTTTGCAGATTCGGATTGGAGGACGAGAGCCTGCCGGTGCGCGATCCCGCCTGATTGAATGTGGAGTGCAGCCGGCGCGTTTCCGGATGAATGTAGCGCGGCAGGGCGTCGACATAGGTCGATTTCAGTTTGGTCGCCGTGCGATACTCCAGAATCTTTCGTGGCAGTTCATACTGCTCCGCCAGGGCTTCGAGCACCGCGGCCTCCGTGGAGTATTGACCGCTTTTGCGAAGCTTTTTGCCTCCCGGCAGCTTGAGTTTGTCGAAAAGAACCTCACCGAGTTGCCTGGGCGAATCAATATCAAAAGGCTGGCCGGCCAGATCGTAGATTTCCCTTGTCAGTTCCGTGAGGCTCTTTTCGAATTCCTTTGACATTTGCCCCAGAATGACCGGATCAATGAGGACGCCCGCGGCTTCGATGTGGGCAAGGACTTCCGCCAGGGGCAGTTCAATTTCATTGTACAGACGCTTGAGACCTCTTTGCTCGATCTCGGGTGTAAGCATCTCAGCCAACTCAATTAAGCTCAGAGCGGCATAAGCCTCAGATTCCCCAAGCTTCAGTCCTTTTCGTCGCAACAAAACGCTCGCCAGGGAATGGGATGAAGCCAACGGATCAAGCAGGTAGGAGTAGAGCAAGGTATCGTCTGTGATTCCGGCGACCGGAATATTCTCTTTTCCGAGCAACAGTCGAAGAAGCTTGGAATTGTGTGCGATCTTTCTGCGGCTGCCATCCGCCAGCGCGGGCGCGGCAGCGGCGAGCAATTTCTGGCGGGATGAGTTTGCACTGAGTGGAATCACCACGGCGCGAGAACCCGCTGCCAATCCCAGGGCTGTGAGCGACGCTGAAAATCCCTCTTCGCCTTCAATGTCCATGGCGACTGCGAGAGGAGATGAGGGTTCAAGAGCCTGAAGCCAGCGCTCGACCGCACGAGGGTCTGTCAGCTCTTCGGCACTCGAGGGAGCGGAGATCTCGATGGCTCCTCCCCCTTCCTCCAGAAAATCTCTCAAGAGACTGGCAAAGCCAAGTTCCTGGCAAAGCGGGATGATTTCCGCAAGATTCGGATGGCCAAGCCGAAGTTGTTCTAGGCGAACGTCAAGAGGCACGTCAGTCCGGATCGTTGCAAGGTCGCGGCTCAGCAGTGCCTCGTTGCGGAAGTCGCGCAGAGCATCCCGATAACTCTGCTTGGACGCCTCTTGCCAGCGATCGAGCGCCGCCTGCAAACTCCCGAATTGGCGGATAAGTTCGGTAGCGCCCTTGGGCCCGATATATGTCCGCTTCTTGCTGCCAGCATCAGCCGGGGGTTCGTGTCCCGGCAGAGGGCGCGCGCCGGGGATGTTGTCACTCGGATCGCCAGTCAATGCCAGCCAATCCACAACTTTTGAAGGTTCGACGCCAATGATCTCCTTCACTTTTTCCACATCGCACAATAGCTCGTTCCCATCCTTTGCACTGCGTGGCGGCTTTAGGACCTTGACCCGTTCATTCACCAATTGAAAAAGGTCTTCGTCTCCGGAAACGATCGTGGTCTCAAAGCCATCGCGGGATGCGGTGTATGCCAGGGTTCCAATCACGTCATCTGCCTCAAATCCTTCTTTTTCCACAATGGCAATGCCCATTGCCTTGCAGAAACGGCGGACGTAGGGCAACTGGGTTGTAAGGTCGGGAGGGAACTCGGGCCGATTCGCCTTGTAGGCTGCAAGCAACTTATCGCGGAAAGTCGGTGCTGAAAGGTCAAACACTGCGGCACCGTAACCTGGCTGGTATTCTTGAAGGAGTTTGCGAAGAATTCGCACAAAAATGTAGGTTGCCTGCGTGGGTACACCTTTGGGGGAAACCAGGGGCACTTGCATGGGAGCAAAGTAAGCCCGAAAGACAAGAGACATCGCGTCAATCAGGAACAATTTTGGGTCAGTTTCCGGCAAACCTCACCTCCGCTTGCGGGCATGGTTTGTTGCACGGGCGGGAAGAGGAGGACTAAAATTCATGCCCAAGGTCCTTAAGGATGTGAAGCACTTTTCGTCCGCCCTCCTTGGTGTGATAAACACCCACATGGTCTCCTTCTTTCGCAGCAAGATCGGACGCATCAGCAACACCATCTGCGGTATCGAGTGCTGCGTCGCGACCCAAATCGTAAGTCTCCTCCGCGCCATCTTTCGTGCGGATCACAACATGGCGGCCATCCTTATCCACCTTAACCAGTGTGCCATCCGTTGCCTGTAAGACCTGGTGACCAAACACATCCACTTCATCCGCAGTTGCTGTAGCTCCATGCTGGGTATAATGAACCACTACTTGACTTCCTTCTTTCCCGGCCAGATAGCTTGCATTTCCGACGCGTTCCAAGCTGTGCACCGTGGTGCGTCCTGTATACAGCACAACATGCTCAACGCCATCCGCCGTGCGGATGACCAATTTCTTAGCCTTCGTATCAATCCTCACCAGTTCGCCCACGAGAGTGTGGTGCCCAGTGCGGATGATTGGTGGGATTGGGCTGGACATGCAAACCGGGATCCGTAAGGCAAAACCAAGATAAATTCCTGCAACGACAACCCATGTTCTGAAATATCGCATCACAACCTCCCTTTATGCTAGAAATTTGCTCCTTTATACATCAAATAGGCCGTCATGCATCTTGTCAAAAATCATTCCAGGCATCGGATTAAGACCACATGCACAATTCACAAAACATGCGTCATTTTTTCGCAATAAGCAACTGAAAGGGTGATGACCACTGCCCTCCCAATCTTTCGCTAGTTACTCTCTTACCCTTTCCAAGTTTCGATCCAAGGCGCAAGGAGAGGTGTGAATAAAGGGAGACTGGGTGAATGAAGCAGCCTGCGGGGTCATTGCCCGAACTGGACACTTGGCGTGACATGCCGGAGAATGCAGCTACAAATCCTTCTGGCGGAAACAATGGAGGGCCCAAAGGAGAGCAATGATCAGGTAAAGAGCAGCGTAGACCATCATCGCACGGCTTGGGACAGAAGCGTTGCTGAAGGGAGACAACCCGATGGCTCCGATCAAAGGGGACTGCATCTCAAACGCCGCCCGGCGCCAGAACGACTCACTGGGCATGATCAGGCTGGCGATAACCCCTACATCCATGGCCCGCGGGCTATGCGCGAGCGCTCCAGCCTGCTCAATCCAGCCTCCCAGAAAGGCCAACCCATGCAAACCCAGTACCAGGACGCCGTTCGTCAGCGTGGAGAACGTTGTGCCGCATAAGAAAGTGAGGTTCAGCAACAAAATGCTCTCCAGCAAAATCAGGCCTGAGCCCAGCAGCAGATGCCGGGGTGTTGCGCCGCTCAGAATATAGGTCACGCCGGAAACCCCACCCACCATGATCGCCGCATAGATCGCCAGCATGCCAACAAATCCCAGCCACTTGCCCAACAGGATTTCGCTCCGCCGGATCGGTTTGGTAGCGATGGCATGGATCGTTCCTGAAGCGATTTCGCCCGAAAGGGTATCCACCGAAATCAGCACGGTCATCACCACGGTAAGCAGGTCAGCGGCGTAAAGCCCCACCATCAGCATTCCATTCAGCACCTGCCGTCGCAGCAGGAGATTGGTTCGGGCGAGAGATTTCACCTGGAAGTGCAGGCCAGTTCCGAAGAGCAGTAAAAAAGCGAAGCCGGCGACGAGGGCTATCCAGAGAAATCTCTTCCGTGCCGCCTCGCGGAAGGTGATGCCGGCCATCGTCCAGGCGCCCATCAAAGGCCTCCGTCCTCACCTACAATTTGCAGAAAAAGGTCTTCCAGCGAAGTTCGCCGCGGGGTCACTTCGTAAACTTTCACCTCCTGCGACACGAGATAGCGGATAATTTCCGGAAGCGCCTCGGCACAAGTCACGCGAACGGTCAGCCGCTCGCCTTCACCATGGATCGATGAAGCCCAGGCTTCGAGGCCCTGCAAGGTAGTCTCATTCCAGTTTTGTGCCCTGATCAGGACATCGATTTCGCTCTCCCGCTCGTCCTGCAAGCGCCGGGTTTCAAGCACTTCTCCATGCTTAATGAACGCCACACGATCGCAGGTGATTTCCACTTCACTCAGCAAATGCGAGTTCAGAAACACCGTGGCGCCCCGGCTTCGTTGCTGCCGGATGATGTCGCGCACCAGCCTTCTTCCCACCGGATCAAGACCGGAAGTCGGCTCATCGAGAAAGATCAGATCAGGGTCATTCAGCAATGCCTGCGCCAGGCCGATGCGTTGCAACATGCCCTTTGAGAATTCACGAAGGCGCTTCTCCCGATGAGGCCACAAGCCCACAAGATCAAGCAATTCGGGCACGCGCTTGCGCAGTTGGGAGTCCGCCATCCCGTAGAGGCGTCCGTGAAAACGCAAAAGCTCTGCGGCGGTAAGCCAGTCGTAAAACCGGAAGTGCTCGGGAAGGAAACCCACTCTCTTGCGCACGCTGACATCGCCTGCCGCATGGCCTAGGACCAAAGCTTCACCACGGGTTGGAACCACTAACCCCAACAACATTTTGATGGATGTGCTCTTGCCGGCGCCGTTCGGACCCAGAAACCCGAACACTTCTCCTTGCGCAACTTCGAGCGTCAGACCCTTGACGGCGACCTTTTCACCAAAGACTTTGCGCAGCCCATGAGTCTGAATGGCGGGGCGGCTCGGACTTTGAAAGGTCAACGGCTGGATGGGTGGAGTCACGGGAGGTAGCCTTCACAGCCCCTGATAAGGGCATCGTTTAAAACCCAACACTCTTCACTTGACCCAGAGCGATTCCAGCAGGTTGCTGAAAAACCCCGAAAATTGGTGGTGGCGGCGACTTGATGTCGTCAGAATTCCAATGCTCTCAAGGCATAGATGGCGGGATAAACCCGCCTCTGCACATCTTTCAGCAACCTGCTAGAGCTGCGGCTGGCCGATGTTTCATGCCGCGCCCATTCGTTGGTCATTCTGAATTCTTCCCCTGTCAATCTGCCCTGAAAATTCGCCGACATTTGGGGCGCGATCCGAAGGCTTGAGAATTCAGTGAGGTCGCCGAGCACAATCACCCTTGCCGTCAGCCGGCGTCTCCGCCTGGATCCGAAAACAAACTTCAGCGCCCGCCGGGGTGCATTGCCTTGAATCCAAATCGGGAATCGCATGTTATCTTTGCAACTCCTTGTCTTTCCAGCACATCGTTGGTTCGTTCTCATCTGCTCCAGGGCCTTCCAACCGTCGCTCCGTACCCGCGGCGCCGGAGTGAGTTTCGGAGATCGGCATAAACCGGGTCGAGGGATCGGTTGCAATCGTTGGTATCCATAGCGGCTTCAGCATAGCAGAGCAGGCAGCGTGGAGGGAAACGAGTGAGACATTTGAGACACTTTTTCCACCGCACAACACCCCGACCTATCCTTGACCCACAAGGAGAAATTCCCTTTCTCCAGCAAGGGCGCCCGCCGGGGGATTTCGGAAGATGAACATAGCGAAGAATCCCCCACCTGACCGAATCAAGTAATTACAGGGATTCTTCCTTTGTTTCACTCAGGAGAGTGACGCTAATCCAGCGAATTAGCCAGTGCGATCGCATTCCCCGGATCGCCCGACCCGATGATGGAGTAAATGACGCCTTTCTTGACCCAGATCAAAGTATAATGCGTGAAACGTCCGTCAGAAGAAGTATGACTGATCAGAGTCCCCTCTGCGCCATCCACGGCTTCCTTTTCATAGTTGCTCGCCTGCTCAGGGATCGGAATCACCAAAGTTGAGGTCCAATCCACGGTCTGGCAGAACGCTTCCGCCTCCTGCGGGCTCATGCCTGCCGCCTCAAGACCCAATTCGGCCAATTGGGAAACGTTCAGGTCCGGAGGAACGCTCACGATGGGGCTCGGGATTTGCGCGAAAACCAGGCAGCTTGGGGCCTTCTTCGCCGGAAATGACGGCGGTCCCTGGGCTGGATTCTCTCCTGGGCGACGAGCCGAGCAATTTCCGTAGCGCGCAAAGACTCCTTTGGGGATGTGAACGGCAAGGGTTTTCCCATCCACAGAGTCGGGAATCTGAAGGTCGGAACGGCCCAGATCATCCACAATCTGCTGCAAACGTGCTCTCTCCAGCGTCATCACAAAAGCCTGTTCGCCCATCACGGCAAACTGTGGCGCATCAGAACGGCCATGAAGCACTCGCACTGGAAAGCCCGCAAGCTGGCTGGCCTGTGTGGCCGAAGTCACAATCTGAGGTTTGCCGGGGGAAAGCGTAACAACAATACGATCTGAAATCAGCCTGCGGATGGTGGTCAAGGTATTGGGCCCTGGATTCACCGGCAAGTCGATGGGCACAACGGCAATTTTCTGCACGCGCAACATGGCGAGAACCCTCTGGGCCACGCTGCGCGCCGGTGCAAAGCTCACCAGAATCAAAACCAACGCCGTGATGGTGGCAGCGCTCCAGGCTGGAGCAGGATGCCGCAAAAAGAGAGCGAATAGAGCATTGCCCGGCCGCCAGGAAACATCCTCCGACGCTTGTTGAGCCTGGAATCGCCTCCAAGCCTGTTCAGTTTCTTTGGGAGTCGAGGCGCTCGACTGGAGCACGGAAATCGCTTCCGCCACCGTCTGCGACTCATGGGCGATTTTCTGCATGCGCTCTCGGCATCCGGCACAGGCGGAAAGATGCTGATCAACCTCCCAAAGCTCCGACGCCTCCAACTCGCCGTCAATCCTGGCTCGCAAAGTTCCTTCCGAAGGATGTCTCATATGCTTTCCTCCTTGCCATATCTGCGAACATATCTTTTGCGGAACTCGGCTTCGGCCCGCGTCAGCATTGTGCCCACTGATCCACGTTTGACGCCCAGAACGAGAGCCAGTTCCTGATACGAAAATCCGGTGGCTCTCAGGATCAGAATTTGGGCTTGTGTAGGACGGAGGGAGGCAAGAACCCTGCGGACTCGGCTGCATTTTTCGGCGCGTAGCATCTCTTCGAGAGGATCAGAAGGAGAACGGGTTTGAAGAAGAGAACGCCCGGCTTCCTGCTCGTAGTGTTCTCGCCGGGCAGCTGCGCGGAGACTGTCGATGCCCAGGCGGGTGGCGGTGCGATAAAGCCATCCGCGGATGTTACCATCCGGTTCGGCGAGGGGGCGCTGGCGATAAAGCCTCCAAAAAGCTTCAAGGGTAAGTTCCTCCGCTCGGGTTCGGTCGCCCATAAGCCGATGGAGCAACCCGACAATCGATGCGTAGTGCTCCAGAAAAATCTGCCGAAAAGAGGCTTCGGACCAGTAAGGCCGGGAGTCGCCCGCTTGCTTTTCATCTGCCAAGGGAACCTGCCTGCTGCATTCCTCCGTCACAATGGACACAGAATACCTCCGCATTCTACATCCTTACTACGCCCCCCAAGGGCAGAAAGTGACAGGCGAAATATCCCGTAGGTCCACTCCTGATGAGCGAGACGGGACTCCGGAAGGTTGATTAGAAAAAATAAATTAATTAGATATAAACTTTCTTATTTTCTAATCTATGCTTCAAATGGTATCAATGGGTTGTCAGTTCGGCGAGCGAGCAAGGACGCCGGAACGAATCTCCCCGGCGCCGCTCGCCAGCCGGATGAAAAATCAACTCAAGGAGGAACCAATCGTATGACCACATCTTTTTATCATCGCGTTCTCTACGCGCCCTTTGTCGTGCTTCTACTGGGCTGGGCCCTTTTTGCCACCGTGGCGCAGGCGAAACCCTTACAACCCGCGTTCTCCCCCTATGCGTGGGATTACCCTACGGAGGTCGCTCAGCCTCAGTCTGGCCTGGCGGAGCTTGAAACCGCGATCCCGGAGGCTCAGGCTGAGGCTGTTGAGTCACAGGCAGAAAGCGCTGAGTTCCAGGCCGGTGAGTTCGCCAATGCCAGCGCCCAAGCGGAAGCCATTCAGCTCCTCACGGAGGTGAAGTCCTTGGCGAATAAGCTGACTTACGATGCTGAATTACTGAAGTCCTATGCTCAGAATCACGGCATGAGCTGGCAAAGCCATGCGGCTCAACTTAATTTGATTCGCGAGCATGTTAACGCAATGGGCGAACACCTGGACCGCCTACAGCAGATCCAGCCATCGGCAGCCGCCTGGCAGCAGCAGGCGATTGACCGGATTCATCCTGCTGCACTTGAGCTGGCAGACCATATTGAATCAGCCATTCAGCATGTGAACGAATACCAGGGGTATCTCTTCTCTCCGGATTACAAGGCCCACGTCACTTCAGCACATGATCTGGCTCTTGAGCTGACGGATCATGTGAGCTCGTTCCTGGCCTATGCGGATGCGCAGCAACAGGTGAACCGACTTGAGGAGAAGCTTGGGATCGTCAAGTCCTGAGCTGGATTCTCTCTGAACTCAGGGGAACCTTCGCTTCGCCTGCCACATCGGTGGCCACTGAGAAGCAACAGGTCGAAGCCCGGCCAACCAAGCCGGGCCTTCGATTTGCTCTTCCCGAAAAGCAGGATGAGGGTTTCCCTGAACTTTTATTGAGCAGGTTTTATGTGCGGCCTTTTTCTGACTTGATGATGCCGGAGCCCTCTTTAATGGTGAGAATCTGGTTCGCATCGATATTTGAAAATCGTTCAATTTTCCAGGTGGTGGGCCATTTGACTTCGATGAGATCAACCTTTTGCGCCTGGCCAATACCGAAGTGCAGGCGAAGATCGCTTTGCGACATGACACTACCGCCGCTATGAACTTCATCCATTTGCCGATGCTTGCCGGTCACCACATAGGCGCGCGCGCCAATGGCGGTGCGATTGCAATTCGTTCCGATCAGCTTCAGCTTGATCCAGTTCTGCTTGTTGCCGCCGATATTCTTCAGCAGTGAGGGAGGGTCATTCATATTCAGAATCAGCACATCCATGCAACCATTGTTGAGATAGTCGCCAAAGGCAGCACCCCGGCTGGAAAAGCGCTCGCTCACCCCCGGGCCCATCTCCTTCGAAACGTCCTTGAACTTCCCGTTGCCGAGATTGCGGTACACAATCCGCGGCTCCTTGAACGTCTGGTCGAGATGATACTGATCGATTTCTGGGTAGACGTGGCCGTTCACCTGGAAGATGTCGGGCCAGCCGTCGTTATCATAGTCGATAAATCCGCATCCCCAGCAGACGTACTGGGTGTTCACGCCGATTCCGGAGACGAAGGTCTGATCCGTAAACGTGCCGTCGCCGTTGTTGTGGTAGAGGTCGCAGGTGTCATCGGAAAAGTTGGTCTTGAAGATATCGAAATGACCGTCGCAATCATAATCCGCCACGCCCACGCCCATTCCAGACTGTTCCTGCCCATCCTCGTTATAGGCCACGCCCGCCATCACGCCCACGTCCGTGAACGTTCCATCATGATTGTTGTGGAACAGGATGCTGGGTTCTGAATCGACGGCCACATAAATATCGGGCCAGCCGTCATTGTCAAAATCGTATGAAACAGGAGTGATGGAGTAGCGCGCGCCGGGCTTCAAAATGCCGGATTTTTCCGAGACATCGGTAAACGTGCCGTCGCCGTTGTTGTGATAGAGCAGATTGTACCCGCCCGGCAAGCCACGCGGGCCGCACATGACGGGAATACCCTTCCACTGGCAATAGCCGGTCTGCCCCGGCACCGGAATTTTCGCCAGGTCAACCACGATGTAGTTCGCCACAAAGAGGTCCAGATGGCCGTCACGGTCGTAATCCAGAAAACAGCAGCCGGAACCCCAGCGAACCTCATCTTTCCACAGACCGGCCTTCCGGGTGACATCGGTAAAGGTGCCATCGCCGTTATTATGGAAAAGAATGTTGTGGCCCCAGAACGTGATGAACAGATCGTCAAATCCGTCGTTGTCGTAATCGCCCACACAAACGCCTGTTTGCCATCCGGTGCGCCCGATGCCAGCGCGCTCGGTCACATCGGTAAATGTCCCATCCCGATTGTTCTTTAACAGGTGAGTGTGGGGTGCCTGGCCTGGCGGCCAATCGGTGTTCAGCCGCGTGCCGTTCGTCAGGTAAATATCAAGCCATCCGTCCATGTCGTAATCGAAGAAGGCAATACCGCTGCCCTTCGCTTCGACGATATATTTCTTATGGGTTACGCCTCCCCAGACATTCTCAACCGTTACGCCGGCCTGCTGAGCCACGTCGACGAAGATTACGGGCGACTGGGCTTGTGGATTTGCGCTCGGCAACTGGGCCGCATTCAGGCGCAGTGGAGCGCTCCATTTCTTGATCGGAGTCGAAAGGGCTTCAAGAAGTTTATCGCCAAGAAAGAGAGCGGATGAAGTCAGTAACTTACGGCGAGTGAATATCATTCCCAAGTTGTTTCCAAAAATTCGCGCAGCCCACCAACAGAATCGAGGCGACGCCAAGCACGTTATTATAATATAGGAAGTTTGCGCACGTCATGGCGCGACGCAACTCTTCGCACCTTTGAAGCGGCTGCGCACCGCCACTGTATTGAAGCAACCCTGGAATAAGGCTCGCTTTCAGCAGACTTTGCGCGCATTCAGGTTTCCAAATGTCCGCAATAATATTCAGGAGGTGGCGTTGTGCACGCCGATGAACAGGATGCTTTGATTCTTCAGCGCCGAAAGAAGCTGCGCGCCATTACAGACCTCGGCTTTGAACTCTATCCCCGCAAGTTTGAGATCACCCACACTGTTCCTCAAATCCTGGAGCGATATTCTCAAAGCCCGTCAGAACAACTGGAAGCAGAGAAGGTCCATGTGCGCGTGGCGGGACGAGTGATGACCATCCGGCCCCACGGGAAAGCCGGATTCGCGCACCTGGCAGGCGGCGGCGCCCGGCTGCAGATCTATGTGCGACGCGACGCGGTAGGAGAGCGTGACTTCGAGCTTTACAAATTGCTCGATCTTGGCGACATCATTGGCGTGGAAGGCTATCTTTTTCGCACCCGCACAGGCGAACTCACCGTGCATGCCGACCGCCTGACTTTCCTCGCCAAGAGCCTGATTCCTTTGCCGGAAAAATGGCATGGCCTTTCTGATGTCGAGATTCGCTACCGGCAGCGCTATCTCGATCTGATGGTAAATGATGGCGTGCGGCGGGTTTTCGAGCGCCGCAGCCGGCTGATTCGCGCCATTCGCGAATTTCTGGATGCGGAAGGCTATCTAGAAGTCGAAACGCCCATGATGCAGCCCCTTCCCGGTGGAGCGATGGCCCGGCCCTTCGTCACACATCACAACGCTCTCGATCTCAACCTTTACCTGCGCGTTGCGCCGGAGCTTTATTTGAAGCGGCTGATCGTGGGTGGGCTCGACCGCGTCTACGAGATTAATCGTAATTTCCGCAACGAAGGGATCTCCACCCAACACAATCCGGAATTCACGATGCTCGAGTTCTATCAGACGTACGCCGATTATCGGGATATGATGGCGCTCACCGAGCGGCTGCTGCCGCACGTGGCCCAGGCTGTGCTGGGGACCCTGGAATGCGAATTCCAGGGTCATAAAATCTCCTTCAGGTCTTTCGAGCGCTTAACCATGAAGGAAGCCATTGGCAAATATTGGCCTCCGGCCGCCGGGCCGGCGCCCCAAGTGGAAGATTTTGCAGAGCCGCGAGCCGTCTTCCGATGGATCGAAGCGTACAACCGCTCTGCCGAAAAGCCTCTGGCGTTCGGGGATGACACCGCGCCCGGTGCTGCTCTGGCGGAACTCTTTGAGGTGGTCGTCGAAAAACATCTGATCCAACCCACCTTCATTCTGGACTTTCCGCTCGAGGTTTCGCCGCTTGCCAAACAGAAACCGGATGATCCCAACTTTGTCGAGCGCTTTGAGCTTTATATCGGAGGCATGGAAATCGCCAACGCCTTCAGTGAATTGAATGATCCTCGCGAGCAAAAAGACCGCTTTGAATATCAGCAGTTGCTCCGCGAAAAAGGCGATCTCACCGCTCATACGATTGACGAGGACTACATCCGCGCCCTCAGTTACGGCATGCCGCCTGCGGGCGGAGAAGGTATTGGCATTGACCGCCTGACAATGATTCTTACAGACTCCCGCTCGATCCGTGACGTCATTCTATTTCCCCTCCTGCGTCCCGAAAAGAGTTCCTGAGCGTTGCCTTGAAGAAGCCCAGCGCGGGGAGGTCCGGCACCGCAGCTTCCGAGCCTCGGCAAATCCTGATCAGTGCTTATGGAATAAACTTTTTGAGGAAATGAAACCTGCCCTGTTTTTTAGGCGGAGGGCTGGAAGACGAAGCCGTTTCGTTTTGATTCGTCACGTTCTGCTGGGTCTTCCCTGAAGCGTTGGAATTCGACGCGGAAGAATTCGAGCCCGAGCCCAGCGGCAGAGGATCGACCGGCTTGCCGGAATTCAAGCTGGCCATACTAGCGGTCTCAGCTCCCAGAGTATTATGACCTGCCGAAGGTGACGGCTGAGGGGTTTTCAGATTCCCATTCAGCTTGGCAATCTTCACCTGAATCTGGTTCGGCGAACCCAGAACGACAGGGCCGTGCAGCGTTTCAGAAAAATCCGGGGCGCTGGAGAATGCCCCCAGAGCCTGCTCGAAGATGTTTCGATGGCTATGTCTGGCCGCATCTGCTTCCGCTCGGGCCAGCATGGCTCGCGTCGGCTTGGGGATCGGTTCGTGCATCTCGGCCAGTTGTTGTTGGGCGTTCTTCACGAGCGGACTCAACGGGAATTCCATGATCAGGCGATCGTAATAGGGCACGGCTTCGCGCTTCTTGTTGAGGTGCGCCAGCGTCTGCCCCAGATTCCAGAATACCCGGTCACCCTGACTGAAATTCGGGTAATTATCCACAATTTCCTTGTAGCGCGACTCCGCCGCAGGCCACGCGCCGCGGATGTAGTAGAACTGTGCGATCTCGAAATCACCCTGGGCCAGCACTTCCTGAACTTCGCGCAATCTCGCCTTGACTTCAGGCATGAGAGGATTTTGTGGATACTTCACGAGGAATTCCTTGAATTCAGTTTCCGCCTGCCGGGCTTCCGTCTGGTCGCGATCCGCTTTGCCCATCAGACGGAAATGGCACATGCCAGCACGATACTCCGCCATGGGAGCCTCCGGCGCAGTGGGGAAGAAGGTGATGAAGTCTTTGTATTCCGCTTCGGCTTCCGTCAGCCCGGAAATGCCCCCTTGTTTGTAGTAGGAATCGGCAATGGCCAGCTTCGCCTGGGAAAGATACTCGCTGTCAGGGTAGGTATTCATCAGCGTCTGGAGGGTGAGCCGACCCACATCGTAACGGCCATGCTTGAACTCGTTCAACGCCTTCTGAAGCAGAACCTTGTCAGGCTGCGCGCCGTTAGGCACGGAAGTGGCAAGGCTGCCTCGATGTCGATGAAAGAGACACGCAGGCAGAAAGATTACGCTTAACAGAAGAGCCGCGCACAGCAAAAAGGATGGCTGTCGCAGCCGACTGAGGATTGTGTCTTTAAACTCCATTACTCCCGGCCAAGATCTCCTGCTTTATGTCTTTACCCATCGCAGATGCTGCATGGATTAATTCTTTGAGATGCGTTTTGGCGTCTCGATGCTTGAAGATCTCCGAACCCATCACCAGCACGTCAGCGCCCGCTGCGGCCAACTCCTGCATCCGACTTCCGTCAATGCCCCCTTCAACCTGTACAGTAAAATGCGCTTGCCAGCCCCTTCGGGCCTGGAGAGCAGCACTCAGTTTTTGAGTGGCGTGTGAAGCGTAAGGTTGCTCGGCCTCCCCAGGCTCGGCGGAAAGGATACTCAGGAAATCCAAGTCCTGGGCGACTGCGCTGACCGTTTCAATGGGCGTCGCGAGACCCAGGGCTGCTCCCGCCCGCTTCCCTTCCGACTTGATCAGCCGCAAGACACGATAGAAATCGGAAGTGGACTCCGGATGAGCCTCAATCGAATCCGCTCCCGCTTCAATAAAATCCAATATAAAACGTTCCGGACGCTCAACCAGAAGGTGAACGTCCAATTCCAGGCTCGTCGCCTTTCGCAAGCGGGCGACTACGGGTAACCCCACAGTGATGCCTGGCGCAAAGTGCCCATCGCAAACATCAATATGAACTCTTTTTACTCCCGCTTCCTGGATCATTTCCAAGTCCCCTCCCAAATGCGCAAGATCAGCCGCAAGCAAGCAGGGGACAATCAGAGCCATAAGCGAGGGTTTGTTCTAAAGTAGCGCCCGTGCACCGCCGTAAGAGCTTAGACTACCATAACTCTCAGCGTTCGGATACCCGAAGTAAGGGTAGCCTCCTGCTTTGGAAATGTTGAATAAAAAGGCTCACGGATCGCTTCGAGCTTCGACGTTCTAGACCTCCGCCTCCATTGACCCGGGCACTCCATCGCTTGGATGCGAATCGAGGGGAAAGGTAAATGCCCTTGAGGCTGACCCGGATTTCCGCGGCTAATCTGGAAGCGGCCAACTGGAGGAGCCCGGAGGCGGCGGAATTTCCACAAATCGCTTGCCATCCCAGCGATACCACGCCGGAGGAGGTGTAACGTTCAGGCCGGGATGCTTTGCAGTCGACAACGCAATTTCTAAGCCAGATTTCCGTTGAAAGAAGTACGTATAGCCAGTGCTGTTTGGGGGAAAAATATTCTTCCATCCCCAGGGGTCACGCCAGACAAATATATCCAGGCGGGCTCCAAGGGCGGCTCCAACACCATGTATGAAAGCTACGGCGTCCACTTGTGCCCCTTGCAAGTGAACCAGTCTTAATCCTCGGGGGCCAAAGAGCACCTCCGGCCGATAAGACACTTCGTACATTTTTTCGTAATCCCCCGAAGTTGGGTGAACGAGGTCGAGAAATAATGTATGATCCGCTGAAATCTTATCAGGGCTGTAATAGGCAAACACGATATCCTGCGTTTGGGGTTCCACAATGTGCCCAGCCAGGACTGCTGGCCAACGTTTACTCAACCGTCCACTGCGGAAGTTAAATGCGTAGTCATCGGCCAGACGTGCGTTTGGTGGCAAGAAATCGCTCGCGACAGCGACCGGATTCGGAGCGGGATTCTTCTTGCCCTCACCCGGCTCTTGGGCCAGTGTTAGAGACGTGGTCAGGAGGAGCAGAATTGTTGTCAAGCGGATCATGGAAATTTCCAGTCTACCGGCCCGTTCGTTCCACCTCGAACGGTGGAGTATGTGCCGTCACCGAGGTCAATACCGGCCCCATTGGAACTGCAGGAGTGCGTAGCAGCATAAGGAATTCCGGTTCCATCCCAATAGTCATCATTCGGGCAGACGCAGGGATTGTCGCTAGTGGCAGTGGAGTGTGGGCACCAGGGACCTGCATCTTCGACGGGCACCTGCTGATAGGCTGGGCCGTTTCTGACAAGTACTTGCAGGCCGCACAGCGGGTCCGGATTGCCTGAGTATGGTAATGCGGCCATCTGGGCATTGGAGGGGATTTTATAGCCGCATGCAGT
>Ga0070741_10007024_pt1 | contig 23693 bp, 19 predicted proteins | sample Coa_R1_4_FD_66440 | JGI IMG/M metagenome (GOLD analysis project Ga0070741, IMG submission 66440) | Surface soil microbial communities from Centralia Pennsylvania, which are recovering from an underground coalmine fire - Coalmine... | ecosystem: Environmental > Terrestrial > Soil > Unclassified ...
GGGCGAGCGGCAATAGAATAGACCAGGGCCAATACATGGGATGCAAGATTACAAGCAACAGGAAAAGCGCGCTAGCACATAATAACATCTGTTCTACCGCGTCGGCTAACCAGAGGGCAAAGAGTAGGAAAATTCCTTCGATCACCAACATAACTAGCGCCCAGTGCTGAGGAGCAATCAGCCATGCTGCTGGCGCAGGAAGTTGGATCGGGAGGTCCATGAGTGCAGCATCAAGCGAGTTGGCGGCGTTGTCTGGCAAGAAGATCTGATGCAGTGTCATGACATAGCCGACGAGACCCCAGCCGCGCCAGTAGGGAGCAGAAGTCAATGCGATAAAGAGTATGGTGATCAAGAACATCCCCAGCCACCAGAGTAGACGCCGCCCCCACGATCTGAAGCGTATCTGATGCAACAAGATACGAAAAAATAACGGCAGGAGCAGGATACAGCTGAGGTTGATCAGCACCGCTAGCAAAGCAAAAACCCAGCTCAGGATCGACGAGTTGTGCTGAAAGAAATGCACTGCGAGCAACACAAAGAGCAATGCCACAACTATCTGGTGCATCTGAGAGATACTGAATAGCAACACCAGCGGATTCCAGGCATACAGCAGCGTGGCCGCAAGACGCGTTTCTGGCTTCAATTTCCCGAGAATCGTCCAGATCAGGATCGCATTGACCAGGTGGGCCACAAAGCCGAGCAAGCGGAAACCGATGAGCATGAGCGCGATATTATCATGAGCAAATAGTGTTACCAGGATACTGAGGTCAATCCAGATAGGGCCAGAGGTGGTAACCGGTATGTTTTGTCCTTGCAGGCTGGCAACCAGGCTGTGCAATGGATCAGATGACGCTGGGGCTACAATATAAGGATTAGCGTGATAAACCACGATGTTACGACCATACAGGCCGTACAAAAGCATATCCTGCGATGACACACCCAGCGCGGCGGGAGCACATAGCATAGTCACAGAAAATATAGTTGTCAAACCGAGAACGATCCAGAAGAAGGCGCGCACATTTGGAACAAGTGGAGGGAGATATTCCTGCTCGACACGCAGCACCCGGCTACCAAGCCACGCAGCGAGTAGCGAAACAATGGTTGCCAGGACGCAGAGCAGCAGCAACAGGTTTGCGTTACCACTCGTGCTTCCTGCACTCGCGAGCCAGGGAACGCGAGCCAGCAGTTGCGGCGATAGTATATTCGTCCAATAGAGCCTGGGCAGCCAGGGAAAAATACCGGGCAGAGCCTGACGCACAGGATCGTTTGCCTGCGGGCCAGCCGCAAGAAGAGGATAGAGCGCAAGATAGCATATTTCCAGGAGCATGCCCAGGCCAAGTAACTGGAACACAGCCCGCCTTTCTGCGCCTTTTTTCCTGGAAAGCTCTTCAGTACGTGATGCTGATTGTGCAGCCATAGAATGTTTGCCACACCTTTGCTAGATGTGCCAGGAGCCATTACTGACATCTTGAATACTTATACTGTTTTACCCCTAAATTAGGTTATTTTCCACGCCTGCGGCGTGGGCAACGGTTCATTCTCCTCAATCCAATTTTTGCGCTTCGCGCAAAAATTGGATTGAGGAGAATGAACCGTTGCCCACGCCGCAGGCGTGTCCCTCATGAGCAAGAATAGGTATTCAAAAAGTCGTCAATAAATCATGACTTCTGGCTGAATCGCTTCTAGACATTAGTATGGGCTATAGAGAAAAAACTGTCAATAAATCCGCAACGACCGCAAGGGGTGCTCGCTACGCGTTCTGGTAGAAAGGCTTTTTCGACTGTGCATTTCCGGTTTTCCTGTATAGAGGAGGAATAGAGAGTTGAGTTGAAAGTTTGTACCCACCTCGGCTCTATTGTCAGAGATAGCGAACAATGCTATAATAGCGTGGTGTTGATGACTCCCATAAACTAGAGAGCATATGCTGTAGAGCCTTTGCACAAGTAGATGCAGCATGATTGATAGCAAAATGGAAGAGGCATCGACCCCACGACCATCGTGGACAATTTTTGCTGAGGCCGCTACAAGTGAAAGCGGCATCTGACGTTTCAGCATCAATACAGTGTTGATGCTCCACCTGCTCTGGCAGTTGAAAAAAACTGACCAGATGCAAGCCCAGAGGAAGGAGGTGGCTTCGTGACAAGAGATTATGAACTAGCGTTCATTCTCCATCCCGAAGTCAGCGAAGAACAGACACGTTCCATTTTGGACCGTATCGAGCAGATCGTTGCAGAACATGGCGGCCAGGTTGTCAAGGTAAATCAGTGGGGGCGCCGCCGCCTGGCTTACCCCATTCAGCGCCAACGCGACGGGATCTATGTATTCATTGACATGATTCTGACTCCTGAGACCGTAAACGAACTCGAACGTACACTCAAAGTATCGGAAATTGTACTCCGGCACATGATGAGGAGGCGCGATCCCAAGGTTGTCCAGAAGGAACGCGAGGAGCGTGAAGCCCGTGCCGCAGCTGCACCAGTAGCAGAAGCGGAAACCCCGGTAGAAGCGGAAGCTCCGAGCGAGCAAGAGACAACTGAGGCAACGGAGGAGGCTCCTGTATTGTCTGAGGAAGAGCTCGCAAACATTCCTCCCGCAATAGAGGAAACGGAAACAATCGAAGCATAGTTTGAAATACGTTTGGGCATGTTCGTCCAATCTCTAAGATAGAGTCGGGGTGGGATAACACGTCGAAAGGATTATGAGCCGTGAACAAAATTATGTTGATCGGGAACCTGGGCAGAGACCCCGAAATGAACTACACGCCAAGCGGCACTCCTGTCACAAAGTTCAGTCTCGCGGTCAGTCGCCGCTATAAATCTCAGAGCGGTGAACGCGTAGATGAAACGGAATGGTTTAACATCGTTGCCTGGAATCAGCTTGCTGAGACGTGTAACACCTACCTGAAAAAGGGTTCCAAGGTTTTCATCGAGGGTCGCCTGGCTACCCGTAAATACACGGATCGCGAGGGTGTTCAGCGTACCTCTGTCGAGGTTATCGCCAACGACATGGAGATGCTCACACCGAAATCCCAGCAGGAAAGCTCGTCAGGAGGAGACTTCAGGAACGCACCTGACGACGATCTTGGAGACCTGGACGAACATCCCTTCTAGTGCGCAGGGGAGGCGTTGGAAAAGTGTCGCAAGACAACTCGCCAGCGCCTTACCCTACAAGTTGAAGGAGAAGATTCGTGCAGAGACGCAGTGAAGGTGGTGCATCCACCTCTACGGGCGGGCCACGCCGTGAGAGGCGTGAGGGTGGGCGTGGTGAGCGCTCATCGCGCCGCAAAGTATGTCAGTTTTGCCACGATCATGTGCGCGAAATTGACTACAAAGATGCAAGCCGATTTATGAGAAAGTTCATCTCTGATCGCGGCAAAATCGAGCCTCGCCGTAAGACAGGGACATGTGCCAAACATCAGCGTGGGCTGAGCACCGCAATCAAGCAGGCCAGGTTTATGGCTTTGTTGCCTTACACAGCCGAACATATGCGCGGTATGTAAGTACACCGAATATGCAAGTTTTTCCCGAGGCTAAAGCAACAGGAAAAACTTGCATATCGAGTTAATTTTAGTGTGAGTAAAGCAGGGTCCCTACGGGACAACGAGACGAGAGTACAGGCATACTCTCTCATCTCTCCCTGCGGGAGGGAACAGGTCCTCTTCGTGGCGTAACCCGGGGTATCAACTCTGGGGGTTTTTGGGAGGTTTTGATGAAAAGTCAAACGGCGCGTCGGCCCGATCAGCGGTCAACGCGTTCCGCCAAATCCAGGAAATATGTTCGACAGACGGCGCACGTTGAGGCTCGTCGTGATGGCAAACCTCTTATATTTGGATGGGGAGGCCACCTCTCTAGTAGTGAAAAATCACGCATCCAGAATCGCGCTATCTGGTCCATTACAATTCTCGTTATCGTCCTGATCATCGCAGTCATAGCAGGCTTCTGGGTCAACATCAACGTCATTCTCCCCAATAAGCCAATCACAACCGTCAATAATCAGCCAATTCCACAATCTGATTTCCGCAAACTCGTTGCGCTCAATGCGCAGATTGAACTCAATAAGATTCATGGGCCACACGGTCTCTATGCACAGCGCGATACACTGCGAAAGCAGGTATCTGACCAGCAAACGATCATTGACAACACGAACAAGCAGATCACTAGCCTGAATAACCAGATAAAGGCACTACCAGCAGGTCAAAGCGTGCAACGCACTAGCTTGCAAAATCAGCTAAATGCTGCGAATAAGAACCTGAATGATGCGGAAACAAAGTATATTCAGTTGAACACACAGTACCAGACGATGGTGAGCACAACCATCCCGAACGAAGAGCAACTGTATGTCCAGTCACAGGTGGCAAACGATAGTGTGGGCCAGTTGCAGGATGATGTGTTCATTCGTACCTGGTTGGCAAAACAGAGCAGTGCTGTGCGAACACAGATTGAACCATCAACTGATGCAATCAATCATGGAATCAAAGATTTCACAGCGAATATTCCTACGTCAAGCAATTATAGCAAGTTCCTGCACGATAGCAATGTGACTGATGCCGATATCCACGCGATGATGGCACTGAAGTTGCGCCGCGATAATATGCAGACCTACCTGGCATCGCAGATTACTTCGCCAGCCTATCAGGTCCAGGTACGCGGCATAACTCTCGCCCAGCAGAACGATGCCAACAATATCCTCAAGCAGCTCAAGAACGGCAGCAACTTCAACACCCTTGCCAAGTCAAAGTCGGTCGATAACGACACCAAGGACAAGGGTGGAGAGATGGGCTGGTTGGCACGCGGCCAGTTCACAAAAGAACATGCCGCGAACACCAGTGGCTCCATTGACAACTGGATCTTTGATCCGGCTCGCACGGCGAACGAACTCAGCTCCGTCTTGAGCGAAAATGGCACATATCATATCATCCAGATTGAGGCAATTGATCCGTCACGTGCTATCAGTAGTAGTACGCTCCAGGAACTCAAGACGAATGCATTGACGGCCTGGTTGCTGTCGCAGAAGGCCATGCCCGGTGTCAAAGTGAGCACACCTGACCAGAACATGCTGCTAGATGCGAACAATATGCCTCCAGGATTGCCAGTTTCGCCGCCAGCACAACCAACTCCTGCAGCTGGTGGTTTGCCCGGTGGCACTGGTCTGCCTGGTGGTAGTGGTTTGCCTGGACAATAATGAATTTTGCAAATCATCAGCAATGCGCGCCTGGCGCGCATTGCTGATGATTTGATGATAAAAAAAACATTGTTGGCCTTTCATGTTTATTACCCTACAAGGAGCGTTCCGAGAAGAAACCCAGAGTTAACATGACCATAATCGCACCCAATACAACAGAGATATTCCAAAAACATCTACAACCGACAGAATCAATTCAAGAGCTTCTAGAGACAGCCTCGCTCTACCTGCACATCCCATTTTGTCATACACGCTGCTACTATTGCGATTTCAATACCTATGCCGGTATCATGCCCATGCGCGAACCATACGTGCAAGCCTTGCTGACGGAGATCGCACTCGCGGGGAAACTGGCAAGCCTGAAGACTTTCAAGTCAGATGGAAGACGACGCTCACGCACCATCTTCTTCGGTGGCGGCACCCCCAGCTTGCTCAACGTTTCACAAATTACACGCCTGCTCAACGCGTGCTCTAGCGCATTTGCTGTTGATCAGGAGGCCGAGATTACGCTGGAGGCCAATCCAGGTACGCTCTCACGCGAACAATTGGCAGGCATTCGCGAAGCTGGTGTTAATCGCTTAAGCATGGGAGCCCAGAGCTTTGACGCACAATTGCTCAAAGCATTGGGACGCATCCATACACCAGAAGAGATTACGGAGGCTGTACAGCATGCTCGTTCCGCTGGTTTCTCGTCGATAAATCTGGATTTCATGTTTGGTTTGCCAAACCAGACGATGCAGCACTGGCGCGAGACATTGAACCACGCCCTCGACCTGCATCCAGAACACTTCTCGCTCTACTCATTGATTATCGAGGAAGGCACACCATTTTATAGCTGGGTGCACGAGGGACGCATCACCCCTGGAGACGAAGACCTGTGCGCCGATATGTACGAGTATGCCGATGAACTCTTGCAAAAAGCAGGTTATGTCAACTACGAAATCTCTAACTGGGCTTTGCCGGGTCACCACAGCCGCCACAACCTGACCTACTGGCAAAATCTGCCTTATATTGGTATGGGAGCTGGTGCGCATTCGTACTTCGCGGGCAGGCGCTATTCCAACGAACGCGAACCGGTGAAATATATCAAGCTACTCAAAGCACAGCAATTACCAGAAGTCGAGGGAGAAATTGTAGAGCGCGAACAGGAGATGTCCGAAACGGCATTCCTTGGGCTGCGCACGGCTATGGGATTGCACTTGCCCACTTTTGAGCAGCGCTTCGGCGTACCATTCACGCAGTTTGTAGGTAATCGCTTGCACGATGTAGAGGAGGCAGGATTGTTAGAGCAGGCGGACGGCTGGTTACGCCTGAGCAAGCGCGGGCGTCTCCTCGGCAATGAAGTCTTTCTACGTCTGCTGCCCGATTAGCGATAAGGAAATATACGTGGAATCATCATCTCGACTTCTGGAATCCTGGGAGGTGTATCCCCAACTCACAAAAGAGCAATTTCAAGCGGCAAGGAACGCGGGTATCGAACATATCCATGCCCAGTTGCTCTATAATCGCGGCATCAAGACAATTGAGGAGATGCAGGCGTTTATTCGCGCAGATTATGCTGAGACACGCGATCCCCTTACGTTGATAGATATGCCGCGAGCCGTTGCACGCGTCCAGCAAGCGCTGGCCAAGCGGGAACATATTACTGTCTATGGAGACTATGATGCCGATGGTGTGACCTCTTCCTCATTGCTGTTTCGCGCCCTGCGCACGCTCAAATACTCAGACGCAGTACTGGATTTTCATATTCCCCATCGCCAGCGCGACGGCTGCGGCCTCAATCTTGCCGCGCTCGACCAGCTAAAAGCACGAGGCACGCAATTAATCATCACCACCGATTGCGCCAGTTCCGACGTAGAGCAGGTGGACTATGCAACGTCACTGGGCATCGATGTGATCATTACCGATCATCACCATCCACCGGAAGAACTACCCCGCGCCTACGCAATGGTTAATCCTTGGCGGCCAGATTGCCAGTACGGCGAGCGTTACCTATGCGGCGTCGGTATCGCCTTTAAGCTCGTACAGGCCCTCTATCGGGCATATCAACGCAGCCAGGAAGACGAAATGGAACTGCTCGATCTGGTAGCTATTGGCTCTATCGCAGATATTGCGCCACTGCTGGGCGAGAACCACACGCTGGTACGCCTGGGCATGCAACGCCTGAATATGACGCAGAAACCAGGGCTCCAGGCACTGATACGCAGCGCGAGCTTGCACATAGGCCGACTGCGTGAGCGAGATATCGCCTTTGGACTGGCACCGCGCATTAATGCAGCTGGTCGCATGAAGGAAGCCAGCATCGCCTTTGAACTGCTGACCACCGACAATGAGGCCGAGGCCACTGCTCTTGCAAACGAGTTAGAGCAGCTCAACCTCGTGCGCCAGCAACAGACGGAAGAATTAATGCGCAGCGTGCGCGAACAGGCACAAAGTCAACCAACTATGCCCGTTGTCCTGGTCAGCGGCGACGACTGGCACGAGGGTATTATTGGCCTGGTGGCAGGCAAGCTGGCCGAAGAGATCAACAAACCCGTCCTGGTGCTCAGCAACGACAAGACGACGCAATTGAGCAGAGGCTCCGCGCGCAGCCAGAAGGGCTTTAACATTATTGAGGCACTGCGTGGCTTCAGCAGTCACCTGGAGCGCTTCGGCGGACATGCTCAAGCGGCAGGCTTCACCGTGCGCAGCGAACTGATCGAGGAACTACGCGAACATCTCCTGCGCTGGAAAGCCAACGGCGGCACAACCGTGCCAGCGGTCATTGAAGGCACCGAACTGCCCGATCAGACCGGCGTCGTCACCGAACAGGAGAACGCGGAGAACGCTGTGCCGCGCAAGATGGTTGACCTGATCTTTACCAAAATGGAACTGCTCAACTATCCCCTGTACAAAATGCTGCGCCAGCTCAGCCCCTTTGGCGCGGGCAATCCTGAGCCGATCTTCAAAATGCTGAATCTGCGCCTGATCGATAAATGGTCAAGCGGCATCAACAAGCAGAATTTACGCCTGCGCCTGGGTGCCACCAGCGGAAACACGCAGCAGCTAGGCACGTTCACACGCGGAGCCACCGAGCACCAGCGCCTCGAAAAGATCTCACATGTGGACGTGATTTTCCGGCTAGAGTCATCCGATGACGACACAAAGCCGGAAGTGTGGCTCAAGATACTTGATGTAGAGCCAGCACAATCATCCTAACCCCCCGGCTTCTACTCTCCAAGAGGTGTGCTTTGCTCATTGAGCAGGCATGTCAGCAAGTTGTACAAGGTCTCACGTTCTGTTGGCGAAAGCGGCGCAAAGGACTGCGCGAGCACCTCCTGATATATGCTGTTCCCCTCGTGCAGCAGTGCCTCTCCGGTAGTGGTGAGACGATGACGGATCGCCTTGCCTGGCCCGCTGACGCGCACAATCCAGCCACGAGCCTCCAGCCGGCCCGCCAGAGCACCAAAGGATTGGTCGGTCTGGTACGTCAACTGCGCCAGGCGATGCGCCGAGACATTGGGATGACGACTAATGGCACGCAGCGCATCCCACTGCACCAGCGTAATACCCAACGGCGCAAGCCGGGCATCGAGCGTGCGATGGTGACGGTACTGCAAGCGTTTGACAGCCTGACCCAGGTCTTCGAGTGCGACAACCATGAATTTCCTCCCTTATTTTATAAATATCCTTATATACACTTGCTTATATAAGGATATTTATGTTATAATGCTGATACAAGCTTGTTTATATAAGCTTGTTTATATAAGTATAGCAGTTTTGTCGGAGATGCCGCAAGCTCCATTTCGTGCTTTCGCTAGTGGAGTGCGGTTCCTCTCAGGTCCAGGATCACTAACAAGAAAGAAAGGGTGTCTTTATGAATATCGTCGTACTCAAGCCGGGAGAAGGACGGGTGATTCCTCTTGGCTCTATTGGTATGGTGGTCCAGGAGGATGGAACACAGACACGGGCCACCCTGGGGGTCGCTACATTTGAAGTTCCTCCTCATGCTCCCACGCCACCGCCTCACATTCATCGCACGTTTGAAGAGGGGTTTTACATCCTCGAAGGGGATTTGGAGTTTCTGGCGGGTACCGAGACTGTGCGGGCCAGTCAGGGAACATGGGTGATGGTGCCTATTGCGACCGTCCATACGTTCAGCAACCCGACTGACAAACCAGCTCGTTTCCTCAACACGTTTACGCCGCCTCTCTACCTTGGCTACTTTGAAGCCATGAGCAAGCTCATCCAGGAGGATGGGGTTCTGGACGCGCAGCAGATGGCTGAGTTAATGGCTTCCTATGACACAGAAGTGGTTTCTTAGCACATTGTTTTTGCTCTGAGCAAGATACAAAGCGTCACAGCTCTCTGGCAATGGTGATCCTTCCGAGGGAGCTGGACTTAACAGAAAGGATGAATCCTAATGAGCACTTTCCCTCCTGCTTCTCCCACAACGCGAAAAGAGGCTTTCGCCGATGGTTTGACCTTGCGCTTTGACGAGCGAGCAAACAACGGTCGTCCCATTCTGATCCTGCATGGTGGGGGTGGCCCGCAGACCGTGGCGAGCATCCCGGCAGGGCTAGACAAGGCGCATACTCTGGTGCCAACCCACCCAGGCTTTGCGGGCGAGCCTCGCCCTGAGTGGTTCGATAGTATTGATGATCTCGCCTTCGCTTATCTGGACCTGCTTGATCGGCTTGACCTGCGTGACGTGCTGGTCATTGGCTCCTCGATAGGCGGCTGGATCGCCTCCGAAATGGCCTTGCGCGATACAGCACAGCGACTTCGCGGTCTCGTACTGATCAATGCTACCGGCATCCAGGTCGAGGGGCATCCGGTGGCAGACGTGTTTTCGTTGACTCCCCAGGAGCTCTCTGCTCTCAGCTTCCATAACCCGGCAGCCTTCCCCTTCGACCCGGCGACTGTGACCCCGGAACAGGTAGAGGCTCGCGCCGCCAACGCTCGAACCCTTGCGGTCTATGATCAGGGGCTGGGTAGTGCTGATCCGAAGCTGGCTCGTCGCTTGCGGCGCGTGCGCATTCCGGTGCTGGTGACGTGGGGAGCAAGTGATCGCGTGGTCGACGCGGAGTATGGCCGTGCCTATGCCCAGGCCTTTCCCAATGCACGCTTTGAGCTGATCCCAGAAGCTGGTCACCTTCCACAGATCGAGCAGCCCAAACGCCTGTTCACCCTCGTGCGCCAGTTCGCGATCAGCATTTAGGTATTTATTGAGATGCAAATCCCTTGGGACTTTGCTGCTTCAGAAGCCTTGTGTGCTGATGTTATTCACGTCAACACTAGTATAGAGTGTAAAGATCCTTCTGACATTGAGAGCCACTTCGTCGCAGTCGACGAAGTGGTCTTTTATATGAAAGCGAGCTCCTGTCTAACTATGCCTGACATCAAATGTAAAACAATCACGATATATACATATTTTTAGGTATCGACATTTCATTTCATTGATATTATACTGACAAAGCAGTATTTCTTGTAGCAAACGATCAAGCGAGATGATACAAGAAATATCGAGAATTGAAAGGATCTGATAAAGTAGACACTCTCAAATTTTTAGCAAACCGTTATAAACTGTAACGGTTTGCTAAGGGTATGTCACACGACTTTGCAAAAGCTGCGAGGTTCCACTGGACAAGTAAAGCAAATTATTCAGTATATATACTTCATTTAGCATATTTTCATATATGATATCTTTTGTTAATTATTTAGTAGTATTATTAGGAGGAGAAGCAACGTAAAATGAGTAGTGATATTTGGGTAGCTATTATTACGGGTGTTTTTGGTCTTTTAGGCGTGATTCTACCACAAATTTTTGCAAGAAAATCAATAGATGAAAGAAATCTCTCAAGTGATGCAATGCAAAATAATAATGCAGAATCATCAAGTACGTCAAAAGATACAGATAGAGAAACAAATAGCATGCGTAGAAGATTTTTGTGGGGAGGGATTTCTGTCGTTGTTGGCCTTGCTTTAGCTTCTTCAGCCTATGTCATCTCAGTCCGTATCCTCCCTTCATCTTGTCTCCCTTTAGCACCTACTAAAGTGACGATCACTTCTCCCGCATCAGAGAGTTTAGTACCTCCATTGGTCACATTCCAGGGCACAGTTTGCCATATGTCAGACGATCAGCAATTGTGGATACTTGTTCAGCCAGATAATGAGCGAGCTTATTATCCTAAGCCAGGCCTTCCAAATGTTACAAGTGACGACAATTGGCATGCCAGTGTCCCTATAGGAAAAGATAATCCGAGTAATGAAGGAAGAGGCTTCACTGTGCTTGTTGTGATAGCTGACCAACAAGCCAGTACAATTCTCCAAGAATGTATTACACGAGGATGTCTCACTCTCCCGAAGGGAATCCAGGCTATAAGCCAAGTGCACGTTGTTCGTAAATGAATTTTGCCTCAGATGTTTGGATGGGAGTTGATGCAGCACTCAGTCTGAACAGATAAAGAGGTAGACCGTGACAAATTGTCATGGTTTGCTAAAAAAGAAAGGGACAATGTCCAAAATCGGGCAAGGAGGAAATATCTCTGTCAATTTGACGGAGGTATCCGATGGAAGCACGTATTTGACATATCAAAAAAAGCATGAGCGAGATGATGAGGCTTAATAAACTCATCAGGCAAGATATCTGTGGGGACGACTCGTAGATAAATCGGCAGTGGGCGCGATAAACGTCCCCTACGGTCACTGCGTGACCGTAGGCAGATACCTGGTTCATTTGTCAAGGTGCATAATTCATGAAAAGGATGGCTATTTTTTCTCGGTCTCTACGACGTTGAAAATAATTGCATCGATGAGTTGTTCGACGGGTGCCTTGTCGTCGGTGAAGTAGACAGAGGCGCGGGTTTCTTCGCGGAGGTTGCCAGTGGCGATGCTGTCATGGGCGACGCTTTGTAAGAGGGGGTTGTTCAGCTGGCCGGTGTTGTTGATAAAGTTGGTGAGCTCTGTGGGCTGATTGGTGCCGATGACGAGGCTGTTGGTGAAGCGCATACTGTCGATGATGTAGACGTTGGGGAAGACGGTGTGCATGGTCTGCGAGAGGGCGTCAACCAGGCGAAAATCGGTGCCGGTGCGACCTACGTTGACGACGGCGACACCGGTAGGAGTGAGGTGATCGCGCACCTCGTGGAAGAATTCGCTGGTGGTGAGCTGAAACGGGATGTAGGGCTGCTGGTAAGCATCCATGCCGATAATATCGTAATGCTGCATTGTCGTCCGTAAATAGTAGCGACCATCCTGTACAATGACATGCAGGTTTGGTTCGTTCATAGCGAAATATTGCCGCGCCAGATTGACAATCTCACCGTCGATCTCAATCCCGTCAATCGGAATTGACCCGTAGGCAGCAGTCATTTCACGCGGTATGGTGCCTGCCCCCAGGCCGATGATGCAGACACGACGTACCTGACTGGCAGTAAAAGGGGGATTGTTGAAGTAAGGAGCAATCATAAAGTAGTCCCAGGGGCCTTGTGTGAGGATATGATCGGGGTTGTAGACCGAGTGGATACCAACACCCTCGTTGAGGACTAGCTGTGTCTCATTACCTACACGCACGACTTGAATGTAGTTATACAGCGATTCTCGTTCGGTCAGCAGTACCCCTCCACCATTCGAGCCATCGGCGGGCTTAATCGGCCCGCGCAGCCCGAGTAGTGATAACAACATAGGCAGCAATAGCAGCAAAGAGAGCAAATTTTTGCTTACCCTTTTACCTTTTTCTGGCAGTTGTGGTTTATCTGAATTTTTACCTTCTTCGAGCAGTTGTGGTTCATCTGGCTTTTTTGTGTTCGAGACGATCAAACCAACGATTGAGACCACCAGCAGGGCAAAGGCGAATACCAGAAATGTGCGATATGTGCCGATCCAGGGAATAAAGACCAGCACCGGAAGAAAGGTTCCAGCGATGCTACCAGCGGTCGAGATGGCGTAGAGCAAACCAGCGGTACGCCCCGATTTCCCTACCTGTTCCACGCGCAAGCGAATGGCAAATGGCGAGACACAACCAAGCAGGATCATGGGCACAGCAAACAGCAAGATGACTGAAACCAGAGAACCATAAAAGACACCGACAGAATAGGTGGCAAAAGCAAGCAGCGACCAGCTCAGAATGGGTCGCGAGATCAGCGGGATCAGGGCAATCAGCAGCGCAGCAACGGCAGTCAGCCCGTAGAATACTGTTGGGCGAGGGTAGCGGTCCGCCAGGCGTCCACCAACGTAATAACCAATGGTGAGGTAGAGCAAGATCAGCCCGATGAGGTTTGCCCACACAAACAACGATGTGCCAAAGTATGGCGCGAGCAAACGTGATGCCGCCATTTCGACTGCAAGCGAGGCGGCTCCTGCCACAAACACGAGAATAATTAGTAACCACCCCTGGAACGTACGACGAGCAGTAGGAGCAACATAGCCCTCTTCTACCTGTCTGTTTCCAGAATCGGGAGTAGTGGTAAACATATAGAGAATCTCTCTTTCGTTACGATATAGCAAGGGCAACCCGTCGGTTACTATTGTCGCATATATCAGGGCACAAAGCGAGAGAAAACCTGGCGTTGCATTTCTAGAGCATGCTGGCACGCTAATGCATATGCACCCGCTCCCATTTTCTGTTCAAGAGTATTGAGGAAATGCAGCAATGGCGACACGCCGGGGTCGCGGAGCATCTGTCGCAGTTTTAGCGCGGCCAGCAAAATAGCCAGAGCCTCTTGTGGCTGCCCCTGTTCATATAACAATAGCCCCAGATCTGTTAAAATCACTCCTTTGTCATATTGGCCTGGTAATTTATAGGATAGTTTCAGCGCTTCGCTATAGCAACTCAACGCGCGCCCATAGTCTCTCTCGTGCTGGTAAATCAATCCGAGGTTATAGAGTATAACACACTGGAGAGCAAGATTCTGCTGCTTATTGAGCATCATGGCCTGCTCAAAGCTCTTGCGAGCACGTTCGTATTCTCCCTGCATGCGTAGCAATTCGCCCTGATGCGCCAGTGTAATAGCTTCACCTGACTGATCAGCAATTTGACGCTGAATAGCCAGCGCTTGCTCTAAATAGGCTATGCCGTATTGATAGTCACCGATGCGCCCACAGAGCATGCCAACCTGGCTGATGACCATGCCCTCTTCACGCTTTCCTAAAGAGCCAAAAGGCGGTAACAGGGCTGCATACAAACCTATCAATGTACTCCACGCACCGAGTTGCGCCAGACTTTCATGCAATCCCTCTTCAAATAAGAGCGTGCATGCCTGCTGCCAGCGCCAGGCCAGACAGAGATGGCGTATGACCGAAACAATCGGCTCAAGGTCTTGAACGGTTTGACGTTGCTCACGCGGCGGACAGCGCTGGTGTATGACATGCTTATAGTAGGATGCGACCTTCATATGACCGGCAGCCAGGGCAACGTTCAGTGCCTCTGTGCTCGTGTTGCTCTGCTCAGATGATGCACTTATACCAATGGGGGATAAGCCATTAGCAGAACTATGCTTACCACCTTCAAGGTAGTGTTCTAAAACATAGCGACGCAGCAGTGGATGCAATATATAACAGGAGATACTGGCAGTATTAGATAATGTTTGTACCAGGCCGAGTTGCGTTAATAGATATATTTCTCGCTCAAAGGGGGCATAGGAAGCTGTATCGATGCCAATAGGAGGTGTGATAGCGCCATTACCAGCAATGAGCATCATAATGCCTTCCAATGGCACAGGTTCCATAAAAAGACTGAGAGCACGTATGATGGCAAGCTGGGCAGGCTTCAGAAAATTATAGATACTTGCGATAAAATTCGTAGTCACATCTCCTGCCCATGCTGGCTGATAGTCGGGCGAATTCAGCAGATAGCTGAGAGAGATGCCACTGAGTTTCAGCAGAGCGCCAAACAAAACCAGAGCAAAGACTTGACCGGTACAACGCTGCCAGACTAAGGATAATTCTTCAGGCGACCCCTGTACACCCCGCTGCTGCAAGAGCGCCAGGCCCTCTGGAATGCTGATACGCGACACCAGATAGGAACGAACGCGCGTCTGTTCCAGATTTTCATACGGAGATTGGTAACCAGTGAGAAGAATACGACTGGCACCAAGATCCGCCTGGAGCATGTCCAGGAACAAAGGGAGCACACCCCGTCCTACCGCCGCCAGTTCAGACTCTGGGTGAAGCAACGACTCGAACTGGTCCAGCACCACCAGGGCATTCTCCAGAGGACGCCGCAGTGCATGTAACAGGACCGAGATCTGCTGCTCCGGTTTTAAGAGAAACAGGCCAGGCTCGCTTACCTCGATGCCATTGAGAATAGCTGCAATCACATCAGGCAGAGCTGTATAGGTGCCGAGGGTCAGCCAGACCATATAGCGTGGCGCGGGCAACCCGGCTTGTTTCGCCAACTGGAGACGATGATACAATAACGCGGCCAATGTGGATTTCCCGGCACCAGGATTTCCAATGACCATAACTGAACTGGTTTGTATATCACTCAGCATACGCTGAATGGTGTTGACCTCATCGGCACGCTGCATGATCACCTGTGGATCAGTTGGCGGCGGCGTAGTAGCGTAGATACCGAATGTATTCAGCAGGGTATGTGGCCGCGACCCTGGTACCCCGGATTGCGCGGCCAGATTATACACATTTCTCGTTGTCGCCTGTGGACCTTGAAAGTTCCTCTGTTGCTGTTCCTCCCACTGCATCGGCTACTCCTTCACTCCTCCCTTTTCCAGATAGCTGCAAGTATAGCATACCGATATGGAACAGTATGAGTAAGAGAATAGCCTGAATGTGCTAGCAGACTATGCCAATTTTTGGGCATAGGCGCTTGTAAAGTACCAGATACCGAGGAAATCGTCCTGTGATAACTCTAATAACATCTCTTGATAGAGTTGCTCAATCTCTTCCTCAGTACCCACTTTTGTTTTCAAGAGGAAAGGCTGTATCAATTTCATGCCAACCTTGAGGTTATTGTAGACGCCCGCATGTCCATCAGTCCCGACAGAATAGTTGAGCGCGAAAGCTTGCTCACAAATGTTCTGTGCGCCCGCTTGTTTAAGGAACCAGCGTAGCATGGGAGTGATCCCTCCGTAACCGCTATCGGGATCGGGACAAAAACTCCTTCCGGTATTATAGCCAGCGCGCACCGCCAGTCTATTCAACCTCTCTGCGGCCAGACTATTGCAGACGCCGGTGCTCGCCGTGTCACTCTCGGTCAGGCGAATAAATCCTCCAGGGCGCACAATACGCATACATTCTCGCAGAAGCTTAGGCCATGCCTCTTTCCACATGAAGCCTGACACAAAACGTGCATTCACGAAATCAAAAGACGCGTCGGGAAAGTTGAGGGGAGATGTGGCATCCATATAAAGAAAACGAACATTTTTTAAGCCCTGGACCCTCGCCTGTGCACGTGCATAGGCGAGCATATTGTTACTGATATCGATACCGACCACGCGTTTCTTAGGGTGAGCGAAAGCCACCTCTAACGCCCAGCCGCCGGGTCCGCTGGCAATATCGAGGATGTCATGAAAGCGGGAAGTATCAAGGGCTGCCGGGAACAAACCCCCCATGTACCTGGTGACCAGGCGATCCAGGTCAATCAGACGAGCCATCTCTACAGCGCTTTCCTGATCCATCATGTAACTATTTTCGCCAGGGTGAATCGAGGACATTCTTGTACTCCTTCTCTGTTCAATCATGCTGAATCCCCGCCTGCGGCGGGGCTCCTGGGAAGAGAGCTTCATTCAAAAAACTGCCCAGGCAGTTTTTTGAATGAAGTTCTCTTCCTGCTTAGGCATCTACCTGCGACAGTTTTTTGAATGAAGCTCTCCCCCCTCTTCAACCCCTGCCTGCGGCAGGGGTTGAATGAAAAAGTGGTTTTCCCGCACTACTTAGCGGTATACAATGGAAGCTGTAAGAGTTCCTCTTCTATCTCCTGCCATGCTCGTTCATGCACCTTTTGTAGCGCCACGAATTTCCGCTCTGACGATTTTGCAAACATTTGCGCTACACGTTGTCCAAAGGAACGAATATACGGTGCCTGTGTTGTATACGTCGGCATGAGGCGGAGTTCTATATCTTTGAGGTCGAAGAAACTATCAGGCTCGCAAGCCAGAGACATCAGGTGAGCATAGCGATCAATCAGGTTCAAGTGTGTCCATGCAAATGCATAGGGTAAGGTACCGGAGACGAGCAGGCAACCACCCACTCTTGTTTTATGCATCAGGGGAGTGGCAACCACACTCTGCTCATGTTCTACCCAGTGAACTGGAAACAGGCTGTATTCCTCCTCGCGGCTTTGCACAGCTGCCTGACGGCAATGAGTCACAGCAGAGCCAGCCAACGACTCTGCACCCAGGAACAGCGTTGTCTGTTCATGGTTCCTTTCCCAAGGGGGTGTGCCTATAGAACTGACCTCGCGCAGACTACGCACTTTTGAACCTTGCAGCGGCGGTACACAGAGCGCAATGCTGATCAACATGCCACGACGATCCGGGTCAAGGTGCTTGATCATCTGCTGGAGCAAAATATCATATAAGGCTTGCGGATATAACGACGGTGGTGTACTGGCATAGGCGTTGAGTACCTGTGTATAGAACTCTAGAGGCGGCTCCGAAGGGATACTCACAGAAATAGTATTATCTTGAAAAAGACTCGGATAGTCAGCAGCAATCAGTTGAGCAAACTCGCGGTAATAGTCAGCGGGTATCGCCTTTAATAGCAAACGCATGCTTTCATCGCGCGGTTTCGATTTCCTGGCCGCCCAGCGCTGCAAGGTGAGAGACTGGATACCAGAGTCGCGAGCAATGCGTTCTCGCTCCCGGGGATCACGCGTAAATTGCTTAAGCAATTCTTGCCAGCTATGGGATTTTTGTTTGCTATCCATAAATACCTATCCATTCTTTAAATAGAGCATATATTGCTCTTTTGAAGAAAACTTTTAGTAGACAGTTTGTTCCTTCATATAGTTCATATTATCATTTTTCATGATAGATAGCAATATTTCTATCTTGTTCGATCTGGTAATCTGAGAAATAATGAGTGAAAACGCACCTTGAATGTGCTATGATAGAGATCGCGATGGGAGACACGAGTCGTCCCGAATTTTTTGACGCCCGTTTCAGATGATTGCCTTCCCGCCTGCGGTGGGGCTCACGGGAAAAATCATTTCATTCAAAACCTGCCAAAGGCAGGTTTTGAATGAAATGATTTTTCCCGTGAGCCCCACCGCAGGCGGGGTTCAGTGTAACCAAACAGATGGACATGAACAATCCACGTAGAAGGGGGAAGACATGCTCAGGATTATCTATATGGGAACGCCGTATTTCGCGGTACCGGCACTTACGGCGCTGATTCAGGGGGCGGCACCAGGAGTGGTATTACCAGAGGGGTATGAAATCGCGACCGTGCTTACACGCCCCGACAAACCCGCTGGACGAGGGCGCGAGATCGCATTTTCACCTGTCAAGCAGACCGCGCTCGCTCATGGTATCCCCGTCTGGCAACCAGGATCATTGAAGAAGGCGAATAACAGTGCTGCGCTTGCCGCCTATCATGCAGACCTCTATATCGTGGCGGCTTTCGGGCAGATCCTGCCACAAACGGTTCTCGATCAGCCCCGCTACGGGACACTCAATATTCACGCCTCTCTTCTCCCGAAATATCGCGGGGCAGATCCCATAGCTGAAGCGATTCTACAGGGCGATAGTGAAACAGGCGTTACAATTATGCAGCTCGATGCAGGAGTCGACACAGGCCCTATCGTACTTAAGCGCAGTATCCCCTTACGCGGAGATGAGACAACAGGCATTCTTACCATCAAGCTCGCCGAACTGGGAGCGCAGGCATTGCTTGACGCCCTGCCTCTATGGGTTAGCGGAAAGATTACTCCGCAGCCACAGGATGAAGAGAGGGCCACACATACACGCATGTTAAGCAAAGAAGATGGCCTGATCCGTTGGAATCTGCCTGCCGCTGTACTGGCTCGCCAGGTACGCGCTTATACGCCCTGGCCCAGCAGCTATACCTACTGGCGTGGCAAGCTGCTAAAAATCGTCACGGCTCACGCACTCTCCGTAGAACCGGATGCAGATGTGCCGATAGGAACCGTCACAGTGCGGCAGGAAGCTGGTCATGAGGAGCTGGCCGTCGTTACTGGATCAGGCTTGCTGCTCGTCACACAACTACAACTGGAGGGCCGCAAAGCCATGAGCGCTGAGGAATTCCTGCGCGGGTATTCTCAAATCGTTGGGCAGGTACTTGGATAAAGCGACCCTCTCGCCTGCGGCGCTCACAAAAACATTTATACCCACTTTTTGCGCGAAGCGCAAAAAGTGGGTATAAATGTTTTTGTGAGCGCCGCAGGCGAGAGGGTCGCTTTACGCTGCTGATTTTTTAGGGCGAGTGACGAGCGCAGCGAGAATGCATACGACTGTAATCCCGGCAAATAGTAGAATATGCGTCGGGTGAGAACTGGTATAGTCATGGGTAGTCAGGACATGATAAGGCCCTGGAATGGCATAGTAGACGGCAATGAGAGCCGAGATGACCGCCACCACAATTGCACCAAAGAAAATTGCAGGATTCTTCATAAGAATTCGCTTCCTCCTTCAAAACTGATGATAGTCTGCTCCACAAGATAGTTGTGGGACACATATACAACGTTTCTTTCATATAGAAGTTGCAGTGAGATTTTTTAGTACAAAGGTTTCCCTATTAAAAACGATGGATACAACAGAGTCGTAACGCCAACAAAATAATACTGTAACTGTTCAGGTTCAATCACTCACAAGGGATGGCGCTACGCGTGGACCGGCCGGGCCGGTCCACGCGTAGCGCCATCCCTTGTGAGTGATTGAACCTGAACAGTTACATATGGCGTACAAAGATCAGAAAGGCAAGCGAAAGCAGCCCGACTGCCCAGCAGTAGATGGCAAAGGGATCAAGGCGTCCCGTTTCAAAATACTTCATCAGGAACTTGGTACTGAGGTAAGCGGCAACGCCCGTCACGATCATGCCAAGCAGGATCATTAATAATATTGAGCCTGGCTGATGGAAGAGGAGGGGAACCTCTAGAAGTGCAGCACCCAGGATAACAGGTGTACCTATCAGAAATGAGAAGCGAGCGGAATCTTCGTGCGTGAGGCGAACGCTGAGCCCGGCCACCATCGTCAGGCCAGAACGCGAGAAACCAGGAATGAGGGCAATCGATTGAGCAGAGCCAACGATTAATGCTTCCTTCCATGATAACGACTTCAGTGGTCTGAAGTGCACTTCACGCTCTTTAGGAGAGAGCATTTTAAAGCTGGCTTCAGTACGACGGCGTAAAGCTTCACCGAGAAAGAGTACAGAACCATTGAGCACCAGGAAAGCAGCGGTCAGCACCGGTGAGGAGAAGAGATCTTTCAATTTGGACTCAAGAAAGACGCCTAAGAGAGCTGCCGGGATACAGCCAATAATGATGAGCCAGGTTACCCACTCATCCGTCCCCGTTTTGACTTCGCCGCGCTTGACACTGTTGAAGAGGGTCTGGATTACCTGGAGCCAATCGCGCCAGAAGAAGAGCAGCAGAGCAATACTGGTACCTAGATGCAGAGCCACAGTAAACGGCAAGAAACAACTCTTTCCACCACACTGCGTGCCCGTTTCCATATCCGCCCAGCCTAACAGAGCTGGAAAGATCACCATATGCCCCAGACTGCTGATAGGAAATAATTCTGTGACCCCCTGGATCAGGGCCATCACGATGGTTTGTACGATGTTTAAGTTCATGAGTTACTCACTTATCACCTTTTTTGTAACCTCCGAGGTCCAATTTGAAGAACGTAGGGCGCTCTTCAAATTGGACCTCGGAGGTTACCCTTTTTACTTATTTAATGAAGGTATTTTTGTACATCTTGTTGGAACTCTTCATTGGTCTTTGCGAAGACAGAATGCCCATCTGGCTTCGCAAGGAAGTAGTAGTAGTCCGTAGCCGGGGGGGCGGACGACATCTTCAAGCTTTCAAGACCGGGACTGCAAATGGGAGTTGGCGGTAATCCCTTCTGCGTGTAGGTATTCCAGGGACTATCGGCAGCAATGTTTTGTCCTACATCATTTAATGGAGTCCAGTACTGCTTCGGTGAAGCTTGCGAATCCCGTGCATATTGTACTGTGGGATCGGCTTGTAAAAAACCAACAGTGCCATTTTTTGGATTGGTCAGGCGATTCCAATAGACGCTTGCAATATTTCCTCGATCCTCCGGGAACCTTACCTCTCGCTCAACAATCGAAGCCAGGGTGATGGCCTGGTACAGAGTCAGTTGATGCTGTTTGGCATCCTGCTCGATGTGATTCTGTTGTATTGTATTCTCCATCGTCGTCAACATTATATCTATCGTGTCTGTAGCAGTACCATCAATGGGAATATCGTATGTTGAGGGGAACAACAGCCCCTCCATGCTCTTTCCTGCCGGGACCTGGTTGAGCAGACCGTGCTTTGCTTTATCAGGAAACTGATCGATATGTTTCGTATAATTCAGGAAATCCTGTGATTTGAACTTGACGAGTCCAGCAGAAGCAAAGGCATTGGAGATTTGCTCCAGACGCCATCCCTCGGGGATAGTGACACGAATAGCATCGGGTTCGGCAGTAAGTAATTTGTCAATGATATCACTGATTGTCATGCTCGAATTGAGATTAGAATAGACTCCAGCTTGTAAACGCCTATCCAGGCCTTTAATACGCGCCCAGACACTAAAAGCCAATGCGTTGCGAATCAAACCTTTCGACTGCAAATCATCAGCAATCTCGGTGGTAGTTTCGCCTTTTTTGATCTCAAAGGGAACTTTTTTCCCCGCAGCAGCGGGGCTGACAGGCTGAAAGATATCAGTGGTCGTATTCCAGGCGTAGTAGACGCCAAGAAAAATGATCGCCCCGAGCAGGAGCACAGAGATAAGAGCAGCTACCGATGATCCAGGTCGTCTCATAGTTTCTTTTCCTCTGCTTTACTACTGACCAGTTGATCCAGGTAGTCCTGGAGGATAACAGCAGCGGCCAGAGCATCAATCTCCTGACCGCGCTTCCGCCGTTTGGTCTGGGAACGCCCTGAACGTTTTTTACGCCGTTCACTTTGACCACTTTGTGCGAGCAGACGTTGTGCCTCAACGGTTGAGAGACGCTCATCCCAGAAAGTGAGCGGGACAGAAATATGCGGACGCAAACGTTCAGCGAAGTCCTGTATTCGTGCCCCCTGTGCGTGAATTTGCCCGTCCAGGCTGATAGGCAAACCAACAACCAGGCCTTCTGCCCCGGTCTCATCAATCAGTCGCCGGATTGCCTCCCAGGTCTGTTGTTCATCACGTGAGACATGCAGCGTTGTATAAGGAGAGGCTAACCAGCCGGTAGCATCACTTACAGCCACACCAATTCTCACCTCTCCAACATCCAGAGCCATCAATCGAGCCATTTGTAAATCTTTCTTGCCCCTACTCTCTTTCAGGAGCGCGATACCCAGATTTAAGGTCATACCCTTATAGCATTATAAAATGTAGTGCCCTTGCCACAGAGATCGTACAAAAATCTTTCAGTACAGATTACCCTGTCTTATTTAGAACACGCTATAGAATTGTAACTGAATCTACTTCTTTCCGTCCAGTGAACTACCCTATAGTGTTACAGAACCTACTAAAGAATAATTCGGGAAAACATACTAAAAGGTTTATAGCAACGGCGAGAATAACGAATGAGGTCCAATTATCTACAAGGGGTGGCGCAGCCCGCTTAGCGCCACCCCTTGTGGGTGATTGGACCTCATTCGTTATCATGATGTTATGGCTTTGTTGGACCGGGTTGAATGATGACATTGATGTGCTCCGACCAGTATGGCACGAACCAGATGAAGTCTGGCGATGGCTTGATGTCAACCTTTTGCACGTTAGAAATTTTTGAAAGGTCTGCACGCGCATTGCTGATCGGCTTGCCCGCGATCATCTCCTGGATATTGCCCTTATCCATGTACGGCGCAGCCTTCGCGGTTGCATTGAAACTAAGCGTCATCGAGTTGGCGTCTCCGGTTTGCTGCTTGAGTTGATCGATCTTTACCGGGTTCGGCACATCGCTGACTATCGTATAGTTTACGTAGTTTTTGTCGCTGCTCAATGCCTTCTGAAGTTGCGCAACAGCTGCGTTCTGGAGATCGTTATTACGCACGAGTAGAACTGCCGCACCCAAAGTCAAGCCCGCCGAGAAGTTGCCATTCTCCTCAACCTGATCCACCTGTGGAGCATTGACCAGCGTCTCGTCAGTCACGACCGGTTTACCGACAATGCCATTTGCAGATAACTGCTTCACCCATGCATTGACATCACCTTGCAAGAGTTGTTGATGCAAAGCATTTTTTACACTGTCAAGATCTGTGCTTTTCACAACCGTAGCAGGTTGCATGCCACCACCAGAGATATCCTGTGGATTGGTGACTGTCAATTTGAGGTCGCTAACGGACATGTTCGCATTATATTGTGCTATTGTACCCAGGCTATTATCAGGAATAACCG
>Ga0070741_10007025_pt1 | contig 23691 bp, 14 predicted proteins | sample Coa_R1_4_FD_66440 | JGI IMG/M metagenome (GOLD analysis project Ga0070741, IMG submission 66440) | Surface soil microbial communities from Centralia Pennsylvania, which are recovering from an underground coalmine fire - Coalmine... | ecosystem: Environmental > Terrestrial > Soil > Unclassified ...
CCATAGGACGGCCGTTATTTGACGTGCTGCGCTCGGCGTTCACTTCGCGAAGTCCGATGCCGCGGCGGCGTATCGGATTCTGATCGATCGCCGGACTTGCCATCGCCCGGCTCGTGGACTGAGTTGCGACCGCGGCTGCCCCACATTTGCCGCGAATTGACGTCTGGTCATCATTTCTTCTCCCTGCTAGAAGATCAGTTTGATTGCGAGTTGAAAGGCGCGAGGTCCACCTGAGCCGAACAACTGAGTGAAGCGCGCTGTAGGCTGCCCGAATCCGGCGCTCGTTAGATCGGTGCTATAACCGGACAGATTCGCGGCATTGTACAGATTGAAAACTTCGCCGATGGCAGACAGGCGCCAGCGTTCGCGAATCAGGAAGATTCTGCTCAACCGCAGATCCAATGCCTGGAAAATGTGGTCGAAAGAATATTCGCCAGGAAGCGAGATCCAGGGAACAATCCTGCCGTGCGGATCACGAGTGAGAGCGTAGGTTTGGTTGAATTGATCGACCAGCTTGACTAGATCTCCACGCCCCAAACCACGATTGAATTGGCCCACTTGTGTACCGGGCAACAGGTCGCCGGTTGTGCCGTCGCCATTGAAATCGATACCGCCGACGATTGGAGAGAACGGCGGAGCGCTGGAATATCCGAAGTTCAGCCCCAGATCGAAGCGGCCAGGCAGTTGAACGATCCCCGTCAAATTCAGAACGTGCGTGTAATCCACGATCAGCGGCCGCGATGGCTGGCCCCAATGATCGAGATCCAAACCGGTGGCGGCAAAACCGGCCGTCGGACTATTGACTCCAGTGCCGGGAGTTCCGATATTGCTCGACCAGGCATACGAAGCGAGCATCTGAAAACCATGGGCGAAGCGCTTGTCGGCGCGAATCAGCAAGCCCTTGTAAGTCTGATTGCTGGCCGACTCAACGACTTGGATCGGACCGTTTGAGCAGAGCGCCCGCGGATCGTTCTGTTGGGACCCGATGCACCTTTGAATTACAGGCCCGCGCACGCTGTTGAAATGGTTCAGATCGAGACCGCCCGGACCCAGCCCGCCGTGGATGAAATGCCGAAAGACGAAGTCAGCCCCGAGGACAAGGTCATGCATCAACTCCCGCTGAAAGCCTGCATTCACGTGCTGTGCCGACCAACTTGGAGCGTCGGCGGGAAAGATTACATTGGCGCCGCCCGCGGCCTGCTTGCTGACCTGAATCGAGCGAAACGACGGATCGGCGTTTGCGAAAGCAGTGGCGAGCCCGGCACGTACGGAAGGCAGAATGGACATCAAATCGGCCCCGGTGAACAGCGTCGGAGCCCCGGTGAAGTTCAACGGTGTTCCGGGTGCGACGCCGGCGATCCCCAGCAAGGGATTGCCGATCGCACTTCCCAGGATCGTTTGGCGGCCTGCTCCGGCCGGCCCCAGCAGCGCGCGCTCCGTGTCGATCTGTTTTTGAAAGAAGAAGTCGTAGTAAATACCCGCGCCGGCGTGAATCACCGTCCCTCCGTCCCGCGATGGGGCCCACGCCAGCCCAAGCAATGGGGAGAAATTCTTCCATTGTCTCCGGGTCGGTCCTAATCCGTTCGCCCCGAGAATAGGCGCCAGGAACTCGGGCTTCGTGAGGTCGTAGTTTCGATATCCATCCATCTTCCAGGCGAGACCATAATTTACTGTCAGCCGGTCGTGCACCCGCCAGGCGTCCTCGAAGTACAGCCGCGCCGTATTCCAGGTACGCACCATGCTGCCATTTGCCTGCTTCGTTCTCGGGTCCCCGACGCTCACCGTCATGGTTTCCAGCGGAAGGTGAAGGGCATCGTTCAGCGATTGAAATGTGCGCGGAAGGGGTATCCGCAGATCCGCGGGGGTCTGCGGGGACTCGTTATAGCGGCGCACTTCGTCTGGCGAAAAGAGCGTCATCGTGACGGGCTCATTGGCCCAATTGAGTCCGCCTCCACGGTTGTGCTCCCAATCGACACCTAAACGAGTACGGTGACGGTCCCGCTGCCACGCGATCGAGTCATTCACGTGAAAGCGGCGGCCCGGATAAAGCGAAGTTGTCGACTGACCAATGGTGAGCCCGGCCTGCGGAACCGAGATCGTGGGACCTCCGACCCCCAAACAACCCGGACAGTCCCCCTCTTCCGGCGGGCGTTGATCGTCGCTGAGGAAGAAGTATGAAAAGCGGAGCTCATTGACCAAGGTTGGACGAAGCACGCTGGTGAGGCCCGCTATGCCCTGGTCCGCCCACAAGAGCTGTTTTGCCCAATTCGACGGATACGAATTCGACACCACGCTTGCGGTGCCCGGGCCGAATGCGCGATTTCCGTCGTGCGAATAGCGGAGGAATGCGGTGTGTTTCGCCGAAATCCGTCCGTCCACCCGGAAGCTGAGTTGCGATCCGGAGAACGGGCTGGCGGTGATCCCGCTGAAATGTCCGAAATCCGGCCCGATGAGGGTGGTGGTGGCCACTCCTCTCTGCTCATTCCTTTCCACGTTTGCGAAGAAGAATACGCGGTCGCGGCGAATGGGCCCGCCCAAGGCGAATCCGAACTGGCTGCGCTGAAAAAAGGGATCCGGGTTCGACGGATCGCGTTTCAAACCGGGGAATGCCGACAGAATATGATCGCGGAAGAAATAGTATGCGGAGCCGTGGAAATCGTTGTTACCGGATTTCGTTGCTACGCTCGCCGCGCCGCTGAAGGTGAGTCCCGTCGATAGATCGAAGTTGACTGTGGACATCTGAAATTCCTGCACCACTTCTTGCGAGAACCCCATTGCCACTCCGAACTGGCCAACAGACATCACGCTCCCGCCATCAACCGTGACGCGAGTACCGCTCCCACTTGGTCCGCCGGGAGCCCCCAAAGAGGGAATCAGCGTTCTGTTGCCGGATCGCCAAGGGGGCTGAACGCCCGGCTCGAGCTTCGCCAACTCCAGAAAGCTGCGGCCGTTGAGCGGCAGGTTTTGAATGTCGCTGTCCGTGACCACTCCGCCGACCGAATGGGAGTCGTGATGTATCCGGGGGGATGTGCCTTCGACGGTAATCGATTCCGTAACGTCGCCCAGGCGGAGATCAAAGTCCACATTGGTCGTGGAACCGGCTTCCACCAACGCTCCACGAACGACTCGCGGAAACCGGTCCGCCTGAACGGTCACCTGGTAATCCCCCGGGGTCAGAGCCGGAAAGCTGTAATCACCCTCCGCAGAAGTGGTGGTGGCTCGAGTCAGGCCGGTGGCGAGGTTCACGGCTGCGAGCGGCGCTCCGGATACGGCAGCCCCCGTGGGGTCGCGCACCACGCCGGCAATGGCGCCGTTCGAGGTTTGAGACAAAGCCACTCCAGCCAGGGTGATAAACAGAATCAGACTTCTCATCCAGTCCCTCCTCCGCATCCGCCTCGCACGAACGAATGCCGATTTGAAGGCAGCTTATCCTCCCCGCCTCAGCGAATCAATTTCGCGCCGATTAAACTTCCGCAAAACTGCAATTGCGACGTAAAGGATTGACATCAAATCTCTTTCATCGAGCGATTACATGAGGAGCGGGCGCTTGGGGCCGATGATAAACTGTGCGGAATGGGCGGGTCTCCGGAATTGGACCGCCGTCCGCTGCAATTCGGCGTTTTCGAATTCGATCGCGCCAGCGGCGAACTGCGGAAACACGGCATTCGGGTTCGGCTGCAAGAGCAACCGCTCAAACTCCTCCTGCGGTTGATCGAGAATCCGGGGGAGATCTGCACTCGCGAGGAACTGATACGCACGATCTGGCCCGCGGGGACGTTCGTCGACTATGAACGCGGGCTGAATGTCGCGCTCACACGACTACGGCAGGTTCTGGGGGACTCGGCGGATACGCCGCGCTACATAGAGACGGTGGGCCGCAAGGGATACCGCTTCGTTGCCCCTATCGCGGGCTTGGGCGCACGGCAAGAGAGTCAGCGCGTTCATGATCCGACGCCGGCTGCGGTTCCTGTTGAATTGCCGGCGCGGGCTGGTTTCCGCGGAGGGTGGTTATGCACGGCCATCGTGACGGTGATCGCGATGGTTTGCGCGGCGGGGTGGTGGCGCGCTGCACAGCCCCAAGCCGGCCAGTTCATGAGGCTCAGCGTCGGTTTGGGAAACGGTATGACCGACGGCGGATTCGGAGCAGGAACCCTTTTGGCGCTCTCACAGGACGCGACGAGGCTAGCCGTTTCCGTCCAGGGCCCGGACGGCAAGATCAGGCTGGCGACGCGGCGGTTTGACCAGGCTCTCCTCACCATACTTCCCACGACGCAGGGCGCAGCATCACCCTTTTTTTCTCCGGACGGGCAATGGGTCGCCTTCTTCTCCGAAGGCAAACTCAAAAAGATTCCGGCCGACGGGGGTTCGCCAGTGACGTTGTGCGACGCCGATACCCACGCGGCCGGACATGCCTCGATGTTTTACCCAACCGGCAGTTGGGGAGATGATGGCAACATAATCGCTACTTTGAACACAACGGTCGGACTCTCCCGCGTCCCCTCTGGTGGCGGACCTCCCGTACTGCTTAAAATGGCGAAAACACCCGGTGAGGTATACCGATGGCCCCAGGTGTTGCCGGGCAACGAGGCAGTCCTCTTCACCGCTTCCCGCGCGGACTTCGAGAGCGGGAATATCGAAGTTCTCTCTTTAAAGACGGCGGAGCGAAAGGTGCTTCAGCGGGGCGGTATTCTCGGCCGATACCTACCTACCGGTCATCTGCTCTATGTCAGCCGGAATACGCTCTTTGCGGCGCCTTTCGACCTGCAACGTCTACATACGTCCGGGACTTCCCGCGCCGTTCTGGAGGACATGGGCGGCAGGATGGAAGGTTGGAATTTCGATTTCTCCCATACCGGCAATTTTGTATATCTCAGCCAATCCCGAGAGCCGCAGCTTTCAATTTTCTGGCTGGATCAAACAGGAAGAGTTTCGCCTTTGCAGACCGCTCCTGGAATCTACGCCGGCCCCCGATTCTCGCCGGATGGGCGGCGCCTGGCATTTTCCATGAGCGGCCGCAGTTCACAGGATATCTGGCTTCAGGATATATGGGTGCAGGATTTGGTCCGGGGTTCGGCAGCGCGGCTCACTTCATTGCCGGGCACGAATGACAGCCCGGTCTGGACACCGGACAGCTCCAGCCTGATCTTCCGTTCCATGAGCGAATCCAGCGCTGGATTCTATGCGGTCCGCGCCGACGGCAGTGGCACGGCGCAACGACTCGCAGATTTGAACTCCGGGATATTTCCCGGATCCGTGTCGGCGGACGGGAAGCGGTTTGCAGTCTGGGATCCATCCGCAGGAGGCATGGTATGGACACATTCGATCGAGATCGGCGCGCAAGGCCTGCGGCTCCGAATAGCGGAACCTATCATCAGATCTACGTTCAGCCCTCCCATGGTCACCCGCACTGCGCCGGCGTTCTCGCCCGATGGGAAATGGCTCGCGTACTGTTCGCTCGAATCTGGCGGGATTGAGGTGTACGTGCGTCCCTATCCCGGGCCCGGAGGCAAGTGGCGCATTTCGAACGGTGGAGGCACATTCCCAATCTGGTCGCCGAACGGGCGTGAATTGTTCTTCCTCGCGCGCCCCTCTGAAAAAATGATGGTTACAACTTACCGGACGGTTGGCCATACATTCATACCCGGTGAGCCGAGAGTGTGGTCTGAGCGGCCCTTGCTCGACTTGGGCGAGCTTGGGTGCTGCGACATAGCCCCGGATGGTAAAAGGTTTGCCGTAGTTCTATACGCAGATGGGACCTCCGAGTACAAACCGTCAACCAGCCTGACGTTCCTGCTGAACTTTTTCGATGAGTTGCGGCGCCGTGTGCCGGTTCGGGGCAATTGATGCGAAAATGCGTTCGAGTCGCGTTATTCAGTGCAGCGCGATTTCCGAGCGCGATCCCGGAAGTTTGGAGGGATCAAAGGCGCGATTCGAACCAAATGCGGCAAACAGTATCGAAGGTATTGCCGCTGTGTGACTGGGCGCTCTGGCCTGGACAGATCACGCTTTCCCATGCTCAGGAGTTGAACTCCTGATTCCGAGGGCCACCACGATCACAGCCCTACCGCTAGCAATCGGCGGAAACCCCATTGGCAGGCAGATATTTGGTCTCGTCGTGCTTTTCATATGCGCTCCTTTCGGCCAGCGATCACTTTGTTGACCGCCGTTCTCCTTGCGCTGGTGCAGGCGAAATCGGCCATCAAAAGCGGACACGTTCTATAATTTTTTCGGGACCAAACCGGCTATAAATGGACGCACCCGCTACGGAAATCACGGCGCTGCTGAAATCCTGGAGCGGCGGTGACCCGTCTGCCCTGGAGCGATTGGCGGAGCAGGTCTATCCTGAGTTGCGCCTGACAGCCCGCCGGTATATGAAGAATGAACGTTCCCGGCAATACCGTGAACTCTATCACGCGGTCTGCGAGGCCACGGCCGCTGAGCGTGAGGCGCTGCTGGGTCGGGCGGATCCCGAATTACGCCGGGAAGTAGATTCGCTACTCTCGGCCCTGCAAGCCGGGGAAATGTTGGAATGGCCGGCCATTCAGAGCGCCCCGGAACTGCTTGAGAATGGGGCGGCCACTCAACTGGCAGACGGCACTTGCCTCGGGCCGTACCGGATCGAGGACCTGCTGGCTGAGGCGGAATGGGCGACGTCTTCCGCGCTGTGGACACGCGGCTGGGCCGCCCTGTCGCGATTAAGATTTCACATCAACAGTTCAGCGCCCGTTTTGAGCGCGAGGCGCGCGCGATTGCCTCGCTGAATCACCCCAACATCTGCACGCTCTACCACGTTAGGGCCAACTATTTGGTGATGGAACTGGTGGAGGGCGAGACATTGGCGGCACGGCTAAAGAGCGGGCCGCTCCCCATTAGCACCGCGCTCCTGTTTGCTTCACAAATTGCGGCCGGGGTAGCCGAGGCGCACGCGAAGGGCATCGTTCACCGCGATCTCAAACTGCGCGGATCGAACTCGAGGAGATCCAGACTGGGCAGAGCACGCCCGGCATCATGACGGCGCAAGCCCACCTCCCTCGAAGCGGCGCTTCGGGTTGCTGACTGCGGCCGCGGTCGCGTTTGTCCTCGGGGCGCTGGCAATGGCGGTGGAGAACTGGCCATTTCGCGCGGAGCAGCGGGCTTCCCACCGGATTACCCGCTTTAGTCTACCCTCGGAGAACCTGCTGATCAATCCGAGCCGGTCTTCTAATCTTGCGATTTCGCCGGACGGCTCGCGGCTGGCGTTTGCCGCGGCCGCTCAACCGGGCGGCCGAGGGGGGATCTTCATTCGCGCCTTCGATCAAGACGAAGCCAAAGTAATCGCCGGCGCGAGTGGCGGCGCTCTCTTCTTTTCACCCGACGGACAATGGCTGGCATTCTATCATCCGGCTACCCAGACGATCCGGAAGATTGCGCTAGGCGGAGGCGCGCCTGTTACGCTCGCCAGCGCGGTCGCGCGCCGGAGGAAGCTGGGGCCGAGGATGACAATATCGTCATTGGATTCTTCGAACTCTCGACGGCACCTGCGACCGGGAGGCCGATGAAGACACTGCGCCCCCAGAGTACTGTGCGTGCTTCTTCCCGAATAGCTTGTGCTGCAAGTCGGGGCCGAATTCCTTCACGATGTTTCCTGCCATGTCCAGGCCAAGTTGGATTCCGAACCTCGCAGCTGCGTCCGAAGCCGTCCTGTTGTCAGGATTGTAGGCATTAGAAATAGCAACCGCAGTCGCATTGCCGGCCAGTTCTGAAACGTTGAACTGAGTTTGGCGATTATCACCATGAGTAATAAAGACCTGAGATACTGCATATCCGAACCTGGACCATGCGCGGCCGGTACCCTTCCGAAAGTAGCGCGGATCTTGATGGAGCAACGACGGATATACCGCCCCAGTCATCATATTGCCGATCATCAGGTCGCCATAGGTCGACCCGTAATAACAACCGTACCCTGCCATGCCATGACCGTACGACGGGGTAGAATTATTAGCCAGACCGATTCCTGCAAACATGCCGGTAAGTAAAAGAGTTCCCGGATCGTAGGAATCACGAGCGGCAATCTCGAATTTCTCCCGTACCGTAAGTGGCGTGGACTGCTGGAAGCTCGCATGGCTCCGGTAGTTGGGGATGATTCCAAAGATATGTTTCGGCAACTGCTCGGGCGCAGAAGGCGCCGAAGGTGTAACTGGAACCGTTATGGCGCGGCTAGCCCCGCCGGTCGCGGGCGAACTCCCGTTTTGCCCCGGGCTGGTTTGACAGAACATCGAAGGCACGGTTACACACATCAAACCGACGGCCAGGAGCCGCAGTACTTTCCGGTGAACGGCGAGATTCAGAGAAAGCGAAGTTATTCGAATGTGTTGAAAGTATTTCATTGTTTGTCTCCGGTATGCCCTGCACGGGATTTGTCAGGCTCCATCCTCGGCCGGTACACGTTAAATATCGATATTTCCGAACTGTGGCTGGTGTAGTTTTTTATCTATCGTCATCGGGAAACGAGGTCGCGGCACTATGGCGCCTTAATACGCCTGAGCCGCGGCAGACAAGGAGTCCCGCCTGGCTCCGATCATCTATCTGACGAGCGTGATCAGAAGACCATCACACAAATTGTCGGTTCCTGTTAACGAGATTGTGGGCGTCAGAAGCCTCCAGACCAAGAGGTCCACCAGATCCTGTCCGCTCAGAACGGCAGTGACACGCCCTTCTTCGGGGCGCCTTGCGCGCTAATCGCCGCGGCAGTCCTGGGGACCATACCGGCCGCGCCGTTGGTGTGAATCTCATGGCAGGTAGTGCACGCAACCTGATTTTCGGCAAGAGTGCTCTGCCGGTGGCCAGCCAAGGTCGACTGGCCCGGGTGACACGTCCGACAAGTTTTGTTAGCGGCTGCTGTTGCAACCTTTGCCGGATTGCGAGTGTCCTCGGGGGCCGCCGATTCCGTGTGTTTCTGCGGGAAGCCGTGGCAAGCCTCGCACGCCCGTCCCTCCCATCCTTCGTTCTTCTCGAGTTCTACCGCGTGGTGCGGGTTATCGGCTAGCGTTCTTGCCAAATCTTCGTGGCAGGAGCCGCAGATTTCCGAGCCTGCGTAGCCCGGCGGCGAAGTTGGCGCTGAGCTCTGAGTTGCCAGCCGTTCCAGCGCGACCACCACGATCGCCACTATCTGCGCCGCTTTAAAACTGCGCATGCACCTTGCTCACCGAGAAATCCGATCCGCTGCTGTGGCAAACCACGCAACTTTCTCCAAGCGTGGTGGTGTTGGCCAGAGCGTGAGAAGCAGTCGCCGTATCGACGTGGCAGCCCGTGCAGGCAGAGGTAACGGCCTGGACCGGGTTGATCGGGCCTTGCGGATCGACCACGGTATTCAGTCCGATAGGGAGATTCTGTTCGCTTCCGCCGGAATGGCACAGCGCGCAATTACGGCGCTCACCAGGAGCACCGGCCGGGCTGAAGGCCGGATATCGGACGGTAGAAAAGTCATTGTGCGAACCGCCAAAGCCGACTACGACGTATGGGCGATTGTCGGCAATGAGGTTCACACCAGAATGAATTCGGTGCACCATGAGGTTGAAATTGATTCCTTGGGGAGGCATGTTCCGGTCCGAAGGAACATCAGCCATAGCCCGTTGTGCGGCATCCGTGTTCGACGGGTTATGACAGAAGATGCAGTATACCGTTTGATTTCGCAGCGAACCGTGGACGGAGAGCGCGGCGTGGCACCGGTTACAGTTGGTCGTTGCCACCACGGTCCGCCGTGGCAGCAAGGTGCTCCCATCCACAGAGAAACTGACGACCTTGTTAATAGCTCCATAAGTTACGCTCTGTTCCGTTGTAGTGCCGGGCAGAATCACTTCGGTGCGGCGCGCTTCCACGCCAATCGAGTAACTGCCAGTCGCCTTGACCGGAACGCTATGTTTAAACGTGTAATTGCACACGCCGTCCGAGCCGCAGGGGGAGCCCAAAGCGCTCTCGGACAGGTAACCCGGCGTCGTCACATCGCTGCCGAAGCTGCTATATCCATAATCGGTGGTCGGTCCGGCCATGGTGAACGACAAGGAACCCAGGGCCGACAGGGGCACATTAGCGCCGGTCTTATCCTTCACTGTGAAACTTACTACCGGCTGGCTGCCAGCCATCGCGTTGGCTACCTTCGTGATTTCGACGAACAGGCCCGACAACAATTGCGAATCAGTCGGAATGACATGCGAACCCTTGATCGACGCATCGAAGTCGATTTCGCCTTGTGGAATATGGCACAGGGAACACTTTGAGTCGTCCGCCTGCGGCCCGCCCGGGTGACCCGCGCCGGTCGCGAAATTGACGTTGTCATGACAGGCGCCACAAGCTACGCCAGAAGGACGTGTGAGGTAGGCCGTGTATTGCGTGGCTCCCGTATTTGGGCTATGACAGGTCTCGCAACGCCGCACGTCTGCCGGATAGATGACCGTCGACCAGTCATTGATGGTGCCGTTGAAGCCGATGATCTGATAGGGAGTGCCGCTTTGCACACTGGGCAGGCGCGACCCCATATGGATCTTGTGCACCATGACTTTGAGGTCGAGGGTATTGCCCGTATCCGGATCGACGGTTTGCGGCGTATGGCAGAGGACACAGAGTTCGACTCCACGGCGCGATCCGCCGTGCGCCGATAACTCGTCGTGGCAGGTGTTGCAACTCGCCGTGCGGAGCTCGTCGTGAACGTGGCTTACTGGAGCTTCCGACGGTACAAAGTTGAAGGTCGCACTGGCAAAGTTAGTTCCCAGGTCGAACTCCGTCAGATCGCGTGAGCCGTAGATACCGATCGTGTGGGTGGCGTTCCCATCGAATCCTTGTGGCGCCTTCGTCTTGAAGACGTATTGATAGCTGCCATGGCCGACGGCAGTATTGGTCCCGCCCGAATCGGCACCGGCCTGGGTGACCGTCCCGCTTACCGCTCCCGTGGCTTGGCGCGTGGTGTAGGCCGTATATTGTGTCTGATCGTTAGGGAGTACAGCCGCCACATAGCTGAGACTAACGGGGCCTGGTACGTTCACACCAGCGATATCGAGAGGCAGCCCCTGCGGATCGGTGATCGAGTAGTTGGCGATGATGGTACCGTCGCCGGTGATCTGGGCCGAATTGATGTGGATCAAAAGGCCCGGCCGCACGAAAGCAACAACGGCTTCCGGCGCATAAGAAGCTTTCTCATGGGGAGAGTATGCTTTCCGCGGAGCCCCGGTCAGGCCCAAAGCTACGCCGAAGATCATGGTCAGGGCTTTGCTCTTGGCAACGCGTCTCACTGCTTCCTCCTCCGCAATGAACAAAGCACACGCTTTAGGCTTTGATGCCGCGCGGTCGTCGCAGGTTTAGATTCTGTGCAGGTTTAAATTCCGCGGAATAGCATGATGCGGGCCTCAGTTATAGCGAATCCCAAACGTAACCGGCGCCAGCACACTTGGAATATTGTGATTCCAGGCATAGTGATAGCGGCCTTCCATGTAGAATTTCCAGTTCGAATCACCAAACGCGATCGTAAACCCGGCTCCCGCATTCACGCCACCTGCGCTGCTCCCTCGAAACGCGACGGTTTCCGTGAAGACACTTCCGGCATCGCAGGCATAACCCCACCACGCATAAATCGGAAGGCACGGTGTAGCCGGTGGCACCACGAAATTCTTATCCACGGTGGCACGGCGGTAATACCAGCCGCCGCCGATGATCGCGTACGCGCCGAAGCGGGACCCCGCAATACGGTCGTGGTGGTAACGATAATTGGCTGTCAAAGTATACAGGTTGATGTTTCCAAATGGTGCCTGGAATGGATGGATGATAAACAGGTTGGGTGGCAGCCCGCTCCACATGAATTCGCCGTTGATCGAATTTTGGCGATCAATGTTATATCCAGCACCAGTGTTGAAGTTACCGCTGACACCGGCAAACTGCCCAGTCGGATTCAACGGCGTCGATGGACCTCCGCCAATATTGAAGTTGATCCGGGAAAAGTCCTCGGCGGAAACCACGGATGTCCAGACCCCAAGGAACATAACACACTGAAGCCAAAGTTGGTTTGACATAAGTTCACTTTCGTTGTTCGCGTTTACCGCTGCCGACGCGGCTCGCCTGGTTCGCGATGTGAATGCTGATGTTACGGACGGTTTTGCGTTCCATTATTTTGCGCATCGCTACCTATCTCGAAGAGAGATGAATTATGCCTGGCAAGCGGCTGCGATTTGCTTCCTCCACTCGCAAAATAGTTTCGATCAGAAAGGGAAGAAACGCATCGCAATCTCTGTACGAAAACGGGAGTGAAATGGGTGCGACACCTGATTTCCGGTCGATACAAGCGACTACTCCTAAGGGGAGCGCAATAATTACAGCGTTGGCGGTTCTTTTAATTCAATGCGGGCACAAGAAAGAGCCGAAAGGGGCTGAGGCTGGACCGGCTGGTCCGGCCGTCTCGGTTGTAGTTACGCCCGTAGTCCAGAAGACGGTTCCAATTTATACCGAATTGACGGCGCGGACCGATGCGACCAACTCCGTCGACATACGCGCGCGAGTAAAGGCATTCCTGAAAACGCAGAACTACACGGAAGGGTCCCTGGTCAAAGCCGGACAGGTCTTGTTTACACTCGATGACCGCGAATATCAGGCGCAAGTATTACAGGCCAGGGCCCAAATGGCGAGAGGTGAGGCGAATCTGGCGCAGGCACAGGAAAGAACAGTGGTCGATACGGCGCAAGCGAACCTCGGCATTGCACTCGCTCAGTTGAACAAGACCGACCAGGACGTAAAGAGGCTCAAACCGCTGGCTGAAAATAAGGCTGTCCCGCAACAGGATTATGATAATGCGCTCGCCGCCCAACAGGCGGCCCGAGCCGATGTGGAAGGCAGAAAGGCATCTCTGAATACCGCGAAGGTGAACCAGACCGCAGCCATCGAACAGGCGCGGGCCGAGATCGATTCGGCAAAAGCCGCAATTCGTCAGGCGGAACTGGATATCGAGTACTGCACCATCCGCACACCGATCGATGGCATAGCCGGCACACGCCAGGTCGGTCCCGGCAACCTTGTTGGCCAGAATGAGGCCACCCTGCTCACAACCGTGTCGAAAATCGATCCGATGCGCGTGTATCTCAGTATCAGCGAAACTGAGTACCTCAAGTACCAGCGATTGAAATCGGAGGATAAAGTGAAGATCGGGTCCTCGAATCTGGAGTTGATCCTGGCGGACGGGTCTGTTTTTCCTTATAAAGGCAAACTGATAATTGCCGACCGCGCGGTCGATCTGAAGACCGGAACACTCAATCTGGTCGCCGAGTACCCCAATCCGAAAGGCCTGCTCCGGCCGGGACAGTTCGGCCGCGTTCGCTTCGCCGCGGATGTCGCGGAGAACGCATCGCTCATCCCCCAGAAGGCCGTTACGGAGATGCAAAGCGCCAAGGTCGTATACGTGGTGAAGAACGATAACAAGGTGGCGCTGCGCAGCGTCACGTTGGGAGATCGCGTGGGTCAGGACTACATAGTGACCGAAGGCGTCAAGCCCGGCGAGCGCGTCATAGTCGAGGGCATACAAAAGGTCCGGCCCGGAGCCACGGTGGTGGCATCGAGTCAACCGGTCACTTCCGAGAAGGGCTCCGCCGCGAGGGAGAAGTAGGATGGCGAAGTTCTTTATCCATAGGCCGGTTTTCGCCATCGTCATCTCTCTGATCATCCTGATTGCCGGCGGCATCAGCATCTTCACGCTACCGATCGCCCAGTACCCGCAAATTTCACCGCCCACAGTCGAGGTCGAGATCAACTATCCGGGTGCGAACGCGCAAACGGTCGAGGAATCCATCGCGACCAATGTCGAGGCGGAAGTGAATGGCGCCGAGAACATGATTTATATGTCCTCCAAATCCTCGAGCGATGGCCGCTACGTCCTTACTTGCACCTTCAAGGTTGGGACTAATCTCGACTTGGCCAATGTCGATGTCAACAATCGCGTAAATAAAGCGACCGCCAAGCTGCCACCAGAGGCCATCAACTATGGCATTTCGGTAAAGAAGAAATCCCCGGACATGCTTCTGGCAATCTCGGTCTACTCGCCTGACAGCACCTTTGACGACACCTTCCTCTCCAATTACACGTCAATCAATCTGGTTGATCCGATTGCCCGCAGCCCGGGCGTTGGCTCTACGATGATCGTGGGCCAGCGGGACTACGCCATGCGTTTTTGGGTGCGCCCAGACAAACTGGCCAAACTTGGTCTCACCGGCTCCGATCTCGCCGGCGTCATAGGCGAGCAGAACCTGGTTGCCCCAGCCGGACAGGTGGGACAGCCTCCCGCCCAGGCAAACACGCAATTCCAGTACACCGTGAACGTCAAGGGCCGGCTCACGCAACCGTCCGAATTCGAGAACATGATTATCCGAACGGAGCCCGACGGCTCGATCCTGCGGATGCGCGACGTGGCGCGCGCCGAACTCTCGGGCAAGAGCTACACCAGTTTCGGCCGGAGAAACAGCATCCCCGCAACTTTGCTGATCATCTACCAGCTACCGGGCGCCAACGCCATCCAGACAGTGAGCAAGGTGCGCGACATTCTCGAGCAGGCCTCCAAAACTTTCCCGCCGGGGCTGAAGTACAACGTCTCTTTGGATACTACTGAATTCGTCAAGGTGGCCATTGAAGAGGTATTTAGTGCCCTCAAAGACGCGATCATCCTGGTGTTGATCGTCGTCTTCATCTTCCTCGGCAACCTTCGTGCGACCTTCATTCCTATGCTTGCTGTGCCCGTCTCGCTGGTGGGAACCTTCGGCGCCTTTGCGATGCTGGGTTTTTCCATCAACACCCTGACAATGCTGGCGGTGGTTCTTGCCGTGGGTATTGTGGTGGACGATGCCATCGTGGTAGTTGAGGCCGTCGAGCATCAAATCGAGCACGGACTGGGTCCCGTGGAGGCCACGGAAAAGGCGATGGACGAAGTGAGCGGACCGGTGGTCGCCATCGGCCTGGTGCTATGTGCCGTCTTCGTCCCTGTTTCGTTCATGAGCGGTATCGTTGGGCAGCTTTACAAGCAGTTCGCCATCACGATCTCCATTTCCGTGATCCTGTCCGTTATCGTGGCCCTGACGCTGACGCCGGCCCTGTGCCGCATGATGCTGCGGCCGCGTCGTCAGATGCGCGGCCCGGTCGGGTGGTTCCTGCGTGTTTTCAACAGAGGCTTCAACAAGACTACCAATGGCTATCTCGGCGGCGTCGGTTTCTTCTTGCGGCGCGTGATGATCGCTCTCGCATGCCTGCTCGGTCTATGGTTCGGAGCCGGGCACCTTATGATGAAGCTGCCCACGGGGTTCATTCCCAATGAAGACCAGGGTTACTTCTTCACCGTTTTCAATCTCCCGGACGGCGCATCCATGGAACGTACCGACGCTTTGATGCGCCGGGCGGAAGCTGATGTCAAACCCATTCCCGGCGTCGGCGAAGTATTGACTCTCGGCGGACTCAATCTGCTTACCAATACCTACACTTCCAGCAATGCCTCCCTAATCGTTATCCTGAAGCCATGGGAAGAAAGAAGCTCTGCCGAAGAAAAGCTGGACCACATTCTGGCAACAGCCCGTAAGAAATTCTCGGCCTACCCTGAAGCAGTTTCCTTGGTGTTCCCACCCCCGCCCATTAATGGCCTCGGGAACGCTTCCGGGTTTGTGTTTGAACTTCAGGACAAAACCGGCAGGACCCCACAGGAGCTGGGATCGGTCAAAGATAAATTCATTCAGGCCTTGGCCAAACGCCCTGAGATTACCGGCGTCTACTCCGCGTACAGCACCAACATCCCGCAAATCAAGCTGGACATCGATCGTGACAAGGTTCGCACTCTGGGCATCCCTATCAATGACGTCTTTCGGGGCTTACAAATCTATCTCGGAGGGCTGCAGGTAAATGACTTCAATCTCTTCGGGCGTACTTACAAGGTCATGCTGCAGGCGGAACAGGATTTCCGCAAATCGCCGGAAAGCATTAACGACATCTACATCCGCTCCAAAGATAACGCCATGGTGCCTATGTCGACCATCAGCAGCATCGAGATGATGACCGGCCCCGATATTCTGCAGCGGTACAACATGTTTCGGTCCGCCGAAATCAACGGCGCGAATGCGCCCGGTACATCAACGGGAGAGGCGCTGAAGGTAGTGGAGGATGTCGCCACCAAAGAACTTCCGCAGGGCTACGGCTACGAATGGACCAGCATCGCGTATCAGGAAAAGGAGGCCGGCGGAACTCAGGGACCAATCTTCGCAATGGCCATGATCTTCGTATTTCTCGTGCTGGCCGCGCAGTACGAGAGCTGGGCGGTGCCGTTCTCGGTGCTGTTGGGCCTGCCCATCTGCGTTCTAGGCGCAATGGTCGGCGTGAAGCTGCTACACCTGGAGAACAACGTGTACGTGCAGATCGGGATCGTAGCGCTCATCGGCTTGGCCGCTAAAAACGCAATCCTGATCGTCGAGTTTGCAAAAGAATATCACGAAAAAAAAGGCATGGGACTGGCCGCCGCGGCCACGGAAGGAGCGAGACTCCGCTTCCGCCCTATCATGATGACCGCTTTCGCATTCATCTTCGGCGTAGTGCCTCTCGTTCTGGCGCACGGCGCCGGTGCGGCCGCGCGCACCAGCATAGGTATTGCGGTCTTTGCCGGCATGTTGATGGCCTCTTCCGTTGGCCTCTTCTTCATTCCGATGCTCTATTACGTCATTCAGAGCGCGGCCTATTTGGCGAGCCGCAAGCGCCAGGCTATTCTCGGTACTGCTCCGCCTGAGCCAATCCAGCAAGGAGGTAACGATTGATGCCCGGCCGGACTCTCGTGCTGTGCCTCAGCGCGGTATTGGCCGGCTGCGCCGTTGGCCCCAACTACAAACGTCCGGATCTACCCGTGCCGCCCACCTTTCGAAGCGGCGAACCGAATCCGTCCAAACGTTCCATCGGCAACGAAAAGTGGTTCGATCTCTTCCAGGATCCCGTACTGCGCGACCTCATCCGGGAAGGCTTGATCAACAACTACGATATCCTGATCGCCGCGCAGCGAGTGGTGGAGGGGGAAGGCCGACTGGCCGCAACGCGGGCCGCGTTATTCCCGCATCTGGACGGCGAAACCAGTGCATCACGGATTGGGATCCACAGCCCGACCCAGTCGGTCGGTGAGGTGTTCGCGATAGCCACCTGGGAACTGGATCTCTTCGGCAAGTTCCGCCGCGCCACACAGGCTGCACGCGCGGACCTCATGGCCCTGCAAGAAAATCAGGAGACGATAATCCAAGCTCTGATCGCGCAGTTGGCGTCCGCATATTTTGACCTGTTGGAATACGATCTGGAATTGCGTATCGTTGGCGAATCGATCAAGACTCGCCGGGAATCAGTCAGACTGGTCGCCGCCCGCGTGGAAGGTGGTGTCGCAAGCATGCTGGATCTGGATCAGGCAAACAGTCTGGTCGAGTCCGCTCAGTCGGATGCGGTCGTTCTGGAGAGAGCGCAAACGCAGACTGAGAACCTTATCGCGTATTTGGTTGGCCGGTCCCCGGGACCGATTGTCCGCGGCAAAACTCTTGTTGAACAATCGACGCCCGTGGAAATCCCAGCCGGGCTCCCTTCCGACCTGCTGGAACGCCGACCCGACATCCGCGCAGCGGAACAACGGCTGATCGCCGCCAACGCTCGCGTAGGGGTAGCGAAGGCGGCGTTCTTTCCGGCGATTAATCTCACCGCGGCCGGCGGTTTGCAGACCAACGATCTTTTAGGGATCGCGCAACGGTCGGGCAAAGCTTACTCCTTACTGGGAATTGTAGATACTCCGATCTTCGATGCCGGCCTGCGCTCCGGAAACTATAAGACGGCCAAAGGCCAGCGCGAAGAGCTTCTGGTCAGCTATCAGAGCACGATCCAGGGAGCTTTTCGGGATGTCTCCGACGCCTTGATCGGCTACCAAAAGGCCAAAGATCTCAGCGCCACCCGGCAGGCGTTGACATCCACTCTGCGCGATCAAAGCCGCCTCGCCGCCCAACGCTACTCCGGTGGGGTCAGCAGCTACCTGGAAGTGCTCGATACGGAGCGGCAACGGCTGACGGCCGAACAACTGCTCGTTCAGGCAGAGAGGGACGTCCTGAAGAGTCTGGTCCAACTCTATCAGGCGCTCGGCGGCGGCTGGCATTAACATTCGATGCTGGACCATCCAATCCTGCTCTTCTTCGTCAGTCTGACCGTACTCTGGATTTCGGCTTATTCAGGTAGATCTGTTGCGCGAACGGCTGCTGGGCCCAACGACGGCGAACGAGAGGATCTCGTTGTCATTCTCACAGCCGCTCTGACGCTACTCGGCCTGATTATCGGATTTACTTTTTCCATGGCAATCAGCCGGTACGACCAGCGCAAAGACCTCGAAGCGGCCGAAGCGAATGCCGTCGGTACGGAGATGGTTCGCGTCGGCCTTATGCCGCAAGCGGAGGCTGCCGGTATACGTGGTCTGCTGAAGCACTATCTGAAGCAACGTGTATCTGCCTATGCAACACTTGACGAGCACGAGAGCCGGCGCCTTCGCGAATCGACCGCAACAACACAAAGCGAACTTTGGAGCGCCGTTCGGGGTTATGCCTCCAACCAGCCTAACGCGCTCGCGGCATTGCTCATCAGCGGGATGAATGACGTGCTGAACTCACAGGCATATACACAGGCATCGTGGTGGAATCGCATTCCCACGGCCGCATGGGCGCTCATGGCGGTAATCGCTGTAATGTGCAGCTATATGGTCGGCTACACGACACACAACCCTGAACGCAAGGCTAAGCGGGTATTTATCGTTCCGCTGATTGTCGGTACGTCGTTCTTCCTCATCGCCGATATCGATAGTCCCCACGGTGGCCTCATTCGCATCCATCCCTTGAATCTAGAGAGTTTGTACAGCTCTGTTAACGGTGTCCTCGGAGAAAAATAGAACTCACTGATAAAGCTGCGACATCATCTGACTAGCTTCGAGAGAAGAACGGACCTCAAAGGCAAGGACAAGGAAGCATTATGAATACATTGTCAGAAGAAAGGCGCCGCGCGCCGATACGCCGCCTATGTCGCGCAGTCATGATCCTGCTTGTGAGTGTAGTGTCGTCTTACGGCCAGCGCTACGAAATCACGCCACTCATCGGTGGTATGTTCGGCGGAACGGTAAACCTTGAGGAACAAGGTGTTCCCAACTTTGAGGCTCACCTCGAGGATCGCCTGAGCTTTGGGATCGCAGGCGGAATCCGGTACAACACAGATGACTGCGATGGCTGTAACTTGATCGAATTCCGATGGATCCGGCAAAACTCCCACCTTCGCCTGGACCAGGATCCGCTCGTGGTGGCGCCGGTCTCCGCCACCCCATCCTTCCATCCCAGCGTAACTATGGATCACTTCCTCGGCGACTTCACACGCGAGTTCAATATTGAAGACAACGCAATGATAAAGCCATTCGTTAACGCAACTCTGGGTGCGGTACGGATGGCTACGCCGGCGGCCAGTGCCACCCGATTCGTGTTCGGTATCGGCACGGGGTTCAAGGTGTTTCCCGCACACCACTGGGGTATCCGCTTTCAGGTGGAATACCTGCCTATCGTTATGCATGCCGAGTTGCAGCGCGTAGTATGCGCCGGCGGGTGTATCGTGGCGCTAAACGGCGGCCTCATGAATCAGTTTCAAGTAAGTATCGGACCGGCTTTTCGGTTTTAACAGAGCTTCTATGGGCAGCAGGATTCTTTCTGAGCCTCACGTATCGACCTCCGGTATTTCAGCTCCACGAACCGTCCGCCTTGTTTGCAATAGCGATCCCGAAGCTTCGGGTGCGTTCAAGCACTGCGGCGAGACGACTGGACATTTTTTAAGTCAACGTTTGGGAACTCTACATCGGCTCTCCCTAGGAGGGGTAGCGGTGACAATCGCCAAAATCCGGCAGCTTGCTCTGGCATGCGTACTCTGCGCTGGAACCGTCTTTGCACAAACATCCGAGGTCGAGGATCTGCAAAATCAGCTTAGAGATTTCGAACAAAGCTCGGAAAGGACGATTGCGGAGCTGAAGGCCCAGATTGCCGCTCTGGAACAAGCACACAAAGCCTCTGCCGCCACGCCGGTTTCCACGGTGGTCTCCGAGAACGGCAAAGTTCCGGTCGTAAACGCACCTGTGGACCGCTACGGAACAGAAACGCGAACCAGACAGACAGCCGGAGAAAACGAGGAAGGGGCGCCGCGTACAGACAATCAGCCGTTGGATCCGCAATTGCGCGGGTTCTTCCATCTTCCAGGCACAAGTACTTACATGAAATTCGGTGGCTATGTGAAGACGGATTTGTTCTATGACCTGAACTTTGCCGGGACCTATTACGGCGCGTATGTTCCATCCAGCTTCCCCTCGGCACCTACGCCACACTCGGAGAACTCGACTGTGTCGATGCGGCCCACACGCTTCACCTGGGAGACCCGTCAGGGGACTCTGGACGACAGCAAGAAGGAAGCGAAGATCTACTTCGAATTCGATTTTCTTAGTAATTACGACCGGAACTCGATACGCTTGCGCCAGTTTTACGGGCAGTACAGGAACTTTCTCGTGGGGCAGGCCTGGAGCGCCTTCTCTGATCCTGATGCTTTTCCCGATACTCTGGAGTTTGAAGGTCCCCCCGGCATCATAGCTGCACGCTTTCCGCAATTTCGTTATACTCAGCCGCTTGGAAAACACCATTCCGTCGGCGTCTCGATAGAGAAATCCGGCACAGATACTCCATTCAGCACGCAGTTCGGCGCACCGATGGGCACCTCCAAGTTCCCCGATCTCATCGCTTTCTATCGTTACGAAAATAAGCACGGTCACATCCACGCAGCTACTCTATTCCGCAATGTCGGCGGTATCGTCCCCAATGAACAGGTATTTAACCTGGCGCGCCACACCGGCGCTTTCGGTGAATCGGTTTCTGGTACATGGGGACTGCCATTCTTCAAGAACGACAATGTAGTGTTTCAATTCGTTTTTGGGAAAGGAATCTCCAATTACTATAACGACAACTTTGGTTTGGGAACGGATGTGGGGTTTGCCGCCGACGGACACCTCGTGGCTACGCCGACCGGTTCCGGACAATTCGGCTACACCCACCACTGGACGAAGATGCTTCGCAGCACGGTGAGCTATGGATACCTGCGGATTAACAGTCCGGCGGCCGACCCGGGTACAACGTACCATGTCAGTAATTACGCTACGGTGAACATCATTGTTCAGCCCACGGTCCGATTTCTATTTGGCGCGGAATATATCTATGGCTCACTCGAGAGGAAGAACGACTTCAAGTGGGTTGCTCCGCGCATCCAGGCAAGCGTGATGTACTACATCAATAAATACCCGCGCGAGTGATCCTGATGCAGGCCGATCCACCTAATCGCTCAAGACTAGGGAGGGACGGCCTCTATGATCCTGTGGAACAGCAGTTGCTGCGCGGCAATCGTGTTGCGGTCGCAGGTAAAGCTTGATAGGAGATAACACGTGTCTGACAAGAATCGTAAGTCGATGCAAGACGTTGATCAAGACGAACCACTCGGATCCACGGAAGTGCTGAACGCGAAAGAAGTTCCTGCAGGTGTGGATCGCCGGAAGTTTCTGATGCGGAGCGCTCTCATCAGTGCTGCCGCCGTGATCACAGGCCGGCCAGTATCGGCGCAGGAAAGGGCGAACCGGCTGAAAGAAGGTTATCCGCCTGAGCCTCCGCTATCTCCGGCGCTCAATGTAGTCAAGGAGCAAAAGGGCCCCGTGATGACTATGCTGGACGAGTTCTATAAAGTAGGACCCGGTCCATCGAGTTCTCATACCATCGGCCCAATGCGCATCACCTACGATTTCTACCAACGGTGTACAAAGCTGCCGCCGGACCAACTAGCCAAGGCAACTGCGTTCGAGGTTCACCTCTTCGGAAGTCTGAGCGCAACGGGGAAAGGCCACGGGACGGAGCGCGCGTCTCTGGCGGGATTAGTCGGAAAGGAACCTGCAACGGTAGATCCGGCGTTTTTGGACAACTTGCGCGATAACCCGGATCAGGCATTCCCCGTCAAGCTAGGTCCCGGCAGCGTCAATGTAACCTTGAAAGATATTGTTTTTGACGCCACCGAGGGCGACTTTCCTCATCCGAATACCATGATTGCTAAGCTCATGGCCGGGCAGAAAACGCTTCTCGAGCAGGAGTACTACTCGGTCGGCGGCGGATTCATCGAATGGAAGGGATACAAGCCACCTAAGAAGAACCCGCCGAAGTACCCGTTCTCGACGATGAAAGAGTTGCGACAGCACGCTGAGCGAAACAATCTCTCGATTGCGGCAGTAATTCTGGCGAATGAGATGGCCATTCCAGGCCGCAGCGAAGACGAAGTCTACGCCTTCATAGACAAGATTACCAATGCCATGGTGGCCATCGTGAAATCGGGGCTAAATGCACCCGAGGGGGCTTTGCCCGGGCCAATCAAGCTGCACTCCAAAGCTGCCACGGTTTACAAGCGCGCCCAGGATGACGCGTTTCAGTCGGACCGCGGGATCGGCACACTGGCGGCGTATGCCTTGGCGGGGTCTGAGGAGAACGCGCGAGGGCACCTGGTAGTTACTGCTCCGACAGGAGGTTCGGCGGGAGTTCTTCCCGCCCTTGTGTACGGCCTGGGCGAAGGAGGTCGCAAGTTGCCTCCGGAGAAGATCCGCCAGGGAATGCTGGCCGCGGCTGCGATCGGCTATCTCTGCAAGCATAACGCTACACTGTCTGCGGCCGAGGGCGGGTGTCAGGCCGAGATCGGAGTGGCATCGGCGATGGCTGCCGCGTTGATTGCCGCAGCTTACGATGCCGAACCTCGGGTCCTGGAAAATGCGGCGGAGTCGGCTCTGGAGCATCACCTGGGCATGACGTGCGATCCCGTTGCAGGCTATGTCCAGGTCCCCTGCATCGAGCGCTGTGCTTTCGGCGCGGTGAAGGCGTGGACCGCCTGGGCGATCGCCAGCAACGAAATCGCATCCCGACATCGTGTCGATTTGGATGCAACCATCACAGCGATGGCGGAGACGGCAAAAGACATGAACAGCAAGTATAAGGAGACCAGCCAGGCAGGGCTCGCCCAGTCTGTCACTCTCTGCTAATCGAGGCGCGCCCATGAAACTTGAGGTTACGCCGGCCTTTTCCACTCTCATCGAGCAGTTGCGCACACCGGTCCCGGAAACGAGGAATCGGGACCTGCGAGCCGTAACAGCGTGTGGCAAAAATCGGGGACAGACGAAACTGTCCCTGACTGCCATTCTGGAACCAGCGGGATACCAGCGCGTCCTGTGGACAGTTCCGTCTGTCCCCGATGTTTACCACGGGCTCCTAATCATGGCACAGGAAGTCAAAGCCGCGAGTATCGGCCGCGGTAATATCGGCGGCTGGCACTCGCGTCCCGATTTTCTGAGCGGACGGGATCCCGCGATATCGGCGTCTGGCACATGGCTGGCCTGGGCCTCGCGACGGACGATCGATGCGACGGTTGAGCGAATGCACCTCAGGTTACCTTTTCCACTTCCGCATGGGCCACTAGTTGTCGTGCCGGGGCGTCCCATCCGCCCCGCTCTCATCCGCGCAGTGAGTGCCGGAGTGTACGACGTCGATGCGGCAACCGACAACCGGGATCAGCCGCTCAGCGGAGTGTTGGGATTCGTCGATCCGCGGGCCCGTG
>Ga0070741_10007026_pt1 | contig 23690 bp, 30 predicted proteins | sample Coa_R1_4_FD_66440 | JGI IMG/M metagenome (GOLD analysis project Ga0070741, IMG submission 66440) | Surface soil microbial communities from Centralia Pennsylvania, which are recovering from an underground coalmine fire - Coalmine... | ecosystem: Environmental > Terrestrial > Soil > Unclassified ...
GCGGAATCCGGGAGTCAATCTAAATTGGCAGGCTGAGCCAGATGGCGGGAACGGCAACGGGATTTCGGAAAACTGTCATGGCATTTTCCTTGTGCGGGTACACAGATTTGAGCGATGCCCGTATATGCAGCAGCATCAATGTACGAGCCATAAATACCGGTCTTGTCCTTGTTCCGGTTCCAGAGGGTCATCCGGTTCTGTTTGATTTTGATGTAGCCCTGAAAGTTCTTTGCGGCATCTGTCAGGTCAGTGTACGAGCCGGGGTTAGCCACCATGATTTTGAACGGCCCGGCATTCGGGGAGCAGACAAACATCTGGTTCCCGGCGAGGGATGCATAATTGCTGAAAGAGGCCTCATCGCTCGCGGCTGCGACAGGGAAAATATCGGTACCGGTCTCTGACCAGTCACTGGTGGCGGTGTTGTAATACTCAAGTTTCCGGCCTCGTTTTCGAAACACTACCTGTGTGCCGTCAGCCCTGAACGCCGTGTGAATCCCGTCAATACTACCTGTGCCACTCTGCTCAGTGCCGAGGACCTTGTACCCCCTGCGAAGTTCAATCTTGTCACCGAGCGTGCGCCAGTTGAGCGAATCAGAAGCCGCACCATCCGGGATGGAATGGTCTTCAATGGAATTGATGGTTCCTTTGATGAAAGTTTTGACTTCTTTGATTCGCATTAGTAATTGGGGCGGTTTTCCGAAGATGAGGTTGATAAATCAATGAAAGCGCTGTTGTCCATTGCGGCGAGTTTCAGCTTGTGGTCCCACTGAATCATCAGGTTCCTGGCGCGCTGGTAGTCTTTTTCGAACTTGTCATCCCAGCTTCGTGAGCGTTCGCCCTGGTCTATCTGCCAATACTGTCGGGCCATTTCCAGAGGGATGAGGGAGTGAAAGCGGGTCGGCCAGACCGGTGAAGACCCAGTGGTGAGGTCAGTGGTGGCGTACTGGTAAAAGAAGTAAATCGTCTGAACAAAGCCCTGGGTGCCAGTGAGGTGGTACTGACCATTGGCGTGGTCAATCCAGTAGCGCATTGGCTCATCTTTGAAAAACTGTTGATGCTCAAATGGAACCGGCGTGTATTTCTGGGTGCCAACATAAATCGGCAAAGGTGTAAAAAAGTCACTTGGCAGCGTGATTGCGGTTGTGGATGTCTGGCCAGCAGCGGTGGAGTTTGAGGAATTGAGCTTCTTAGTAATTTCAAGTTCCAGCTCGGTCTCAATGGCATTCTTCGCGTCATTAACAAGCTGAAGCGCGAAATCTGCGTCCAGAGAGTCGGAAACGTAATTAGTAAATTTGTCGATGATTTGTTGTCCGGTCATTTTTGAGATTATTCAATTGCCCGTTCAATTTCCTCTTCAAGAATAACTACGTATTTCGACCAGTTGGGAAAAAACTGCGGGTTGCGTTTGAAGAAGATTTCTTTCAGAAGGTCTTTTTCGTCAGCGGCCAGTTCAATCTCGTCTTCTTCCTTTTCAATGGCTGCATCAATTTTGCGCTGGAGTCTGCCGAATGTGCGGCGCTGGCTGCCAGTGTCAAAGCCTTTCTCGAAAACCGAGTTGGCAGCAGCTTCGATGAACTCAAGCGTATTCTCAGGGTTGCTCCTTACTTTTGCATTTTTGTCTTCCGGCCTGGGAAGGTTGTAGGGTAGGTTGATATTCATATTTTTATGTTAATGATGGAGCGTTAGTAATTGCAGTCTGGACTGCGCTGGCTGAAGCAGCATCAGCTTCAACGCTGACAACTGCTGATTCAATAAATTTTTTGACTTGCAGCCTTGCAAACTGGGCCTTCGTACCATCTGTTGCCGGGTTATAGTTGTATTTCAAACATATTGCGTCAACAAACCTGCTCAGTGGAACAACACCAGTTTCGAATGAAAAAGAATATGTAGCCATAGTTGTTAGTTAGTTGGTTAGTTTAGTAAACAGACGCGCCATCGGCTGCTGGTCCCGTCATATACTGCCCAGGCACCTTTCCCGGCAGCGAGCGTCAAATCAGCTCCAGTTGAGGTGGTAAAGCGGTTTGCAGCGGTACTGCTGGCATTTTCATTTTGCAGGACGATATTGTTCGAGCCCACATTCCAAATCTGGTGGACCTGGCCATCAACCTGAGCGGCAGTGAAAGTGAGGCCGGTAATGTTTCTGGAAGCATCACTGTTCCAGCGTTGGAAGAAACTTGAACCGCCGGGATTGTAGTTATTCTGGTCGGCAGTTACCTGGCTGGGAGTTGTAGCAACTGTACGAAAAGTGCCGCCAGCACTGGAGGCCGCTTCTATAGAAACAACTTTGGCCGTTGCACGAAAGAACCCGGTATCTGTGGCTGCTGAAGGGTCACCTGTAGCACTCCAGCCAAAGAAATTACTCGAAATATTTCGAATGCCGCCTTGAGCAATTGAACACTGGAGTGTGCCGGTATAGACCATAGCAACTCCACCAGAAATTTGATAAAACCCGATATTAGTGCCGCCAGTAAAGGCAATGCTCAACGCACTGACCCCGCCCGGGTCAAGAATAATCCTCCCGTCACTGGTTATAGATGCCTTCTCAGTACCATTCACCTGCCAGCTCGTCAGTTTTCCGGTCTGACTTGCAGCGCCGTTAACAACCAGTGGGACGTGAGCTGCGGCTGAGGCAACTACCCGTAAGGCATGGCTGTTGGTAAGCGTGGCATTCGTCCCCGCGATTGGAGACGCGATTTCCACGTTGATTGCAGTGGTCAATGTCGAAGCCCCAACGAAGGCGTAAGTTGGAGCCACAAACAAATGCTCACGTTGAAGAGTCAGCGCACCGGTTGCGAATTGTCTGGTGACAGTGGCAGCGGAAGTATTACCTCCATGCTGCATTCCAATGCTTTCAGTTGAAGCAGTGAGGCCGGTATCGGCAGGGGTGACTACGCGGAAATAAAAAGCGGGTGCGCCTGAAGTTCTGGCTGATGGAGCGACTGAGAGAACATTACTGGCGTCAGTCGTGATGCCGGAGTTCCCACTGATTGCGGTTCCGGTGGTTGCATAGTAACCAAGCTGATACTGTGTGCCGGAATTAACTGTGCCAGAGCCTGAACCTGCTGCTGCCCACTTCACACCAGTGGCCTGAGTTGAGTCAGCAGTCAGGATTTGCCCGTCAGTGCCAACCCCCAGTTTGGTCAGGGTGGTCCCAGCACTGGCAACCAGAATATCGCCTTTGGTGTAACTGGTCTGATTCGTACCGCCGTAAGCAACACCAATAGCTGTACCATTCCAGACGCCGCTCGCAATCGTGCCAAGGCGGGTGATGTTGTCCTGCACTCCATTAGGCAGAGTGGTCAGGACTTCAACGTTACCTGTGCCTGCGGTATTTCTGCCAAGTACAGAGGCCGTGGCAATGGTCTGGAATTTGGCCAGTGTGACTGCGTTGTTGGCAATGGTCGCGGCAAAAGAACCGGTGCCTGAGCCGGTTACATCACCAGTAAGAGTGATGGTCTGGTCTCCGGTATTCGTGCCTGAAACTGTGGCATCACCATTAACGGTCAGCGTCTTTGAGGTCGTGCCACCGGCAATGGTAAAACCGACTGCCTGAGCAGTCAGGGTCAGTCCGTTTACGCTCGTCGGGGTAATTGCCCCCAGGGTGAGGGTGATGGCAGGAGTGGTGGTGGCGTTGGCAACTGAACCGGATATGCCGTTGGCCGTAACAACTGAAACACTGGTCACTGTCCCGGAACCGCCGCCGCCGCCAGTGGCGAGCTTCTCCTGCGTTGTTCTAATTGACATTCTTATGTCTGTTAATTATCTGGCCGTTTGGAACGATGTATGAGATTTCGTCCAACTGTTCGCCAAGGCTGCGAAGCTGTTTTTTGATTTCTTCGATGTCATTCAAGTAAAGGTCACGAATGCGCTTGTGCGTGTCTTCAAATTTCTGATTGGTTTTGTCCACGGTGGGAGTGAAAAGGTCTGTAACGGCGGAAGGGTTGAGGCGTTCCTGAAGGATGTCAGTTACTGGCGTGAGGTCAACTGTTCTGGAGGCCGGGATTGCTTTGACTGCCGCTTCAAGGCGGGCGAGTTGTTCAAGAATCTGACTGAGGTCTGTATCTTTTGGCCGGGGCAGGCTGCGAATTTCAGTGATGACGGCCTGCAAGCCTTCGGAAATTGGCACCAAATCCGGCTCTTTCTGCTCTGGCGGGATGCCGATTTCTTCCTGAATAATCTTCCTGATGCGCTTGTAATCAACGTCCGCGCCGCCTCCACCGCCTCTGATGAACGGATTGATTCTGTCCTGAATCAGCAGTTCATATTGCTCAACCGCGTATGCAGTTGATTTGGTGGTGTAACCGGAGTCGGTGTACACCGTGGTGGTGACAGTGATGTACAAACCAAGGCCGGTGGGGTCAGAAACCACCTGCCATTCCCTGGTGAAGCGCTGACTGCCCTTGCTGTCGAGATTCAGCGTGGCAATGATGGCATCCGTTTTGGCATTACGAATTACTGCCTGCACGTAGTAGGTATTTGAGTCAGCGGGGTCATTTAATTGTCTGGCGACAATGAATGTTTCCTGCGGGTTTAATATCACGGCTGTTTAGTTACTTATAAAGGCTTGAACGCGATTGTTACATCCCCGGTGTATGAGGCGGGAACCGTAATCGTCAGACCAGTCGGACAGTCAACGTCATACTGCAACGTCTGTTCGGCAATCGAAGCTTTGATGGTGGCAATCGTAGTGTTGGTGTTATTAGTGCCAGAGTCTTTGAGTGTGAGGGCCTGCGCAGAGGTGGTGTTAATCGTCACGCTGTGGAGCGTGCAAGGAGTCGCACACACGGTTACGGTGGTATTGGCATCACCGGAAGCGATACGTTTGAATTGGTAGGATTCCATAGTTGTAAGTTAATTGGTCAGCCCGCAGGCTCAATCGTTGAGCCGTTGGGTCGAACAACTAAGCCGTGTCAAAGGTGTAGTGGATGCGAACGCGAGCATTCCCAGCGGAGCTGGAAAGTATCGTCACTGCATCCCCTGCCTTGACTGTTGTGTTGGCAAGGGTGACACCACCAACCAATGCACCTGAGGCGGTGCCCTTGGCGATGGTGACAACCGTATTGCCATTCACTTTCGGCGTGATGTTCCCGGCAGTGGTATCAAGGGCAATCACGTCCACACTGGTAATCGTGAGATTGGCCGGTGCGCCGTTCGCGCCGAAGACGTTCACCGCGGTGGTGCCGTTGGTATCCTTGATGACCGCGTTATGAGCAGCAATCGTTGTGTCAACGGGATGCTCAATGCGCAGTCCTTTGGAAAGAATCAACTGGCGATTTAAGATTCTGGTCATTTGATTGAACTACCAAATTAAGAATTAGGTGTAGAGGGTGGTGTCTACTTTGACATCAACCATCTTCTTTGCGCCGTCAACGAAAGTTTTGAGACCGAACAGGGAGTAAGGGATGACCTTGTATCCAAGGCGGTTCTCAGCTTTTTCGATTTGGACGCCGGGATTCTTTTGAATCACGATGTCAGACGCGCCTTTCACGCCGAAGAGGTTGTGAGCGATGTTGAGACCAGTGGTCCAAGTGTCAGCAGCAGCAGTCAATGTTTCAGAGACAACTGGTGCGCCAACACCTCGGTAGGTGAGGGTCATGCGGTCGTTGGTTGTGTCAGCCGTGGCCGTACAGCCGTAGAGCTTGGCCTGGTTGTCAGCACTGAGCGCAACGCCTTGGGCAGTCGTGGTGCCTGGAGTGTTAATCAACGCGGCGAGGTTGGTCAAAGCGGTGTCATTGGTTGCACCAATCAATACATTCCCGGCTGTGGAGCCAAGAGTGGTCTTGAAAGTGAACGTCACGCCATTGATGACCACGGTATCACCGTCAGTCGGCTGGGTTGCAATGCCGATTCTGCCGGTCCAGTAACCGCCGGTTGAGACGTAGAGGTCAAAACCGTAGTAGCGGCCCATATGCCCGTTCTCACCAGTCCTGTCACCAAGCATGCTCTCTTTACCGGAAAGGTATTCGAGCAACACCTGATAAAGGTCAGGGGTGAGGTTGGCGAACATCGAACCTTCCGCCCAGGTGTTCAAACGAGAAATTTTCTTTTGAGCGAGGGCAAAAAGTTTTTGGATATTTGCCGGTGTGATGGTTGCACCCTGGGCGGCAGTGCCGCCGAAGTCAGCAGCATCAATGACGCTGGTGGCGTTGGTCACTTCACCCAGATACCAGCCATTGATGATGTTGGCCATCTGGTTGGAAGTGTCTTCGGTGTAGCGTGCGCGCTCGTCGTAGTGGGATTGCAGCGCATCGAGGTCGTCAATGTAAAAGGGAATTACCGGCTGCTTGTTGACGGTCAGAGATTCAGCCGTGTCGGTGAGGTCCTGGAAGCTTACATCAGTGCCACGGGTGTAATCCTGCGGGACTGTGGCGGAGCGGTAGACTCTCTTTACCGTATCTCCGTCTTTAAGGTCACTCTCCAACCGGAAGTTTGCCTGAGGGCGGAAGACGTTCTTTGTCCAGAACTTCTCCTGCATCTCACGCGCCCACCGGGTGGGGAATGACGCGGATAATGAGTTTGCCATTTATGCAAGGTTAATTACGTTCTCCGTATCGGAGCTTTGCCCTGCTTTTCTGCCAGCCATGTGTTGTATTTTTTGAAGGTCTCGTCATCCATTGCCTCAATGTCCCTGGGGTCATCGCGCTGGGCTATTTCTTCAAAATCAAGCACTGTTGTGGTCTGAGTGCCGCCTCGGGACGGTTCCGCTGAAGATTTCCCCGGCTCTATCTCCGGCTTGATAAAAGCGAAGTAAAGTTCGGAAAGCTCTTTTTCGTGGTAGGGCTCACCGTCAGGGGCAAGCTCGGTCGAGTACGCCAGTTTCATCAGCTTGTCCTTGTGTTCCAGAATGGGTTCATCCTTGAAAACCGTGGACAATTTCTGAACTCTGGTCTCAAACACCTGAGTCTCAGCTTCAATCGCCTTCTGCTGCTCGCGCTCTGCCAGTAGTTCCTTCACTTCCGAAGGAAGGTCGGGATTTACCGAATCACGGGTAACATTGACGATATGTTGAAGCAGTTCCTCATCCACCCCGTAGGCTTCAGCAATCTGCTTTATCTGTGGGGCGGAATCAGTTGACCTTGGCTGTTCGGAGAGTGTTGCAATCCTGGCTTCGAGTTCTGCGGCTCTGGCTTCTGCCTGTGCCGCTCGTTCTTCAGCGGAATGCTTTTTCTCCAGCAAATCAGCAATTGGGCCAGCCTTACGGGTAAACTTACCCGTTTCAGGATTCCTCGGCTGTTCCTTCTCAGGTTCGGCTTTGGGTTCCTCCGCTGTGGCTTCAGCGGGCTTTTCAGTCGGCTCTGGAGCTTTCGCCTCTTCCTTCACAGGTTCGGCTGGTTGCTCAACATTGTCTTCGTACTCCACGCCCGGAGCGGGCTGGAAGTCATCGGAGACTGGTATGTCTGCATCGGACATAATTTCCTTTCGTACTTATTTGGGTTGCTTATACGAAGCAAGATGACCGTTAGAGGCCGTCATCACCTTTTCTCTTTTTGGGTTGTGGAGTAACAAAAAAGCGCCATTGCTGGCGCTAAGTCGAACACTGAAAAGGAAAACGCGAGTAAACCTCTTCAGTGGTCTACGTAACACCACCAATTGCTCGCGTTTTTACTTGTTTGTAAGGTGCTAGCAGCTCTTGCCGCCTTTTTTCTTTTTCTTTGCCATATTATTTGACTGTGCCCTTAATTTTCGAGGCGTATTCCTGGGCAAGTTCCCCGGCTTTTTCACCGTGGATTTCGACTGAATACATTCTGACTGGCACTCCGTTGGAGTTATGAACTGTGAATTCACTCCCCTGGGTTGTTTCCTCAGCGGGAGTTTCATTTTCACTTGTTTCGGCTGCGTCAGCAGCCTCTGATTTCTTTTTTGACATGGTTATTTGGTTACTTGATAAATCAGCTTGCCCACGGCGGCTAAAAACTCGTCCACGTTCTTTTCAAACCTCACACCCTTCATCATGTTTTCCATTGTCCTGTCTTCAAAGTATCCTCGCGTGACTTTCCCTTTATAAGAGACGGTGACAATCCCTTTCTTCGGGTACGCGGTGACGATGAGGACATTGTTTCTGGAAACGAGTGCGGGCAGGGGTTTATGAAAGATTGTTTTGAGCTTTTGCCACATTGAGCAGGTCGTTTATTTTTTGTTCAATTGCTTCTTTCTCCTGGCCGGTAAAGAGGGAAGAGAACTGTTCGCAGAGGTCACGCTTTTCGAAGAGGACTTGTCTTTGCAGGTCGGTCAGTGTGCGGTCGAAGGAGAGAAGGTGCGTGCAGCGCTGAGCTTCAGCGTCGAGGTAATCAACATACTTTTTGATAACGGGATTGAGCAGGAGTTTTTCAGCGGCTGCAATTTCCTGTAGCTGTTGCTCTAATTGTAACACATCCTTTTTACTCTCTGCGTCAAAGCCTCCTTCGAAGACCAGTTTTTTCAGTTGTTCAAGCTGCTGTGACATTTGGGGCTAATTCAGGTGTTAATTGCTGGGACTGACTCTGCGTACCTTCTGGCGTGTTTGGTGCAGGCTCAGTGGCATTTTGACCGCCATAGAGCTGTTCTACTGCGGAAGGCTGCGAGCCTCCCAACCGGGTTGGCGGAATACCTTTCTGTGCCATCACCTGCACGGCTTTTCTGGCCATATTCTCCTGTGCAATTGGCAGATGCGCCTGAGCGTAAGCAATCAGGGATTCAAACTCATTGGGCTTGAGGTCTGTGTCATACGCATAATCGAGAATCTTCTGGACAAAGGCTGTGTTTGCCCCTCGGTTGAGCTTCGGTGTTTTGCCGTCAAGAATTTCCTGAATGGCCTGTGACGCTTCACTCAATATTTCGCGGTTGCCTTCATTCTGAGTATCAAAGGCAATCCTGATGTCGTCTTCTTCCACGCCTGCTGCCCTGAGCTTGGTCTCTGCTCTCCAGCGTGGTGAAAGAATCAGCAGTTCATCCGGGGCAAGGGTGGCCATAATCTCCTGAAGTCTTTTCTTTTTGACTTCATCCTCGGCCATCTCAGCATTGCCGCCTTGGACTTTGATATTCCAGTCAGGGTTGATTTCCATTCGTTTGAGTTCATCCCATTCCGCGCCCTGTTCGCCAATGATTCTGACAGCTTCCGGGGTCCTCAGATGTTCAAACAAGCCCCAGACGTAGCGCCTGCCAATGGCTGCCCAGTTCTTCTTGTAACTCTTGTTGTACAGGCCAAGCCTGTCAGCCACCTGCTTGAGGTTGCCGTAATAAATACCCACCTTGTCTTCGCTGCTCTGACCCTGTGTGTCTGCGGTCACGCCGGTCTTCTGGCCAATCACGCCGTCAATGTATTCCACCAGATTGATGGTGCCCTGTAATTCCGGGGTCTGGAACTCGTAAATCCCGCTCTGAATGGTTTGTTGTAATGACACCTTTGCCTTGGTTGCCACCAGCCCGTCCGGTCGCCACTGGAGCTGTGAAGGGTCAGGGAAAACATCCGGGTCATACGCCCGCATGCCCCAGTTCTTTTTCTGGCGGTTGTCGAGTTCCTGATTCACCAGGACTCTGACCATTTCTGCCAGGGGCACAATGTCATCCACCGGGGCCTTACTCCAGAAGTTGAAAATGTCCCGGTGCGTGGCCCAGGAAGTGAACCACCACAAGTTTGATTTGAAGACTTCTTTCAAGGGAACGCATTTGACCGCAATTCCGGTTTCGTAATTGAAAAGAACGTAATACCGTTCGCCTTTCCACGTGGTTCCGGCTTCAATGAATTTGTACAGCGACTGACCGGCGTAGTTGTATGTGATGCCGTCCATCCCCAATGCCATCATCCGGCTCTGCTTGGAGCGGTACATGTTGTCATTGTCAGCCAACTTGTCTTCACTCGTGGCGTTGATAATCTTCTCCACAGCTTTGGGGTCATATCCAAACGCTTCCACGCCAGTCTTCAAATCTTCTTTGGTCTTGAAAATGTTGTCCTGCTGACAAAAGCGATGCTTTTCGAGGTCGCCCCCGCCAATCGGGTCTGCGATGAAGTCGTAAACATCCACCACCTCAAGACAGGATTTGTATTTGGGTTTGCTCTGAGCGTAAAACTTATCAACTGTACGGCCATACAGAATCCCCTGTTTCTTGCCGTCAAGGTCAATCATGTCCCAGTCGTGGTCTTCTGACTGAGATTCCTGCTGGTAAAAGGCATTCACCTTCTGAGCGGCTTTGTAATCCGCTTCCTCGCCCTGCTCGAACTTGAGGGTTGGCGGGTCGTCAACCTTGGACAACAACGTTTCTACGAATCCGGGGACAATCGGCACCGGGACGTTGTACCGCTGCTTCAAGGATTTGGCCTGCTTGTTGAAATACTGGTCCTCGGCCAGCTTCCAGTCCTTTTCCCGGAGGTGCCGGAACTGAAGCCCTGCGTCATATTCAGCGCGACATTGTTTTACGATTTGCTCTGTGTCCATTTAGTTAAAGTAACTTGTCTCTGGAACCCATTCGGGTTGTTTATATGCTTGGTAAATTTCATTGGTCATCTGGTCTTCGATGACTGCTGCGTACCTGTGAATATCCCCGGCGTGGCTCGTGAAATCATGGAGTGGCTTTTCTTTGAACATGCCCTTTTCATCGTCCCATTCCTGCCGGTACTGGGAAATGTAATCGAGCCACTTCTCGCACTTCTGCTCGTTTATCCACAGGCGGGGGAACATCAATCTGCCTTTGGAAATCCCGTCATCCACGGAGAGTCTGGACACGATTTCAATGTCAATGTTTGGCCATAATTCCTTGGCGGTCTGCACGCGGGTCTTGCCGGTGTCAATACTGTGAGCTTCGGCATCATGTGGGAGGAACCATTTGCCATACACATACGGCTTTTCCCTGAAGACTTTGATGGCCTGAGGAATGCCGTCAGTGTTACTGCCTTCCCAGTAATCAATCATCCGGGTCTCACCGCCTGACTTCTGATAAAACCCGGTGGCGAATGCCTGTCCAACGCCCAAATCTGAAACCAGATGAACTTTTAAGGCCGGGTCGTACGGGACAAGCTTGATGCGGTTTTCCTTGCGGGCCTGAGCAATTTCCTTGGCGTAGTAAGCTCCCTTGACTGAGGCTTCGAATGAACACAGAAACTCCTGTGTATATTCGTCCTCGCTCATCAGCTTCCTGGCGTCTGCCAGTTCTGACTCGGGGATGAGCCGGGTGTCTTCAGCAGTCAGGAGGAGTGAGAGCCAGCCGTCATCTGTTTTTCCGTGTTCATATAATCGGTACAGTTCATTCTTGCCTTTGGGAGTGCCTATCCAGATGGCATAACCCTGATGGTCAGCCAGTGAAGGTCTGATGATTTCAGTAAAAATATTGGAGGGCTGCTGTGAATATTCGTCAAACGCAACTCCCCAGAGGGCAATACCTCGCAGGCTGTCAGGGTTGTCCGCTCCATAAAGCGTAAGCTTGCTTCCGTTGGGATATTTGACTGAGAGTTCGGATTCATTGAATTGGACTCCGGGGACTGGCTGGGCGTAGTGCTTGAGCAAATCCCACGCAATGTTCTTGGCTTGTTTATAAAATGGTGCGATGTATGCGAATCGGGAGTCCGGGATTCTGAGGGCGTCTCTCTGGAGATGATTCAAAACCGCTACGGTCTTTCCGGCCCTGCGGTGAAGGACAAGGACTATCCAGCGCTTATGTGTATCGTGGAGTCTGGTCGCCCAGTGTCTGGGCTGGTAGGGGATGATGACATCCATTGAACTTTGAATGAATTATTTCCATCGTTGCCAATCGGCTGCACAGCTTTCCCCCAGACTCGTTCGAATAGTTCTTTCAGTGCCTGCACGTCGCCTTTCTTCGCTTTGGCAATCAGCGCTTTGAAAATCGCCTCTTTGTCAGCCACAAATAATTCCACCAGCCTTGCTTTTGCCGCCTCTGCTGCAATCGTGTGCTGGGCTTTTGGCCTCCCTGCCCCTTCTCTGTATCCGCCTTTTGCCATATTGTCCAAATTTCAATGAATCGAATTGTCGAATGATTCTACTTAACAAGCATTAACGAATTTTGTAATTGACTTCGGAAACTGCTTTAATTTAAAGTTCCGACGGTTAAGCCAATCAGCAGCCGGAGCCAGATGACATTCATGGCGTAATCTGTGTGATCCTGTTTTTCTTTGATTTTTCCATCCATTCGCTTATTTCGAGCTGTCATTGTCAGACAAGACAATAACCGGCTTCCTTTTAGGCGAATGAGATGGAAGAGGTGTACGCCTATTATGGCTTCGAAAAATCAGTTCCATAAAATCGAGTGGACCATTTTCCGTCTGGCTTTCGTTGTCTTTATGATTTACGAAATTGCCGGTTTCTTCCGTTATTTATGGAGAGCTTGGAACCACTCCTGAGTGCTGGTATCCAATAAATCCTGCAAGCACTGGTTGTCTGACTGGTGCTTGCATTACCTTGCCACGTCTTCTATCCCGGTCAGTGAATCAGCGCAGGGTCAACTTTCTCTGCCTGTTTCTTTTTTCGAATCATCTCTTTGAGTTCTTCCGGGGGTGTGCCGAACACTGGTTTTATTTCTTCATCATTTTCCATAGAGGTTTGTTTACTCATAGCCCTTAAAAACAGGAGTCTCTCCGTCGTAACGGAACCCATTTCTAAGGAGTATCAGGAAACAAATTTCTTTCGGCTTATCTATGCGGGATACTGGCTGACTGTGGATAACTATACTTGCGCAATGCAATGCAATCATTTATGATGTAAGTAAGATAAGTAACCCCCACTCAATGAAAAAGAAAGAACTGGTTTACCGGGCTTTCAAAAAACACGGGAATAAATCAAAGGTCGCTCGTGAATTGAAGGTCTCACGCCAATACGTCCAACAAGTAATCAAATCCTATGAAGTGCATTCGCTGCAAAGTAGCTAGGAGGTTTATCGGGGAATTGTGCAAACGTTGCTGGCAATATCTGGAGGGCAATAATCCTTAATCACCAAATAAATGTCTCACCCAAATATGGACCTCACTCATCACTTGCTTTCACACACCAGTAAATCACTGGATGACAACTGTGAATACTGCGAAATTTATCAAAGGTCTCACGACAATCTTTTCAGTGCCAATCATCGAAACGCAATGCTTACTCGAAACAGTTTTACTTCAGCCCAATTCGTGACCATCGAAGATTTACTCTAACACGAGGCAATGCGAACAACCGTTCGCCTCTGTTGATATAGTAGTTGTGAAAACTATATGAAATACCTCTATCTCCACAATATCTTACCTGCAAATCCTGTCAATACCTCTCGCCTGTGCATATCTCAATTATTAAATAACGCAGCCCGTCAGGGCTGAAAAAATCAAAACACAAATATGAAACCCCCAAAAACAAACATTCAAAAATCAACCCTCAGACTCATTCTTACTCTCGGAATCCTCAGCTTCATTATTCTCTCTGGTTTCTCCATTCACCTGTACAATCAATTCATCGCTCAATACCAAATCAACTTCCAAAACCCGATTCACAATTTCATCAACATCACTCCCCGCGTACAGCCTCTGCCTCAGATAATCAAAACTGCCAAGGCTCAAACTATTCTGACCAACGAACAATACACCTGTAATAAATTCGGTAAGGATTGCAAACTTGCCCTCGCCATTCAGAAAGCCGAAAACTCAACTGGCAACTGTGAAGCAATGAACGTCAATACCAACGGCAGCGTTGACTTCGGTTACTTCCAAATAAACTCAATTCACTTAAAGAAAGGCTGGAAAATCGCTGACCTTGTTGACTGCCAACGCAACATTGACAAAGCCTTCGAAATCTACCAAGCTCAAGGCTTCTCACCGTGGACCACATACAAAACCAAAGCTTACTTGAAATTCTTCAATTAAAAACAATGCGACAATTCAAATTCAGAGTCTGGCACAAACCCGAAAAGAAAATGCACTACTACCTTAAGGCAAAGTTTGGTCAGGGAACCAACATCACCTTGGAAGGCAAATTCAAAGATGTGGACCAGATAACGACCAAAACTGTGCCCAATGAAGACCTCGAAGTAATGCAATTCATCGGTCTCTTGGACAAGAATGGAAACGAGGTATTTGAAGGAGATTTATTGAAGATTGGACAACTGACCGGACGGTACGAAGTCGTCTGGCAGGAAGATGGAGCTTATTTTCGAGCAAGAAGGGTCGGGAGTGATACTGGATACTCTTTCACGAATATATCTTATCCTTTTGAAGTCATCGGCAACATTTACGAGAACTCTGAACTCTTAAAATAATAATTATGCTCACCCCAAAACAACAACTTCAAAATTTAGACAAACTCCAAATCCACTGCTCCGAAACAATCACACAACTACTTGAACTCGATAAATATATTCAGACACTCAAAGAACAACTCGAACAAACCATATAACCCAAAGGACCCAATTACGGGTCCTTTTTGGTAAACAAACAAAGTGCTCATTCAGCCATAACCGGAGCCTTGGTACCCCGGCGCACCGCCAGAGATAATACCAAGTTTTTATTCTCCTTCTGCGACTTCCATATAAAGGCAGGAAATCCCTACTCACCGACACTTCGGGTTTAGTGAATCCGAGGAACCCCTTTTGCCTAAGGGGTTGCAGGCTTGTTTACAATTAAAGTCTAGCACTATCGGCATCGGGTTATTGAAGGCGGGCCAAAATAAATTTTGGAAATTTAGCGTAGCGGGTTTGAGGCACAGAATAATGATGGTACATATAATTGCATTTAATGGTTTTGGTTTTAAAAGTAAGGGCTTGTGCATTGGGTGGCGCGGTGCGTTAGGGCAGGGGCTTCTTTCTTACCCAAACATTCTTACATTATAAGTCTAACGAAGAATTAAAATTCGAGCGAGTGACCGACTGCGAGCGAGAATCTTTAATTCTGAGTTAACTTATCCACTGTCTGATATGTGTAGGGTACGGAAACTGAAGCTATCCTGTGTATAACTACCAAGCCACACAACAGTCCAACCCCCCATACGACTAACGTCCACATCACTAATGTTAATTTACTTGTCCCCCTCTTATGTCTTGCGTAGCGGAGCGGAGCTAAATTTCCAAAATTTATTTTGGCGGGAACAATAGTGCTAGATTTTAATTTAAGCAGGGCTGCAATCAACTCTTCCCCTTTGGATACAAAACAGGTCTCAACTTCTCCCTCAGCCCCTCTTCCTTTGCTCATATCTGCATCCTCCCAACCTCAGAACACCTCAACACAAACATCCATCACCTCACTGCAATCTGACCCTTACTACTGACATTCCCTCAACCCTCAACCAAACCCAAACACCAAATCAAAAACTCAAACCCACAAACAGGAACTATCAGTACATTACTGCGAGCGGAGCGAGCATTACTCTGCCCGGCAGAAAACCGGCCCACACTCTTCATAGTCAGGAACCAGAAACGAGGTAACACAAGCGTTTATCAGGGGATGTCGGGCAATCGGTGTCCAGCACCGCGACTCGTCTTTGACTGCTTGTGTGTACCTCTGTTTGGATATATTAACAGAGTTAAAGTGTGGTCAGTGAGAGGCGTTTGGAAGGGTCAAGCGGAGACACGTATACATCAGTCAGCGGGTCTGTAGTCATCCAGTCTTGCAGGGACAAGAGAAACATATTGCCCTTGCGAGCTGCCTGTAACACCCCAAGAATCTGTTCTGCCCTGTCACCATCCGGGACTACAAAGACCACGTGAAACCGATGGTCAGGTTCCATCGCATATACCTTGATGTAATCCCTGACTTTCTTTTCAATCGTCTTCAGAGGTTCAGTTGAGAGGTCAACTTCGACGTACACGGTTTTCCCTTCATACTTAAATTTCCGGTCAGGGTATAATCCGTGACGCTTAAATTCCATCGGGTAATATGTCCATTGCACACCCCGTAACTGACACGGCACAAAAATATCAGCGCAAGTTTTTTCGTGTTCGTAATTTTGCAACTTCAGGGCTTTAATCCTCGGACGCTGAAACAGACACCACTGGTAATCCAGGGTGACGTGAGGCCGTTCGAGCTTGTCAATCAGACCGTCCTCGTGCATCCGGTTAAGTAACCGGTTGACGGCATCAATCCCAGGCGCGTTTATCAGTCTTGCCACCTGTTTTATTGTCAGCCTGGGTTCCTTTTGCAGCACCCGAAGAATTGTCTGCCTTTGTGGGCTGTACACGGGCATAAATCTCCTTCCTTACTTCCTGCGGGTCGAAATAAAATGGTTGTTCATAAATCTGGTGAATGTAATTTTCAAGTTCCTCTTTCGTAATATCAAGTTCATCTATGTTCTTAATTTTGATAATAGCCGGTGGCTCCTTACCTTTTTTAATTACTGCATGACGTGACTCCTGCTTTGATAAAACATAACTTACTTCCCGGTCTGCGAGGTCACCGCCGTACATCATCTTCACCACTTTCATCCGGTCTTCGGGACTCGGAATATGAAAAGCAATCTTGGTCTTGGTCAGATTATTTACGGCGTCGAGAACGTATTTATCCTCAAACTGAGAAAAATACTGATGGGCAGTATTTACTCTGAGGCCGGATTTCCGTTTGTACGCCATCAGCTCTGCCAGTTTTCTGTTAGCATATTCCCCGGCTTCATCAATATATAAATAATACACCCCTTTCCAGTCGTGCTGCCGCAGGCGGCTAATCGCAAACATTAACTCGTTAATCAAAAGTGTAGCCAGTAACTTGTTATGCAGATAGTCAAAATCATCTGTACTGAGATTGACTAACACCACATACTTTTCCCTGACCAGTTTCATGAAATTAATACCGCCCTTGGCCAGCATCAACACCAATATCTCGTGAAACAATGGCTCAAACCTTCTGACCGTACTCCTGATTTCATTGAAGACAATTTTATCTTTATACACTTCCTCAAGCGCCATCCTGAAGCGGTCCTTGGCGTGCGAAAAATTGAGGATGGCAGAGCGTTTTAAGTAGTAATCAGTATTCTCCCTGTCCGTGAAATAAATCGCTTCTGCGAGACTCATATGCGCTTTGAAAAGCGTGTGTAGAATTGCCGGAAGATATTTGTTAATGGTCGGCGTATCTTCAGACTTACTGCCAAATACTACACGTACAATATCTGTGATGTTGGACACACACGGAAATTCTAAACTGGGTATGTAATGAAATGGGTTCAGGCCGGGAACCTTGTTAAACTTCCAGCGGTGTGAGGGGTCAATTAAAACAACTTTCTTGTGTCCCACCTTGGCGCAGTATTTCAGTACATTGTACGCCGTCTCTGCCTGGTCTGAGGGGTCAAGAAATAACAGGCCATTTCCACTATCAATGTCGTGTCTGATTAGTAGTTCAAGAAACTTTGACTTGCCTTCTCCAGTTGAGCCGATTATGTGCAGGTGATTTTCTCTCTCTTCTTCAGTCAGCCAGAACTCACCATCTGTTCCTGTCCCTAAATTCAGAAGCCCATATTGTGATTTATGTTTCTTCTTCTGTTTGTTTATTATCTGCTCGTATGACTTCTTAGGGTAACGCTCTGTTATTTTTTCCCCCGTTATACGCTTGAACCAGTCCTGCTTCTCGCTCATATTTATCTCTCTCCACCGCTTTGATTGTGGCTTCTCTGGCTTCAATTCTTCTCTGATTCACCGGGCCTCCCTCTCGCTCAAGTTCTGCCACTTCCTTATACATCGTATCAAGCTGCTCCTGTATCAGGATTATCTTCTGGTACTCTTCCAAGTAGTCAGAAATAATACCCAGTCTGATTATGTTTTCCGCAGACCGTTGTTCCTTCAATAATTCCTGTTCGTTCAGTAATTGTGTGCGAAGATTTTCAAGGTGTAGTTCCATTGTCTGGCCCGGTGGCAAAGACTCAAATAATTTTATCTTTGCCATCACTTCCATATTCCGGTTACTGTTGGCCAGTATCAGATACTCGTTATGCAACTCTGTCGCAAGCTGTAATTGCATCGTGGTCTTGAAACGATTTATCAGTTCAAGTTTCTGAGTAGTCGTGGACATCGAATATTCACGAACCACGTTTGCATATTCTTTTTGAGCCTTCAGGTATTCAGTCTTCTTTTCAAGTTTTCTTCTGTGTTCTTCAAGAGCGTAATCACTCATTTCCCCAAACTCAGCTTCACCTTTTTCAATCACTGACACCGGGTCAAATCCTTCTCGCTTGTAAGACATCTTATACAAGTGATAACCCTTGGCAAGCAGCCAGATTCCCAGAATAAATCCTGCACATATGGCGAGATAAAAAAGCATATTTATTCAGATTTATGAGGTAACTCGTCAATAACTACATTCGCCTGTTTAATCGCTTCACTTATTGCCACCCTGACCTTATCTGCACTCTCACTCATCACCATACTTTCAGCCGCAGTAATCAATTTCTCAAGTTTCAGCGTATGCTCAGTGATGGGGGCAAAAACTTTTCCCTCTGCTTTTTCCGCGTATGCTGCTGCTGCCTTCAAGTGTTCTCTGCATCCCTGCAAATTCTGGTTGTTTAATTCAACCTCTGCTTTGTCGAGCCGTTCCTTGGCTGCCGCAACATTCTCCCAACCGGTTCTTTTTTCTTCAATGACAACTATGAGTGGTGACGGTTCAGGCGTTGGCTCTGGTGTGGCTTCAGGTGTCGGTTCAGGCTTCGCAACTATAACTACGGGTGAGGGAATTGGTGAGGGTTTTGGTTGTATATCTTCAGGATTCCACGTCAACCATTCCGGGTGGTATCTTTTGACGGGAATGTAAATAACCGCACCAATCAGAAGAATACCGAAAAGAATCAGCAGTACTCCTAAAATTCTGCGGGCCAGATTTTCGTCACCATTTCCGTACTGATTCATACAGCCTCTTCAGCAACACTCTTTTTCCTTTTAGAAAAAATATAAAAACTCCAGCCAATAGGAACAATAATCGCCCACATAAGACTAAAAGTAGCAATCATTTCAAGCTTGGTAGCCATATCAACTGCCATTTTTGCTCGCTGATAGTTTTCATAATACTTACTCTCAATCACTGGTTTTTCGACAAATACAGAACCTTCAAAAGGTTTGCTTGAAACTATTTTTAAGTTCTCAGTTTTACTGATTGGGAAAATATCTTCCTCCTTTTTGAAACTTGAATTAACAACTATTCCACCAGAAGCATATATATTATTCTTGGACTTCGCCCCAGCAGAATAATCTCCCAATATCACATCAAATTCTTGATTGAACTTATCGTTGGGAACAATCACAAATCGGGACAATTCTTTTAATTCAATCCCAGTATCAAATATGACATTACTCGGTATCTTTACATCAAATTTTTGCCGGTCCTTTGCCTCCCAATTATTAGCATGAAGCACTTCCTGCCGGTTACCTGCCGGAAGATGAATCCAAAATGCGAAGCCAAAAGTAGCGAACATAACAATCAATGCGAGCCACGTTGTGTAACGCACCCAAGCAGGAAAGTTTCTCCATAGCAAAGCTTTTTTGGGAACAGTAGACATCGGGGGAGTCTCCTTTGAAAAGGGTTAAACCTGTGAGAGATACTGCTGAGAGGTACTACGTTGGAGGTTCGGAATAATACACCCCGTTCTGAAAAAGTCCACTAAAAATATTTTTAGTCATCCTAGACAGTTATTCCGCAGGTAATAGAAAAAAGGGAAGCCTGAAAGCCTCCCTCTCCGTATCTATTTGCTGTTGTCGCTGATTCGGGTACTATCGCCCGAAGTTTCTGATAGTCCTGTTCAACTCGGCCAACTGACCACCTGACTGTTGCAGCACTGCTTTATTCTCCTTTCGCATCTCATTGATGGCTTGCAGCACCTGCCGCAATGCCAGTTGAGTGCCGAGTGATTCAATAATCGTCCCGCAACTGCTGCAAATCAGGAAATCAAATTTTCCCAGATTGGTGTGATTCTCAGGGGTGATTCCTGCGGCCTCAAATGACGTTCCGCCACAGGTACATTTTGGTTGTGTCATTCCGATGCTCCTTCCTTGGTTCAAATGGTGTGAGTCGGGGCATCAGTCGCATGACTGCAACGGCATGCTATCACAGAAACTAATTTATCAGGAGAGGAAAGATTTGGTGTATAATTGGCGTCGAAAAATGTCTGTTTACTTGGAAATTTGAAACTCCGACCGTGCCGCTAACCTCTTTGATTGCAGCACTAGTAAGGATTTTGGTTGGCTCGCGCCTCCTAAGCAGTAGGTCCCGCGTTCGAGTCGCGGCAGGCCCACCACTCCTGTTAATTCAGTTACGGGCACCGATATGGTGCCCGTTTCGTTTCAGTCCCAACATTTCATGCCCGCCCACGCACAGCACACGCAGACCGCCCTGGGGAACCGCGAGGTGCGCTCGCGCAGCATCACTGGTGGCATCTGATCAGTGAAACACGAGTCCTGTTGAGACTCTTGCGCTATGCTGGTTTTCATCGAAGAACCGCGTCAGGAGGTATTCCGCCTGAAAGATCCGGAAGGAGATTCTGTCGCTCAGTTTTATGTCCACGCCCCCGCCGGCGGCGACCCCGAATGCGTTCTCTGTCTCACTGATTTTTACACTCGTACCGCCGGCCGTCGCGGTGCCGGTCGCTTTTACCCTCGCGCCGCCGACGAGTCCATGAACGAATGCAGTCACCCGGTCATTCCCACCCTTAACTCTCGGGCCGAAGAGATAGGTGATCAGGTTTCCTTTTCCTCTGACAAGGATGTTATCAACGAAAATCGTATCCGAGATATAGCCCGCGCCGATATCAGCGACGAATCCGAAATGCTTAAAAGGATAGACGGCGACTGATGTTTGAAACCCGTGCAGGTTAGTGCCATCAGCTGCCGCGTCGAATCGCGTGTACTGGTAGCCGGCGTAAAATTCGATCTTCGGCGACTCCCCACCGCCCTGCGGCCTGACCCTCGCTGCTTTTGGGTTCGCGGCCTTCGGCATCATCAGGTCTCTCACGGGGCGCGGCGTGAATTCAAAGGCTTTGGTCTTTGGTCTCGTGAGCTGGAATTTCGTCAGTGCCCGCAGCAGCCCGTAATCGCCGGGGCGCGGGTCACGCTCAACGAAGCGTGACGCGGCGGTGCGGGCCGACTTCGGTTTTGATTTCGGGTTGGCGCTGGCGGTGGCACAGAGACAGCACATTGCGAGCAGGGCTGGGATGGCAGCTTTCACGGGTTGTTCCTTTCAAGTGTGGGAATGGGGTACTTCTACTTCTTCTTTTACTGCATGTGAGGAACGGTGAAAAAAGTTTCGGGACTTCTCGCTCTTCGACTCCTCTCCGGCTCTTGTAAAACCGCGCCGGAATCTTTCCCTGCCTGCGCCGCAAACCTGACAGCCTCTGCCTGCCGCCCGGCGAGCCAGGGATCAGGGCTTCGGAATCCTCAATGTTTTACTGACCATCAGGCAGCCGGAGGCGAAGAAGAGCAGTGCGGTCAGATGCAGCTCGACGCCCGCCACTTCCACGCGCCAGAGATCGCCGCTCCGGAAGGCAAGCATCAGCAGTCCGAGCGGGGCGACGCTCGTCGGGATCGGCGTCCCCTCGAAGTAATTGACTTTGCCCGTCCGCTCCGCCATCGCTTCAGCCGTGACGTTGTAGCGCGCCAAGCGGCTCAGGCCGCAGGCCGTGAAGAAGATCAGGATCAGCTGATCCGCGACGCTGTTGAGCCCGGCCGCGAACGCGATGGCCGCCGGGGCCACGCCGAAAGAGATCACGTCGGCCAGCGAATCCAGCTCCCGCCCCATCGGGGAGGCGCTGTGCCGCCACCGCGCGATGCGCCCGTCGAGGACATCGAAGACGAGCGCGACCGGGACGAGCGCCGCAGCGAGCCAGACGTGCCTCGTCTCGCCGCTGGAGAGAAACTTCATCGCCTCCAGAATGGCGCTCACGCCGCAGAAGCCGTTGGCCATGGTGAAGAAGTCCGCCAGATGAAAATTGCGGACCATGGAGAAATGCTTGCGCCCTGACTGTTCAGCCATACGCAACTCCCGGCTTTTACGAGCGGTCAATGACATCGGCATCTGAAAAGACTTAACGAAGCGCCATTACTTTAACCTACCGTCGCTGCTGCACAAACAACCTCGGACACACAATTCCCCTCCTGCCTGCGAAAGTCTGCCACAGATCTCGCGCAAACAAAGTGCAGGCCGGGGTGGCGGGTCTCCTGCAAGCCTGATTCCCCGGGCGATCCGGGCGGGCGGTCGAGGACCCGCCCCCGGTCGCGCTCATTATTTATCAATTTTCCTGAATTGAATCTTACTCCGCCTGTCGTTCTCGTCGTAGCTGGTGAAACTGATCTTGTTTCTGTCCAGCTTATTTTTGTGGGAAGCGCTCGAATTTTTCAAATCCAACCGGGTGAGAGCGCCCTTTTTCTTCTCGACCACTCCGATCACTTCCCACCCGTCCATACCCGGGATGACCCAGCCCTGCAGCACCGGTTCGTTGGCAGGACTCGCCTCATCCATCTCTACAAAGAGCTTTGTATGCTCGGGGTATTTTCCTGACTGGAAGTCAACGCGCGCGGTTCGAATCATCGCAATCGGCTCGTGAGTCAGGTCTCCGGGGTGGAGCGCAAACAGGTTCAGATCATTCTCGGTCACCTGGCGCAGTACATAGTTGCCGGGAGGGAGCAAATAATCCCCCATCCTGATCGCGAACGGGGTATTGATCGAAAAGTCAACGCGCTTTTGCAGCGGCCCCTGTCCAAAGATTGTCATGGCGGTGACAATCAGGATCGGCATCATCAATGCTCCGTAATTGAAAATCTTCTTCATCTTGTCCTCCTTGCTTTTTCCCATGTTCGTCTCATCTGATGAGATTGCTACCGGTGGTTGCGGTTGCAAGCAGCGTTCCCTGACAATGCTTTCTGTGAGTAAAGACGGACAAGGATGACGCCGCACCGGACCGGGTGGCGGGCGTCCCGGCCATTTTGCGCGGCGACTGCTTGACGGAATGTCAAAGCTGCCGCATAAATGTTCGTAGTCGCGCTGATAAGCTTTAGTATTCCGGCGCGGACGCGCTTTATGTCGGAAAGTACAGAGAGGCAATGTGAGCAGTGCGGAGCCAGGCTCCTGCCGGGGCGTCGCCATTGCCTTGTCTGCTATGCGCAGGTCCCCGGCGCCGCCCGGCAGGAAGGGCAACTGGCCGAAATCATGCGCCAGATCCCGTCAACGCGCCGACCGGACAAAACGCTGGTTTTCGTGCCGGAGCGCCACGCCGCGCGGCTTACGCGCGAGCGCCGCAACCGGCGCGCGGCGCTGGCGGCGCTGATCGGTTGCGCCCTGCTGGCCATCCTGTCCTTCGGGCTCTGGCGCGCCAATGAGCGCAAACAGGTGCAGGCAAAACAACAGCGACGCGAGATGATGGCTCGGCGTGAACTGGACCTCTATGCCAAAGCTCTCGCCGCCTTTCACGATGATTTCCTGCGCTACCCTACCGCGCAGGAAGGTCTCGGCGCGCTCAGCAAACGACCCCAAATGCTCCCCGGCTGGCGGGGGCCGTATATGGAAGGCGACTATTCGGTAGACCCGTGGGGAAATGAGTACGTCTATCACGTCCTCAACGACGGGGCCGACTATGAGCTGTACAGTTACGGGCCGGAGGGCGAAGCGGGCGGGCGCGCTTTTCTGCGCGTCGACTCGGGGGCACATCAGTCGGGCGCGGCCCCTAACTGACTATCTCAAAACTGAAAGTGACAACAAAATGTTGTAGTTATCAGCATTGAACTGAACTGTCTCTTCAGGCACGCCATGCGCTATCCTTCCTGTGAGTCCAAGCACAAGGAGG
>Ga0070741_10007027_pt1 | contig 23687 bp, 14 predicted proteins | sample Coa_R1_4_FD_66440 | JGI IMG/M metagenome (GOLD analysis project Ga0070741, IMG submission 66440) | Surface soil microbial communities from Centralia Pennsylvania, which are recovering from an underground coalmine fire - Coalmine... | ecosystem: Environmental > Terrestrial > Soil > Unclassified ...
GGAGCGGCGGGCGCCGTGGGTTCCATGGACCATGTGCATCATGCCGAGAGCGAGATTGGTCGCGGGTACGGGCCGATCTCGCTGAAGGCCGAGCTCGCCTCGATGCGCGCGCGGCTCGTGATCGAGAGCGGGGCGTGGGGCGAGCTGAAGGGGCGCACCTCGTTCGACAACGTCGACGAGCTGTTCGCGCTCGGGCTGGCGAGCGTCAGGGTGGGCGACGAGGCGCGGGCGGAGGCGGTGTTCGATCAGCTGAACCAGGCGCGCCGGTCGGCGCCGGACGAGGACAACCGTCAGCTGGCGCAGATCATGGCCGCGGAGATCGCGGGCGTGCTGCAGCTCGCGCGCGGGCAGAAGGCCGACGGCCTGCGGGCGCTGGAGATCGCGGCGCAGATGGAAGGTCAGCGGCCGCGGCCGATCGCGCGGCCGTATCCGGTCAAGCCGGCGGTGGAGCTGTATGCCGAGTCGCTGCTGGCGTCAGGCGACGCGGCGGGCGCGGTCAGGCAGTTCCAGGCGTCGCTGGCGCGGACGCCGCGGCGGGCGGCGTCGATGATCGGGCTGGCGCGCGCGGCGGCCGCGGCGGGTCAGCGGTCGCTGGCCGCGAAGACCGCGCGGGAGTTCGTGGCGATGTGGAAGATGGCGGACGCGAGTCGACCGGAGGTCAAGGAGGCGCGGGCGCTGGGGGGCGGCTAGCGCGCGGTCCGCGGTGTCTGACACCACCGCGGTCGGTGTCTGACACCACCCCCACCGGTGTCTGACACCACCCCCGTCGGTGTCTGACACCACCCCCACCGGTGTCTGACACCACCCCCGTCGGTGTCTGACACCAGCCGCGGTCGGTGTCTGACACCACCCCCGTCGGTGTCTGACACCACCCCCACCGGTGTCTGACACCAGCCGGCACCGCCGCCGCATCACACCTCGTCAATCTCCACCGACCGCACATAAAAGAACAGATCCAGCCGCCGCGTGCGGATCGACGGATCGTCGACCCGCAGCACCACGTCGTACCGCCCCGCCGCCGCCGGCCGCCACGTGTGCGTCCACGTCGACCAGGTCAGCGGCGTCCGCTGCGGCGCGCAGCGCTCGACCGGCACCCACGGCGTCCCCGTCTTGAACCGGATCGACAGCGCCGTCGTCGGCTTCGTGCCGCCCCAGATGATGCCGACGATCCGGTACTCGACGCGCCCGTTCGCCGCCCATTTCTCGACCCGCACCGGCACCGCCGCGGTGTCGATGACCGGCGGCTCGTAGTCGCGCGCCTTCAGCGAATGCAGCGTTCCCGGCGCGTCGAACGGCTGATGCGTCCGCTCGGCGAACTCCCGCATCTGCGACGTCGCCTCCGCCGCCTCGGGCACGAACGCGATGCGGTCGACCCACTTGATGCACGCGCACCCGTACCAGCCGGGCACGACCAGCCGCGCCGGCGCGCCGTGGTGGCGCGGCAGCGGCGCGTCGTTCATCTGCCTGGCCAGGACCGCACCCTCGAGCTGATCCCGCGAGAAGATCCAGCTCGCGCCCGGCGTGGACGTCCGCGACGGCCCCGGATCGTCGACGCCCGACACGAGCACACGCGCGCTCGACGCCGGCTTCGGCAGTCGATCGAGGATCGCCGGCAAGGGCAGACCCTCCCACGCCGCCGCGCTCAGCAGACCGAAATTGGCCGGGTCGCCGTTGCCGGCGCACTCCATCACCCAGGGCCCCACGCGCACGGCGCTCTTCTCGAGCGCGGCGAAGTCGACGCCGGTCGCCCGTCCGAGCGCGCGCGCCGCGTCGATGTTCTCGGGCGCGGCCGTCCGGATGTAGAACCGATCGGTCGGCGTCACGAGCGTCGACGGATCGTCCGGCTGGATCGTCGAGAGGTCGTTGAACTGCCGCGCATCGAGGCCGTTGCCGAGCAGGCGGTTGAGCGGCGCGGTGCGCGCGCCCGCGGTCGAGCCGAGCGGCACCACGCCGACGAACCGCGCGGACGAAGACTGCGGAAAAAACGGAAGGGCGAGCGCGCCGGCGAGGAAGTCGCGGCGGGTGATCATGGAACGCAGAACCCGGAACGGAGAACCGGGAACTCGGATGCCTGCTCCGGAGTTCCCGGTCCCCCGCGCCGGGTGCTCAGTTCAATGCGTGCTGCGCGGCCAGACCGTCCCCTGGTCCTGACCCTTCGTCACCGTCTGCATCCCCTTGTAGAGGAAGCGCTGCAGGCGGCGGCCGTCGTAGGTCTCGGTCGTGTAGATGTTGCCCTTCGAGTCGGTGGCGATGCTGTGGACCGCGTAGAACTGGCCGGGCATCTTGCCGCCGTCGCCGAAGCTGGTCAGGATCTCGAGCGACTGCCGATCGAGGATCCACACCTTCTCGTCGTGGCCGTCCGCCAGGTAGATGAACTTCTGCTGCGGATCGTTCGAGAAGGCGATGTCCCACGTCGATCCGTCGCCGAGCGTCTTCTTGCTGACCCACGCCTCCTTGACGAACTTGCCCTCGGGCGTGAAGACCTGGATGCGATCGTTCACGCGATCGCAGACGTAGACCATGCGGTCCTTCGACATCTCGGCGCAGTGCACCGGCGTGCGGAACTGCTGCGCGGGCGGCGCCTCCGGGTTGTAGCGGCCGATGTTCGTGTCGTCCGGCTTGTTGCCGTACGCGCCCCAGTAGCGCTTGAACTTGCCCGTGTCGGCGTCGATGACCGCGACCCGCTTGTTGCCGTAGCCGTCGGAGATGTACGCCTCGTTCTCCTTCTGGTCCACGAAGATCTTCGCCACCTGCCCGAAGTGCTCGGTGCTGTTGCTGTCGACCGGCACGCCCTTCTTGCCGAACTGGTTCAGGAACTTGCCGTCCTGCGTGAACTTCAGCACCAGCCCGTCGCCGCCGCCGTTGCCGCCGATCCAGACGTTGCCCTTGTAGTCGACGGTGATCCCGTGGTTCGACGAGGGCCACTGGTAGCCGTCGCCGTCGCTGCCGCCCCAGTGGCGGAGGAGGGTGCCCTGCTGGTCGAACTCGAGAATCGGCGGCGCCTTCGCGCAGCACTCGCCGGTCTTCGCGTCTTCGGCCGCTTCGAGCGGGTTGACCGTGTCGGGACGGTGGACGATCCAGACGTGATCGTTGGCGTCCACCGAGACGCCGATCGACATCCCCTGGTACCAGTGATTCGGCAGCGGCTTGGGGAAGGTCGGGTCCACCTCGAAGCGGGGGACCTGCACCTTCTGCCCGGCCTGCGCGTCGGCGTGCCTTTCGAGCAGCATCTGCCCGATGCCGAGCGCGAGGAGCAGGGCGGCGAACGTCGATCCGATGTAAAGGTTGCGTTTCATGATCCCTCGCTACTTCTTCACGAACTTCTGAACGCGTTTCCCTTCGTAGTTCTCGCCGGTATACACGTTCCCCTTCGAATCGACGCCGACGCTGCCCACGGCGTAGAACTCGCCGGGGTAGCGGCCGCCCTGGCCGATGCTGCCCGACGGCGCGAGCGTCTTCCCGTCGAGGATCCAGACCTTCTTGTTCTGGCCGTCGGCGACGAGCACGTTCCGCTGATCGGGCGTCCACGTCAGATCCCAGACCGATCCGTCGGCGCCGGTCCCTTTCGCGACGGCGGCTTCCTTCACGAACTTGCCGTCCTTCTGGAACACCTGGATGCGATCGTTCTCGCGATCGCAGACGTACACCATGCCGTCCCTGCCGATCTTGACGCACGAGACGACCTTGAAGTCGCCGCCGTTGCCCTGCCAGGCGCGCTTGAACGCGCCGCTGTTCGCGTCGAACACCGCGATGCGCATGTGGCCGTGATCGGCGACGTAGAGCTCGTTCGCGCCCTCGTCGATCGCCACGGCGAGCGGACGGTCGAGGTTCGCCTCGCTCGATGCGTCGGTCTGGCCGGCCTTCCCGATCTGCGACACGAACTTGCCGCTCTTGTCGAACTTCACCACTTGCGCGTCAGCGGCGCGGGGCGGTCCGGCCGGCGCGCCGCCGCGTCCGCGACCCGCCGCCGCGTCCCCTCGCCCGCGGCCGGCGGCGGCGTCTCCTTCGGGCGCCGGCCCGCGTCCGCGCGCCGGGAGGTTCGAGGGCGGCAATCCGCCGGCGACGTAGACGTTCCCCTTCGAGTCGACCGCGATGCCGGCCGGATCGTGCGGCCAGTCGTACCCCTTGCCGCTGCCGACGTCCCAGCTCGCGACCAGCGTGCCGGCGGCGTCGAACTCGAGGATCTGCGGCGCCGGGAAGCAGCACTCGCTGGCCCACGGCTCGAGCGTCGGGCCCTTCTCGTTGTTCTGCAGCGAATCGACGCCGCGGTGCACGACCCAGATGTGGTCCTGGGCGTCGACGGCGAGGCCGCTCACCGACCCGAGGATCCAGTGCTTGGCGACGGGAAACGGCTTGGGCCAGAGCGGTTCCACCTGATATTTCGGGGTCTGCGCGAAGCCGACCGCCACGGCGCTCGCGAGCGCCGCGGAAAGCAGAAAAATACGTCTCATGGACGCGCAGTATAGCGAAAAACGGGAAGGCTGCGGGCCCGCTACTCGGCGGCGAACACGCGAACGCCGGATCGGCCGGCGCGCAGCGCCGGTCCGGCGCACGCCGCCACAGCGACCGCGGCGACCAGCGCCGCCGCCTGGCCGAACGTCGCCGGACCCGATGCGGTGACGCCGAAGAGCGTCGCGGCGATCAGCCGGGCCGACGCCGCCGCCATCGCGATGCCGACCGCGAGGCCGATCGCGACCGATCGCGCAATCCGGCCGATCACCAGCCGGGCGATCGCCGCACGGTTGGCGCCGAGCGCGACGCGGATCGCCAGCTCGCGCGCGCGCTGGCTGACGCCGTACGCGACCACGGCGTAAATGCCGGTCGCGGCGAGCGCGAGCGCCGCCGCCGCGAACAGCCCCAGCATCATCAGGCTGAAGCGACGCGGCGCGACCGAATCCGCGAGGTAACGACCCATCGGCGCGATCGGCGACGCGACCACCTCCGCGTCGAGCCGGTGGACTTCTCCCGCCACCGCCTCCGCGACGCTCATCGGATCGCCGGCGGTCCTCACGACCCAGAACATGCCGGCCGCCGCCAGGCCGACGCTGTCGCGATGCATCTGCGAGTAGAGGATGTACAGGTCCCAGGTCGGGCCTTCGTCGAGCGCCACCTGCGGCACGTTGCCGACAATGCCGACGATCTCCACGGGACGCGGGCGACCGTCGTTGTCGTCGACGAACAGGCGCGCGCCGATCGGATCGAGCCCCGACAACCATCGATCCGCCAGCGCCTGGCTGACGATCGCGACCGGCCGCGTCGCGCCGGTGTCGGCGTCGGAAAACAGCCGTCCGCGCGCCAGCGGAATGCCCGCCGCCTCGAAGTAGCCCGGCGACACCATCCGGAACTGCGCCAGCGGAACGCGCTCGCGCTCGATCGGCCGACCGTCGACGGTGAACGGCACGCGTGCCAGCGAACCGCTCAGCGGCAGGATCGAAATGGCGCCGACGCGATCGACGGTCGGCACCGCGCGCAGGCGATCGGCGAGCGTGCGCTGGAAGCCGACAATCGCGTCGCGGGTGGCGAATCGGCCCGGCGGCAGCGTGAGCCGCGCGGCCAGCGCGTGCGCCGGATCGAATCCGGGCGCCACCGCCTGGACCTCTGCCAGGCTCTTCGCCAGCATCCCCATCGTCGCCAGCAGCGCCACCGCGAGCGCGATTTCGGCGCTGACGAGCAGTCCGCGCGTCGCGTCGCTCGCCGTGGATCCGCGGCCGCTGCGCTGGAGCGATTCGCGCGCGTCGAGGCGTGTCGACGCCCACGCCGGCGCGATGCCGAACAGCACGCCGGCCGCCGACGAGACCGCGACGGAGAAGAGCAGCACCGGCATGTCGACGCGGATTCCGGCGGCGCGCGGCAGCTGCGTCGGGAGGATCGCGAGGAGCGCCGCGACGCCCCACTGCGCGAGCAGGATGCCGGCCGCGCCGCCGACGATCGCCATCAGCAGCGCTTCCAGGAGGACGTACCGCACGATCGCCGCCCGTGACGCCCCGAGCGCCAGTCGCACGGCGAGATCCTTCTGGCGGCCCGCCGCGCGCGTCAGCATCAGGTTGGCGAGATTCGCGCACGCGATGAGGAGCACGCCGGCCGCCGCCGCCAGGATCGTGAGCAGCGTGGTCCGAAACGGACCGGTGATGCCGTCGAGCGCGGACACGAAGCGGACGCCGCGCTTCCGCGCGTTCTCGACCGGATGCTCCGTTTGCAGCCGCCGCGCCATCGCGGTCAACTCGTCGGCGGCCTGCCTCGCCGCGACACCGTCGGCGAGCCGCCCGACGCCGTGCACGAAGTTGAGCGAGCCGCGCGCGCCGCGCCGCGGGTCCGCATCGGGCACGAACGGCACTACCATGTCGACGTCGCGGATCGGCGTGCTGAACCCCGGCGCGAGGACGCCGACGATGGTGTAGGTGTCGCCGTCGAGCCGAACGGTCTGGCCGATGCTCCGCGGGTCGGCGCCGAACCGCCGGCGCCACAGCGGGTCCGACAGCACGACGACGTGGTCGGCGCCGGGGCGCGCGTCCGCCGGCTGCAGCAGGCGCCCGCGGCCGGCGCGGGCGCCGAGGACGTCGAAGAAGTTGCCGGTCGCGCGCAGGCCCTGCAGCCGCTCGGCCGCCGCGGCGTCGTCGAGGTTCGCGCCGAAGGCGAAGTAGCCCGCGAACCCCGACAGCGTCCGCGTGCCGTCGCGGTAGTCGAGGAAGTCGGGGACGTTGAACGGGGTGCGGTCGCGGCCCGGCTGATCGGACCAGATCCAGAACACGCGATCGGCGTCGCGGAACGGCAGCTGCCGCAGCAGGACGCCGTAGACGACGCTGAAGATCGCGGTGGTGGCGCCGACGGCGAGCGCGACGGTCGCGACGGCGCCGACCGCGAAGGCCGGCGTCGTCGTCAGCGCGCGCGCGGCGTGCCGCAGGTCGCGCCACGACGCTGCGAGGATGGTGACCACTTGCCCGCGACTCTACGCTCGGGCAAAATAGTTGTCAATGCCAACTATCACCGGAGCGCTGCGGCGCGACGCCGCCGCGCTGTACGACGCCGCCACCGCGTTCATCCGCCGCTATCAGTTCCGCGATCGCAACCAGGCGCTGCGGTTCGGCCTCACCGTCGTGCAGGCGTACGCGCTCGACCTGCTCGTCGACGCCGACGGGGCCGTCCGCCTCGGCGACCTCGCCGCCGCGCTCCATCTGGACAAGAGCACGATGAGCCGTGTGGTCGCGGGAATGAAGCGGCGCGGGCTGGTGGAGTGGTCGCGGTCGCCCGACGATGCGCGGGCGATGGCGATTGCGGCGACGGGCGACGGGCGGGGACGGTACCGGCGCCTGCGCGCGGCGATCGTGCGCGACAACGCGCGGCTGCTGGCGGATTACACCCCGGCGGAGCGCCGGGCGATCGTGGCGGCGCTGCGGCAGCTTGCCGGCCGGCGGCGCGCCTCGCGGGCGGGGGAGTCGGCAGTCGAGAGCAGGGAGTAGCCGCCGAGCGCGCGAGCGCTCAGCGTGCGGCTGCTCCCTGCCGTCGGTTCGCTGCCCTCAGTGGGTGGTCGTCTTCGTCGGCCAGACCACGCCCTGGTCCTTCTTGGTGACCGGCGCGAGGCCCTTGTAGACGAATTTCTGGAGACGCTTTCCCTCGTAGGTTTCCGTCGTGTAGATGTTGCCCTTCGAATCGGTCGCGATCGAGTGCACCGCGTAGAACGCGCCGGGGTAGCGGCCGCCGTCGCCGAAGCTGGTGAGCTCGGTCATCGACTTGCGATCGAAGATGTGGATCTTCTCGTTCGCGCCGTCGGCCAGGTAGAAGTACGTCTGCTGCGGATCCTTCGAGAAGGCGATGTCCCACACCGCGCCGTCGCCGAGCGTGTTCTTCTCGACGAACACTTCCTTCTGGAACTTGCCGTCCTTCGTGAAGACCTGGATGCGGTCGTTCGGGCGGTCGCAGACGTAGACGAGCCCGTCGTTGGACGGCACGGCGCAGTGCACCGGGTTCCTGAACTGCTGCGCCGGCGGCGCCTGCGGGTTGTAGCGTCCGAGGTTCGTGTCGTCCGGCTTGTTGGCGTAGGCGCCCCAGTACCGCTTGATCTTGCCGCTCGCCATGTCGATCACGGCGACGCGGTGGTTGCCGTACCCGTCGGCGACGTAGGCTTCGTTGGCGCCCTCGTCGAGCGAGATCTTGGCGACCTTGTTGAACGCCCACATGTCGTTGCTGCCGGCGTTGGCGTAGGCGAAGCCGAACTGCTTGACGAACTTGCCCTCGCGCGTGAAGACGAGGATCTGGCCGTCGTTCGGGCCGTTGCCGCCGATCCAGAGGTTGCCTTTGCTGTCGGGCGTGATGCCGTGGTTGCTGCCCGGCCATTCGTAGCCGTCGCCGGGGCCGCCCCACGCCTTGACGAGGTTCCCTTCCTGATCGAACTCGAGCACCGGCGGCGCGACGTTGCAGCAGTCGGCGGCCGGCGGATTGGCGGTGGCGTAGATTTCCTTCGGATTCAGATTGCCTTCGCCGCGATGGATGATGAAGATGTGATCGCGGTTGTCGACGCCGACGCCGATCACGTTGCCGTAGAGCCAGTGGTTCGGCAGCGGCTTCGGCCACATCGGATCGACCTCGAACCGCGGCGCCTGAACGGTATTCTTCGCCTGCGCCTCGGCGCGGCGTTCGGCGATCGTCTGCGCGACGGCCAGCGCCGCCAGGAGCGCCACGAACCCGCTCCCGATCAAGACGTTACGTTTCATATTTCTCAACCCTCCCCTCGGAGGCGGCAAGTATACTTCCAGCAATACCCATGGGGAAGCGAACTCTTTTATTTGTCGCCATTTGTCTGCTGATGGCCGCGCCGGCCCCGGCGCACGAGATCCCGAACGACGTCACGGTGCAGACCTTTTTCAAGCCCGAGGGGCAGACGCTGCGCCTGCTGCTCCGCGTGCCGCTCGCCGCCATGCGCGACATGGACTACCCGAAGCTCGGCGCGCGCAACTCGGAGATGCTCGACCTCTCGCGCGCCGACAAGACGCTGCGCGACGCGGCGACGCTCTGGGTCGCCGACTTCCTGGACATCTACGAGAACGGCGTCAAGCTGCCGTACCCGCGCATCGCCGCGGCGCGCGCGTCGCTGCAGTCGGATCGCTCCTTCACGTCGTACGACGCCGCGCTCGCGCACGTCACCGGTCCGCGCCTCGCCGACGGCACCGAGTTCCCGTGGTCGCAGGGGCTGCTCGACGTGCTGTTCGAGTTTCCCATCCAGTCGGACCGTTCGCGCTTCTCGATCAACCCGCGCTTCGCGCGTCTCGGCCTCCACACGCTGACCGTCGTCCGGTATCTGCCGCCGGGCGGCGCGGTGCGCGCGTTCGAGCTGCCCGGCGATCCGGGCCTGGTGCACCTCGATCCGAGCTGGACGCAGGCGGCGTTTCAGTTCGTCAAGCTCGGCTTCGAGCACATTCTCGACGGCACCGACCATCTGCTCTTCCTGTTCTGTCTGGTGCTGCCGTTCGGGTTCCGCGGCGCCGGTCGCGGGGTGTCGGTGCGGTGGGAGCAGGCCAGGCCGCTCGTCGCCGTCGTCACGTCGTTTACGGTGGCGCACTCCATCACGCTGTTCGCGTCGGCGTTCAACCTCGCGCCCGACGCGCTCTGGTTTCCGCCGCTCATCGAGACGCTGATCGCCGCCTCCATCGTCTACATGGCGCTCGAGAACATCGTCGGCGCGAACGTGCGCCGGCGGTGGCTGATCACCTTCGGCTTCGGTCTGGTGCACGGCTTCGGCTTCTCGTTCGCGCTGCGCCAGACGCTGCAGTTCGCCGGCTCGCACCTGCTGACGTCGCTCTTCTCCTTCAACGTAGGCGTCGAGCTCGGCCAGCTGCTGGTCCTGGCGATCACGCTGCCGGCGCTCGCCGTGCTGTTCACCTACGTCGTCGAAGAACGGATGGGGACGATCATCCTGTCGGCGCTGGTGGCGCACACGGCATGGCACTGGCTCGCCGATCGCTACGCGACGCTGCGGCAGTACCGGTTCGAGTGGCCGGCGATCGATGCGCTGTTCCTCGTGAGCGCGATGCGGGTGGCGATGGTGATCATCGCCGCCATCGGCGTATGGTGGCTGGCCGGCGTGGTCCGGACCACCGTTTCAACGGCCGCAACCGCTGATCGTCCGCGCGGTTGATTCGACCCGTTCCGCTTCCGTAAACCTTCCGAGCTGACGGTCCAGCCGCGCGGCTTCGGGCGCGGCCGCGCAGAGGTGGCGCTGCACGACGCCGCAGGACGTGTTCAGCGCGGGGCCCGCGGCGCTAGTCGTCGTCGCGCAGCCGCGTTCGTCGAGACCGGCGGCATACAGGCCGAGCAGCGCCTGGGTGAGGCCGCGATCGGCGGTGACCATCGAGCCGGCCATCAGCGTGATCGCCGCCGCATCGGGCTCCTGCCGCGCGAGCTGCGCCGTCGCCGCCTCGCGATACGCGAGCGGCGCCAGCGGCTCGAGGTCGCGCGCGCGTGCGGCCGCCGTGTAGGCGCCGTCGGCATCGTGAACTCCGAGATAGGCGGCGGCGAGCAGGCGATCGAGGTCTGCCTCCGCCGCCGCGTTCGCGGACGCGCCGTACCGGCGCGCGCCCGCGTCGTAGATCGACTTCGCGCGGCGGAGCCGCGTCAGCGCCGCCTCGTATTCGGGGCGCCCCTCGGCGGCGAGGGCCGTCGCTTTGTCGAGATGGTACGCGCCGGCCTGCCGGTACGCCTGGAACCAGTTCAGGCCGTCGGGCAGCGGATCGAGGATCGCGATCGCGCGCTGCTGCTCGGCGATGACGGCGTCGATGTTCCCGTGCGACGGCTCCGCGTCGTAGAGCGCCTCCGCCAGCGCGTGATGCGCCTTGGCGCTCTGCGGTTCGGCCGCGACCGCGGCGCGCCACAGCGTGATGTCGCTCGCCCAGTCCGGGTTGCGCGCCCACGTCCGGCCCGCGAGCACGACGACGACGAGCGAGGCGAGCGTGATGAAGGCGGCGCGCCGCAGGCGCGAGAGCAAGAGGGCCGCGAGCGCCACGAGGCCCGCGGACGGCAGGTACAGCAGTCGCTCGCCGAAAATCGTGCCGGAGGCGAACAGGAGGTTCGACACCGGCAGGAAGGCGACGATCGCGAACAGCCCGAAGAACGCGGCCGCGCGGCTGCGGCGCGATGCGTATGCGATGGCGCCCGCCGTCGCGGCGAGCGTCGCCCACGCGAGCCAGTCCTGCGGCGCTCCGCCCGCGAGCGGAATCGCCGCGAACGAATAATCCGCCGAGAGGCGCGCCGGCCATGCGAGCTTCCAGAGGTACATCCCGGCGGCCTTGGCAGCCGTCAGGCGCGCGACGATCCACGTCGCGCCGACGATCGGGTTGTCGACGAAGGGGAATTCGGCCGGCGGCGCGGCGCCGAGCACGGCCGAGCGCGCGGCGAATGCGATCGCGAGCGGCGCCGCCATCGCGCCGGCCGCGATCAGCAGCGCGCGGGGGCTCGTCTTCCGACGCCAGCGGCAGAGTTCGCAGCACACGACGATCGGCGCCAGCACGACGCCGCTCTCTTTCGAGAGCACGGCAACCGCCGTCGCGACGACGAGCCCGGCGATCGCCAGCGGGCGGACGCGGCCGTCGCGATCGCAGGCGCGGCCGTACAGCCAGACGCCCGCAAGCACGCCGAGCGCGGCGAGCAGATCGGCGCGTCCGACGATGTTCGTGACGGCCTCGACCGAGACCGGCAGCACGGCCCACATGGCGGCGGCGGCGAGCGCCGCCTCGTCGCGCTCGGCGACGTCCGCGACCAGCATCCACACCAGCAGCACGTTGAGCAGGTGCACGGCCAGGTTGAACGCGTGATAGCCGAACGGCCGCTCGCCGCCGCCGAGCACGGCGTAGTTGAACAAGTACGACAGCGTCGTCGCCGGGCGGTACAGGCCGCTCTCGCCGTACGGCCACCAGTAGGTATGACGAAGAATCAAATCGACGTTGTCGGCGGTCGCGGCGTGGACGCGCGGGTCCTGCAGGATCAGCGCGCGGCTGTCGAAGGCGAAGCCGGCGGCGAACGAGTTCGCGTACGCGGCGATCGCGATCGCGCACAGGCCCAGCGCGCGCAGGGCGGCGCTTCGGGCGGGCCTCGCGGGCGCCGCCGGCACGCCGCGGCCGACGGCCGTCACGCGTACCGCCCCGGGGTCGTTCCGAACGTCTTGCGGAACACGGCGACGAACGCGCTGACGCTGGCGTATCCGCTCTCGGATGCGGCGTTGCCGACCGATTCGCCTTCGGCGAGCCGCCGGACGGCGAAGAGCAGGCGCGCCCGGCGCCGCCAGTCGCCGACGCGCATGCCGGTCTCCGATCGGAACAGCCGCTCGATCGTCCGCCGGCTCGCGCCGGCGCGTCGCGCGAGCGCCGCGATCGACGATCGATCGCCCGGCTTCGCCTGCACGGCGTCGGCGAAGCGCAGCGCGCGGGCGTCGCGCGGCAGCGGCAGCTGCAGCGGCACGGCGGTGACGCCCGACAGCTGATCCAGGAGCACGCCGATGATGTCGGCGTCCGACCGCTTGCGCCGATCGAGCGCGCCGCGCCGCGACACGTGCAGGATCAGCTCGCGCAGCAGCGCCGAGATGTTCACGGTGCGGCACTCGCGCGGCAGCGCCTTCGCCAGCCGTGGCGCGAAGTAGAGGGTCCGCACCGAGACCGGCGCGTGCATCTGCTCGGTGTGCGACACGCCCGCCGGCACCCAGACGGCGCAGTGCGGCGGCACCGTCCACGTCGCCTCGGCCGTCTCCACGCGGAGCACGCCCGCCGCCGCATAGGTCAACTGGTCCCACTCGTGCGCGTGCGGCGCGACCGTGTGCGGGTGCAGGAAGGTGACCGGATAGGTCCGCACGAGGACGCTGCCGTCGGGGCGGTGACGCATGCGCGACAAAGGTTGACACTATAACGCAACGGCGCCACGCGCATAATCCGGCGCATGCCACACCTTGCTCACTTTGCCATCAACGCCGACGACGTGGAGCGCGCGAAAACGTTTTACGAGCGGGTCTTCGGATGGACCTTCAGCGCGTGGGGCCCGCCGAAGTTCTACCAGATTCAGACCGGCCCGGGCCCGCAGCCCGTCCGCGCGGCGCTCCAGGGGCGCCGCACCTTCGCCGGACACGCGCCGATCGGCTACGAGTGCACGATCAGCGTGGACTCGATCGACGAGACGGCGAAGCGCGTCGCCGCCGCCGGCGGCCGCGTCGTGCTGGAGAAGTCGGTGATCGTCGGCGTCGGCGCGCTGATGTTCTTCACGGATACCGAGGGGAACGTCTTCGGGGCGATGCAGTTCGACGGCCGAGCCGAGTAGTCGGTGAAATGGCGAGTTGGTGACTTGGAGAATTCAATCTCCAGTTCTCCAACCCGCCAATTCTCCAATTAGAACTGGAATCGCAGCGTGAACTGCATCATCCGCATGTTGTTCGCCTGATTGTTGATCTGCCCGAACGACGAGTTGCCGAACGCCGAACTGGCGGGCGCCGCCCACTGCACGATGTTGAACATGTTCAGCACTTCCAGGCGGAGCGAGGCCGACGTGCCTGCGCCCGTGTGCACCTGCTTGCTGACGCCGAAGTCGACGTTGTTCCGCCACGGCGAGAGCACGCCCAGCATGCGCGGCGAGTTGCCCAGCTGGTTGAGCGGCGTCGCCGAAAAGGCGCCGAGGTTGTAGTACAGGTTGTCGGCCGTGTTCGCCGTGATCCGATCGGTGATGTCGCCGGAGGTCTGAATCGGCTGCCCGGTGAGGTTCGGACGCAGCGTGCCGCCGTAGAGATACGGCGTGCCGGTGACGTTCTGCGTCACGCCGAGCGGGAAGCCGCTCTGCATCGTGATCGCGAGCGTCGCGCTCCAGCCGCCGAGCACCGCGTCGCCGATCGTGCTGTTGCTCAGGAACTTCTGCCCCTTGCCGAACGGCAGGTTGACGATCGGCGCGATCACCAGCTTGTGCGGCGAATCGAGCAGGCTGCGACCGTATTCGGCATCGGGGTTGTACGTCGCCGATCCGGGGATCACCTCGTAGTAGTTCTGCAGCCCCGGGTTGCTCGAATAGTAGTTGCTCTCGCCGAACTGGTTGTCGTTCAACCGGCTATACGTGTAGCTGAACGTGCCGCCCCACAGTCCGGTCGTGCGCTTCCGAACCTGGATGATCCCGGCGTGATACTGCGAGTGCGCGCCGGTGGCCTGCTGCATGTAGACGTTCCCGAACTCCGGGTACGGCCGCATCAGCTGACCGATCTCGATCGTCTGGCGCGTCGAGAATTGACCCGCGGCCGCGACGCCGAAGAACGGATTGGGCACCGTCGTCGACGTGTTGGCCATCGTGCCGATGTACTTCGGATCGATCTGGTTGATGTTGATGAGCGCGTTGCCCGATCCGCCCCAGCTCATGTTCGAGCCGGTCAGGCCGGTGTAGCCGATCGACACGCTGACGCCGCCCGGCAGCTCGCGCTGCAGGTCGACGGAATACTGCTGCACGCGCGGCGCGCCCTTGCTCGGGTCGACGAAGTAGATGTCGCCACCGGTTCCGGTCAACAGTCCGAGCGTGTTGCCCGACGGCTGCACCAGGCCGTTCGGGAACGGATTGCTCATCGTCACCGTCGGGACGCCGGACGGCTGCGGCACGAGCGTCGTCGCCGAGTAGCCGATCTGGCCCCAGCCCGTCGTGCCCGCCGCGGCGTAGTTCCAGGGTGAGAAGTACAGGCCCCAGCCGCCGCGGACAACGGTCTTGTCGTCGATGCTGAACACGGCGCCGGCGCGCGGCGCGGGCTTGATCGCGGGCTGGTTGCCCTGGACGGTCGGCGCCCCGTTCTGACCCGCGAAGACGAGACCGCCGAGAAGCTGGCGCGGCTGCTTCGTGACGGGATCGACGAAGCTCACCATCGAGTTCAGCGGGTTGACCGCGTTCTTGTCGAAGTTGACGCTGATCTGGTTGTTGCGCTCCTGCAGCCCGGTCTCGCGCTCGAGGCGCAGGCCGTAGTTCAGCGTGAGGCGGCCGTTCACGCGCCAGTCGTCCTGGACGTAGCCGCTGTAGTACTTCACGAAGCCGTCCACCGGCGAGTTGAGCGGCACGCCGAGGCTCGTCGGAGCGGGATAGCCGAGGAGCAGGTCGGCGAGCGCGTTGCCCGAGTACGTTCCGGAGAAGGTGAACGAACCGGTGGAGGCGCCGTAGTTGGTCGACGTCACGCCGATGATCCGGTAGTCGCCGCCCACCTTGATGCTGTGCGCGCCGGTGAGGTGGCTCAGCGTGCCGTTGCCGCCGTACTGGTAGTAGCCGTTGGCCTGCTTCGCCGTCCAACCGGTGCCCATGTAGCCGGTGATCGACATCGAGGGGAAGCGCGTCGGGTCGGAGAACTGACTCACGAGGGACGAAGGCCACCCAAGCTGCGACACATTGAAGTTGAGCGGGTTGCCGTTGCGGTCGTTCAGGTTGTAGTTGTCGTCGAAGTGGTTGTAGCCGCCGCGCAGCGTGAGGACCGTCGCGTCGCTCAGCACGTAGGTGTTGTTGGCCACGAAGGTGTGGATGGTGCGATCGAGCTGGTAGCTCTGGCCGGCGAAGTCGTGCTGCGGGTTGTAGTTCGTGCTCGCCTCGTGCGTCACCTGATCGAGGAAGAAGCCGGTCAGCGCCACGCGATCGTTGAAGTGGTGATCGACCTTCGTCGTCCACTGGAACGCCTTGTTCGGCAGCAGATCGGTGTAGCTGTAGTTCGACTGCCCGTTGTCAATCTGCGAGTCGGGCGTCGGCAGGTAGCTCGCCAGCTTGACGCCGACCGGATTGAGGCGGCTCGCCGGAATCACGTTGCCCGGGAACGGCTGGCCGGTGAGCGGATCCTTGATCGTCACCTGCTGGCCGCTGCGCGTCACGCCGTTGAAGTTGCCGGAGAGCTCCGCGGCCGTCGGCACGAGGAACGTGTTCTGCTGCGGCTGGTTGTCGACGTACTTCTCGCCCGCGAACCAGAAGAACGTCTTGTTCTTCACGATCGGGCCGCCGCCGCCGCCGCCGCCGTCACGCCAGTACTCGGGCGCGTTCGGCTGCCCCTTCAGCTTCGGGATGAGCAGCTCGCTCACCGTCGACTCGGGCCGGAACACCGTGTATCCCGAGCCGTGGAAGCTGTTCGACCCCGATTTCGCCGCCATGTTCATCACGCCGCCGCCGGTGCGTCCCATCTCGGCGTCGTAGGTGTGGATCTGCACCTTCATGTCCTGCACCGCTTCGATGCTCGGATTGGTCGACGCGCGGTTCTGCAGGTCGGTGACCGGGAAGCCGTCGACCAGGTAGTTGTTGCCGCGGACGGCGCCGCCGCCCATCGACATGGCGGAGTTGCCCACCTGGTCCTGCATCCGGTTCCAGTGGGCGTTGCCGCTCGTCTGCACGGTCGGCGCGAGGTTCGCCATCAGGAACACGCTGCGGCCGGCCGTCGGAATCGACTCGAGCGCTTTGGTGTCGAGCGTCTCGGCGGTCGACGCGTTGCTCGTTTCGATGAGCGGCGCCTCCGCCGTCACCATCACCGTTTCTTCGATGGTGCCGACCTCGAGCTGCACGTCCAGCGTGACGAACTGCTGCGTGCCGATGGCGACGCCCTTGCGTTCGAACGTCTTGTAGCCCTGGACGGAGACCTTGATCGAGTAGGACGCCGGATCGACGGCGGGGAAGGAAAATTCGCCGACGTTGTTGCTCACGGTGTCGCGCGTGACGTTGTTCGCCGTGTTGACCAGCGTGACCGTCGCGCCGGGGATGACGCCCTGCGCATCCTTGACGGTCCCGCGAAGTCCGCCCTGAAACGATTGTGCGTGGAGTGTGGCTGCGACCAGTGCACACGCCGCCGAGAGGAATAGCGTCCGCATCTCAACCCTCCTGTAGACACGCCACCCAGGGGTAATCGAGCGCCGACCGAGTAAAGAAGTTGTGGGAGTCTACTACTGGGGGTCGATCTTCGAAACGGAAATCGCGGTGCCTTTGAGGTCGCCGGTGATTTTCACCTTCGCGCCGGCGTTCTTCTCCAAATCCTTGAAGTCCTGGTTGGCGATGTCGTAGACCTTGCCGTCCGCGCCGAGGAGCACGTACTTCGACCCCCCCTTGACGCACGCGACCGTGCAGTCGTGATCCGACATCTTGCCCTGATCTTCGGCCGCTTCCTCGTGCTTCGCCTTGCACAGGCTGTCGCTGATCTGGCCGGTGAAGCTCTGTTCCGCCGCGAGCGGCGCGGCAACGAAAAACGCGAGGGCGAGGGCAGTGGCGGCTTTCATGAGGGCGAGTATAGCAGTTGGAGAGTTGGCGAGTTGGCGACTTGGAGATTCCCAAGTCACCAACTCACCAATTCACCAATTCACCAACTCACCAACTTACCAACTTACCAATTCACCAACTTACCAATTCACCAATTCTAGAACTGGTAACGCAGTGTGAACTGAATCATGCGCATGTTGTTCGCCTGATTCGTGATCTGCCCGAACGCCGAGTTGCCGAACGCGGTGCTCTGCGGGGCGGCCCACTGCACCTCGTTGAACAGGTTCAGCGCATCGATCCGGATCGACGCCGACTGGTTGCCGACCGTGCGGAAGCTCTTGCTGACCGACACGTCGACGTTGTTGCGCATCGGCGACAGCACGCCCGGCAGCGTGCGCGGCGCGTTGCCGAACTGGTTCGCCGCCACGGCCTGGAACGCTGCCGGATTGAGGTACACGTTGTCGTTCGTGTTCGCCGTGATCCGGTCGGTGATGTCGCCCGCCGTGATGAACGACTGCCCCGGGACGACGTTCGGACGCGGATTGCCGCCGAACAGGAACGGCGTCGTCGTCTGGTTCTGCGTGACGCCGATCGGGAAGCCGCTCTGCACCGTGATCACCGTCGTGGCCGACCAGCCGCCGAGCACGTAGTCCGCCCAGCCGCTCGACGCCAGCTTGTGACCCTGGCCGAGCGGGATGTTCAGCGTCGGCGCAATCACGAGCTTGTGCGGCGAGTCGAGGAGCGATCGGCCGTATTCCGCATCCGGGTTGTAGTAGGGCGACCCGGGGACGACGGTGTAGTTGTTCTGGAGGCCGGGGTTCGCCGAGTAGTAGTTGGCCTCGCCGAACTGGTTGTCGTCGAGCCGGCTGTAGGTGTAGCTGATCTGACCGCCCCACAACCCGGTGATGCGCTTGCGCAGCTGGATGATCCCGGCGTTGTACATCGAGTGCGCGCCGGTCGACTGCATCATGTAGACGTTGCCGAATTCCGGATACGGCCGCATCAACTGGCCGCGCGGAATCGTCGCGAGCGTCGAGAACTGGCCCGCCGCGGCGACGCCGAAGAACGGGTTCGGCACCTGCTGCAGCGTGTAGGTTGCCGGCAGGCTCTGGTACGCCGGATCGAGCTGGTTGATGTTGATGTAGCCGTTGACGGAACCGGAGTTCGATCCGGCCCAGCTCAGGTTCGTCCCCCTCGCGCCCGTGTAGCCGAGCGAGAGGCTCATGTTGCCGGGCAGCTCGCGCTGCAGGTCGGCGGAGAACTGGTGCACGCGCGGCGCGCCCTTGTTCGGGTCGACGAAGTAGATGTCGCCGCCGGCGCCGGTGAGCAGGCCGAGCGTGTTGCCGGACGGCTTGACGAGGCCCGCCGGGAACGGATTGGTCATCGTGACCGTCGGCGCGCCGCTCGTCGACTGCTGCACGAGCGTCGTCGCCGAGTAGCCGATCTGGCCCCAGCCCGTCGTGCCCGCCGCCGGGTAGTTCCACGGCGAGTAGAAGAGGCCGTAGCCGCCGCGCAGCACCGTCTTGTCGTTGAAGCTGTAGACGCCGCCGATGCGCGGCGCCGGCTTCAGCGCCGGCTGGTTGCCCTGCACGGTCGGCGCGCCGTTCTGGCCCGCGAAGATCAGGCCGCCGAGGATGTTCCGGCGCGCGCCGGTCACCGGATCGATGACGGTGACCTGCGAGTTGAGCGGGTTGGTCGACGCGGTGTCGAAGCCGACGGAGATCTGGTTGTTCTTCTCCTGCAGCCCGGTCTCGCGCTCGACGCGCAGCCCGTAGTTCAGCGTGAACTTGTCGCTCACGCGCCAGTCGTCCTGGACGTAGCCGCTGTAGTACTTGACGTAGCCGTCGACCTCCGAATTGATCGGCACGCCGGGGCTCGTCGCGGCGGGATACCCGAGGAGCAGGTCCGCGAGGGCGTTGCCGGTGAAGCCGCCGGTGAAGCTGAACGATCCGGTCGACGCGCCGTAGTTGATCGAGTCGACGCCGATGATGCGCCAGTCGCCGCCCACCTTGACGTTGTGGCTGCCGGCGAGCTTGGTCAGCGTGCCGTTCGCGCCGTACTGGTAGTAGCCGTTCGCCTGACGCGCCGTCCACCCCGTCGGGAAGTAGCCGGTCGTCGTCAGCGTCGGGAAGCGGTTCGGATCGGCGAACTGGCTGACGAGCGAGCTCGGCCACCCGAGCTGCGACACGTTGAAGTTGAGCGGCTGGCCGCTGCGATCGTTCAGGTTGTAGTTGTCGTTGAACTTGTTGTAGCCGCCGCGCAGCGTGAGGACCGTCGAGTCGCTCATCACGTACGTGTTGTTCGCCACGAAGGTCTTGATGGTGCGATCGAGCTGGTAGCTCGCGCCGGCGAAGTCGTACACGTTGTTGTAGTTCGAGTTGGCCTCGTGCGTCCGCTGATCGAGCCAGAAGGCGGTGAGGGCGACGTTCTGGTTGAAGTGGTGGTCGCCCTTGATCGTGTACTGGCCCGCCTTGTTCGGCAGCAGGTCGGTGTAGCTGAAGTTCGGCGACCCGTTGTCGATCTGGGAGTCCGGCTTCGGGAAGTAGCTCAGGAGCTTCGCGCTGACCGGGTTGATGCGGTCGGCGGGGATCACGTTGCCCGGGAACGGCAGGCCGGTGAGCGGATCCTTGATCGTCACCTGCTGGCCGCTGCGCGTCACGCCGTTGAAGTTGCCGGCGAGCTCGCCGGCCGTCGGCACCAGGTAGCTGTTCTGCTGCGGCTGGTTGTCGATGTACTTCTCGCCCGCGAACCAGAAGAACGTGTGGTTCTTGACGATCGGCCCGCCGACGCCGCCGCCCCCGTCACGCCATTCTTCCGGCCGATTCGCCTGCGACTTCAGTTTCGGGATGAGGAGCTGATCCTCCCACGCGGTCGGGCGGCCGAGGAAGTAGCCGCTGCCGTGGAAGTCGTTGGCGCCGGACTTCGCGGCCATGTTGATCACGCCGCCGCCGGTGCGGCCCATCTCCGCGTCGTAGGTGTGGACCTGGACCTTCATCTCCTGCACCGCTTCCATGCTCGGATTGGTCGAGGCGCGGTTCTGCAGGTCGGTGACGGGGAAGCCGTCGACGAGGTAGTTGTTCGCGCGGACGGCGCCGCCGCCGATCGACACCGCGGAGTTGCCCACCTGGTCCTGCATGCGGTTCCAGTGCGCGTTGCCGCTCGCCTGGACCGTCGGCTGCAGGTTGGCCAGCATGAACACGCTGCGGCCGGCCGTGGGGATCGCTTCGATCGCCTTCGCGTCCATCACGTCGCCGGTCGAGGCGTTGGTCGTTTCGATGAGCGGCGCGTCGGCCGTCACGGTGATGGTCTCTTCGAGCTGCCCGACTTCGAGCGACACGTCGAGTCCGACGACCTGCTGCGTGGAAATGCGCACGCCCTTGCGTTCGAACGTCTTGTATCCGGAGACGCCCGCTTTCACCGTATAAGTGCCGGGATCCACCGCCGGGAATGAATACTCGCCGACTTCGTTGGTGACCGTTTCGCGCGAGACGTTGGTGGCTTCATTCGTCAACGTGACGGTCACGCCGGGAATGATGCCCTGCGGGTCTTTCACGACGCCGCGCAGCGCGCCTTGTGCGCTCTGCGCGGACAGACCGCTGATCGACATCGCGCACGCGCCGATGATCGACAACAGCCCGTACGTAAACCTACGGACGCTTTGCATCGTTCGTCTCCTCCCTGATGGCCGGTGTGGTCTGTGGTGAGCCCGTTGGTAGGTGTGCCCGCCGACGCCGCCCAGGGTATTTTGTATCCGTGAAGTTGTATCACTGCTGCCGCCGGTACGATCCGCCGAAGGTGACAACGCGGTGACGCGAAAAACGGCTGGATCCAATACCTCGGAGTGTCAGCGAACGTCATCGCGCGTCATCAGTTGAAACGGCACAGCTCCGTCGCGGCGCATGTTGTCTGCTACGATCACATCTCTTTTATGACCCCTGGGCGCGACCTGCGGCGGTGGCCCGTGCTGCTCGGCGGCGGGCTCTTGAATATCGCCATCGGGACCTACTACGCGTGGAGCGTCTTCGTCCCGCCGCTGGAGAACGAGTTCGGCTGGTCGCGCACGCAGACCTCGTTCGTCGCCACGATCGACATGGTCATGCTCGCGACGACGTTCTTTCTGGCCGGGTTCATCCTGCGCCGCGTCGGACCGCGGCCGGTCGCGTTCTTCGGCGGAATCACGTTCAGCCTGGGGCTGTTCCTCGCCAGCTTCACGCACTCGCTCGCGACGCTGTACCTCACGTGGGGCGTGATGGTCGGCACCGGGCTGGGCTTCGGGTACCTCACGCCGATAACGGTCGGGTCGCTCTGGTTTCCGCACCAGCGCGGGCTCGTCAACGGACTCGCCATCGGGATCTTCGCCGCCGGCTCGGGCGTATTCGGACCCCTGGCGGGCTTCCTCGTCGAGCGGCTCGGCTGGCGCGCGACGTTCCAGATCCTCGCGGGGATCTTCTTCGTCTTCACGATGGTCGGCGCCTACCTGCTGACCGATCCGCCCGAAGGCTGGGAGGCGCCGCCGCCGCGGCCGCGGCGCGCCGGCGCGCCCCCTCGCAAGATCGCCGGCCTGGACGTGCCGACGTCCCAGGTCGTGCGGACGCCGTCGTTCTACAAGCTCTGGATCGCGTACGCGCTCGGCACGACGGCCGGCACGATGGTCATCTCGCAGCTGGTGCCGTTTGCGCGGTCGTCCGGGCTCAGCCCGCGCAACGCGGCGCTCGCGATCACGATCGGCGCCGTCGGCAGCGCCACCGGCCGCTTCTTCTCGGGCTGGATGTCGGACCACTTCGGCCGGTTGTTCACGCTGCGCGGCATCATCTTCGTCTCGATGCTGGCCACGCCGTCGCTCTACCTGCTGCGCGAAAACATCGGCTTGTTCTATGCGTTCCTCTACGTCGTGTACTACTGCTACGGCACGCAGCTCTCGGTGTACACCGCGCTCGCCGGCGACTTCTACGGCACGAAGTACCTGTCCACCAACTACGGCCTGCTGCTGATGGCATGGGGCTTCGCCGGCGTGCTCGGGCCGCTGATCGGATCGGGCGTGTTCGTCGCGACCGGCCACTATCGCTACGCGTTCTTCGGCGCGGCGGTGTTCGCGCTCGGCGCGCTGGCGCTGCTGTTCGTCGTGCGGCCGCCGGCGGCGCCGCAGCCATCGGCCGTCCTCCGCTCGCCCTCGGCCGTCTGACCGTCGACGGCCGAGCGGGCTGACGGTAAACTGCTGTCGTGTCCCCGTTCCGCCGACTGCTGGGCTACGCGCTCCGCTACCGCGCCGATTTCACGATCGGTCTCCTCTCGGTCGTCGTCACGACCTCCGTCTCGCTCGCGTCGCCCAAGATCCTGCAATACGCGATCGACGACCTGACGCGCGGCGTGACGCGCGCGAAGCTGCTCGAGTACGGATCGCTGCTGCTGTTCATCGGCCTGTTCGGCGGCGTCTTCCGGTTTCTGATGCGCCGCATCCTGACCGGCGTGTCGCGCCGCATCGAGTACGACATGCGGAACGACTTCTTCGCGCACCTGGAGAAGCTGCCGCTGGCGTATTTCCAGGCGCACCGCACCGGCGACCTGATGTCGAGGGCCACCAACGACCTCAACGCCGTTCGCATGATGATCGGCCCGGCGGTGATGTACTCGGCGAACACGCTGCTGACCTTCACCGTCGCGCTCGCGATGATGATCGCGATCGACGGGCGGCTGACGCTCTGGTCGCTGATCCCGCTGCCCTTCGTGTCGATCTCGGTGAAGTTCTTCGGCAGCGCGATCCACAAGCGGTTCGAGCAGATCCAGGCGCAGCTCTCCGAGGTGAGCGCCGTGACGCAGGAGGCGCTCGCCGGCGTCCGCGTCGTCCGCGCGTACCGGCAGGAGGCGTCGGAGCTGGCGCGATTCCGGCGATCGAACGAGGAGTACCTGATCCGGAACCGGCGGCTGATCGTGCTGCAGGGCTTCTTCTTCCCGAGCATGTCGTTCTTTCTCGGGCTCGGCGCGCTGCTCGTGCTGTGGCTCGGCAGCCGCGAGGTGATCGGCGGGCGCATCTCGCTCGGCGAGTTCGTCGCCTTCAACGCGTACCTGACGATGCTCGCGTGGCCGATGATCGCGTTCGGCTGGGTCACCAACATGCTCCAGCGCGGCATGGCGTCGTGGAAACGGATGCTCGAGATCCTCACCACCGAGCCGGCCATCGCGGATCGCGGAGCGCCGCCCGGGGCGTCGCCGGCGATTCGTGGAGAGATCGAGTTCCGGCACCTGACCTTCGCGTTCGGCTCCGCCGTGGTGCTCGACGACGTGAGCGCCCGGATCGAGGCGGGCCAGACGGCGGCGCTCGTGGGCGTCACCGGCTCGGGCAAGTCGACGCTGATCTCGCTGCTCGCGCGGCTGCACGAGCCGCCGGCGGGCACCGTCTTCATCGACGGCGTCGACGTGCGCGACATGCCGCTCGCCGCGCTGCGCGGCGCGATCGGCTTCGTGCCGCAGGAGCCGTTCCTGTTCTC
>Ga0070741_10007028_pt1 | contig 23684 bp, 21 predicted proteins | sample Coa_R1_4_FD_66440 | JGI IMG/M metagenome (GOLD analysis project Ga0070741, IMG submission 66440) | Surface soil microbial communities from Centralia Pennsylvania, which are recovering from an underground coalmine fire - Coalmine... | ecosystem: Environmental > Terrestrial > Soil > Unclassified ...
CTGCGTGCCCGCGGGCACCTACGAGACGAACTACTATGCCGATCCCGCGCTCGTCGCGCCCGGAAATCCGATCTCGTTCGAGATCGACGAGGCCGGCCTCGGCGTCTGGACGATGTGGGACCACTACCAGTACCTGACCGACCCGGGCGCGCGCGCGACGTATCTGGCGACCGTCTGCCCGGCGATCCACCTCGGCGCGGTGACTCTCGCGGCGTGCAAGGACCCGGCGAACGGGCTCCAGTGCCTGGCGAACGAGGACGACAACATCCCGTTGACGCAGGGCCTCCAGGGCGCGGAGACGGTCCTGCTCGCGCTCGAGACCGCGGTGAGCGCGGCGGCTGCGTGCACCTTCGACGCCGGTGAGGTCGCCACCTGGCAGGCGCGCGCCGGGGAGCTCGCGCAGGCGATTCGCGACCACTTCCTCGTTGCGGATCCCCCCGCGCACTTCGCGGGCGGCCGTCCCGGATGGCTCCTCTGGCCGGTCGGGTTCTTCGCGCCGGGCGATCCGCTCGCACAGTCGCACGCGGACTGGTTGAAGGCGACGTCGATCGACCCGATCCTCACGCGCACGGCGACGAACGGCGCCTACGACGTCGAGAACATCGTCGTCCGGGCGAAGCATTTCCGCGCCAGCGGGGACACCGCGGCGCTCGCCGCGCTCCAGGACGAGGTCCGCTTCTTCGTCCACGAGCTGACGACGCCGGGCACGCTCCACCTTTCCGAGGCGTACGCGCGCGTCCAGCTCGACCTGAACGGCGACGGCATCGCGCCCGACTATCTCCCCGAGAACGACGTCCCGCACGTCTGGGAGCACGCGTACCTGTACACCGCCGCGATGACCGCGTTCGGGAGCCGCTGATCGATCACTCGGCCGGCTCCGCGTTGCGCGCGCGTCCGGGATCCCGCGTCCGTCGTGCACCCGTCCCGTGGCCCGTGGCGGTCGTGGCGGTCGGCGTCCCGCTGCTCCTCTTTGCCGCCGTCGAGAGTTACGCGCCCCGGGGCGAGCGCGGCCTGGTGTTCGTGGGCTACGCGCGCAGCGACCTGATGCTCTACTCGGCGCACGCGCGGGAGCTCTTCGAGAACGGCAACGGCCTCTTCGAAGGGAACCCGTACTCGATCTCCGATCGGTCGCCGCGCGTGTACTCGCAGCTCCTGCAAGTCGTCCTCGGCTGGCTCTGGTGGCTGACGGGCGTCCCGCTGCCTGTCCTCTGGCAGATCGGCCAGGTGGTCTTCGGCGTCCTCATGTTCCTGACGCTCTACCGGCTCGTGGCCGTCTACTTCAGCGGTCCGGAGCGGACGTACGCGTTCCTCGTGACCGCGCTCGGCAACGGGGCGGTCTGGCTCGACGCCGCGCGGCGACAGCTGCACGCCGGCGACGTCGGCGTGGCGGCGTACCTGAAACATTTCAAGGTCGCGTCGGGCGTCACGATCTGGTTTCCGAACGTCTTCCAAAACGCGCTCTTCACGACCGAGGCGTTCTACCACGCCCTCGCCTTCTGGTTGTTCGTCGAGGTGCTCCGGGGCCGGTACACGCGCGCTCTCTTCGCGGTCTTCCTCCTCTGGTGGGCGCACCCGTTCACGGGGCTCGAGGGAGCGTCGATCGTCGGGGCGTTCGCGCTCGTGGAGGCGCTCGTCGGACGGGACGGACGCGCGCTCCGGTTCGCGGTCGGGGTGGCGGCCATCACGCTCGTCTTCCTCGCGTACTACGTCGTGCTGATCCCCACCGTGTCCGCGGATGCGCGCGCGATCTACGACGTCCACCGGACGGCGCTCTACACGCTTCAGCTCGCCACGGCGCCGATCATGTGGGGCGTGTTTCTCTTCGGCCCGATCCTGCTGCTTCTTCCGCAGGCCCGCGCCCGGCAGCTGCTCGCCGAGCGGCGGGTCCGGTTCGTCGTCGTGTGGCTCGTCGTCGTCGCCGCCCTCGTGCTGCACGACCGCGTGATTCCGCGGCCGTACGAGCCGATCCACTTCACGCACGGCTACTGCTTTCTTCCGCTCGCGATCCTGACGCTGCTGGCGCTCACGCGGATCGCGGCGCCGTGGCGCGCGTATACGCGACGGATCGCGGCGGGCGCGTTCCTCCTGATCGCGAGCGCCGACAACGTCTTCTTTCCGGTGATGGTCGCGACCTCCGTCCGGCCGGTGATCGCCAGCGACATGGCGGCGGTGATCCGGTGGCTCGAAACGCAGCCGTCGGGTCTGGTGCTGATCGAGCCGCCGGACGACGTCGCGACGAAATACGTTCCCGTCGCGACGCCGCATCGCATCTTCTACGCGGGCCCGTTCATGACGCCGTTCTCTGCGGAGCGCCTCGCCGACCTCCGCCGCATCCGTGAGAGCGCCAGTCCGGCGGCCGAGGCCGCGCGCCTCGGGGTCCACTGGGTGGTGGTAGGCATGGCCGCGACGCGCCTGTTCACGGAGGACGTCGGCAGCGGTGCCGCGCGGCTGGTGTTCAGCAGCGGGCGGTTTTCCGTGCTCGACGTCTCCGGCGGCTGACGCGTCGGCTCACGGAAAGAGGCGGAGCCCGCGGGCGCGCGTCCGGGCGAGCAGGTCGAGGAAGGCCGGACGCGGGATCGTGCGCGCACCCAGGTGCGCGAGGTGCGGCGTCATCACCTGCACGTCGAGCCAGTCGAGGCCGCGGGCCGCGAGGTGCTCGACGAGATGGACGAGCGCGAGCTTCGACGCATTCGACTCGCGATGGAACATGCTCTCGGCGGCGAACGCGCCGTCGACGGCGACGCCGTACACGCCGCCGACAAGCGTGCCGGCGCGCCACGCCTCGACGCTGTGGGCGAGGCCGAGCGTGTGCAGCTGGGTGTACGCCGCGACGACGTCGGGCACGATCCACGTGCTCTCCTGCCCCGGCCGCGGCGTGTTTGCGCACGCACGAATCACGTCGGGAAACCCGGCGTCCACCGTGAGCGCGAACGGCTCCTGGCGCCGCAGACGCGCGAGGCGCCGGCTCACGTGCAGGTCGCGGAACGCGAGGATCGCGCGCTCCCTCGGGCAGAACCAGAGGAGCGGGAGGCCCTCGACCGGCCATGGGAATATCCCGTGGCGATACGCGCGGACGAGGGTCTCCGGGTCGAGCGCCTCGCCGACGGCAACCACGTCGTCGGGATGGATCGACATCGCCGCGTCAGTTCGTGTAGCCGAGGGCGCGCAGCTTCTCGCGCAGCTTCGGGTCGGCCCCGGCGCCGGTCGGCGTCGCCGGCGGCGCCGGCTGGGCCTCACACATGGCGCGGTAGTGCGCGAGCGCGACGTCCGCCGGCAGCGACCCGCCGGCGCCGTCGCCGGCCGGCCCGTCGCCATCGGCGGCCGACGCGCGGCCGCGGCCCGTCGTCTGGTCGATGATCCACTTGACGTCGCTCGTGCGCACCATGACGTCGTGGCCGAGCGGGCCGGCGTAGAGCTCGCGCGACGCGATCGTCTTCCCGGACAGGAGCGGGACGAGGCTCGTCCCCTGCATCCAGGGCGGCGGCGGAAGTGCCACCAGATCGAGGACGGTCGGTACGATGTCGACGAGGCCGACCGGCGTGGCGATCCGCTTGCCGGCGGGCACGAGCCCCGGCGCGCGGATGAGGAGCGGCACGTGGAGGAGGATGTCCGTCAGCGAGTTCCCGTGGCGGAAGAGGCCGCCCTCGCCGAGGTGCTCGCCGTGATCGCCGGTGAGGACGAGGATCATGTCGTCGCGGACGCCGAGCGATCCGAGGTCGGCGAGGAACCGCGCGAGCAGGTCGTCGGTGTAGCGGATCGCGGCGTCGTAGTGCGCGCCATCGACCGCGCCGCGATCGGTGCCCGCGTCCCAGGCGACCTCCTCGACGTAGCCCGTCGGCGATCGGTACGGGTGGTGGACCTGGTACGTGTGGACGAAGACGAACCATGGGCCGTGCGGATGGGAACGGATCCATTCGAGCGCGCTGTGCAGCGTCTGGTCTCCCACGCCCTTGCGGTTCAAGAACTGGAGGCTCTGGTCCTCGACGAACGTTCCGAAGCCACGCGCGAAGCCGATGCCGGCCGTGACGTTCGCGTCCTCCGTGTACGCGGCCGTCTCGTAGCCCGCCGCCCGGAGGAGCTCGGCGAGCGTGTGCGCGTCGGGCCGGAGCGCCCGCTCGAGCGAGCCGCCGTGCGTGCAGGGGTAGAGCGCCGTCAGCATCGTCATGTGCGCTTCGGACGTCTGCGGAAACGCGGTGTACGCGTGCTCGAAGAGCGTGCCGCGCCCGGCGACCTCCGCATCGATCGTCGGCGACGTCGGCCGCCGATAGCCGTAGCAGCCGAGATGGGCCGCGCCGAGCGTGTCGAGCGAGACGAGCACGACGTTCTTCCGGCGCGGGTCCGTCGGCACGGGGGCGTAGAGCGTCGGGTCGGTCCAGACCGGGACGCTCGATATCTTCCCGTTCGCATCGTCCTCCGCGACGCTCTCGAAGCGGAGCCGGATCTGCCGGTTGGCGTACGCGTCGAGGGCGATCTCGTGATCGGCCCAGTGTCGTTCTTCCATGCGTTCGGGCGGCACGACGTGCTCGTCGAACACGATCGTCTCGCGGTTCGGCGTCGAGATCGCGACGACGAAGCGGCCCGGCGACTCGGCGGTCATCTTCTGCTGGTCGATCCCGATGCCGAAACGGAGGCGCCCGCCGGCCGGCACCGTGAACGGCTCGGTGAGATAGGTTCCGGCGATCACCGGGCGTCGCACGCCGCCGTACATCGCGGTCGGCACCGCGGCCATCGACGGATCGTCGCCCTGCTTCGCGGCCTCGCCGACGAAATGTCGGACCGGGCGGAGCTCCGTCGGCGCGGGACCGCGCCGGCATCCGGGCGCGAGCGCGAGCAGCATGAGGACGGCGGCACGTCGCGCCCGGACCGTCGCAGTCGTCACGTGTCTCACGGCGCCGGATATGACCCGCGAACCCATCGCTGGCAAGTCGAACGACAGATTTGAAGCCGTGACGGCGAGCCTCTACGATGTGGATCTGCGCCCACGATGAGCCCGTACGACGTCTTCAGCCCGACCGCCGCGCTCGATCCGACCCGCTACACCGGCGAGGCGGGCGCCGCGGCGCTCGTGCAGGCCGCACAGCACTTTCCCGGCGGCCCCGCGATGCTCGTCTTCGCGCTCTTCTGGGCGCCCGTCGGCCCCGGCATCCCCGCCGGGGTTCTCCTCGCGCGGCACATCCCGCTCAATCCGGTCGTGACGTTCGGGCTCTACACGCTCTCGGACGTCCTTGCCGCGATCGTCTGCCATCCGATCTTCGTCCTCCTCCGCCGGCACGGCCGGAACGTGAAGCCGATCCAGTGGCTCGGCCGGAAGATGATGTCGGTCGCCATGCTCGGCGTCCGCCGTCCGACCCGGAGCCAGCGTCTCGCGCCCACGCTGTCCCGCATCGCGACGGTCGGATTCGGCGTCGACGTGTACACGGCGGGAGCGCTCGCGACAGGACTCGGGATCCCCCGCATCCCGGGGTGGGCGTCGGCGATCGCCGGCGACCTGATCTGGTTCGCGCTGCTCCTCGGAACGAGCATCGCCGCGGCGTCGATCGTCGACGACGACCGGGTGGTCGGTCTTGCCGTGATCGCCGCGATGATCCTCATTCCCCGGATCGCGCGTCGTTTCGTTCCGGCGCTGCGGGACGACGACCCGGCGCCGCCGTCCGCGCGCTAATCGCGGCGACCCAAGGCCTCTTGGGTCGCGAAACGGATGCGAGCATGTGGCGCTCGGTCACGCGCGACCGGGATGCCGCGGCTGGCAAAGCCAGCGCGGCAGAAAGCGACACGCGCCGTTCGTTCAAATCTCGCGGGCCTGTCGCCTTGATGCGGTCGCGTTGAGATGGTCCTGAAGCGGGCGTGTTTTTCTGCCGCGCTGGCTTTGCCAGCCGCGGCATGTCGGTCGCGCGTGATAGTGACGGAACACGCTCGCGTCCGGTTCGCGACCCGAGAAGTCTCGGGTCGCGCTCCTAGCCCGCCGTCAGCTCGACGAGGCGCGCCTGCGCGTCGAGGCGGCGCACGGCGGCGAGGCGATCGGTGTTCGAGAGTCGCGCCTGATCGACGGCGCGCCGGAGGACGCGGATCGTCTCGTCGTACACCGGGAGCGGGACCGGAAACGGATGGCCGTCCTTCCCGCCGAGCGCGTACGAGAACCGGGCCGGGTCGGAGAAGCGGAAGGGCGCGCCGTGGATCACCTCCGCCGCCATCGCGAGCGCGAAGACGGTACGCGCGCCGACGCCCGGCGTGAGGAGCAGCTCCGTGAAATCCGTCGGACCGCGGTCCGCTGCCGCGGCCAGCGTCGCGCGGAGGCGCGCGCCGCGCACGTCGGTGGCCCGGACGTCGTGATGCGCCGGCAAGTCGAGATGCGGCAGCCGGGGCTGTGCGGGTTCGCCGAGGGCGTCGAGGATGCGGTCTGGGCCGCTCCCGAGGAGCTTCAGCTGCGCGGCGCGCGACGGTCGCGCGCGCGTATCGGTCAGGTTCGCAATGACGCCCTGGGGCGGGCCGTCGATCGCCGCATGCGGCTCGTCGACGAAGCTCGCGAGCCCCTCGGACAGCCAGTGATAGCGCCGCGCCTGGCGGCGGTCGGGGTTCATTCCCTGCTGCACGACGGTCCACGCTCCGTCGTCGGTGACGACGAAGCCGTGCAGGTAGAGCTCGAAGCCGTCCTGGACGGCGGCGCTGTCGACCTTCGCGACGAGGCGGCTCGTGTCGGCGAGCCGGTCGCCGTCGTGGCCGGTGCGCTCGCCGACCGCGCGCAGCTCGTCCGGCGTCCGCCGCGAGTGACGGCCGCGCCCGCCGCAGACCGTGATGCCGAGCTCGTGGGACACCGGCGCGAGCCCGCGCTTCAGCGCGCCGAGGACGGAGGTCGTGATGCCCGAGGAATGCCAGTCCATTCCCATGACGGCCCCGAACGATTGGAACCAGAAGGGATGCGCGAGCCGGCGGAGGAGCTCCTCGCGCCCGTAGTGCAGCACGATCGCCTCGACGATCACGCGCCCGAGCTGGCTCATGCGGACGCCGAGCCAGTGCGGGACGCGACCGCCGTGGAGCGGCAGGTCGGCGCTGCCGGTCGGGCGAGCCATCGACGGCGAGCCTATCCGTCGAGCCCGGACTCGACCAGCGCGTGCGCCCAGTCGAGGATCGGGACGAGCCGCGGGGGAAGGAGTCGCCGCGCGTCGGCGTGGTGGACCCACCGGTACTCGTGGTGCTCCGGGTGTCCGAGCTCCGCCGACACCGGGAGCGCGACGTCGCCCGTCGGGCTCTCGGCGACGTAGTAGCGCGCGACCTTCCCGCGCGCGTACGGCTCCGTCTCGCGGAACTCCTCGCCCCAGCGAAGGGCGAGCGCGTCGAGCGACGTCTCCTCGCGCGCCTCGCGGAGCGCGGCCGCGAGCGGCGTCTCGTCAGCCTCGACGAGGCCCTTCGGGAAGTCCCAGTTCCGGAAGCACCGGAGGATGAGGTACCGCCAGCCACCCTCGGTCGCGCGCACGACGACGACGCCCGCGGAGCGCCGCGGCGGCATCAGACGTCGAGGTCGGTACTGGTGAGGATCTCGTGCACCTCGAGGACGTTCGGCCCCGCGAACATCTCCTTCGGCGGGCGGCTCGAATGCGCTTCGGCGAACGCCGGGCTCTGCGTCCACGCGACGAAGTCCTCGAACGTTCGCCACCACGTCTTCACCTCGTAGTAGCCCTGGCCGCCGGGGTCGTCGGTCCAGGTACCGTGCTCGTGGTCGAACTTCATCGGGCGCGGCCGGTGCACCTCGTTCCGGATGAAGCCCGGGCTCCGGTCGACCAGGTGGACGCGGCGCCGGAAGCGGTCCTCGAAGTCGATCTCGTGACCCTTGCTGACGGGGATGCGGTTCGTGACGACGATCATGCTTTCGGCCTCCACCGCGCGGCGCTGTCGACGACCGCGACGAGCTCTGCCGGGTCGACCGGCTTGACGACGTGCCCCTGGAACCCGGTCGAGAAGATGCGCACCCGATCGGCCGTGGTCGCATACGCCGTGAGCGCGATCGCGGGGACGGTCGCGTTCTCCCCCGGCATGGCGCGGACCTTGGCGAGGAACGCGTAGCCGTCCTCGCCCGGCATCCCGATGTCGCACACGAGGACGTCGGGCTTCCAGCCCTTCAATTCGTTCAGGCCCTCGGCGGCGGAGCCGGCGACGCGCACCTCGGCGCCACACGCGCCGAGGAGCGTGCCGACGACCTCGTTCGAGTCGGGCTCGTCGTCGACCACGAGGATGCGGAGGCCGTCGAGGCGGGCATACGCGCCGTCGGCACGCGGCCCCTCCGCGGTCGGATGGCGGCGCTCGATCTCGCCCGCCGTCCGGGCGAACAGCATGCGCGGCAGCTTCACGGTGAACGTCGCGCCTTGCTCCTCGCCCGCGCTCTCCGCGTGTACCGACCCGCCGTGCAGCTCGACGATGTGCCGGACGATCGCGAGGCCGAGGCCGAGACCGCCGTAGGACCGCGCCGGCCCCGATTCGGCCTGCTGGAACCGCTCGAAGAGGTGGGGGATGAAATCGGGGAGGATGCCGCGGCCCGTGTCGCTGACCGCGATCTCCACGTGGGAGTTCACGCGCTCGAGCGTCACCTGGACGCGACCCTGCTTCGGCGTGAACTTGATCGCGTTCGAGAGCAGGTTCCAGACGACCTGCTGGAGGCGGGCCGGGTCTCCGGACACCGGACCCGTCTCCGTGTCGAGGAACTTCTGCAGCTGGATCGACTTGGCGTCGGCCGCCGGGCGCACGACCTCGAGCGCGGCCTCGATCACCGCCGGCAGCTCGACGGGACGGATCTCGAGGCGGAGCTTTCCGGAGACGATGCGGGAGACGTCGAGGAGGTCGTCGACGAGCTGCGCCTGCGTCCGCGCGCTGCGCTCGATCGTCTCGAGGGCCCGATCGGTCTTCGCCGCGTCCAGCGACCCCTGCCGGAGGAGCCGCGCCCACGCGAGGATCGGCGAAAGCGGCGAGCGGAGCTCGTGCGAGACCATGGCGAGAAACGCGTCCTTCGAGCGATTCGCGGCCTCGGCTTCGTGGCGGGAGGCGCGCTCCTTCGCGAGGAGCTCCTCGCGCTCGGACTCGAGCCGTTTCCGCAGCGTCACGTCGCGCGCGATCTTCGCGGCGCCCACGATCACTCCCGCGGCATTCTTGATCGGCGAGACGGAGAGCGACACGTGGATCCGGCGCCCGTCCTTCGTCAGGCGCTCGGTGTCGAAGTGCTCGAGGCGGTCGCCCCGGCGCAACGTGGCCAGGATCTCGGCCTCCTCCGCGATGCGGTCCGGCGGCAAGACGATGAGGATCGGTTTCCCGATCGCCTCCTCGGCGGTGTAGCCGTAGAGCCGCTCCGCCGCCGCGTTCCAGTTCATGATGACGCCGTTCAGGTCCTTGCCGATGATGGCGTCCTCCGACGACTCGACGATCGCGGCGAGGCGCGCGCGCACCTCGTACATCTCCTTCGCCGCCGTGACGTCCCGCGCGATCTTCGCCGCGCCGACGATGTTCCCCGACGCGTCCCGGATCGGGGAGACCGAGAGGGAAACGGCGATGCGACGGCCGTCCTTCCGGACGCGCTCGGTCTCGAAGTGGTCGATGCGCTCGCCGCGGCGGAGGGTCGCGAGGATCGTGTCCTCCTCGTGCCTCCGCTCCGGGGGCAGGAGCATGAGGATCGACTGCCCGATCGCCTCCGCGGGGGTGTAGCCGAAGAGCGTTTCCGCGGAATTGTTCCAGCTGAGAATGGTGCCGTTCAGGTCCTTGGCGACGATCGCGTCGTCGGAGGAGTCGATGATCGCCGCCAGGAGCGCGCGCAGGGCGCCCTCGTCGGGCGCGATCGAACGGCCCCATTCCGCCATAACCCTGGAAAGGTGACATGGCGTCCGGGCGCCGGACAAGGGGGGCGCGCCCGCGCTCAGGACGACGGCGCGCGCTCGATGCGGCAGCGGACGTACCGGTGGTGGGGTATCCCCGTGAACGGGTCGCGGTCGGCGACGTCCGTCAGCTCGTTCTGGTTCGCCCCGTGGATCTCCTCGCCGTACATCATGCCGAAGCCGTTCGGCATCCAGACGTGGCCGTCGAGCAGATGCCGGTCGACCTGGACGGGGAGCGTGACCGCGCCGCGCCGGGTCGCGACCCGGACCCGCTCGCCCTCGCGCACGCCGAGACGGGTCGCGTCGGACGCCGACACGTTGAGCGCGCAGTGCGGGCCCCGGCCCTTCCGCCAGGCAGGGTCGCGCTGGATGGTGTTCGCGGTCCAGCGCGTGCGGAGCCCGGCGGCCATGACGAAGGGGAAGTCGGGATCGGCGGTCGGCGGGGTCGCGACGGCGCGCGCGATCTCCGCGAGCATCGGCTCGGGCGCGAGGCGGATCCGACCGTCGGGGAAGCCGACGTGGTCCTCGAGGTTCGTCTCCGGCACCTGACGCGCGATCTCGACGCCCTCGGGGTGCGCGAGGATCCGCCGGAACAGCTCGGTGCCGACCTCGAGTGGCGTCCGACCCTCCCACTCGGGGCCGAGGGCGCGAATGACGCTCGGATAGCGCAGCATCGCGTTCAAATGGCTCTGGAGCCAGAACGCCGCGAGCGACGGCGCGGCAAGATGGCGGCCGAGCGTCCGGTACGTCCAGAAGAGCAGCCGCTCCTTCGCGATTCCCGGCTCGGACTCCGCGAGCTGCTGCGCGGTGCCGAGGAACGCCGCGGCGCCGTCCGGCGTCAGCGCGTCGGCTGCCAGCACGTGTAGCTCGGTCGGCGGCTCGCCGAAGAGGTCGATCGCCTCGCCGAGGCGCGCGTAGATCTCCGGCTCGGGGAGCGCTTCGGCGGGGCCGGGCACGACCGGCGGTCGCAGCTGGACGTAGATCTCGGGGAAGCCCTTCGGGAAGTTCGCGAACTCCCACTTCTCGTAGCCGACCGGCGCGGGCAGCACGTAGTCGGCGACCCGGGCGGTCTCGGTCATCGCGGGCTCGATCACGACGAGCAGGTCGAGCGCCTCGCGCGCCTCCTGCCAGCGCTGCGTGTCCGAGTAGGAGAGGTACGGATTCGATCCCTCGACGATGAGCGCGCGGAGCCGCTCGGGGTGGTCGACGAGCACTTCCTCCGGGACCAGCGTCGGCGAGAACATCGCGAAGTTCCCGAGCGCGGCGATCGCCGGGATGCCCGAGGCGAGCGCGCGCTCCGGCTCCCGCTCACGCCACGGCTCGGGTGCGAGCAGCGTCTCGAAGAAGACGTTCCCGCCCGGGCGGCCGACGTTCCCGGTGAGCGAGAGGAGGACGCGGATCAGATACGAGATCAGCGTCGAGAACGGCGTCTGCTCGACGCCGAGGTCGTAGAAGATCGCCGCGCTGTCCGCTTCCGCGAAGCCGACCGCCGTGTCGACGAGCGCCGCGGGCTCGATCCCGCAGCGCGCCGCCATCGCGCCGACGTCGACCGCGGCGAGCGCATCACGCAGGCGGTCGAGGTCGCGCGTCTTCGCACGGACGAATTCCTCGTCGGCGAGGCCACGGGCGACGATCGTCGCCGCCATGCCGAGGAGCAGGTACGCGTCGGTGCCGGGACGGACGCGGAGGTGCCGGGTCGCGCCGCGCGTCGTCTCCGTCTCGCGCGGATCGACGACGACGAGCGTCCGCGTCTTGTCCTCGACGAAGTGCTTGAAGGCGTCGGTCGCGTTGTGGCCACGGTTGCTGATCTTCGGGTTCGTCCCGAGGACCAGCATGAAGCGCGCGTGCTCCTGGTCGGCGTGGAAGTACGTCGCCGGCGACGCGCCGAACATCCACTGGTCCATGAGGCAGTGCTGCGTTTTCTCCTGCGCGAAGGCGTTGAACCACCGGCGTGAGCCGAGGGCCCGGAGGAAGCCGAGACCGTACGGGGCGTCCATGTGGTTGCCCTGGCCGCCGATGCCGACGAGGCCGATCGCGCGCGGCGAGTGCGCGTCGCGGATCGCGCGCAGCTTGTCCCCGATCTCGCGGATGGCGACGTCCCAGCCGATGCGCTCGAAGGTACCGTCGGCGCGGCGTCGCAGCGGGTGCTGCACGCGCTGCGCGTGGTCGACGTAGTTGTGGATCGCGAAGCCCTTGTTGCAGATGTACCCGGTCGTGATCGGGTTCGTCTCGTCCGCGCGGATGGCGACGATCTTTCCGCCCGCGACGTCGACCCGGATGCCGCAGTTGTGGCTGCAGAGCACGCAGACGGTCGGGAGATCGTTCGCGTCGAGCGGCAGGGGCGTGCGAGAGATCGAGGGGTCGACGGTGCGGACTGCGCTCATCGGTTCGCCTCCTTCGTTCGCTGTTCCCACGTTGCCCGGAGCGCCGGTCCCGGGCGGGCCATCATGTCGCGTGCGGCGACCGGCTCGCCGCACTCGGGACAGGTGAGCGTCGGCATGATCCGTCGCCCGCAGCTCCGATGCACGAGCTCGACCGGTGGTCCGTCCGTGCCCGCGGCCCAGCGGTCGCCCCAGCGCGTGAGCGAGACGATCACCGGGTAGAGGTCGCGGCCCTTCTCGGTCAGCCGGTACTCGAAGCGTGCCGGTCGCTGCCGGTACGGCACGCGCTCGAGGACGCCGTGGCGGACGAGCTTCCGCAGCCGGTCGGCGAGGCGATGGCGACTCGCCCCGAGGTCGGCCTGGAAGTCCTCGAAGCGACGCATGCCGAGGAAGGCATCGCGGAGGATGAGCAGCGTCCAGCGGTCGCCGACGATGGAGAGGGTGCGGGCGACGGAGCAGGTCTGCTCGCCGATGTCCTGCCAGCGCATCGGGCCCATAAGGTTCCAATTTGGAACCCTCTGTCAAGGGGGTGCGTTACCCCCGTCGCGCCGCCGTGCCGCCGTCGATCGGGATCACAACACCGGTGATGTAGCGCGCCTCCTCCGACGCAAGGAACGCCGCGAGGCTCGCGACGTCCTCCGGCTGGCCGAAGCGACCGAGCGGGATGTCCGCGAGCTTCCGCTCACGCCACCCCTCGCCGCGGTTGCGTGCCGAGAACTGGACGGAGCGCTCCGTCTCGATGAACCCCGGGCAGATCGCGTTCGCCCGCACGTTCCGTGCGGCATAGTCGAGCGCGATCGAGCGGGTGAGACCGACGAGGCCATGCTTCGACGCGACGTACGCGCCCTGGTTCGTGTTGCCCGCGATGCCGGACGTCGAGGCGATGTTGACGATCGCGCCGCCGCCCGCGCCGATGAGATGCCGGAGCGCGTACTTGCAGCAGAGGAAGGCGCCGGTGAGATTCACGTCGAGCGTCGCGGCCCACCACTCCTCGTCCATCTCGGCGACAGTCTCCGCGACCGGCGCGTCCGGACGGTTCTTCGCCGCGCCGTTCACGAGGACGTCGAGACGGCCGAAGCGCTCGACGGCAGCGGCCATCACGCGTCGCACCTGCGCGACGTCCGAAACGTCTGCGGCGAGGGCGAGGCCGGACGGCATTTCGCGCACGGTCTCCGCGAGACGCTCCTCACGCTGGCCGACGGCGACGACCGCCGCGCCCTCACGCGCGAAGCGCAACGCGATCGCGCGCCCGATGCCCGAGCCCGCGCCCGTGACGACGGCCGTCTTCCCGGCGAGCCTCATGCGGACAGACGGTCCGGCACGTCGAGGGCGTAGAGCGTCTTGCAGTTCGTGTGCAACATCCGCTTCACGTCGTCGCGCGCGACGCCGCGGAAGAGGCGCGCGATCGTCACCCGGCTGTTCGGCCAGTCCGTCCCGGTGTGCGGGTAGTCCGTCGACCACATGAGATGCTCGACGTTCAGGCGATGGCGCAGCTCGATCCCGACGGTGTCGACCATGAACGTCGCCCAGAAGTTGCGGTGGAAGATCCGGCTCGGCATCGTCGGCAGCGTCGCGACCGTGCCCGTGAACCAGCGATAGCGGAGGAACATGTCGTCCGTCTGCTCGAGCATCGCCGGGATCCAGCCGATGTTCGCCTCGACCAGGAGCGCGCGGAGTCGGGGGAAGCGCTCGAACAGGCCGGAGAAGATCATCCGGGCGACCAGTGGGACCGTGTTCGCGCCCGACTTGCTGATCGACGCACGCGGCAGGACCGCGCCCGGCTCGAACCGACGCCGCGCGACCGGGCCGTCGGCGTGGAAGCTGCCGATGTGCAGCGCGACCGGAACGCCAGCCTCCTCGGCGCGCGCCCAGAACGGATCGTCGGCCGCGGATGGCTCGACCGATCCGGACGGGAACGTCGAGATCAGGACGGCGCGATAGCCGTTCGCGAGCGCCCACTCGAGCTCGGCCGTGGCGTCCGCGACGCCCGTTGCCGGGATGATGGCATGTCCGACGAGGCGGCCGCCGGCCCGCGCGCAGAATTCGAGGAGCCACCCGTTGTACGCGCGCACGCACGCGAGCTGGAGACCCCGCTCGTCGCCGAACATGCGCGCGCCCTCCTCGCAGACGCTCGGGTAGAGGAGCTGCGTGTGGATCCCGTCGGCGTCCATGTCGGCGAGACGCGCCTCGACCTCGAAGTGGCCGCGACGGATCGTCGCGTACGTGAGCCCGGCGGGACGGAATCCCAGGTAGCTCGTGCCGGCGGCGGCCATGAGCCCGACGGGGCGGAGCCGGGCGCCGTCGTCGAACGACCAGACGTCGCCGTCCGCGGTCGCGAGCACCTTCGGCGCGCGGTCACGCAGACGCGACGGGACACGCGCCTGCCAGACGTCGGGCGGCTCGTAGACGTGCGCGTCGGCGTCGATCACCGGGTAGTCGATGCTCGCGACGTCGTGGAACCCGTCGGACATGGCTCCGGTTACGCCTCGCTCGGAAATCGAGTCAAGGCTCGCGCGGAGCGGCGGCTAGGACGGCTTCGCGCAGGCGGCCGCGATCGCGTCGAGGAGGATGTCGGGATCCGACGCCTTCCGGACGTTCGCGACGACGTCGGGCAACGTCACCTCGGGGTCCGCCGTGAAGACGACGACCGGGATACCGGCGAGCGCCGGATCCGCCGCGAGCGCCGCGCGCACGGACGTTCCGTCCATGCCGGGCATCCGGATGTCCAGGACGATCGCGGACGGGCGGCCGCCGCCGCGGAGATACGCGAGCGCTTCTTCGCCGCTCCTCGCCGTCACCGACGGGTAGCCCTTCATCGCGAGGATACGCTCGAGGACTTGACGCGTCTCCGCATTGTCGTCGACCAGGAGGATCGGTCCCCGCGCCTCGGCCGTGATGCTCTTGGCCGCCACCCGCTGGGACTAGATCAGAATCGACCTCCGATGAAATCCCACAACACGGGAGGTTCGTCGCAATTGCACGGGAGGCCGGACTCGAACGTCGCTTGACGCTCGTGCCCGCCGTGTGTTCCCGTGCCGCCATGTCGGCCCCCGTCGCGGTCGTGACCGGCGCCAGCCGCGGGATCGGGAGACGCCTCTGCAAGGACCTCGCGGAGACGGGCTACGACGTCGTGTGCGTGGCACGCACGAGCCGCGAGGCCCCGGCCCGTCTCCCCGGCACGGTCGACGAAACAGCCGAGGCCGTCGTCCGGACGGGCCGGCGCGCGATGCCCGTCGCGCTCGACGTCCAGGACGAGTCCGGCGTCGAGGCGCTCGCCGCCCGCGTGTACGACACCTGGGGACGCTGCGACGTCCTCGTGAACAACGCCGCCATCGCGCCGCCGAAGCCGGCCCTGTCCGACTCCGTGAAGCGCTGGCGGCTCGCCGTCGACGTCAATCTGAACGGCCCCTTCTATCTGATGTACCACCTGTGCTCGCGGATGGCTCCGGGCGGCCGGGTCGTCAACGTCTCGTCCGGTGCGTCGGTGATGCCCTCGTTCGGCCGCGCGAGCTACACGACGACGAAGCGCGCGCTCGAGGCGCTCACCGAGTCGCTCGCGCACGATCTCCGAGGCCGCGTCGCGGTCAACTGCATTCGCATCGACGTCCCGATCTGGACCGAAGGCTTCGACGCGACGCTGCCCGCCGACTTCGACACGTCCGACTTCGAGGACGCGGCGATCATGTCCGACGCGGTGCTGTGGCTCCTCCGGCAGGAGCTCGCGTACACGGGGCAGATCCTGACCCTCGGCGCGCTCCGCGAGCGCGGCCTGATCCGCCCGCGGACGAGGGCGACGCGTGCATGACGTCCGGCATCGCCCGGACGCGCCGCGTCTGCTCGAGCGGCTCTCCGCGCGGCGCGCGCATCTCGACGCCGACAACCCGCTCCGCGCGCTGACGGACGTCATCAACCGCGTCCCGGGCGGGATCAACCTCGGGCAGGGCGTCTGCGAGCTGCCGACCGCGCCGTTTCTCCGGGACGCCGTCGTCGACGCGCTCGGGGCCGAGGGCGCGCAGACCTATACGCACTACGCGGGGCTGCCGGAGCTCCGCGCGGCGATCGCCCGGAAGCTCCGCGACTGGAACGGCATCGACGTCGCCGACGACGGCGTGCTCGTGACGACCGGCTCGTCGAGCGCATTCTTCGCCGCGGGGCTCGCGCTCCTCGATCCGGGCGACGAGGTAATCCTCCTCGAGCCCTTCTACAGCTACCACCGGAGCCAGCTCGCGCTGCTCGGCGCCGTCCCCGTCGCGGTCCCGCTCGCACCGGACGGCTGGACATTCGACGCGGCCGCCGTCGCCCGCGCGCTCGGGCCCCGGACGCGCGCGATCGTCGTCAACACGCCCGCAAACCCGACGGGCAAGGTGTTCACGCGCGCCGAGCTGGACGCGCTCGCCGCCGTCCTCGCGCCGACGGACGTCGTGGTGCTCACCGACGAGGTGTACGAGTATCTCTGTTACGACGACCGCCGGCACGTGTCGCCGGCGGCGGTCGACGCGCTCCGCGAGCGGACCGTCACGATCGGCGGATTCAGCAAGACGTTCTCGATCACGGGCTGGCGGATCGGGTATCTCGCCGGCCCGCGGCCGCTCGTCGACGCGGTCGGGCGCGTCTTCGACCAGATGACGGTCTGCGCGCCGCGGCCGCTGCAACGCGGCGTCGCGCGCGCGCTGACCGAGCTGTCGCCCGCGTTCTACGACGGCCTCCGCGCCGACTACGCGACCCGCCGCGACCGCTTCTGCGCCGCGCTCGCCGCTGCCGGCTTCCGGTTCCGTCCCCCCGAAGGTGCGTACTACGTGCTCGCCGACTATCGGGACGTCCTCGGCGACGTCGCGCCCACGGTCGCGGTCCGCCGGCTCATCGACCGGGTCGCGATCAATGCCGTCCCGGGCGACCTTTTCCACGCCCGCCCCGACGGCGTGCGGACGATCCGGTTCCACTTCGCGGCCACCGACGGCGTCTTGGACGAAGTCTGCGCGCGTCTTGCACGGCTGGGCTAGTCGCCGCTGCTTCCCCACGAATGGTTGCGCCGGTACAATCCGGCGCATCCCATGATCGCGACCGGCGACTTCAAGCGTGGGCTCCGCGTCCTCCTCGACGGCGACCCGTTCGTGATCCTCGACGTCCACGTGCAGTCGCCGTCGGCCCGGGGCGCGAGCTCGCTGACGAAGATCCGGGCGCGGAACCTCCGCACGGGGCAGCTCACCGACCGGACGTTCCGCGGCGGCGACCGCGTCGAGGAGCCGAACGTCGAGCTCCGTCCGGTCCAGTTCCTCTACCGCGACGACGACGGCTTCCACTTCATGGACACGCAGAGCTACGAGCAGTTCTCGCGGAGCGCCGAGGACCTCGGCGACCTCGCCGGCTATCTCCGCGACGGGCTCGAGGGGATCCGCTCGGTCGTGTTCAACGAGCAGGTCATCTCGATCGACCTGCCGAACACCGTCGTGCTGACGGTCGTCGACACCGCGCCCGCGATCAAGGGCGCGACGGCGCAGGCACAGACGAAGCCGGCGACGCTCGAGACCGGCCTCGTGATCCAGGTCCCGTCGTACCTCGAGTCCGGCGAACGCGTGCAGGTCGACACGCGCGACGCCCGCTTCGTCGCGCGCGCCAAGGGCTGACGACTCTTCACTGCTGCGCCGCGTGGCGCTCGAGCACCGTCCCGTCGAGCACGACGTGCGAGATGCGGGCGAGGTCGCCGATCCGGCTCACGGGATCGCCCGCGACCAGTACGAGGTCGGCGCGCTTTCCCACCGCGATCTCGCCGAAGTCGGCGCCGTCGCCGGCGAGGAACCGGGCGTTCTCCGACGTTGCGATACGGAGCGCCTCGCCGGGCGTCAGACCCGCCTCCACGATCTTCGCGAGCTCGATGTGGAGTCCGGCGCCGGGCAGGTCGCCCGGATTGCAGGCGTCGCTGCCGGCGAGGATCGTCACGCCCGCGCGCCGGAGCTTGCCGACGTTCCGCCGCCGGGCACCGTGCGCGCCCGCCGCGGCACGGATGAACGCCTGCGTGTCGTCGTCGAGCGCCGGCGCGGGCGCGAGGAACGCGGCGATGAGGCCGGGCGGCGCGACCTCCCGCTCGATCGGCGCGAAGTCGGCTTCGCGGCTCCGGGTGCTGGACCCGAGATCCCAGACCGCGAGCGTCACGACGACCGGCACGTGCGCGGCGGCGATCACGTCGACGGCCTCGTCGGAGATGTCCTCGCGCCACGGCGCGTGCGCGAGCGCGTCGACGCCGGCGCGGACGGCGGCGATCGCTTCGGCGGAGCTGCCGATGTGCGCGATCGACCGGACGTTCGCCGCGTGTCCGGCGGCCGTGATCGCGGCCGTCGTCTCGGGGGCGAGGCAGGGGACGTTCGTCGCGCCGGCATCGATCGCGATCTTCAGCACGTCGGGCCGCTCGGGAAGAAGCGCGTCGACGGCCTTCCGCGCCTCCTCGGGTGTCGTCACCTCGCGCGTCGCGCGGGGCAGGACGTACCAGCGGAGGTACCACGGCAGCCACTTCCGGAGGACCTCCGCCGGATGGCCGCCGGGCGTCGTGAAGATCGGCCCGGCGGCGTAGACGTGCGGCCCGAGCCGCGTCCCGGCCGCGACGTCGGCGCGCTCGCGAAACACGTCGGGCGACAGGCTGCCGAGGTCGAGCACCGTCGTCGTCCCCGCGTAGAGATACGCGGCGAGGTTGTGGTCGACGTCGGGGAGCGCGACGCTCCAGGGCGGCATCGACGAGCCGCCCGTGTGGGTGTGCACGTCGACGAGGCCGGGAAGGAGCGTGCCGCCGCGCCCGTCGATCTCCGCGAGCCCCGCGGCCGCCACGCCCGGCTCGGCGATCACGGCGATCCGGCCGTCGCGCACGACGACGTCCCGCGCTCCGGCGGCGAGGCTCGCGTTCGGCGCGTCGAAGACGCGCACGTTCCGTAGGACGACGGAGCGCGGCGCGCCCGCGGGACGCGTCACGAGCGGCGTTCCGTGCCGGCACCCCGCGACGACGACGAGCGCGGCGATCCCCCATGCGCGCTTCCGCATGGCGGCGGTCGTAGCAGACGGTGGCGCCGAAACGGAAGCGACCGGCGGGTCAGGGCGACGCGGCGTCGCCGTCCGCGACCAGCGCGGCGAGCGTCGGCGCGAGGCGGCCGAGCTCGCGCTCGAGCGTCCCGTATGCCGCCGTAGCCTCGGGGAGGTTCCCGGCGCGACCGAGCTGCTCGAGGACGGCCGCCGCCGCCGACGCCGGACCGGCGGCCAGCGTCGCGAGCGCGCCCTTCAGACGGTGCGCCGCGTGCTGGAGTGTCGGGCCGTCGCCGCGCGACAGCGCCGCCCGGATCTCGGCGAGGCGTCCCGGGGTCTCCTGCTGGAAGACGCGCACGACCTGGCGGAGGAGGTCCATGTCGCCCGCGACGCGCGAGAGGATCGCAGCGGGGTCGATCGCGGGCGGCGCATCCACGTCCGCCGGAGGGGAATCGCTCATCGCCCAGCGGCCTCCGGCGCGCGGCTTCGCAGCCGCTCGTCCGCGCGGACGAGCTCGGTCTCGATCTCGACGAGCAGGCGGTCGAGGTCGACGGGGGCGTCGGGGAGGACGATCGCACCGGACGCGTCGCGCTCGACCGCGGTGATCCCGGCCGCGCCCTCGAGCGCGTCCATGGCGGCGGACTGGCGGCGCACGGTCTGGAGCAGCCGGCGGCTCTCGACGACGAGCGTCCGCTGGACGAGCGCCTGGCGGAGGCCGATCGCGAGCTCGCGGACGTTGCACGGCTTCGTGAAGAATCGGTACGCGTGCCCGTCGTTGATCGCGCGCATCGCGACCTCGAGGCTCGCCTGGCCCGTCAGCATGACGCGCATCGTGTCCGGATACGTCGCTTTGATGCGCGCGAAGAGCTGGCTCCCGCGCATGCCGGGCATCTCCTCGTCGGCGACGACGACGGCGACCGGGCGCGCCGCGAGGATCTCGAGCGCGGCGTCGCCGCTGCCTGCGGTGACGACCTGGTACGGCTCCTCGTGGAGCGCGCGCCGGAGGCCATCGAGCAGGTGCGCGTCGTCATCGACCAGCAGCACGCTGTGCTTCATCGTGTCCGTCCCTCCCGACGATCATGCGGACCGGCTCCCGGACGCCGATGTGGTCCGAGAAGTTCCGGATGCGCTCGAGAAGTCCCGGCGTCACCTCGTGCCCGCGCGGGATGAGCAGGACGCCGGCGCGCGTCGTGACGTCCTCCGCGAACGTCATGCCCGGGCGCACCTCGCGGAGCCGCATCTCGCGGACCTCGGCGCCGCGTCCCTCGCCGAGGAGGTCGCCGAGCGCGCGCAGCATTGCCGGATCGTACCAACCCGCCCGGCCTTGTATTGTGTCGAGCGCGGCGCCCACCGAGAGTCCCTGCGCCTGGAGCACGTCCAGGTCGAGTGCGAGCTTCAGGAGACGGGCGCCCTCGGGAATGCGATCGCCCCGTACGCCGTCCCGCGGCACGCCGCTGCCGTCGTATCGCTGCTGCTGGTAGCGGACGATCTTCCGGACGCCGTCGAGCCGGGGAATGTTGCCGAGGAGCTGCTCGGCGGCGGCCGGCAGGCGGTCGGCCATCTCCTGCTCCGGCGGCGCGAGCGCCCGGCCGTGGTAGAGCTTGTCCGCGAGCTCGACCGGCAGCGTGACGCACCCGATCTGGGAGAGCATCGCGCCGACCTCGAGCTCCCAGCGGCCCAGGAGATCGAGGCGCTCGGCGAGCTGCGACACGAGCTGCTTCGCGCGCGTTGCGCGGCCGAACGCGATCGGGCTCGCCAGCGCGAGGACGTCGGTGAGGGTCCGGACGCTCCCGTGGAGCGTCTCCTCGAGGAGGACGCGCTCGGCCGTGACGAGCCGGTATTGCTCGGCCGCGGCGAGGAGCGAGCTCGACAGCAGCTCGGGCGGACACGGCTTCGTCAGGAAGCGGAAGATGCACGCCTCGTTCACGGCGGCGATCGCGGCGTCGAGGTCCGCCTGTCCCGTGAGGAGGACGCGCGTGGTGTCGGGCGCGACCTCGCGCACCCGGCGGAGGAACGCCGCGCCGTCCATTCCCGGCATGCGCATGTCCGAGACGACGACGGCGAAGGGATCCGCGGTCGCGATCAGCTCGAGCCCGGCGCGGCCGCTCGTGGCGGTCGTGATCGCGAACTGCCGGCGGAGCTGCCGCGCGAGCCCGTCGAGCACGTTGGGCTCGTCGTCGACGCAGAGCAGGCGCGGGAGCGTCGCGTCCATGCCAGCCCGACCTCCTAGGCGGCCGCCGCGGCGATCGCCTGCTCGGCGGCGATCGCGCGCCAGGCGGGCAACTCGGCCGCGACGCCGAGCGCCTCCAGGTGCGCGACGTCGAGCGACGGCGGGACCAGCAGAGGCGCCGGCGTGCTCTCGTGCGCGAGGCAGTCCGCGACGTGAACGGCGGCGATCAGGTCGAACGACGTCTGGTGCGAGACGCGCGCCGGCGCGTGATGATGTGCCACCGCCTCGACGATCGGGTAGGGAAGTCCCCAGAGCCCGAGGAGGTACGCGCCGATCTCGGCGTGCGTCACGCGCCCGTCGGCGGCCTCGACCGCGACCAGCGATCGGTGCCCGTCCCGTGCCGCGGCGAGGATCGCGCGGAGGCGGCCGGGGAGACGGTACGCCAGCACGAGGAGCCCGATGTCGTGCAGCATCGCCGCGACGAAGGCGTCCTCGGCGCGCCGCCGGTCCGTCACGATCCGTCGCGCGATCGAGGCGGAGAGGTACGCGTGGGCCTGGAGCGTCTCGGCGGAGAATCCGCGCACGCCGTCGCCAGCCGGGAAGCTCCGGAAGACCTCGGTGCCGAGCACGATGTTCTGGAGCATGCGCGCGCCGAGGAGGTTCACCGCCTGGGGGATCGCGGTCACCCGGTGCGCGAGCCCGATGAGTGGGGAGTTCACGACCTGCAGCACCTTCGCGCAGATCCCGGTGTCGTGCTCGATCAGGCGCGCGACGTCGACGAACGATGCGTCCGGGTCGGCGAGCTTCTGGCTGAGCGCCGCGTACACCCGGGGCAGCGTCGGCAGCGACTGCACCTCGCCGACGACGCGACGGAGCTCGTCGTCGCCGAGGATCGCCTGGAGCTCGCAGGCGCGCTCGACGACCGCGGTCAGCATCTCGGCCTCGCAGGGCTTCGTCAGGAACTGGTGCGCGACCGGAATCGCGCGCAGCGCCGCCTCGAGCTCGGTGTGGCCGGAGAGCACGATCCGCGCGACGTCCGGGTGGCGCTCGTGCACGCGGCGCAGGAGCGTCGCGCCGTCCATCCCCGGCATGCGCATGTCCGAGACGATCACGTCGAAGCGCTCGGCCTCGAGCGCGCGCAGCGCCTCCTCGCCGCTCGTGGCGAAGACCATTTCCCACTCGCGACGGCGGGGACGCAGCATGCGCTGCAGCCCGTCCAGGATCGACGGCTCGTCGTCGACGAAGAGGATGCGCTTCATGCCGCGACCGACGCGGCGCCCGCGCCCCCGCCGTCGACCGGCAGCCGGATCGTGAAGGTCGTGCCGCGCCCGACCTCGGTCTCGAACGTCAGCGTTCCGCCGTGTCGCTCGGTGACCGACCGCGCGATCGCGAGCCCCTGGCCCGTCCCCTTGCCGACCTCCTTCGTCGTGAAGAAGGGATCGAAGATCTTGCCCCGGACGTCGGGGGGGATGCCGCAGCCCGTGTCGCTGATCGCGATCGTCACGACGTCGTCGCCGTCGCGCGCGGTCCGGACGACGATCTTGCCGCGCTGGCCGGTGTCGCCGACGACGTCGGCGATCGCGTGGGCGGCGTTCACGAGCAGGTTCAGGAAGACCTGGTTCAGGTCGCCGAGGTGGCACCGAATGGGCGGCAGGTCGCCGAGCTCGGTCTCGACGTCGGCGACGTACTTGAGCTCGTTCCGCGCCACGGTGAGCGTGCTCGTGATCGCCTGGTTCAGGTCTGCGGCAACCTTGTCCTTGCCGGCGTCCGGATGGGCGAAGTGCTTGAGCGCCCGGACGATCGTCGCGACGCGGTCGACACCGTCGAGCGTCTGGCTGATCGCCTTCGGCACCTCCTGCTCGAGGTACGCGAGGTCGGCGTCTTCCTCCGCTCGGACGACGTCCTCGAGGAGCGCCGGCGTGATGGTGCCCGCCTCGGCGGCGGCGCGGAGCGCGCGATAGCGGTCGAGGACGGCGTGCACGCTCGCGAAGCCGTCGGCGAGGAAGCGCGTGTTGTCGCCCACGAACTGGATCGGCGTGTTGATCTCGTGTGCGACACCGGCCGCGAGCCGGCCGACCGATTCCAGCTTCTGCGCCTGGTTGAGCTCCATTTCCAGCCGTTGCCGCTCAGAAACGTCGCGGACGAATCCGCTCCAGAGCGTCTCGCCGCCGCGCCGGATGGGCGAGATCCAGAGCTCGATCGGGAACTCCTCGCCGCTCCGGCGGAGCGCCGTGAGGTGAAGGATCTTCTGCACGCTCGGCCGACCGGAAGACCGGT
>Ga0070741_10007029_pt1 | contig 23678 bp, 24 predicted proteins | sample Coa_R1_4_FD_66440 | JGI IMG/M metagenome (GOLD analysis project Ga0070741, IMG submission 66440) | Surface soil microbial communities from Centralia Pennsylvania, which are recovering from an underground coalmine fire - Coalmine... | ecosystem: Environmental > Terrestrial > Soil > Unclassified ...
TGCCCCGCTCGATGCGGGTGGTTCGGGGATTCTGGGCAGCTGGACCGCCAATGGCAACAGCCTCCTGCACGCCACCGATACCGCAACCTCGGTGGCCTATAACGGCTATGTCTACGAGATAGGTGGCACCGCTCCTGGAGTTACAGCCGAGGTGGACTATGCGCCTATCAACGGCGGCGGAACTGTAGGTACTTGGACCGCCACCACCAGCCTGCTGCATGGCACCTATGTCGCCACCTCGGTGGCCTATAACGGCTATGTCTACGAGATAGGTGGCTGCACGTCATCGTGTTCAGTTTCAGAAGTGGATTACGCGCTGATCTGCACCGGCAGCAACAGCGGTAACGGGGGGTGTGGTTCGACAGCTGGCACCATCGGGACATGGACGCAAAACTCCACCAGCCTGTTACACGCTACCTATGACGCCACCTCGGTCGCCTACAACGGATATTTGTACGAGATAGGTGGCCGTACCACCGTGACGACGGCAGAGGTGGACTACGCGCCCATCAACGCCGACGGCAGCGTCGGGGCCTGGACCGCCACCACCAGCTTGCTTCACGCCACCTTGCAGGGCTCCTCGGTCGCCTACAACGGATATTTGTACGAGATAGGTGGCGCCGCCCCTGGTCAGTCGGCAGAGGTGGACTACGCGCCCCTCAATTCCGACGGCACCGTCGGGGCTTGGACAGCCACCACCAGCTTGATGAACCCCAACTATCGGGCCTCCTCGATCGCCTACAACGGGTATCTGTATGAGATAGGTGGATCCCCCCCTGCAGGCGTAACCGCAGAGGTGGACTACGCTCCCATCAATGCCAACGGCAGCATCGGCGCCTGGACCATCACCACCAACCTGCTAAACACCACCTACGAGGCTACCTCGGTCGCCTATAACGGATACCTATATGAGATGGGTGGCTTCAATGGCTCGTCGATAATCGCGGCTGTGGACTACGCCCCTCTCAACGTCATGCCCATGGTGGGGCATTACAGCTACCTGACCAACATAGGGAACGCGAACAATGGCATCGCTTCCATCACCTATACCGGCAGCATGCCTGCGTACTCCGGTCCAGGCAATTGGTATATCTCGTATCGCAGTGCACCAGCAACCGGTGTCCTCAGCGCATCTGCGCTCGCCTCATCGCTGAGTGGAATCAACACCGCTGGGCCACCAACTTGCAACGGCACCCAGCAGTATTTCTGGGTCTTCATCTCCGTCGATGACTCCAACTCCTTCACCTTCGGCGGCGACTCGCTCAGGAGCAACCTCACCAGCTTCACCATCAACTACGGCACAAAACACCCGGCACCCAATCAGCGATTACGCGGCGGCCAGTATTTCCTGGGGACCACTTCGCAACCGTTGGACACCTGTTACCCATAACTCCCGTCTGCGCCACGGGAGGTCGTGCGAATGCGTGAGCTCCGCGCATATGCTCGCAATCGACGATGCCTCTCGCGATGACCACGGACCAAATAGAGCTGGCGGTGATCGGCTTCGGTAGCGCGATCGTCGGAGCCATCGTTGGTGGCTTCTTCGTCCTATACGCCGCGCGCGGTCAATGGAAGGCCGACAGACGCGAGACATCGCGTCAGGCCGCCCGGCGCATCATCGCTGCGCTCGTGCCTCTAGAAGGAGTTTTCGCGACGTTGCTGGCTGGCCACAGCATCCTTACAGCAGATGCAGCCGCGACCTTCAATACCTTCTCTGCCGCGACCACTACCGAGCTGCCATTCATCGCTGACGACCAGGTGTGCGCCAGAGTCCTCGCTCACGTGCGACTGTGTGGATCACTGCTCCACATCGCTCCGACCGCGCCTCCTCCGAAGCCGGTCCTGGCGGCAGTGCGCAGACATGCCGACGCCGTGACCGAAGCCCTGGAGGCCCATATCCGCGAGAAGCCGCTACCCAGCTACACACCGCTTCCGCTGAATCCCTCCGGTGCTCCTGACGTCAAAGCCCTGATGGCGTGGCCCGGCAAGGGATAGGCGATGCGCGCAGGCGTGGGTCCGTTAGGGGTGTGAGACGCCCTCGTCATAACAGTCGCGTTTGTCCTGGCACCTTGTTGCTCCTTCCGGCGTGGATTTCCATTTGCACCGTTTAGCAAACTGCCCCCTTTCCCGCTACAAGGCTCAAGCCCGGCTCGGTTCACTCGGCCTTTCCGCTCGGAGGCAGCCCGCTCCGTTGCAGCACATCAATCCACTGCACGGAGGAGACACCAATGGCTACCAAGAACAAGCGACCCGTAATTGAAGAGGCGGCACAGGCCACCACGCAAACAGCCCGCACACGGCGCGGACCATCCGTCAACCGGGTGACACTGATCGGCAGGCTTGTCGCAGATCCAGAGCTGCGCTACACGCCGAACGGCATCGCTGTGACTCGCTTCCGTCTCGCGAACAACGGGACTGAGGCCGTCCAGTACTACACGGTGATCGCGTGGCGCCGCCTGGCCGAGGTTGCGGCCGAGTACCTGGCCAAAGGCCGGCTCGTCTACATCGGCGGGCGGCTCAAGGGCCGCACTTGGACCGGCAAGGATGGCGTGGCCCGCTACGAGTCGGAGATCGTTGCCAGCGAGATCCAGTTCCTCTCGCCGAAGCCAGCAACCATGGGAGCTGCCGCCTGACGGCGGCACTCCCATCTCTCAACGCCTTGCCTAGCAGCCTTGGTCAGTTCGGCCCGCTCGCCACTGCTCCCACAGTTCGTCCCAGTGTTCGCAGTGATGAGAATGCCGGGCGCAGGTCGATAAGCCGAGCCGGCCGTCGCCGACCGCGTAGACCGTTCCGCAGCATGTGCAGCAGGCCAAACCATCGTGGGGAGACAACTCGCGGTTGCACAGCGAACAGAACCCCTCCGAGGCGCTAGCCAGCGCCTTGGCTGCTTCGCGGTGAAGGACCATTACGCCATTCTGCAACGGGCCAGACGCACGGAACAATGGTGCAGTATGGTCGCGGCCGTGGCCGCAGAATTCATCGCCTACATTGACGAGTCCGGAGACGAGGGGTTCAAGGCCGGCGCCTCCGAATGGTTCGTCCTCTCGGCCATCATCGTCGCCAAGGCAGACGACCCCGGCCTCGTCCAACTCCTCGACGGCGTTCGTGTGACACTCGGCCGGGAGCCGCGAACCGCCCTTCACTTTCGCGACCTCAAGCATCCTCAGCGTTTGCCGTACGTCGACGCAATCGCAGGCGCTCCCTTGGTCGCGGCGACCGTCCTTGTACATAAGCCGTCGATGGCTCACCCGGAAAACTTCAAGGCGCCCCACCGCCTCTACTTCTATACAACCCGTTATCTGCTCGAACGAGTCTCCTGGTACGTGCGGGACCACCGTGAGGGCGGCCGCCACGGCGCCGGCCACGCTGAGATCGTGTTCTCCAACCGCTCATCGATGAGCTACGAAGACCTGCGCAATTACTTCTCGTGGCTCAAAGCGCTTGCTGAAGGCGGCCGCCAAGGCATCAACATCGCTTGGACTGCAATCAAGTCCGACGATATCCGCGCCTTCGGCCCGATGAAACGGGCAGGTCTAATCGTCGCTGATGCAGTAGCGAGCAGTTTCTTCTATGCGGTCGAACCGATGCTTGCCGGATACACCGAGGACCGCTACGCAACAATGCTCAAACCGGCCGTCTACCGCTACGGGCCTCGCTACGTCGGCTACGGGGTGAAGCTCGTGCCCTCGGATGCTCAGGCCGCGTTCGAGGCCAACCCCCACCTCGAATGGATCCGGCGCGACTACGCCTGAAAAAGAAAATGGACGCCGGGCCTCAGGATCCCACCTCTGGCGAGGCTGCCGTCCTTGCGGACGACCTGAGGGTTGCTCCCGCGCACGTCCACTTGGATATTACCCCAATTCGCCATGCTGTCTAACATCGCGTCACTCTCTTGTGGGGGCTGACGCGATCAGGATCGGCGCGCGGCTGATCGAAGCTGACCCTATTACTCCTCGGCAGTCGCGGGGATGGCTGCGGCAGGAGCTGGTACCGCTGCAACTGCCGCTCGCTTACGTGCGCGCCGACCTGGAACCGGTACGCGTACAAGAAGCTCAGCCGACACCTCGGCGGTTTCTCCGGAAATTGCGTCCAGATACTTCTTGTACCGCCTTTCCGCATCGTGAATCATGTCCACAAACGTCAGAACTTTGAAGCTGCCACCGCGAACCTTGAGTGTCCGGCGCAAGTCATCGGATTGTTTGGTGCCAACCAGAATCGCCTCATGTGACGAGTGTTCGCTTGAGTACTCCTCGCAGATAACAACATATCGTTCGAGTTGGTTCAGATCGTCTACGTCCAGCGTGTGCGAAGGGCGCTTCAACTCGATGATGATGAGTTTCTTGTCAACCGTTCCACAAACGAAGTCTGGACGCTTGAGTGCGAACTTCTTGTCATCTTTCGCGAGTCGGTCTCCGACTATCTTCCTAAGGGTTGAGTTGCTGTTCATGAGCCAGTAGCGCTCGTCAATGATCCACATTGCGCTTTCAAGCAAGCGATGGATGGAGCCATCGCCAGTGATCTCATAGGTTCGATCGTCTAGCGCGCGCTCTTTCAGCAATTCGAGGAGGCCTATGCGCCGCTTCACTTCGGAAGTGATCGACGCGATCTGAGTCAGTGTGAGCGAGCCCATAAGGTCCGAGAGTTGCCGGACAGCCTTTTCCCCTTGTTTTGGAAGCTGTGCGACAAGCTGGCGGATTGCGCGGCGCAATCCCTCATCTGCACCGACCAGCACCTCAGCGATTTCAGTAAGAGCGTCTGCGATCTGCGGCAGATCGTTGTCGGTGACCTTGTCGAGCCTTATGCCTTTCAGCAGCCGGACGAGCCTGAGTGGATCGGTGTCAGCAACATCCCTAAGAGCCTTATCGCGGCGCTTCTCTGAAGTGTCGGTACCCTCGATCACAGGCCAATCGAGGAACGGTGCAAGCTCCGTATCCACAATGGCTTTCACTCGCTCCCATTGCGCCAATGTGGGCACGTTGAAGGTGGCCTTGCCACCCGGCCACCATTTATAGAGCGTTAGGCGTTTACCGCCTGGCTCTTCTGCGGCCGGATGAGCATCAGTTACCTGCACGGCGAAGCTGCGGTTGATTCGCCGAATTTCTCGAACCCAGCTCGGCGCCCACCGCTTGTTCTTGCAGTTCGAGCAGTTCGACGCTCCTGCGGGATTGTGATGTCCACATTTATCGCAGATGAGTTCCGTCGTTGTTGCGGCGTCCGGTTCGGCGGCGAGGCCAGCAGCAGGTCGTTTCGTGGTGCTCCGCTTAACAGCGGCTCGCGCTTTCATTGACGATTCCTCGTTGCGGCCAAGCCTACTGCTTGGGTTGCCGCGTCGGTGCATATTTGCACTTCCGGCTGCGCGGACGCCTCGTGCGCACGTCGCTCGCATAGCGAGTGCCCGCCGTTCACCGGGTACTCGGTGCACGACCAGGAGGGGAGGGCTGGATAAGCCGGTCTCCCGGCAGCCCGAGGGCTTTTTCACCAGCCAGCTACAGCTACAGTTTCCCCGCTCCTCCGGCAGCCAGGAAATCCCGTTGCGATCCGGGACGATAGGCGCGAGATCGTACTGACCAGCCGCCGATGGGCCGATCGGGGCTCTAAACTCCCCTAAAGCCGGGATGACCTACGTTGACGCGGCCATCAGCGTCCTCAAGTCGTCGCGCAAGCCCATGAGCTCCGGAGCCATCGCCGAAGCCGCGATTCGCAAAGGACTGATCCGTCCGCGCGGCAAGACCCCGGCAGCGACTATGAGCGCAGCGCTCTATCTCTACGCCCGCGACGAAGAGGTTCCGGTCCTCCGGCGCGACTTCCGACCAGGCCCAACTCGCGCCGCTCGCGACTCCGTCCGGTGGGTATATGCCGGCTGAGCGCTACCAGGGGCGCCTGGAGCTGACCTGGACCAACAAGGACCTCCGCCTTTTGGCCGAGGAGGATGGCTCGTATACCTGGGTGCCTCCTGCCGACTATCGCGTGGCTGAGGTTCGACTTCTCCACTCGGTCCGCTCTGTCGGTGTCGTCGGAAGCGAACGAAGTCGCGCTCAGGACAACCTGTTGATCCAGGGCGATGCCCTCTATGCCCTCAACAGCCTGATCCAGCTTCCCGAACTTGAGCGCGAGTACGGGGGCCGCGTTGCTCTCGCATATATCGATCCGCCGTTCAACACGCAGCAATCATTCATGCATTACGACGACGCTCTGGAGCACTCGGTCTGGCTCACCATGATGCGCGACCGCTTGCTCAGCATTCGCGATTTGCTCGCTCCCGACGGCTCCGTTTGGGTCCACCTCGATGATTCCGAAGTTGCCTACTGTCGCGTCCTCATGGATGAGCTGTTCGGCAGAGATAACTTCGTGGCCACGGTGATTTGGGAGAAAACCGACAGTCCGCGCATGGACGCTGACTACTTCTCGGGCCGCCACGACACCATCTTGGTCTACCGAAAGTCCGAGGCATTCCGCATTCGCCGCGTCGACACCGGAGATGGGGTGCCCAAGCATTACAACCGTGTTGATGAGAAGGGTCAGCGTTACTACACCAAGCCGCTGCGGGCCATGGGCGGGCAGGGATCCACGCGCAAAGCCCGTCCGACGCTCTACTACCCGCTTACCGCGCCCGATGGCTCGCCTGTCTACCCCAAACTTCCGGATGGCACAGACGGTGCCTGGCGCTGGAACCCTCAGAAGGCGGCACGCGACGCACATCTCATTGAATGGGTCAAGGGACGAGCCGGATGGGTCCCCTACTTCCGCATCTTCGCTAGCGAGAAGACACTTCGCCCGCCAGAGACTATCTGGTTCCATACGGATGTCGGTTCCACCCGTACGTCAGCTCGCGAGATAAAGGAGCTGACCGGGGGGACGACTTTCGCCACTCCAAAACCCGAGGCGCTCCTAGCTCGGATCATCGCCCTGGCAACTGACGAGCGCGACATTGTCCTTGACTGTTTTGTCGGCTCGGGGACCACCGCCGCTGTCGCCCACAAGATGCACCGCCGATGGATTGCGATTGAACGGGAGTTGGACACTCTGGCTACCTTCGCAATCCCTCGCCTCACAAAAGTGATCGAAGGCGCTGACCCTGGCGGAGTGACCGACGCAGTTGACTGGGAAGGCGGTGGCGGCTTCCGCATCCTTGACGTCGCCCCTTCCATGTTCCGCGCCGAAGCTGGTCAGGTCTTCCTCAGCGAATGGGCCACCAACGGCAAGCTCGCTGAGGTGACCGCTGCCCAGCTTCGATACGAGTACGAGTACGACCCGCCATTCGCCGGCCGCCGAGCCCGTTCGCGGCTTGCCGTCATCGATGGCCTCCTCAACGAAGATGTGGTTCGCCTGCTCCTAGGGGTACTCCCTGACAACCAACGCCTAGTTGCTTGTGGGACAGCCATCGACCCAGCAGCGCGCGATGTCTTGCGCTCCTTGCGGCCAGGTTCGACCGTTCGGAAGATTCCGCAATCAATCCTCCAGGAGTACCGGCTCGCAGTCCGCACCAAACCCCACCCGTCTTCGTCTCAAGCGGCTGCAGCTCCGGAGGCAATCCCCGCCTCGTGAGCACAAGTCCAGCTTCGGCAACCGAGCTGCCTTTTGATCCGGATCGCATTGAGGCGATCGCGGCCCGTCTGGATTTGCGCGCACCCAACAAGGAAGCGCTGGAGAGCATCGCGGCGGCAATCTACCGCCACTTCGAACTCGACCGCGAGCCGCCGCCGCTGGAGGCGGTTGTCGACATCGCCACCGGAGTCGGCAAAACCTACGTCCTGGCAGCAGCGATCGAGTATCTGGCCCAGGATGGAGTGCGTAATTTCGCGGTAATCACGCCTGGGCGAACGATCCTCAACAAGACCGTCGGCAATTTCACTCTCGGCCACCCCAAGAGTCTGCTAGGCGGAATGGACGTGCGGCCCGTCGTCATCACTAGTGAGAACTTCGCGACGCCGGCGATGCGAGCGGCGATGGACGACCCGGACCAGGTGAAGCTGTTCATCTTCACTGTCCAGGCGCTTCTGAAGCCAGAGTCCAAGGTTGGCCGCAAGACGCACAAATTCCAGGAGGGATTGGGCCAGGCGTTCTATGCCCACCTTCAAGAGCTCGATGACCTGGTCGTGTTTGCCGACGAGCACCACACCTACTACAGTCCCGCTTTCTCAACGGCCGTTCGCGACCTTCGCCCCCGCATCTTGCTCGGGCTTACCGCAACACCGCACAAGAAGACTCCCGAGGACGAGATCATCTTCCGTTACCCGCTTGCCGCCGCTATCGCCGACAAGCTGGTCAAGACGCCGGTTCTGGTGGGGCGACGTGATGACCGCATGGACCCCAGCACAAAACTCCTCGATGGAGTTCGCCTTCTACAAATAAAGGAGCAGGCGATCGCTCGCTGGTGTGAGGAAACGAAGGAGCAGCCGGTTCGTCCCGTGATGCTCGTCATCGCGCCGAGCATTGCCGAAGCCGAGGAGATCGCCGGCATCGTCAGCGACCCTAGCTTTGCCGGTGGCCGCTACGCCGACGCTGTTCTCACTGTCCACTCGGACGCTCCAGACGAAGCGCTGGAGGCGCTGGACAAATTAGAGGAGCCCGACAATCCCAATCGGATCGTGGTGTCGGTCGGAATGCTCAAAGAAGGCTGGGACGTCAAGAACGTGTACGTCATCGCCTCCCTTCGAGCCTCGGTCTCTGAGCTGCTCACCGAGCAGACCCTTGGCCGCGGCCTCCGGTTGCCTTTTGGTCGCTACACCGGCCTGGAAATTCTCGACACGCTCGAAGTTCTCGGCCACGAGCGTTACGAGGCACTCCTGAAAAAGGCTGACGTCCTCAACGAGCACTTCATTGACTGGCGCACCCGAGCTGTGCTTAAGCGCAACGCTGATGGCCAGCTCGTCCCCGTCATCGAACGCGAGGAAGTTGAGGCGCCCATCGCTCCCGTCGAAGGGATAACCACCACAACCTCATCGACCCACACGCCGACTTCTGCAAGTGGCGCGACGATTGAGAGTGTCGAGGAGCACACCAAAAAGGCCGAGGAGCAGGTCGCCGCTCTTCAGGTGGTACTGGCACCGAGGAGCGACCTGCCTGCGCTGCTGATACCCCAGTTGCGGATGACCGTGGTCAAGAGCGACTTCTCCCTGTCAGACATTACGGATCGCACTGCGTTCCGCCGGCTGGGAGAGAGCATCGCCTCTGATCCGGTGGGCGCTCTTAGGCGAATAACGCTCGGCGCTCGGATTGTCTTGGGACCCGATGGCCTGCGCCGTACTGAACTCGTCCGGACGACCGCCATCGACCGTATCGAGTCGCCAGCGGTGCTCTTCCCGCTGGACGAACTCCGCGCGCAACTGATCCAGCAGGTACTAGGAGCACCTGCTGTCCCTGCCCGCGCCAATCAACGTCGTCCTGCCGGTGAGATTGTTGACGCCTTCATCCAGGGCCTGGGCCAATCGGCCGAGACGATCCTCAGCGGCTATATGGATCGTGCATCGGCTGGGCTGATTCAAGTTGTAACTGAGGAGCAACGCAGGTACGCCAGCAAGCCTGCCTATGACCGTGTTGTGGACATCACGCAGTTCAGCAAGACGCGTATCGGTCGGCCGGAAACCAGCTCGGACCGCTACGGCCCCTTCAAGAAGGGTGTCGGCTACGAGGGCTACAAACAGTCGCTCTATGCCCAAGACTGGTTTGACTCCTCGACCGAGCGCGACCTCGCCAACGTTCTGGAGGACGAGCCCACGATCACCTTATGGGTACGCCTGCAAATCGGCGACCTGCCAATCCTCTGGACTGATGGCGGCCGTGAGTACAATCCGGACTTCATCGCCATCGACAAAGATGGGACCCATTGGATCATCGAAGTGAAGATGGACAAGGAGATGACTACTCCCGACGTCAGGGGGAAGCGCGAAGCAGCCAGGCGGTGGGCAAACTACGTCAGCGCCGATGAGAAGGTCGGTGGAACCAAGTGGCAATATCTCCTTCTCTCTGAGAACGACGTCAAGACTGCCAAGGGCTCTTGGGGTGCGCTTAGGGCTCTGGGTAGCCAGTAGCCTTTAGCGCGGCTGGTCTCTCAGACCCCTCTCTTAGCGACCGAAGCGAGTGAGGGGATCAGGCTCCCGCCGTACCATTCGACGCCTCGGAGGACGCACACCTATACCAACCCAATACTTGTGGAGGTCACCGCCATAGCCCTCGAATGGGGTAGTGCTGCCGACCAAGTGGACGTGCGCAGGAAGATTGCTGCGTCCGAGCGCGCGCTGGAGGTTGCACTTGCCCTAGTAGGCCGCAATCTGCCGCTGCAGTCGAGTATTTCCGGACCACCCCCACCCGGTACACCCGTCATGCCCGAAGCGGTATTTGAAGAATTTGGAAGGGCAACCAAGACTTTCCGCGCATGCCTGCTCCTGGCATCCAACGGTTTCGGCCAAGCAGCCCAGATACTAGCCAGGGTCGTTGCCGAATCAAGTCTGATAGTGGTTTGGGCCGTTGAGCAAGGAATCGCCGCCGATCACCTTGCCGACCTGCATGCCCGTTACCGACTTCAACTCCAGATGCAGGAATGGGATGCTGTCGGCCCTTCGACTGCTGCGACGCGCTCACAGTATCTGAGCGATGCCGAGCAATTGGAAGCACAAAGCCTCTTCGGGCCCGACGCTGCAGGCCTGTGGACCGGGCACGCCACGCTCGGCGAGCTGGTGGACGACATCAGTGGTCACGAGGCTGATCCGGATGTTCAGCAGTACCTGCGGCGGCTTAAGGCCGAGATTTCCCGTTCCGAGAACATCAGCATCGGCTCGGGGCTTGCCCAGCGTGCCCACCGCGTAATCAAGGAACACATCGATGGCAAGCCGGTTATGGCGATAAACCTCGGTCCCGGCGTGGAAAACGTTCCTGAGGCCCTCCATCTCGCTGGCGCGACATTCCTATCCGCCGTTGACGCAGTAGTTAAAGACTTTCAGCCCGACCTCGCCGAGCAAGTGCGCGCCGCAGAAGCATTCGCGTGGAGGGCATGGAAGGACCCAGACCTACTTGCGAGTCTGAAAGATGACGACCCATGCCCCTGTGACAAGCCGGGCACACTTTGGGGCGAATGCCACAAGTGGACAAACGAGTTAGGCACTATCTTGTACGCCCCACTAACGGATGCTGATCTCGTCCGCTTCACGCCGTTCGACCCTCGCAGTAGCCGGCCGGCACTCGATAACAGGCGGGTTTCTACTGCAATACCTGATCTCCCGCCTGGACCGCACGTTGTCACATTCACCTTCACGCTTCCCTTCTCGCTAGGCCTAGAGGACACAACTGGACACACTATGGTCCTGGACGACAGTTGGGCCGATCCAAACGATGTAGGTCATTTTGGTAAGACACCGACAGTTGTTATCCGTTTGCACAACGAGGAACTGGACGACAAGGGATTATGGCTAGGTAATCCAACGCGAGCATTGCAACGCTTTTATGGCAATCGTGCTGATGAAGCTCCGGAGGTTTCTCTTCCACCGCTAGGCAAGTCTTACGAACAGTGGGTCAGCGTTGAGACTCAAGGGGCAAGACTCAGGTCTGAGCGCGAGGAAGATCCTGCCTATGCGTTCCACAGGTGCCTCATCGCATTGAATGCCTTTCTGGCGGCAATGGAACTGGCTGTATCCGATCTTCGGGTTACCACCGTCTCGTCGCATGAGTTGGGGCCTGTTGTGCTGCGGGGCGCTTATACCGAAAAGGGTCGCTGGGTTCAGCTTAACGAGCTGGCAATGCATCCTGATTCGTGGCCCGCGCCTAATCCGCCAGGACCGTTCGCGGATATCGAGGGCCAATTCGTGGACGCCATGAATGGCCTCAGGATGGGTCGCCCATTCATGTATGGCAACCTTTGGCACGGCAGGGCGCAAAGAGCTTTCCGCATCCGAGGCGATCGAGCAGACGGTGTCGTCAATCTTCAGACAGCCATAGAAAGCATGTTGTACGACCTGCTACGCGGATTGCTCGTCGACGAGGGAAAGACCCTTGATGAGATTACAAGCGAACTTGCCGGGGATCTCACCTTCAAGCGGCTGTTGAATAGGGTGGCGGGAAAACTCGGCGGAAGTTGGGATGTGACTAACAGCGGCGTGGTCGGCGATTATTGGTCGCATCTGTATCTCCTCAGAAACCGGGTTGTACACGCCGGCTATCTTCCCGGTGATCGGGACGCCGATCTCGCACAGCAGTCCTTCCTCGATTTTCGTGAGTTCATTAGCGAACGGCTGCACGCACGAGCTTTCACGTATCCACGCACACTTCTGGCCAAAGTCGGCGTAAACGGCCTTGAGCGCCGGGGATGGATGTCGGCCCGCATGAAGGCTCTGTGCGCACAATTGACTGCAGAGCCCCGTCCGTTCTACTGGCCCAGGGACAAGGCGGATCGCAGCTAAGGCGCCTCCGGAAACTCGCGCATCCCAGCGCTTGCCTCGTTGTGCTATGAGTGGCCGCAGATGCTCATCCCGGCTCCCTTAGTCGTCGACGCTGATGTATTGATCCGCAATGTTGAATACGCAGTGAAGAAGGGCTATGCCCCCGCCCTGATTGGAAAGGCCAGTGGGAGCTACTCCCTCTTCACCGGTGTTGTGCTGTTTGCGACTCCCCAGGTCGTCGAGGAAACGGAGAGACATCTACCGGACATAGTGGCTCGCACGGGAAACCGCGAGGGTGTCGCTCGCGTTTGGGGCGAGATGTTTCTCCCGCGCATCCGGATCGTGCCGGTAGATTTGGGCGAGATCGCCGATCAACGCATCGACGGAGTGAAGGCTTTGCATCCAAACGATGCTCCAACTGCGGCGCTCGCGTTGCTGCTTGCTCCAGCTGCACTCTTGACCGACAACCGTCAGCATTTCCTTCCCTTTGGACTTGCTGAAACGAAAACGGATGCGGTCGCGATCGACGCCTTTGCGGTCGGAGAGCTCGGCGGCGGTCTTCAAGCAGCATCGATCGTGCCGCGGGTGTCAGCGATGGCTGCAGTCGAAGGGTCAAAGAAGCTAGTCCGGGCGCTTGGGCCTGAACTCACCTTGATCATCGGACTCATCCTGATTGGTGCCTTCGCCTGGTACCTCACGACCGAAAAGGGTCAGAGGATGCGCGGTCAACTGGTGGAGTTTGGACGCACATACGGACCGCCTCTTATGGCAGAAATTGAAAAAAGGATCGAAGCCGGCAATCGTCTGACTGCGTTCGCCGTCGATGAGCCGGAGCCGCCAACTCCGCTCAACCTCATCGCGCGCCGCTTGGCGGTCGGCCAGTCCAGCATGACGAGCGCTGAGATCGTTCGGGAACTCGCAATGCATTCGCTTGGCTTCCGCGGAGCTAAGAACCAGGTGACCGCGGCCCGAGCCTGGCTTGCACGGTACGCATGCTTTACGGAGGGTCCTCGCGGGCACTGGTCGTTAGGCTTCTATAAAGCCGCCGTGCCGGAGTTGGGCCGGCCTGCATCTCTTCCGTAGGGAACGGGGTCTTAAGCCACAGCCCGAGCCAACGCCTCCAGCCTCTCCCGCATCTCCAAGCGGCTCGACCCCCTTTTCGGCGGAACTAGATGTAATTAAGCGGTGGCATTCCTCGTCGACGCAGCAGTTCGGGCCCTGCAGGCCTCCTTCTTCATGTTCTGGGAGGTGCTGTGGCCCCTAGCGCTCGGCCTCTTGCTTTCAGCGGTCGTCCAGACCGTCGTCTCCAAGCGTGCCATCGCGAGCGCTCTTGGCCGGCCCGATCTCAAAGGCTTTGCCCTAGCGTGCGGCTTCGGCGCCGCAAGTTCTTCCTGTTCGTACGCCGCTGTCGCGGTAGCGAGGGCGCTGTTCCGCCGCGGTGCGAGCTTCGTCAACTCCATCGTCTTCGAATTCGCCTCGACGAACCTTGTCTTTGAACTGGGTTTGGTTCTTTTGATTCTTCTCGGCTGGCAGTTCTTAGCGGCGGAATTCGCGGGCGGACTTTTGATGGCCGTGATCGTGTGGATGCTGTTCAAGCTGACGCTCAGGCCACGAATGGTGGAGGAGGCGAGACGTCAGGCCGAATTAGGAATCGTGGCATCAAACATGGAGGGCCACGGTGAGCACGACATGTCAATCACCGAGGGACCGTTCTTGCGCCGCCTGTTTTCACCGCGAGCATTCACGGCGATATCCCACTACTTCTACATGGACCTCTACAGCTTGTATCGCGACATCGGCGTCGGCTTCCTAATAGCGGGCGCGCTCTCCGCGTGGGTCCCCGCCACCGTTTGGCAGGCCTTCTTTCTGACCAACCATCCAACCCTCAACGCACTGTGGAGCCCGCTGGTTGGCCCGATCATCTCCATGCTCAGCTTCGTCTGCTCAGTCGGCAACGTTCCACTGGCTGCAGTTCTGTGGAACGGCGGCTTCAGCTTCGGTGGAGTGATCAGTTTCATCTTCGCGGACCTGATCATCCTGCCCATCCTCAACATCTATAGGAAGTACTACGGCGGTCGCATGTCCATCTATCTGCTCGGGGTTTCCTACCTAGCCATGGCGATCAGCGGCTTTCTCATCGGAGGTGCATTCCAACTGTTCGGCGTTGCACCAGCACACTTCCAGGTGGCGGTCTTTTCGACGCGCCCCAGTTGGAACTACACCACCTTCCTCGACATTGCATCGTTGCTGCTCGTCGCGGTCTTCGGCTGGCGCTTCCTGAGCACCGGGGGCCGGGCGATGCTCAAGGCGATGGCAGCGCCTCCGCCAGCCCACTCAGCAGCGGTACAAGACCCTGTCTGCGGCATGACGGTCGATCCAGCCACCGCCCAGGAGACCGCAGAATACGGCGGCAACACCTTCTACTTTTGCTCCGCCGGCTGCCGGTCGGCGTTTACCAAGGATCCAGCGATATACGCCCAGCCCGGCACCCCGACCGCTACGCCGCGCATCTGATATTCCTGGCTACCCGGTTGTAATTCACCAATAGCATTCATCTTTGCGTTCATCTGGAAGATCACGGCGGTCGAGTCGAAGTCGGCTCTCGCCGCCAAGCAATGGATCCAGCGCATCGTGGTCGGCACGATCGGAGTCGAGGTCGCCAGCTCGTTGGTCGGCATCCTCACGAGCTCGGTGCCGACGCACTGACGCCAGATGCCGGACATCACGCAGATACTTCCGTGGCTTCAGCTCGCCGTTCCCAGGCTGATCGAGCTCAACGGCTACCTCAGGACGATCCTGAGTCCGAGGCTCGTCATCGCGCAGATGCTCGAGGACAGCCTGGGACTGCTGCTGAAGGTCTGGTCCAAGTTCATCCTCACCACGACCGATTTCGAATCTGGCGGCGACTTCGTCAACAACGCGACCATCCAGCTGCTCGAGCCGAAGTTCCAGCTTCTCGCCAACCTGGGTCTCGCCCTGGTCGCGATGTGGGCTTCGTACCGGATCATGTGGGGCCACGGACTGTTCACGCAGTACACGGCGCGCATCCTGCTTCCGCGCCTGTTCATGGCGGTCGTGCTCATCAACTTCTGCCTGCCGCTCTTTCAGTTCGTCGTCACCGCGACCAACGTGGTCAGCCAGTCGATGCAGGGCTTGGTGAGGCTGGACGACCTCTCGACCTTTGGCGCGGAGTTCCAGCACAACCCGAACGCGGCGACCTGGGAGATCTTCACGACGGCGATCCTCGCCGTCGGATACGACGTGCTGGCCGTCACCTACTTCGTGCGATACGCGATCCTCATCGTCCTCGCGATCACTGCTCCACTGGCCGCCCTCGTCTTCATGCTGCCTGAGACAAATCACCTTTCGAAGATGTGGTTCACGCACTTCACGACGAATCTCTTCATGCAGCCGGCGCAGCTGTTCGTCCTCGCGGTCGGCTTCGCCCTTGAACGAAGTGGGGTGAGCCCGGTGCATCACCTTTTCGCGCTGGCGTCACTCTTGATCGTCTTGAAGGTGCCGGGCGCGATGGGCGGTGCGGAGAAGACCGCGCACAAGCTGCAGTCGACGGTCACGACCTCGCTGCATCACATCGGCCATGCCGTCGCAAAGGCGTGACCGTACTCTCTCGTCCGATCGCTATCGCCGCAGCCGTGCTCCTCGCGTGGCTCGGGGTCGCAGCAGAGATGCCGAGCCGCGCACGCCTTCCACTGGAGGCGGTAGTCCTTGGAGCCAGGGTGACTCAAAGGTTCGGCTGCACCGCCGTGCAGCTCGAGCCGCCCGACCCACAGTGCCCGCTTCACCACTTCCACACGGGCATCGACCTGGCGGCGCCCGCGGGGACCGAAATTCACTCGGCCACCGACGGCGTCGTCTCGATGGGCTACGACTCCCGCGGTGCGGGCAACTTCGTCGCGGTGGCGCTGGACGGGCGGACCAGGATCCTTTACTGCCACCTCTCCGCGTTCCGAGTGCGGCCTGGAGACGCGGTGGTGCCGGGCCAGGTCATCGGATTGGTCGGTGCGACCGGGCTCGCCACCGGTCCTCACGTGCACCTCGAGGTCCAGGTCGGGGGTCGCCCCGTCGACCCCGCGGCGTGGCTAGCGGCTTAACAGGCAGCGTTGTCGTGGTGCATGCCGGCGCGAGAAAGTGGCATCACTTTCACGGAGGTGATGCGATGGTCAACAAGGTCTTTCTGGTGGGCAACCTGGCGGCCGAACCCGAGGTCAAAGCGACACCCAAGGGCGTGTACGTGGCGAACCTGCGGCTCGCGACCAATACGTACATGGGCAAGGACGACGAGGGAAACGTCAAGGAGCAGACGGAGTTTCACCACCTCGTCGCGTTTGGCAAGACCGCGGAGTTCGCGGGACAGTTCCTTCACAAGGGCCGGCTCGTGTACGCCGACGGCCGCCTGCAGACGAATTCCTGGGAGGACACGGCGGGGCAGAAGCGGTCGCGGACCGAGGTCGTGGTCGACAACCTGAAGGCGCTCGGGCCCCGAAGCCAGGAGGCGGCGGCCTAAGGCGCGTACGTGGGTCCTCGGGCGTAATGTTGTAATCCATGCCCGAGGACATCCACGCCTGGTTCGTCTCGAGGATCCCGGCCGCGTGGTTCGCGGGCCCTCCCGAGGTGAGCTCGGACGGCGATGAGATCCTGGTTATCGGCACGCTGCCGGACGTGGAGCTGGCGGCCGGCACTGCTGGCGAGGACAGGTCAGCGGCCCGCGCCACCAGGATCCAGCGCTTCAGGGAGGAAACTCGCGACGAGCGGGTCGCGATCGCAAGGGAGGCCGAGCGCGCCTTCCGGCGCAAGGTGGCCTGGGGTGCGAAGTGCGGCGACCAGACCAGGATCTTCACGACGCTGAGCGTCCCGGTCATGACGCGGCTGCGGCTGCCCGAACGTTCGATCCTGGACACACTCGTGGCCGGCGGGGTCGCCCGGAGCCGAAGCGAGGCTCTCGCCTGGTGCGTTCGGCTGGTTGGGAGGCACCAGGCGGACTGGATCAAGGGCCTGCGCGACGCCCTGGTCAAGGTCGATGAGGTACGCAGCAAGGGTCCACTGAACTAGAGCTCCCGCCAGTTTTAGAGGATCGGCCCGTCGGACTGGTTGATACCCTGTGGCAACTTTGATCGCCGAAGGCGAACGCCGGCACGTGGTCGTGATGGGAGCGGGGCCGGCGGGCCTGACGGCCGCCTACGAGCTGCTCAAGCGGGGCATCCCGGTCACGGTCGTGGAGAAGGACCCCGAGCAGGTCGGTGGCCTGGCGCGGACGGTCGAGTACAGGGGCTACCGGTTCGACATCGGAGGGCACCGTTTCTTCTCCAAGAACGAAGAGGTGGAGGACCTCTGGACCGAGATCCTCGGCCCTGAGATGCTCACGCGCGACAGGCTTTCGCGCATCTACTATCGAGGCCGATTCTTCGCCTACCCGATCAAGGCCGTGAACGCCCTGATGAACCTTGGGCCGATCGAAGCGGCGCGCTGCACCGCCAGCTACGCCTGGGCCCGCCTGCGGCCGGTCAAGAACCCCAGGAGCCTGGAGGACTGGGTCCGCAACCAGTTCGGCCGGCGCCTGTTCACCATCTTCTTCAAGACGTACACCGAAAAGGTGTGGGGCATCAGCACCAAGGAGCTTTCCGCGGACTGGGCCGCGCAGCGGATCAAGAGCCTCGACCTGTGGGTGGTTCTCCGCAGCGCTCTGTTGCCCAGGCGAAAGGCGCGGACGCGAGGCGCGGTCGTCACCACCCTGATCGACAAGTTCCGATACCCGCGTTTCGGCCCGGGCCAGATGTGGGAGCGCGTGGCCCAATTCGCAGCCGCCAAGGGCCGGCCGGTCAGGCTTGGCCGGACCGTCGAGCGCATCGAGCATGCGGGCGGGCTGGTGCGTGCCGTGGTCACCCGGGACGCCGCGGGCGCCATCGAGACGCACGAGGGCTCCGACTTCGTTTCCAGCATTCCCATTCGCGAGCTGGTTGCACGCCTCGAGCCGCCCGCCCCGAAGGCGGTCCGCGAGGCGGCGGCGCGGCTTGGTTACCGTGACTTCATCAGCATCGCGCTGATGATCGACAGGGCCGACGTCTTTCCGGACAACTGGATCTACATCCACGACCCAGGGGTGCGCGTCGGACGAATTCAGAACTTCAAGAACTGGAGCCCGGACATGGTGCCCGACCAGGCCAAGACGTGCCTCGGCCTCGAGTACTTCTGCTTCGAAGGCGACGGACTGTGGAACATGCCCGACACGGAGCTCCTCGCGCTTGCCCGCAACGAGCTGGCGCAGCTTGGGATATGTGACCAGGCGGAGGTGTTCGACGGCGTCGTCGTGCGCCAGGCGAAGGCGTACCCGGTTTACGACGACAGCTACCAAGCCAACGTGGCTGTGGTCCGCGAGTATCTGCGGGAGAGCCTGCCGAACCTGTACCTCGCCGGTCGCAACGGGATGCACAAGTACAACAACCAGGACCATTCGATGATGACGGCGCTGCTCGTGGCGCGGAACATCGCGCACGTGTCGGACTTGGACCCGTGGAAGGTGAACGCGGACGCCGTGTACCACGAGGACATACGCGTCGGTGACCGCGACCTGACCGGACGCCAGGTTCCGCAGAAGGTCGCGGCCGGCTAGGAGTCCCTCAGACCGCCTTCGGACGGGCGAAGTTGGCCGCCACGAAGCACGCGACCGCGAGCACCGTGAACAGGACCAGGTGCGTGTAGTGGTGCGACGCGTGCGGATCGGTCACGGCGATCTGCAGAACGCCGAGCGCGTACAGCACGCCGATGATCAAGAAAACGATTCCGAGGATCACCAACCCCACAGCAAGGCCGCTCGACTTCATCACGCGTTGAAATGTAACAAAGCCAGGCTGACGGCGCCGGCCGCGATGCAGTACCAGCCGTAAGGATCAAGCCGTCCCGACTTGAAGTAGCGCAGCAGAAACCTCGCGCTTGCGTAGGCCGAGATGCCCGCGAGAACTGCGCCCAGAAGGTATTCGACGACGGGCACACCTTTCCCGAAAAGCTGCGGGATCTCGATGAGGCCGGCGCCCAGGATCACCGGCGTCGCAAGGAGAAACGAAAACCGCGCGGCCTGTTCGTGACGCAGGCCCGCCACCAGGCCGCCGCCGATGGTCACCCCGGAGCGCGAGATACCTGGCACGAACGCGAGCGCCTGGCACGCACCGACGATCGCGGCGGCGGTGAAGCTGATCCGCTCGGCCTGGGCGAACTGCTCCTCGCGATTCGGGCCGCCGCCCACCGCCACTGCCGTACGGCTCTCTGCCCGCCGCCGCAGCATCTCGAAGCCGAGCATCAGTACGCCGTTGACGATCAGGAAGATCGCGGCGATCGACGGGCTGGCAAAAAATGACTTGATCCGGTTCTCGAGGAACACCCCGAGCACGGCGGCGGGGATGGTGCCGACGAGCAGCAGCATGGCGAGGCGTTCGGAATCGTTCCTGATGCGGCCGGCCAGCGCGGCGGTGAAGAAGCCGCGCACGATCGCCACCCATTCCTGGCGATAAAGGACGAGCAGCGCTGACGCGGTGCCCAGATGGAGCAGCACCAGGAATGGCAGAAAGGACGGGTCCGACTGCTTGAAGGACCAGTGCAGAAGGCTTGGGATCAGCACCGCATGCCCGAGCGACGAAACGGGGAACAGCTCGCTCGCGCCCTGCAGGAGTCCCATGAAGAGCGCCTGCGCAAATGACACATGGATATATTGCTGAAGGCATGGCCCGCGTTGCAGCGTTCCTTCCCGCCACGGCCACGCTCGAAGAGTCGATTGCGCGCGCGCAGACAGCCGAACGTATCGGCTATGACTCGGTGTGGACGAGCCAGATGCCGGACGCGCGCGACGCTCCGATCGTGCTCGCCGCCTACGCGGCCGCCACGCGCACGCTGAAGCTCGGGACCGGGGTTCTGCCGATCTACACGCGCCATCCGACGGCGATGGCCCAGATGGCGGCATCCCTGGATGAGATGTCGGGTGGCAGGTTCATCCTCGGCATCGGCATCAGCCACCGGGTCACGGTCGAGGCCATGTGGGGAATGGCGATCACGCGGCCGGTCGATGCGATGCGCCAGTACCTCACCATCGTGAAGGCGTCGCTTCGCGATGGATCCGCCGACTTCGAAGGCGACCAGTTCACGGCGCGCTGGCGCTACTCGGCGCCACGCCGGCCCGACCTGCCCATCATGATCTCCGCCCTCAGCCCGAAAATGCTCGAGCTCGCCGGCGAGATGGCGGACGGCGTCGTGCTCTGGATGTGCTCACCGGGCTACATCGCGCAGCAGGTCATCCCGTCCGTCAGGGCGGGGCGTGAGAAGGCCGGTCTTTCGCTCGAGGGCTTCGAGGTCGTCGCGGTGGTGCCGGCATGCGTGACGCCTGATCGAGCGGCCGCGCTCGATCGTTTCCGCACCACCGTCCGGTTCTACTCGAACCTGCCGTTTTATCGCAAGGCGCTCGACGCCGGAGGTTTCAAAGACCAGCTGGAGTCGGGCGAGGTCAGCGACGCGATGCTCGAAGAGCTCGGAGGGGTGGGCGACGAAGCGGCAGTGCTGGATGCGGTGCGCCGGTATCGCGAGGCCGGCACGACTCTGCCGGCGATCATGCCGATCGAGGGCAGGTTCCCGGCGCCGGGATTCGAGGCGACGCTGGCCGCAGCGCGCGCCTAGCCGAGCCTGGAGAGGGCCTCGTCCAGGAGGCGGCGGGCCGCCCCGAACTCGCGGCGGACGCCCGCGTCCTCCGCTTCCTGCAGCATCGCGCCGATCTCGCGCCAACGCTCGGCGTCTCGCTCGTGCAGGCCGGCGCGGACCTGGCCGATCGTCTGCGTGGCGAACAGCAACCCGCCGCCGGGATTGTCGAGAATCGACCGCGCGATGGTCAGCTGAGACCGCGCCCAGACGACGATCGAGTCGCCGGGATGCGTGTCCAGCGCCTTCGGCCGCAAGACTTCCATGTCCGCCCTATTGTCCCGCAAGAGAGCGCAGCGGCTCGCCCGCCAGCCGGTAGATGGTCCAGTCCGAATTCGGCCTCGCGCCGAGCCGCTCGTAGAAACGGATCGCATCTCGGTTCCACGCGAGGACGGCCCACTCGAGGCGTGCGCAGCCACGTTCGACTGCGATGCTCGCGAGCCTTGCCAGCAGCGACCGGCCGACGCCGTTGCCCCGCTCCTCCGGTACGACGAAAAGATCCTCAAGATATATCCCGGGCCTGGCGAGGAAGGTCGAGAACGTGTGAAAGAACAGCGCGAAGCCCACGGGCCGGCCGCCATTCTCGGCGAGCAGAGCCTCGGCGTAAGGTCGTGGCCCGAAGAGCCCTTCGGCGAGAGCCTCCTCGGTCATGACCACTTCTGCCTCGAGCTTTTCGTAGACCGCGAGGCCGCGGATGAGCTCCGCGATCACCGGTACGTCCTGTCGGGTCGCAGGCCGGATTTCGACGCTCACCGTTCTCGGTCGCGCAGCCGAAAGACGAAGCGCATCGCGCCCTCGGTGTCCGAAAAGCTCGCGATCTTGTTGTCGACCAGGCCCGCCGCGAGCCCGGCATCGATCAGGTCGACGTCGCGCAACCTTGCCCCAGGACCCTTGACCCGGATGACCCAGATCGCGCCGTCTGGCTTGATCCATTGCTTGACCTCGCGGAGCCGGCCAAGCGAAGCCGCGTCAGCTGCCCGCATCAGGACGACGTCGCACTTGTGACGCGGTCGCCGCGTCGAGATGTCTCCCGTCCGCTCGCGCAGCAGGCTCATGAACCCCGCGCCGAGATCGTCCAGGACGGCCACTTGAGCTCGTGGCTTGATCCCGAGCTTGTCCAGGAGCGGACGGGTCGAGACGGCGTCAGGCGCCATCGCGTCCCTCCCGCGCGTCGATCTCGCCTCCTCTGATGGCCCCGTAAACCACGACTCCGAGAAGCCATCCGCCGTAGGCGCCCGCGACCGTCAGGACAACCACCGGTATCGGGCTCGAGACGCGGTTGTCCAGGCTCAGGCCAAGGGCGATGAACGCGCCGAGCACGACGATTCCGACCAAACCCGCCGCAAGAGCTCCAAACAGGGTTCGAGGGCTCAGACTTCGATCACCTGCAGATCTTTGACGGCGCCCGAGGTCGTGCCGTCGTAGACGTGGTTGAAGAAGAATCGCGTGTTGGGGTGTCTTTTCTTGAGCGCCGCGGCGGCCTCCCAGCTCATGTGGCTGTGGATGTCGCCAGGGCCTGTCGCTTCCACGATCGCCACGTCGGCGCCGCGCACCAGTCTGTCCAGGGGAGGGGTCGGTTCGGTGTCGCCGGAGTACGCGAGGATCTTGCCGTCGATGGAGAGCCGGTAGCCGATGCTGCCCATGCTGCCGTGGTCCAGCTTCACCGTCCTGTATTTCACGCCGCCCGCGCTTCCGCTGGGACGGGCGACGACGTACTTCACCTTGAACTGAGGTCGCATGACGCGAGCCCAGTCGCCGCCCCAGCTCAGCTCCCAGAGACTTTCGAGGTGCGCCCGGAGGCCCTCCGGACCGACGAACGTGAGGGGCCGCCGGTCGACGAACACCCTGTGCAGCACGAAGGGCGGAAGTCCAAGCACGTGGTCGCCGTGAAAGTGCGTGATGAAGACGACGTCGATCGCGCCCGCGTCAACGCCGACCCGGTGCAGGTGCGGCAGCAGCGGTGCACCGCCGTCCAGCAAGACGTGTCCATCGACGACGATCGCCCCGTTGTAGCGGACGGGCGAGAACGCCGCGCCGCTTCCGAGGAAGGCGAGCCTTACGCGATGGTCACGGCCTGGTTGAGATAGACGTCCTGAATCGCGTGTAGTAACTCGATCCCCTCCTTCATCGGGCGCTGGAACGACTTGCGGCCGCTGATCAGTCCCATGCCTCCGGCGCGCTTGTTGATGACCGCGGTACGCACCGCATCGTTGAGGTCGGATGCGCCTTTCGACTCGCCGCCGGAGTTGATCAGCCCCGAGCGGCCCATGTAGTTGTTGACGACCTGGTAGCGGCACAGGTCAATCGGGTGGTCCGTGGTCAGCTTGTCGTAAACGGCGGGCGCCGTCTTGGCGAAGCCGATGGCCTCGAACCCTCTGTTCGTGTCGGGCAGCTTCTGCTTGATGATGTCGGCCTCGATCGTCACGCCGAGATGGTTGGCCTGGCCGGTCAGGTCGGCCGCCGTCTCGTAGTTGACGCCGTCCTTCTTGAATCCAGGGTTGCGGAGATAGCACCACAGCACGGTCGCCATGCCCATCCTGTGCGCTTCGTGGAAGGCGGCCGCGACCTCGACGAGCTGGCGGTCCGACTCCTCTGAGCCGAAATAGATGGTGG
>Ga0070741_10007030_pt1 | contig 23672 bp, 19 predicted proteins | sample Coa_R1_4_FD_66440 | JGI IMG/M metagenome (GOLD analysis project Ga0070741, IMG submission 66440) | Surface soil microbial communities from Centralia Pennsylvania, which are recovering from an underground coalmine fire - Coalmine... | ecosystem: Environmental > Terrestrial > Soil > Unclassified ...
AGCATGAAAAAACTACACCCACCTTTCCAAGAGTGAGCGCAGCGAGATCCAGATTCTCCAAGAGAAAGGCCATGGTGTCAGGGCCATTGCCCGCACCATTGGCCGGAGCCAGGCTTCCTTCGACACGATGCAGTTGGCTCCTCTTTTTCTCACCTCTGATTCGCTAAGGGCGACGCATATACCAACCATATCGAAGGGGTCTGTTCACACCTCAGGACCTCCATCATTAGTACACGGATGTCCGAGCGGCATTTGCAGAAGCATGTAGACGAACTCGCTTTCCGATACAATCAGCGGGCTACTTCGACCTCGATGGTTTCCTCCAGAACCTTACGCGACTTTCTTGACGAGGGCGTTGAATTCCTGTTTGTGGTGGAGGTTCGGGGATGGTGCTTGGGCTTGAGTATGGTTGGTAGTATCTTCCCAATCTGTCTTGGTCAGCCATTATGCTTATGTTATCCACAGAAGTTATGTTTAAGTGCAAGAATCCTTGACAAAAATTGTCAAGTGATTTACAATTACAAACGTTAAATCGAAACGGTCATCTTCGGATGGTCGTTTTACTTTTTCTAAAGAATAGCCCTATGCTGCGCTACAGACTCTAAGTTAATCAACCTAATACATCCCTGCCGGTCAAGCTCCTTGAGTTTTGATGATGTGAGCAAGCTAGCCGGGTATTTCAGGGGCGAGTAGACTGTCACCTTTTTGTGCAGTTGCCCGACCACAAATTCGTAGAGGTACGAAAAATCACCATCGCCTGAAAATATAATGACTTCGTCGCACTCACCGTCGATCATACATGCGCGAGTAACATCCACTGTAAGCTCTGCGTCACAATTGGCTTTTGACCTATCGCTCATTTGCTCCTCATGCACATACTCGTGTTCGCATTCGGGACAAGTGGTATGCACCTCTAACAACTTACCTGAGTAAACCTGTACAGGCTTTACTTTCATTTCATACCCAAGCTTCTGCAGTTCATCGTATTTGCCACGCCGAACAGTGTCACCATCAACGAGGCCAACATACAGAAATGTCTTTTTGACGTTCTTTTTCTGTTTTAGCCACCAATAAAGCTTCACATAGTCGGCATTTTTATAGCCCATTTTCCTGAAAGACTTAAATAAGTTTTCTCCATCTATAAAGGCATAAATATTCGGATTGTTGCTCATAAGCGTCATTATAGCATTGGTATCTAAGCCTCACGCCTACCAAACATCATTTCCATCAAGCAGCCCAGCTCCTCGAGCCTATGCTGCAAGCCTCTTCCAGTACCTGGTACAAAAAACCACCCCAATGATTACCTTCGGTCCTGATAAGTCTTTCTGCCATACTGGGTTCCTGTTTACTCCTGAAAGAGTGTCTGAGTAGACTATCCGTAGTAAGAATGCTAGACTGTAAGTATGCAAGCTTTCTTGAATAGCATCACTGGTTTTATGAACTTCCATCAGCACCCTGTACCCATTCAGCGCAAGCATGATGATACTACCAGTATTGCCTGGAGCAACACCGGCAAGTACCTGTATAAATCACTGGGTATATGCAAGCGCCAACCAAGTGTAACGCATATCACTAATGGACGAACCACGCCGATCTCAAGCCCACCCCGCCAAACGAGTAGATAGCGTACCAACAGCGACGATGGAGAGACACCATCATGCCGTCTCCACGCAACTCCTCATGCATCAGGGTCCGCTACCTCCAGCAACGGACTTTGCTGCCTATAACAAAGTGCTTCCAGGAAGCGCTGATCGTATTCTGAAGATGGCCGAGCGAGAGCAGAGGGCAGCTATTAGACTTCGACGGCTCGATTGGACATCGCAGTTCATTTCTATGCTGCTCGGGAAAAGTTTCTTATATGTGCTTGTTGGAGCAACGGTATTTCTCATCGTGAAAGGGAAGCCAATTGAGGCACTCCTGACAGGTGTTGCCCCTATCGCGAGCATTATCTATTCGACCTTTTTCGGAGATAGAAAGGTTAAAGGCAAAGAGAAGCAGGCAGACCAGGATAGATAAACCCATCCACGATAAACGTTGGGAAGAGTACATTCGCGGAGTTATCATCCTTTGCGTCAGCGCGCGACCTACACGCTCAGCACTACCTCAGTAGGATCTGTATGGACGCTGCGCCACTGCTCGTAAGTCTCGATCAGTTTCTGTGCTGATTCCTCGCCCAGTAACTGCTTCAACTCGGCTCTATCAACAGTGGCTAAAGAGTCTGGCGTAGATATTCCGGCACGTAACAGGGTCAAATACTCTGCCCGCGAAAGTAGCCTTCCTGCAAGTCGAGCCAACGCCACTAATTCATGTGGTATGCCGTATTCAAGTTGAATGCTTAAGTCTTCCACCTGCATTGGATCAGCGAGAATTTTCCCGTTATACTCAGCAACACGAGCGACAGCGTCTATGACGTCACGGGTGCGGTTGGCGACCTGACGCACTGCACCTGACGCTGAGTTTTCTCTATGATGTTGCAGCAGTTCACGTTCAATATTTGCCATTGGCGAACTGGTTATGTACAGCAAGCATGCAGCAGCACGCTTACTCGCCATGAACGGCTCGGTACCACCAACGTGAAGATAGTTGAGTATTTCCCTATGAACACCTGAGCGGAGCAAGAGCGATGGCCAACGTTGTTTCTCTTGGGTTGAGCTCCTATTTGCCGGCACGTAGAGGTTACTGAGTTCACAGGTGACTTGTGCTACTGTCACGAGATCACTTGCGCTGAGGTTTTGTGGCGCAGCTCGCAACGCAGACGATATTCTTGTAATAGATGCCACCTCAACACCAGACTCACCCGCGTAACGCCCCAAAGCTGTAAGGGTGAGGTTGCCATCGGGCTCATTATCGATAAGGTTAGCCGCAATAAGGGCGTCTAAGTTTCTTCTCAAGTCGGCAACATCCCAGCCATTGTAGCCAGCTTGCTTCCGTTGCCATACAGCAAAGCTATTTTCTAGCAATTCCAAGAGCTCCTGTCCTTGAACGCTTGAGCCGAGCGCTACAAGACAACGCAAGATCAGCGTTTGCGGGTCAGTGCCAGGTGATAAGAAATGGGACGCAACCGCTTCAGGTTGACCTTTGATATAGTGTGTCCATGCGTTCGCTGGGGTAATGTCATTGGTCGCTATGATATATGCCTCACCAGCTGCAGCGTGGCCCATCCGGCCCGCGCGTCCTGCCATGTTCTTATACTCTGCAACAGAGTAGGGGATATTTTGTGGGTACGGATGCATCAGCCCGGCAATGACTACTGCCTCGGCGGGGGTATTCACACCCATCGCGAGTGTCGTCGTTGAAACGAGGATACGCAACGCTGAGTCGGATTGCCTAAAAGTACGCTCAAGCACTGCGCGTTCGCCAGGATCAAGATCGGAGTTGTGAAAGGCAACACCATGCTCCAGTACATGCCTTAGCTTATCTGATGATACTGAACGATCACCAGTCGGCAAGGCCGCTAAGGCTTCTGTGGCTGCTGCAAGGTTAAGTGAGTCCGCAAGATATTGGGCACAACCAATCGTCTCTGCCTTTTTTGATCTAAAAACTATAACTTTCTTCCTCTCGCCCACCAAACGGCGCACAAGCGGAATAATCCACGGCTTGCTTGACTGGCTACCCATCACCATCTGTGGTTGGATATAGTTTGCTGTATACGTCTCATCGCCACTCGGCTCAAGGCTGCGTAAGCCACCAGCGTGATCAAGCACATTTTCTCGTAAAGGCACTGGCCGCTCCTCGGTGCGTAAGAGCTCACCGCCCAGCCATCGCTCCAGACCATGCGTGTCACCAATAACCGCAGAGAGCGCAACAATTTGAACTGCTTTTCCTCTGGCGTGGCCGGACCGTAATAGCGTTAAGAGAAACTCAAGCGAGGGTCCACGGCTAGGATCAGCTATATTTTGCACCTCGTCTACCACGACAACGGAGACTCCACGCATAATATGAGGATACGCTAGTGCGAGATTCATGAATTTTTCATATGTCAGAAGAGCAAGGTCGTACTGGCCAGAGGTGATCGCACCTACCTGATCACCATAGTCTCCTGTTGCTCGCACGATGATCGCTTCGTTACCATAGGTGTGTATAAGGTAGTCATATTTATCATTTACCAAAGCTTTCAGGGGTAAGAGCAGCACTGCTCGTGATCCAGCCCTCACTGCCCGAAGCGCTGCAAGCTCACCAACCATCGTCTTGCCTGAACCGGTCGGGGCAACGACAAGCACCGATTTCCCAGTCAATACTCCGTAGTCGTTGACCGCCTGTATCTGGAGCGGGTTGATGGTTGGCATTGTTTGTGACCAAGTAGTGAGAACATGTGCCGGTATGCTGTAGCTTGCTAGAGACTGCCAGTCAGAGGTGACCAGTTCGTGAAGCTCTCCAGGAAAGTAGCTCGCATACCGTGCGCCGGGGGCTAATACTGCCAGTGTTGGAGAGCCTGTAACTGAACCATACAGGATGGGAGTTTGTGTCGCTCGTAGCAATTCCGCTTCGTCAACGACATGCCGCATAACGTAATCGAAGAGGTCAAGCAAACCCAATCGGCCCGCAGATACCAGATCAGGTGGCCCTTGCAAACCTTGCAGCAAGTGATACGTAAAGATGCCGTGGCCCAGCGCAGCAGTCTCCAAAGATGGTTCACCGGCTCCAGACGCTGTAATAACCACCCGCCCGTCGCCCCTTGCCAATGCCTCGATGGAACTGCGATCTTCGCCAACAGAGCGGTGCCCTACAGGAGCAAAAACGCGCTCACCCCCAAACCCACCCGAGAAGCAACAGTCCAGAAACACCAGCATCTGCCGAGAGGGAATAGCGTCGAGGAGCGTTGCCAATTCGTCCAAGGAGATACACGAACCAGGGATATCTGATGGGTTAGCATCAATTGGTACGAGATAATGATCCGGCGTGCCATGACCAGCAAAGCTGATAACAACAAAGTCTTCCGGGGCAGCGGCCTGTAAAGCTTCTAAATGGTCAACGATGGCTGTGCTGGTGGCCTCGTTATCTAGCAGAATTTTCACGTCGCCATGTAATGTATCCTCGAACAGTGAGCCAAGAGCGGCAGCGTCTGCTCGCGCGCAAGATAAGCGTGTTATGGGTATAGCATAGTGGTCAATGCCAATGAATAAGCCTCGAAGCATATTTTAAATACTAACACCTTTCGTTCCCTCTGTATTTGAAAGCCGGGAGATCTCGCATTGTGACCCAATTTACTATAAGGTCTTCAAATGCAAGCAAGAATATACTCTCTCAGTCCAAGTCACCTAATAAATTGCCAAAACAGTAGCACATGTGGCGACATAACTCAAGAGATAGCGCACGAGGGATTCGCTCAACCTTTATGGAATAAACCTCCTGCAGGTCGGTGACTATCTAGGCGAGTGATTGGTTACAGTTGTGGTCAGCCGTGCGTTGAAGAGGAGCAGAGGCTAGAAGACGTAGCTATAACCCCGCAAAAAATTCCTGATATTTCTGTTACGCATGCATAGTGTTGCACATAGAAGATTAAGCCGACGAAAGGCAAAAAGGCTATGTTCAGGGTCAACTGTAAGAACACCCAACAACGCTACTTGGGATTCTCATACGATAACAAGGCAGGAAGAACTTATCAGGCTAGACAGGCAGAACACTAGAACCATCACACGCAGCGGCTATCCAAACCAAAACGTTGGCTCGAAGTCATGATGCACCCGCTTCGCCTAAAGACTGATCCACGTAGGGATTTCTTGTTCGTGAACTACAGATTTCGGAAATGTTTCTCCTGTTTTTATTACTCTTTTCGTCTAGGGCACTCTAGTGCTCTTCTATTTCTTTGATGACCATGATGGCAGTGCTGGTAAGGCCGAATGTGGCAAATCACCCTCTGCCTAATATGTGACTCTACCCGCTTGAATCTGGATGACTGCGGTTATTTGTGAGATCCTCCAGTGCCTCTTCCGGAATGGAGATAATAAACGGTGCAAGCAGCTCTAAAGACGCGTTCTGGACGAGATCTTTGATGCCGTCATCATCAAGCATGCCGCCATTCCAGACAAACTTAGGCGGCTCTTGGTAAACGTCCTCTCTATCCTGTACATCATGCTCTTGCGTCTGCTTGGAATCCCTCCAAGTGTTGAGGGTATCGGCTACATATTGTTCGCCGGTTACAACTGTGAGATACCAGTAGTTTCCTGCTTCGTCGGCAAATAACACATCGGCTTCACGTATGTTGCTTGCATCTTCTTGCCGTGAGCCCAAGATCTGGATACTATCTGGTGCAGCGAAACTATGTTCGTGGTGTATTGAATGAGAGCGTTCCATAGGTTACCGCCTTACTTTACACTTCGTTTTCTGCCTGATAGAGTGCTGAACACGTATGGCTCGGATTTCTTGCTACCGCAGAGGGCGATTTTTAAGAAGACCCTCATACCACTGTTGTCCCTGCCAGCATCTGCAAAGTATACCCGAGCACCGTTTAATAGGCCATCGTAGTAGATATCTGTTCCCTCCGGAGCGTTTCTCATTCGTTTCACTGCACCTGGATTACCACTCACGATTGCTTGAATGGCACTGTACATGACACTATTGAGACGGTTATCGTCCATTTTTTTGCCTAACATCTCATTACTTGCAAGCTTTGCGAGCCTATACGAACCGCCTATTGCATTGCCAAACTGAAAGGTACCGCTCGGTGAGTCAACCACAACTGTATTAATCATATGCTCTTCGTCAAGCCACGGAAACTGTTCGGGAGAGGCTAAGAACTGACGACGTCCAATCGTCTCTAATCCTGTTCGTTCGGAACTATTAGGACGTTCAATAATAGGCTTTTCGGGCATATTACCTAAAGTAACATATAAAGTCAATTTTACAAAAATAAATTTAGTTGCAGCATATACCTGTGTCAAGGATCGCAAGTTATCTGGTGGAGAATGGGAGAGTACTATCCTACAGAGCGCTCCGCCGTATAGCAATTCGGGATGCCATACGTTGGTTCGCTAAAACGGGGTATCACGATTCCTGGCTAAGGCCAAACTTTCGGCCTTATGAGCACACCGGGGAAGTCTTGCTATAGCTCCACTTTTCCTATCAGAGGCAATATCAGAGAATTTACAGCCGAGTGTAGCCACATGCTATTGATCACGAGCGGGCAAGCGTGTGCTCTAAAAGAGTATTAACATGAGTAATACATTAAAAACATATCTCTTGCTATCACAACCGTAAGTCTTGTTTTTACATTTTCTACCGCACCAGCCCTGGCAGCTACTAAGAATCCGATTTCACCGATCAGCTGCCAATAGATAATCGTCAACGGCCAACCGGAATACGCTTGCCAAGGGGCGTAGTTGGCGCTCTAACCGCTAATCAACAACCCGTAGTCTTGTCACGGGGGGATTGATCATAACATGAATCTCGAAACCTCCACCTCAGCATACGCAACTGATAGCCGAGCAGCATACGGAGAGTGAAAATGTTGTTTTAAGTAGTCGAAGGCTGCCTCGATCTTTCTCCTGTGCCTCAAGAGCCTTCGGTGCCAGTAGACCAGGATTGTCTTCTGTTACTTGTCGTGCGGGGATGAGAAGCTTTCCATATTTTCCCGTAAGATGGTTCGCCTCGGTCACCGACTGTGATCTGAGTGGGATCGTTAACTAACTTCGGAAGCAAATCGAATTGAAAAAATTACGAAATGGCATTATCCGAAAGGTAAAGCAGCTAGGGTGGCCTTATCTCGGTGTAGTGCCTGTTTTGGGTAACAGCATATTATCTGGAAGTGAAACAATGTACAACCGATGTGCAAGCGGCTAAGCAGGGAAAGAACGAAGCCATTTGATACGTACCCGCCAGTCTTGCTATCAAGGACCTGGATAAACACTTGGTACGTGTCCATGTTAGACCGATTCGCTATCGTGTTATCTTCTTTGTCTCTTACGGTCCCTTGCTGGTGGAAAACGTCAAACGCCCCATACGATACCTGCCCGCCACCCGCCCCGTTGATTAGCTCTCCAATACATCCCTTAACTCGGCAGGCCCTGTCCCACCTGATCATGCGCGCCAAAATGTACTGCATAGCTTGCCTGTATCCTCCCTATTCAAAGCTATTCGCGGACTCCGGTTGGTGGTCTGGCCATATATTTTCTGCACTCACGAGAGAAGTTATGCTGCATGCCGCATCTGTTGTTCTCTGGAGAGTGAAATATATGCTATTATGTCATCTGTCAATAATTATCAAAGTGTCCGAACAACTTCCTTGCAATCCTCTAGCAGACCCAACCATTGTTGTTTACTATCCCAGTATAACTGCGAACTGGTTAGCCACGGATAAAGGAGGGAGCACACTATCGCAAGTACAGCTACTCCACGCCAAGCCTAAGGTTGAATACCTCTTTGACTATCTCAAGAAGCACTTACTCCTGATCACTTCGTTCACATCCTACGTACCTTGTTGGCATACCAGCTACAGAAGTGATAGGGTTTCGGGGTTCAGGTACAAAACCATTGTCCAGAAAAGACTTCAGAGAAACTAGGTACCTTCTCTCCTTGTTGCAATCTTCAATGTTGCGATCCAGTACCCTTCCGTCAGGAGTGATGTATCAACTTTTATGGATTATATATCAATAATTAAGAAATTTTGAATGAAATAATTTGTAAAAAGTATAAAAACATGTAATTATTTATTACATGGCCGAAATACCTTACTCTCTAGACTCAAGTGATCAATTAAGGCGACAACCCAACTTCATACCGAACCCCAGTATAGATCCCGAACTAGCGGTCCTCGGAGGCGTAGCGCTGGAGCTTCTTGGAGAAGCTACTCTGGATGAGCTCGTCAAAGCACACCAACGATTTAATGTGCCGGTCCACATTATCCAGAAAGACGGTAGCGAAGCTGTCGATCCAAACTGCTATTTAAAGCAACTGCTTGGAGAAATCCCAGCCTATACAGAGGCTGCTAAAAAATCTGGCATGAGTTCAGAACAAACCGGGACACTTTTATTAGGTACGCTCAATGCGATCCCAACCAGATGGGAAAAGATCGTAAGACCATATGATAACCTCACGTACCTTACCGAAGCGCTCGATCAAGATTCTCCAGCAATCCTATCGGAACAAGATATAGAGTCAATTAGTGGCATGATCGCAATAGCGGGAAAGTATGGCGTAATTCCTGATAGTCTCTATGCATACTCTATCGCTCGCAAGGTAGGGTTAACAGTGTCAGATAGTACAGAACTTCTCAGTTCTCTATCGAACGCTAATGGAGGACTCAGTAGCGATTCACTCGGGCCTTTTAGCGGAGCGCTCAAGACGCTTAAGTTTGCGGGTGTAGATCCAGAGCTTGTCAAAAAAGTTTTCGCAGAGCTTGGTGGAAATGGGTCGTCTTATCACTCAAGTGCGTACCAATTGTTTGAGGAGGTTATTACATTTAGCTGTCCGGCAAATCACATAAGCCCTCAAGCGCTCCTTGAGTCATACTACCAAAACCGGCTGGAAGGACTGAGCATTAGGAAGTTTTTGTCTCACTACCTTGCTCACCATGAGCAGATAGTACCCGGTAATAAGGAAGAAATACTATTGCCGAATCAGGAACGGGAACGTTATTTCAACCTGAAAACGGGGCATCTTGAACACGCTCCGCTGCCATACAGAATATCCCGAGGGTTTGATGAAGGCTTGCGTGACTTAGAACGTCTAGCTAAAGCGAGCATTTATAGGGGGCAAGAAGTAGCTGAAGGTTTTTGGATTTTTGACCCAGCAGCAGAGGTGTGGTACTCATTAGGCGGAAAAACGAGTATCGCGTCAGGGAAAGTTCGGCATCACTTTCTTCTATATGATATGTCGAAGCTGAGCAGTGAACCACATATGGTGCATGTTCATCCACAAGACTACGCAGTGATGATACGACCGCCACAAGAGGCTGCATTGTCACGGGAATGTGCTGATCTTGTGACGAAGTTTCTTTCGTCTACTCCGAGCAGAGCGGACTATGCAGTAGTTGACGAAATGCTGGAGTATGCAGCAACTGACACGAGGCCCCGTTCGTTGATTGCTCACTCTTTAGGTATCACAGAGTTTACCTATCCGCATGATCGCCAGAAAATTAAACAAATCGCCACCGAGTTCAGAGACATACGAGACAGTGTTATTTTGAACACTGATTGGAATGCTCTCGCTCGTTACACGGATTCTCCCAATATAGAGACAACGGTCACTGAGCTGTTAATTGGGGAGCTTAATAAGGTATTGCCAGAAGGATTCACTATCAGGTTCTATCCAACCCATTCAAAGAGCAAATAGATATCGGGCATTAGGTGTATTACTACACTTTTGCTCTGAATCTCGAAACCACCCAGTAGATAAAACACGTTATCTGTTATCCGGGTAGGGCCCCACTAAACGGTGGTGCCGTATCCGCCGAAAGACGCTTATGCTCAGCTAAGTCACGGTTGGTAGCAGTAACCGCAGCCTTAATAGTCTTCACATCACGCCCCAAATTGTCTAACCGCTCCTCTAGCCGGTGGATGTCAGCACGGGTAGCTTGATCTTTCTGACCCTCAAGAATGGCCTTGTTCTAGTCGCGGATTTCTTCGAGCAAAATAGTAGTACAGTCTTTTGCCATATTTACTATATGTAACACCAAATACCCCTTGATAAGTCGTTATCAGGCAGCATTGTCGCAAGTCACGCAAAAACTTCTCCAGATCTTCACGTTTTACGAGGTAGGCTTTACCTGGCCTATAGCGGGGATGCCGGAAAGTTTACGCCAGATACTAAAGGAGGGCGGTGGCGGGGAAGTCACTCGTTACCCACAATCCATTTGACATTACTTATATTTATGCTACAGTACAGCAAATGTCCCTCGAAATACCACCGCGCCCGTCAGAATTATTGCCTGAAGTAATGCCAAGGCTGGATACGGCCATAAACCAGGGTCAAACGTTCGCTGACCTGGATATCGACACGAAACTCGCCCTCGCAGCTCTTGGATACTATGGGACTGATGCGGAAAACACCGACCCCGGCACATTCTGGGAGTTACATAAGTCCCAGCAACGCTATCGAGCCCTAACCCCTTTAGTGAAGAACAGTGCAAGAGCGATGGAGCATGCGCCATCGTTCACTGAGGCATCTGAGCATACCCTCGGTCTCTACATGGCTCTCGCTCTTACGGCCATAGGCGCGGTTGGTCTAAAAAACGTGTACGTGGAGAAGCCCCAGTATGGTCCCGATGGTGACCTACAAGATGGGGTTGTGACGGCGAGGAGTGCCAGATTTGTCCTAGTGGATGAGCGCTTTGATAATCAGGTTACCGAAATATTCCAGGGTATGCTGCACACCGATCCACCGAAGCACTATGTACACCATCACCCTGCAGGCGAGGATTGGAGACGGCCCACCAACCCCTGGGACCCCGCATGGGTCCCTTCATTGGAGGCGGATGCATCGCATAAGGCCGGGCCGCCGTTCATTGAAGTGACGAGATATCATGAATATATGCGTTTTTGGCAGGAGGCGATACGGGAGCTCACCCATAGGGGATTAGCGTCTGTGGGGGTTATATTACCTGATGATAAAGTTCCTCTTGGTGAGTGGCGCAAGACCACGACGCTTCATCCAAAAATAGAGAGGTGGCTCGAGGCTGAAGATGTCGTATATGACGCGATGCACCGTAGCGGCTTGGTACGCGCAACGTATAGGGACCACGTAAAAGCTCAAGTACCACGTCGACCTCATATCCCTGCATCGGATAGACCTATCCTCAAAACTACGCGCGATGGTTTGAACGGAAAGATTCATCAGATGCGGGGCGGGGATAGCCGCAACAATAAAGAACAGAACCCTTATCGGGAAGAACGATTAACCATCGAGGACGGTGTCCATGTTAAGCGGCAGCCCTACAAAAAAGGAGAAGCATATCGTGGTACACAACTCGCCCAACCGCTCAACCCGGTTGAAGTCTTACAGAACATGGTCAAAGGCAAAATCGATAATCTGAAACAGACGTGGCAAGAGATACGTTCGTCCAGACAGGCTTTCTACCAGCATGTCAAAGAACGATTGCCAGATACAGTGATTGGCTTGTTTAGTAAGATACAAGGCGGGATACCTGGTGTCCTGGGCGATCTGACGCTGACTGGCACAACGCTCTTGCTCAAAGGTGGCACCATAGGCGTGAAGGAAGCTGCCTATCTCGTTACTGATGCGATACAGTGGAGCAAACAAAAGAAGCTAGCGCGAGCCCGCCTTGGAGTTATTAGAGGGGAGCTTGAGCGACTGTCTGTAGACATTGATACAGGAAGTAGGGAAGACATTCTTAGTCATGTAAGGCTTAAGCACGATTACGAAAATAGCAAGCAGTTCGAGCTTATACAGCAGATGACAGAGATGATGGAAAAACGACTTCAGCAGTTACCGCCATCCCAACCCTAATACTCTACTATGCCGTCCACTGGCCGAGGATCCTAGCCCAAACTAATGTTGGCTCAAAATGAAAAATGCACTTGCTCCACCTTAGCCTCAACTCAAAACCAAATCAAAAGCGCAACGTACGCCTTGAAGGGCAAGATATGGGTCAGCAAAGACTTCGACGAGCCCTTGATGGGACTCTGGGGGTATTAATACATAATTTTACTTGATACCAATGCGTTTATCTGGTGGACTGCAGATGATAAGCGGCTAGGGGGCAAGACAAGGGCCTCCATCGCGGCTTGTGGAGTTTGGGCATGGCTCTGGGCCGACAGTTAGTGCCGCCGATATGATCATTATGGGCATAGATGGTCTTATGGGTTGAAGGAAGGCCATTGAACGTTTACTCGACCATACTGTCGACGTTTTAGTGGCGCTCGCTCAAAATAGCGCTATGACGTACCAGACCAAAGGCTTCTCACCCCAAACAGGAGTGCAGTTTATTAACCTACGTGGCAAAGAAGGGCAGCAGATCGGTCATTTGGCTGATGAGTATGTGGCACTGAGTGGGTTTGTCGTAGCGCTTAATATCCTAAAGAGAACAACGTAGCTTTCCTGGAACCTATGTCACTGTGGTTTTTTGAGCTGCCCTGAGCAGATCAAGTTGTCTAGCTCTATCTTAGAGAATGGCCTAGTTTACGTCACCTAGCGCGCAAAGGTTTCTTTTGAGGGGAAGTTCAACCATTAGCGATCGATCCCATTCCGCAGCATCATGCTCTTTAAGACAAGCTCCTGCTCTCTACAAGCCTCGAGGTACCATAAGTCTGGCATATTACCTACGTAACATATTCTGCAATGTACCTGGTTTTATATAAGTAATTGGATATAATTGGACATATAAGATATATCCAATTATGAACAGATTAAACGAGCGCCTCGAAAAGCTCTCACTCTCGACACTCTCACTCCTCAGCCAGATTGATAGCTTTAATGGTCAATGGATTGGTGGAGTACAACTCAGCCCACAGGTTCTTGGACGGCTCAAACGCTCGGTACTCGTTACCTCTTGTTTTTGATAATGTGTCAGGTGGTCCAGTGACCCTTTTCCCGTTACCATAAAAGCCTGCCAGATCTGAAAGAATCTGTTAACGAATTTTGAGAGCTTTTCTGCCAAAATGTTAATTTGCTAACATAAAACCTTGCCATTGCCCCAGTTGTCTGGTACTCTTGAAGAAGATAGGTATCCGCTCTAGCCGAGGGGAGACTACCAGATCATGTTCACATTCGATCAGCGCGAGCGCATGCGCCGCGCTTACTTCATCGATCACAAAAGCATCCGGCAGATCGCGGCTGAGGAGGGGCACAGCCGCGAGGCGGTGAGCAAAGTGATCGCCGAAGAGCCTCCATTCTCGTATCAACGGACCCGACAGCGATTGGCTCCTGTTTTCGGATCGTTCCAGACTCGTGTCGACGAGTTGATGGCACGCAACGAGCGCCCTCCCATCGTGAAGGACCTGGCCTCTTTTGATTTTAGCGCGGTAGAGAATGTTTCCAAAGCGAAGGTGTTGGAACTGGCTCAGGGTGGCTACATGACTAAGGCGGAAACCATCATCCTGATTGGGAATCCTGGCCTGGGCAAGACGCATGTTGCCACGGGACTGGCCTTAGCCGCATGTAGGCAGGGCAAGCGTGTTCGGTTCTATGGGATGGCTAGCCTGGTCAATGACTTGCTGGCCGCACAAAAGGATTTGCGTCTCTCCAAGTTCATGGCATGCTTTTTGAAACTTGATTTGCTCGTCCTGGATGAACTGGGGTACGTCCCTTTTGGCAAGGATGGCGGCCAGCTCCTCTTTCAGCTCTGCTCTGACCTCAACGAGCGCGTGTCGATCATTGTGACCACCAACTTGCGCTTCGGAGATTGGAAGAGCATTTTCTCCTATGAGCGGATGACGGCAGCCCTGCTGGACCGCTTAACCCACAAAGCCCAGATCATCGAGTTCACGGGCGAATCCCCCACAAAGCCCAGATCATCGAGTTCACGGGCGAATCCTACCGCTTCCGCCAGCGGCTCCAACAACAGGAACGGGATGTTGGCTAAGGGAACAGTGGATGCCAACTGAATGGATGAACCTGGGAAATCAGCAAATTTTGCTGCCCTTCGTCTTCGATGAAAGGCAGACGCGTATCCCGCAGGCCGGTCAATGATGGGTGAAACATGCGCACCGCGTGCAAAACAGCGACTCACAGCAGTGAACGCCGTGACTCACAGAGATGACTGGTGAGCAGAGACATCGAAAGGAGGAAATGTATGCAGGAAGAAATAACCATTGAGAAGGCTGAGAAACTCTTTTCAGAGGGGGAGACCCGGTTAGCAGGCAGTACAGCCGGAATGCTCTTAGAGCGGTCTGTGGATAAGCTCCGTGCATTTCATCGGATATCTCTGTCTGATGATCTCGGTACGCGGAAGCTTTTAGACCGTTTGTATGATGCATTTATCATTTCCCGGGGGGAAAATCGAGAATTACAGAATTTGGTATCAATACGCAATAAGTGTGTTCATGGTGATCCTATCACAAGAAATGAAGTACAAATTTTAATAAAAAAAACGAGAGAATTTAGTCGTTGGGTTGATAGTCAGTCCTCAAACGCATCTGCATTTTCTGAGATGCACAAGAGAAATCCTAGCAGCACTCTCCGTGAGATGTATACAGTTACTTGCGCTGAGTGCGGAGTCAAAGCAGAAATTCCATTCTTGCCTGCGAACGATCGGCCTGTGTATTGCAGCCTCTGCATTCTCGATAATCAATATGATATCAGGCGCGGCGACGTAGTCATTGGCGTCATTGTGCGCATCGACCAGGATGAGATTCTGGTCGATATTGGCCTCAAGGATGAGGGGATCCTTTCAACTAGAGAGCTGCCGGCAACAGGAGACTGGTCGTTTGACCGGTTACACCTCAACGATAAGCTGCTGGTCTATGTGGTTCGACCCGATACTCCCGACGGGCATGCTCTCCTCTCGCTTAAACAGGCGAACGCTCCTCTCAAGGACAAAAACAAAGCTCCTCGGTCCTCTTCTCAGCCTCATCTTATACCGCCAACCTCAACTACTCCTCCCAGGCAACCCAAGCCCTCAACTCGCCAGGGTATATCGGCTTCCCAAACTCGTCAGGAGTGGGCAAAATCTCAGCGGGAGAAGCTTAACAGCCGTGTCCGTGTGAATGGCATTCTTACTAGCACGAATCCCTCCAGTTTTTCCACTCCTTACCCAGAGCTTTCTACTCCTTTCTCACCCTACTCACCTCCTCCTTTTCCCTACTCGTATCAAAATCCCTATTCCCCCTCTCTGTCGCCTGTTGCACCTGTCCCTCCTAGACAACAGGGGACTCCAGCCGTCGTGATTGTGCTCCTTGTGCTGTTGGCCATAGTAGGGCTTATAGTAGGGCTTGCTGCGCTAGGCATGCTCTGCGTATTTCTCTGATAGCAGGGCTTGTGAACGATTGCAGCATGGCAGGATTTGTTAACTCATCCCGAAAGTAGAGGGATCAACAGCAAAGCCATGCCCCATTTTTGTCAGTAGGCGGGTAACATAGTCGCATACTTTTCAAATGCACCGCTGTTGGTCAACCCCAGGCGGTCGGCTTCCGGGATACGCATAATTCCAGATGGTCGTATGATCCGTGCGCACTCTTTAAGCAGCAGCGGCCAGGTTTCCCTCGGGAGATATCCTACGGCAGCACTAATATTGACCAAGTCGAATGAATGATCATCAAACTCCAGCCGTTGCCGGGCGTCCATCCATGCGAAGTGTATATTGTCGAGCCTATGCAACTTCTTCAGCCCATTGGCATACGTGAGCATTCGTTCACGTATATCAATACCAGTAATCTCCTTGTTGGGATAACTGCGTGCAAGATCGAGTGCCCAGCCCCCCGGACCGCATTCGATATCAAGGATATGCCCAATGCTCCAAGGCTTTCGCGTTCAGGAAAAGGACCGCCGATCACTTCATTCATTAATCGGTCTTAGAGTAGTAAACGTGCTATCTCCGTCGCACTTTCTTGATCAGATACATAGCTATTCTCTAGGGATGGTGATTGTTTTGGCGTTGTCATAGGGCTTTTTGCTCTTCCTTTCCTGCTTCATGTGCCGTCCTACCACAATAGGTGCTGCTCCGTAAACAATTTCAACCTGCAAATCACAACCTCAACAAAACAAGTGCCTATCTGGCTACGAGAGCGTCATCAAACAAGAAGAGAGCAAAAAGTAAGCATTTTACAGCAGCAACGTAATCGTGGATCCTTTCATGGGGCTACGTTGATATCCTATCACAGCCAGTAAGCGAGTAACGCCACTGCCCGATAGAGGAGGGGAGTAACCCGGAGCCCGTCTTGGGAGGTTCTCTTACTTTAAGAGGCTTGTTATGAAAGAGAATCACGCCTGAGTAATTCGGCGTCTAAGGTGTCAGCGATCCGCCCCTCGCTCTGGGATCGAAGGAATTAATCGCATGCAAATGTGCTGCTGATTGCTGCAAAAGCTATAGCCGATACCATATCCGGATCCATATGCATCCCATGGCTAGCAAACTCATAGGAAGCAACTGTACTTCCTGCAACAGTAGTGCCTGCTGCAAGTGCTCCTAAATGTAGGCATATGGCCTCGTTATCCCGATGATTGTCCCGTTGTTTGAGTAGTTCCTTATTTGATTGCATGTGTACTATCTGCTTTCGGGCCGATAAGTTGCCGGTAGACGTATCAAAACGCTACCTGCTCATCCGTACCCCCCTCCTGGTCTTCCGATTAAGTTCAGCAATTCTGGCTTCACATGCCTCTAACATCGCATCCATCTGGAGTACCCATTCAGGCTCTAGCTCGAAGAATTTTTGTTTGCAGGCAAACATATACATTGCCTGGAGTGCAAACAAATTCTTGCAAGCATGCATCCAGTCAACGACTGCGCTTGCTGGATCGTGATTGCTGGTCGCTAGGGATAGGTAAAACAGCACGTCAAAAGCGGTCAACCTAAGCCGTTTTTCTGTCCATCTTTCCTCGGGGAAGTGCTTCAGGTCATCCAGTGAATTATAAATATGCTGGACAAGCTCAAATCCTTGTTTCCACAGTGAGTCATTACGAAGCTTTTGGTGATTGGCTGATACTTGCATCATATACGTAATACAGCTTTGAGTATACAGTACTGTGTAGCTCTGGCAAAAATAACCTGGAGCAGGGACCGCTCTTCCCAATAATATGAAATGTCTACGACAACAAGAACCGCGGTACTTTTCATATTCCGCGCCACCTATGAGGTGCTATGAGGAAAGTGCTTAGAGCCCTATGGATTACTGGTCTGCCCCGCAAGTCCCTCATCGTCATCAACTTCAGATGCGGGAGCCTCAAGAAACTTACGGTACGTATCAGCTACCCGCCGATCATTCATTGAAGCAGTCAGGAGTTGTATATTTCCGAGTGTGTTTGCCATAGGACTGGCTGGGTCGTTGCGTATTTTGTTAATTTGTGAAATTACAATGCTATCAATAGCGGTCTCGATGGCAGCAGCGGCAGCTTTGCTGCTAAAGGCCTCAGCATTTGCTGAAAGTCGGCGAACTTTTCGCCGAGGGTTTCCGTCTGTCGTAAGATACGATATATCGGAAGATCCAGGATGTATCCGATCTTTTTGCTTATTTTCTACGGCGACCATATATGCATGATCGGTGACAATTTTCATTGCCTGGTAGGTATGCTTATGGAGTACGTGTATGCTATGGAAATATGCAAGGGCTTCCTGGGCCTGTTTGTAGTCACCGCCCGATGCTAACTTTTGGGCTATCTCCATAACGTGCTTATTGAGCGCAATGCGGACGTTCACGGCCCGTTCGCCGGTATAGGGCTCAGAGCTACTGGGCAATAGTTCGTTTATTCCAATCTTGATGGCTACACCCCGCCAACCACGCCGTATACTCCACCAATGCTTTCCTTTATTTTGGATGAGCGTGAAGATGTCATCCATATAACCATTCGCTTGCTCCACCGCTTTGCGTTCCTGTTCGGTGAGCGCAGCGTCTGCAATTTGGTGCATTTCGTTCACTTTTTCTATCACCTCATTGGAATACTGTGTCACGGTGTCATGGACATCGGTTCCGCTTCTCTTTACTACCTCGGCTAGGTTATCGATTTCGGTTATGCGTTGGTCCAGCGGCGAAAGGCCTCTATCAAACGCTTGAACTGCATCGTCCACCGCCCGTCGGTACCTTCCACGTCTGTGTTCCATATAGTGGTTGTAGAGGTGAGTAATGCTATGTAGCTCGGCTATCTTCCCGTACTCCCTTTGCCAAACACGACCTTCCTGGCGATATATCTCCTGTTTGGCGGCAATATGTTGTCTTCTTGCCGCTGACTGTGGCGTCTCTCGTTTCGTGATGTCAGCGACAAGGCCAGTGTCGCCACTGTGTCCACTGCGGTACCGCGCCTCCGGGCGTCTGCTGACACTAAGTAATTCCATATGTTTGTGTTTTAAGCGTCCGACGCGTATAAACCGTCCGGTGGGTAGTTCAACTCTGAGACTGGGGTCGTCTTTCAGTTCCTTTTTGATAGCTTCAACTGGCTCACGAGGCTCATATGTGCCACCTTTCGCGTATTCGCCGTTTGCTATATCCGAGGCTACTTCTTCTAGCTCCGGTGAAGGGTTATCACCAGCAATCCACCGGGCATGCCGATCTGCGGTAGTATCCAGGTACGCCTTACGTGAGGTAGATGCAGACGCAGCGAGGTATTCTTGTTGGTCGAGTTCCTGAGCCCGCCTTTGTCGGGCCCTTTGCTGCTCCTCGATGGACACCTGCGAGACGGGTTGTTGCTGGGTCTCTATCGGAGGATTAGGAATGCCAGGCTGCTGCCACGCCGGCAGCAAAGCGTAATCAGGAAGAGCGTCTGGTGGCTGAGGGTTTTCTGGCTGTAGACCTTGAGGTGGACGGTTTTCCATATACTGTATATTGAAGCAGCGCTCTTACACTAAGTCAACGGGGTCATGTATACCACTATAGGACGGCACCCGAGAAGCCGTGTTTTGCCATTGTTCGAGCGTCATCATTTCAATACCTAAGAGGCCATAGCGAACCTGGTAGTAGCCATTCTTATCTATAAGCACTGCCTCTGGATGCGTGTTGAGGAGATCCTGTGCCATCACACCCACGTACCGTGGACCACCCCAGATATATTGGAAGCTGTACAGCTTAATGCCGCTGGCAAGCGTCTGTACATGCTGAACATTTCGCTTGAGACGCCGGTCGGAGGAGGTGGGAGGCGTTATTTTATCTTTGTAGTTGTTCGCGGCCTGAGTCATGAGATCACTCGGGGTACCAGTACCGAATACGGGATGACCTTTAACCGCAACAATAGCTTCCGCAATCGAACGCTGCTGCTCAGGTGAGAGCGATTGGTTGTATTGGGCAGCAAAGAGTATGTCAGCAAAATGCTGAGCTTCTTTGCGATCAGGAGAACTATAGATGGCGTTAACTATTGCAGAGCCAGTTCGGTTTTGGGCTGACGGCGCCACTTTACCGTATCCGAACAGGTTCTCGAGTGACTTTGGTTTCTGGCGCATGACGGCTTGCATGTCCATTTCCTTCAGCGCGTCGTAGTCGCTTTCTCTCCCGATATCGGCCCGCCCAATCTGGCGGGCAGTGTAGCGAAGGTTGCCACCGAGGGCGCCGGCTAGTGCGGTATTTCCGTGAGAAACGCTCGTAATCATCACGCTAAGTTCATCGCGGTTCTCAAGGACCTTTCCTGAGCGCACCAGCGCATCAGCGGCTGCGGTCTGCATCTGTTGCGTAGCTTGGATGGTCTTTCCTGCGGCGAGTGCTTTGTCTAGCTTGCCCACATTAAGGATGCCTGTATAGTTGCCCTTGTCGTCGGAATTAAAGTAGTGCAGCTTACTGAGCGCCGCCCGGTTATTGCCAAATGCCACAGCAACCATGGCATCTTCGTTGTTCATCTGGGCGGCAAAGTTGCTGTCCATTTTGGAGGCAGCGTCGGCTGAAAGTACCATGTTGTTAGCCATGGCGGCCGCACCCGTTGCGCCAAGACCAAACCGTCCGCGTATACCCGCGCCGGTATGCCGACCAAGGAAGTTGACCATGCGACCGTTAAATGGGTTATATCGGCCACCCAAGTTAGTCCAGCGACTATCGGGGTTATAGCGCGAGCCGCTACGGAAGGCACTCCAGTTTTTGGCAGTCTGGCCCTGGCGGAATCCTTGAAGTTTGCTCTCAATCGTTTGATGATGGGTACCCTGCGCAAATTCAGCAATTCGCCCTACGAGGCCGCCAGCTATCCTAAAGGCTAGCGGTACGGCAAGGTATGGCGCTATGTACACAATTACGGCCACGATATGGTAGGCGTAATTGCCGCTCTTTACTGACATAATAATGAACGATAGCGCAGCACCACTAGCCAAGAAACCTTCGATTATCGGAAACATGACAAGTGCTGTTATGAGCGTGTCCTTCCAAAAGTGGCCGATCTTTTCTGTTCCGGGAAGGGCGTAGGAAGCAAGTGCGACTGGTGTCATAAGGACGCAAATGAGTATCACGATCTGGCGAATCATGAGGACAAACACGCCGACAAGGACAAGCAACAGGAACGAAACGATCAGCGAAATGATGCCTGCCGCTCCAAGGAATACGACGCCGCCAGCAGCCACAAGGCCAAGAATAAGCGTATCACCCCAATTGGCTAGCGCGTTGCCTACCTCGCCACCACCCGTAGCCCCAGGAAGTGTATCAGCGACAGACAAGATGGCTTTCCCGGTCCATACACCAATATCGTTGAAAAAGCCTATTACGAACTGTAGAAGCGGCCAGGATAGTGATATCAGGATAGCGACAATAACAATCCGCGGCAATGCCTTCCGAACCGTATGGGCAGCAAAGATCTCAAGGTCTGCTGCCTGACTCACCACCATGACAAGCGCAGCAATTACTAAAAGTGCCACACCAATATTACGGAAGAGATTAAACACAGTCTGCGTGCCCGAGTTGAAGAATTCAGTTGGCGATACTTCAAGCAGGCTACTCATAAGGCCATTTACTGCAGTCGTCGCGAACTGCAGTGAACTAATGACCGGGCACTCAATCCAACGCAGCCCATCGGTAGTCGGAACACTACAGCCATCACTGACTGTAACAGGGTTTGTAGGGTTGTTGGTAACAGAGTCGCTCCCGTATGAATTTGTTAATGCCACGGTGAGCGTGGCTGTCGCGCAACCATGGCCATTATTGCGCGATACACTCACCGTGGCATACGTTGCAGACGTATAGGGGTTGACATGCATGGTATTGTCAGTTACACCCTTACAGGTAGAGGGGAAGAGTAAGGCCATATCTTGCCCGTGGATAGGATTTTTGCCCGATTCAAGATATGTATCACCCGCACTCAGGAACGAGTTTGCATCGACGCCGACGTTATCGATAATGATTGACGCATCAGGATCAACGGCGCTGGGAGTCCAGTGGCCGGTTGTACCTACGCTTATATACGGGTTGAGCACCGTGATCGCTGCCGTTGAGGTCCGACAACCGCCATGGCTGGGTATCGCAGGGTTTTCTATGAACTGGACGATGGTAAGTGTCGCCGTCGTGGCTGTCATGTAGCTGTTCGTGCTATCGCCTATGGCAATAACTTCAGGTGAGCATTCGCTACCGACCTGTGGGCCGGTCAGCGTCATTGTGCCGTTGGCGTCTATCTGGCTTTTCTTATAGAGTTTACCAGTAGTAAGATCCTTAATAGTGTTGCTGTCGATCCATGTAAATTGGTCGCTGCCGTCGCCTGGATTGCCACCACTAATATTGTTAAATGTGTTTGTCAAATCTGTTACAGCACCATTCCCGGAAAACTGACAGGTCGAGGGAAAAATAAACGCCAATGCCTGTGTTGCCGTATGGTAGTCATTGTTGGGGGATATATTGCCCAGGCCTACTTCGATGAGGTCAGCCGAACCGCTACATGCACCAGGTGACGTCAACCGCATCGTAGAAGTTGTCGAGCCATTCGTAATGCTTTGCTGTGTAAAAACCCTACCATCGAAGATTATCTGTGCTGGGCTGCCATTGCTCGTCCAGGTCGCTGTAGGGTTGGCGGCAGCAGCAGGCAACACATTGACGATTGGCAGGATGAGTGACGCAACAAAGAGAGCAAAAAAGAGGAGCAGTCTGCCTCGTTCTTTATTCATTACATTCTTTCATCAACTCTATTTATAGAATTCTCATTTCAATGATAGCATAACTACTATTCTTTATACTAGTAATCTCTGGGAATAAAACACACCCAAAATAAGGGAATTATATACAATGGAACACTGTCCTCTGTTCGTGCGTTTGGCGTTTTCAAGCCACATATTTTAACCGATGAGTGTACGATATACCAACCTACGCGCACAACCCCCGAACTACATCACAAACCATCCGCCATCCGAGTGTTGCCGATTGTTGTAACGATAGACATGCTCGTTCACATACCGGCCAAGGTGGCTCGCCGCAATATTAGCGTAGGTTCCTTTCATAGTGAAAATCTTTTTCGTTTGATATAATCAACTTTATGAATGATCAGCAACTGGATGATTTGAAACAGTTCATCGAATCTCGGATATCACAAACTGAGAAACATATTAGGGACGACATGGACGCCCGGTTTTCGCAGACCGAAAAGAACATTAGGGACGACATGGAGCGAATCGAGCGAAAGATCGATGATGGCTTTGCGGGCGTCGGAGAAGCGATAGAAGAAATTAACAGGCGAATAGATGAACACGAACAGGAAGTAGAGCAGCGTCTTACTCGTTTAGAGCAACGAGTTGCCTAGCGATTAGTATCGATCAGTCGTAGAAGTTGCAGACTAATGCCATCGCTTCGGTCGCTAGACCTTGCGAAAGGTCATGCGTAATCATCGCATTTTTCCTCGGATGAAGCAGCTTATAAAGTGATGTACCTGGATATCCACAATATTGCCAAGCAATGGATGATGCCTATCCGTGGCCTGAAACCTGCACTCAATCGTTTGCTGTGGAATTTGCCGAGCGATCTCACAGGTGATCACAAATCTCTGTTGGCTTAATGGATGCTCGGCTATTAGGTATAACTTAAATATATCAAAAATTCGGATGTAATATCGAACGCCAGCCAACGCCTGCCGGTAGCCCTCAAGTCGCACACCCGCATACGCGGGTGTTGCTGTTTAATGGATGGGAGCTGGAAGGTCTCCTGCATCTTCCGAGTGACAGAGTTCTTCGTAGGACTATGCACGTT
>Ga0070741_10007031_pt1 | contig 23667 bp, 14 predicted proteins | sample Coa_R1_4_FD_66440 | JGI IMG/M metagenome (GOLD analysis project Ga0070741, IMG submission 66440) | Surface soil microbial communities from Centralia Pennsylvania, which are recovering from an underground coalmine fire - Coalmine... | ecosystem: Environmental > Terrestrial > Soil > Unclassified ...
CGGTGACGACCAGATCTGTGGCGCGGCGGGCGACGACTCCATCGCCGGCGACAGCGGCGACGACGCCATCCGTGGCGACACGGGCGACGACGACGTCGATGGCGGCCCCGGCCGTGACACCGTGGTCGGCGACGGCGGCAACGACACCGTGGCCGGCGGCACCGGCAACGACTTCCTCGTCGGCGGTTCCGGCGACGACGTCATGATCTCGGCGGACGACGACAGCGTTGACAAGGTCAACGGTGGCGACGACTTCGACGACTGCCTCTTCAGCGCCGGCGACGAGATCAACAACTGCGAGTACTGAGCGCTCGGGGGTTCCGGGTACCGTCAGAAACCACATTGAGCGAACAACAGGAAGGGGCCGCCCCTCGGGGCGGCCCCTTCTTTTGCGCCGTAACGAAGAAAAAGTGTTGAGAGCAGGCTGAGAAATAGCCTGGACTCCGCCACCTGGAAAACCGCACCAGGGGTATGCGCACGGTGAACGCAGGGTGACGGGGCCTCCGAATATGGCCCTCGCGGCCAAATAACACGGAAGTCTCAGGGATGTTCCCGAGATATCCACGGAATTGAGCCTTCCTGAGCCGGCTTGATCTCCTTCGACGGAGATCTCACAATTCCTCTTGTCGGCTGGGGCGAAAGACGACCGGAAAGCTGGGGAGCGAACCGGTCACCCCGCCAGACGAATGTCCGGAGACCCGGAGCTGGGGTGTGGAGGTCGGGCGCAGGACAGGGCCCGGAGCCACACGGGATCCAGGGGATGCGGGCAGACCAACCGCCGGTTGCGGGACCGGCGGGTCATGCACTGCAAACAACGCACAGGAGGCACACTTTCCATGAACATTTCCGCGCTGCGCCACAAGACCGGCCGTCTGGCCCTCGTCACCACGTCCACCGCCTTCGTCGTCGGCCTCGCCTTCCTCAACGGCGGGTCGTCCCACGCCATCGGCGGTCTGTGCAACGGCCGTCCGGCCAGCCACACGTGGCTCGACGCCTCCGGCCAGTACGGCCCGGCCCTCATCGACGGCACCGACAACGACGACGTCATCGTCGGCTCCGACGGCGACGACACGATCAGCGGCGGCGAGGGCAACGACCAGATCTGCGGCGCCGCCGGTGACGACTCCATCGCCGGCGACAGCGGCATGGACGCCATCCGAGGCGACACGGGCGACGACGACCTCGACGGCGGCCCCGACAAGGACACCGTGGTCGGCGACGGCGGCAACGACACCGTGGCCGGCGGCACCGGCGGCGACTTCCTCGTCGGCGGGAGCGGCGACGACGTCATGATCTCGGCCGACGACAACGAGGTCGACAAGGTCAACGGCGGCGACGACTTCGACGACTGCCTCTTCAGCGCCGGCGACGAGATCAACAACTGCGAGTACTGATCGCCACCCCGCCGGCGGCCTTCCGCCGAGGCGGCCGGTAAGAAACAACGACATCCGGAAGGGACCGTCCCGGTGTGCAGGGGACGGTCCCTTCCGCGTCCCGCTTGAGCGGACGGTGAGAGCCCGAAGCAGCGTCAATTGACGCTTACCGGTGAGTGGTCTTACCCTTCCTCAAGCGTTCCGCCTTCGGGCTGCTGGGGGAACGCCGAGGGCCAATCGGGGGAGCGGAAATCGTGGGGATCCAACGCGGCTGGGCCGCGGCCGCCGTCCTGGCGGTCGCGCTGACAGCGTGCTCGAAGTCGGAGGCCAAGCCTTCGGCGCAGGCGACCACGAGCCGGCCCACCGAGACCACCCAACCGGCCCCGGCACCGGCGGTACGGGCCCAGTCGGCCCCGGAGAGCTTCACCGATCCGGACGACGTCAACCTGCCCCTCGACCTGAAGACGCTCACCCACAGCGCCGACGCCTCGACGATCACCTACACCGCCGAGACGTACGAGGCCTTCCGGGACGACCAGATCGACTTCTTCTGGAGCCTGGACACCGACAACGACAACAAGGTCGACCGCCTCGTCGGCGTCGAGTACGAGGACGGGAAGGTCGGCGCCAAGGTCGAGACGCCCGCCGAGAAGGAGATCGGCCCGGCCACCTTCACCCGGATCGGACCCAACGCCGTCAAGGTGACCTTCGCCCGGCGTTTCGCCGGCTCCGGCCCGTCCTACCAGTACCGGGTGACGGCCGCCACCGACCTGAACCACAACGACGAAGAGGACCCGGGCGAAACGGACGTCGCCCCCGACACCGGCTTCTACACGCAGCGACTCTGATCACCCGGCGCCCGGACGGGCGCCGGCACCGTTCCCGGGGGATCACACCATGCGACGTTGCACCCGACGGATCACCGCCCTCTCGGCCCTGGCCGCTCTCGCCCTCCCGCTGGGCGGCTGCGCCAAGGTCAAGACCGAGGAAGAACAAGGCGAGAAGGCGGCCAGGGTCGAGAAGATCGGCGACAGCGGCCAGAGCAAGGTCATCCTCCTCGAGGAGGCGGCCAAGCGGCTCGGGATCGAGACGGCGCCGGTCAGCGAGCTCGACGCCCACCACGAGGCGGTCCCCTATTCGGCGATCATCTACGACGCCGAGGGTCACTCCTGGGTCTTCACCGCTCCCGAAGACCTCAACTACGTCAAGGCGCCGATCGCCATCGACCACATCGACGGTGACAAGGCGATCCTCACCGAGGGCCCGCCGCCCGGGACGAAGGTCGTCACCCAGGGGGCCGAGGAGCTCTTCGGCGTCGAGGACGGGATCGGGGAGTTCGAATGACCCGCAAGATCGTCGCCGCCTCGCTCAAGTTCCGGCTCCTCGTCCTCGTGGCCGCGGTCGGGCTGCTCGTGGCCGGCGTCACCACGCTGCGCCACGCCCCGGTCGACACCTACCCCGAGTTCACGCCGCCGTCGGTCGACATCCAGACCGAGGCCCTCGGCCTGTCCGCCGCCGAGATCGAGCAGCTCATCACCGTGCCGCTCGAGGCCGACCTCCTCTCCGGCGTGGCCTGGCTGCGGACCATGCACTCCGAGTCGATCCCCGGCCTGTCGTCGATCCATCTGGTCTTCGAGCCCGGCACCAACCTGCTCAAGGCCCGCCAGATGGTCCAGGAGCGGCTCAATCAGCCGGCGGCCATCCCCAGCGTGTCGAAGCCGCCGACGATGCTGCCGCCGACGTCGTCGACCAGCCGGACGATGATGATCGGCCTGTCGTCGGACAAGCTGTCGCTGACCGACATCGGCGTCCTGGCCCGCTGGACGATCCGGCCCCGCCTCCTCGGCGTGCAGGGCGTGGCCAACGTGGCCATCTGGGGCGGCCGGGACCGCCAGATGCAGGTGCAGGTCGACCCGCAGCACCTGAAGGACGCCGGCGTCACGCTCAATCAGGTGATCTCGACGGCCGGCAACTCGCTGTGGGTCTCCTCGCTGTCGTTCCTGGAGGCGTCGAGCCCGGGGACCGGCGGCTTCTTCGACGCCCCCAACCAGCGCCTGGCCGTCCGCCACGTTTCGCCGCTCAACACCGCCGCCGAGCTGGCCAACGTCCCGGTGGAGCCGGACGGTGAGCAGGCCGCCCCCAAGGGGCCCGACGGCGCGCCGCTGCGCCTGGCCGACGTGGCCAGCGTGGTCGAGGACCACCAGCCGCTCATCGGCGACGCCATCGTCAACGGCAAGCCCGGCCTCATGCTGGTGGTCGAGAAGCTTCCCACCGGCAACACCCTCGAGGTGACCGACGGCGTCCAGGAGGCCCTCGACGCCCTCAAGCCCGGCCTGCCCGGCCTCACCATCGACGCCAACATCTTCCGGCCGGCCCGCTTCATCCACCACGCCGTCCACGACCTCTCCCGCACGATGCTCCTCGGCTTCGGGCTCCTCGTGCTGGCCCTGGCGCTGCTCTTCTACCAGTGGCGCACGGCGCTGATCGTGGTGACCTCGGTGGTGACGTCGGTCATGGCCGCCGCCCTCGCCCTCCACCTGCGGGGCGAGACGGTCAACACGCTGGTCTTCGCCGGCCTCGCCGTCGGCCTCGGCGTGATCATCGACGAGGCCGTGGTCGGCGCCGAGGCGGTGGCCCGGCAGGCTTCCGGCCATGACCGGGCGACCGGCGAGGCGTCGCTGGTCGGCGGCGTGCTCGACAGCCTCACGGCGGTGCGGGGCGGGCTGGCGCTGGCCAGCGTCGTCATCCTGGTGCCGCCGCTGCCGGTGCTGTTCCTGGACGGGCTCGGCAACCGGTTCGGCCGGCCGCTGGCCTTCTCCTACGTGGTGGCGGTGGCCGCCGCCCTGCTCGTGGCGCTCACGCTGACGCCGGCGCTGGCGCTCACGGTGTTCCGCAACGCCCCCCTGCTGCGACGGGAGTCGCCGGTCATCCGGTGGCTCGGCACCCGGTACCAGTCGCTGCTCGGCCGGCTCACCCGGACCGCCCGGCCCGCCTTCGCCGCGGTGGTGCTCCTGGCCGTGGCCGGCGCCGTGGTGGTGCCGCAGTTGCACCAGTCGCCCGTCCCGCTGTTCAAGGAGACCGACTTCCTCGTCCAGCTCGACGGCCCGCCGGGGACCTCGCTGCCGGAGATGGACCGCCTCACGCAGTCGATGAGCGGCGAACTGGCCGCCATCCCCGGGGTCCGCCGGGTCGGCGGCCACGTCGGACGGGCCATCACCTCCGACCGTGTCTCGAGCCCCAACAGCGCCGTCCTGTGGGTGAGCCTCAAGGACCGGGCGGGCTACGAGGAGACCGTGGCGGCCGTCAAGAAGGTCGTCAAGGGCTACCCCGGCATCGACACCGACGTCATGACGTACTCCGAGCAGCGCCTCAACGAGGCCAAGGAGAGCGGCGACGAGCCCGTCGTCGTGCGGCTCTACGGTCAGGACCTCGACACGCTGCGCCACCAGGCGGAAGCGGTGAAGGCCGCCCTCGGCGACGTGAAGGGCCTCACCAACCTCCACGCCGACCTGCCCCGGCTCGAGCCGACGGTGCAGATCGAGGTCGACCTGGAGAAGGCCAAGGCCGTCGGGGTCAAGCCCGGCGACGTGCGCCGCGCCGCCGCCACCCTGCTGTCGGGCCTGCAGGTCGGCAGCCTGTTCCAGGAGCAGAAGGTGTTCGACGTGGTGGTCTGGGGGACGCCCGGCGTCCGCCAGAACCTCTCGACCATCCGCGACCTGCTGATCGACGCCCCGAACGGCGGCCACGTCCGCCTCGGCGACGTCGCCCACGTCGACATCAAGCCGGCGCCCAACGTCATCGAGCGGGAGGCCGTCTCCCGGATCGTCGACGTCACCGCCGGGCTCCGGGGGCGGAGCCGCAATGCGGTACTCGGCGACGTACGCGCCCGGCTGGCCAAGGTCGAGTTCCCGCTCGAGTACCACTACGAGCTGGTCGGGAACTACACCCACCACCAGCGGGTGGCCCACCGCATCGTGCTCTCGGGCCTCGTGGCCGCCATCGCCTTGTTCCTGCTGCTCCAGGCCGTCTTCGGCCGGTGGCGGCTGGCGGCGCTGCTGTTCGTCACGCTGCCGCTGGCGCTGGTCGGCAGCGCCCTGGCCGTCCGCATCGACGGCGGCACGATGGAACTCGGCTCGCTGGTCGGATTCCTCACCGTGTTCGGCATCGCCGTCCGCAGCGGCGTGATCCTCCTGCGGCGCTTCCAGACGCTGGAGCGCGACGAGGGCATGGAGTTCGGGCCCGGCCTGGTGGGGGCGGGCGCCCGGGAGCGGTTCGGCCCGACGCTGCTCACCGCCGCGGCGACGGCGGCGTTCTTCGCCCCGTTCGCCTTCCTCGGCGACCTCCCCGGCCACGAGATCATCAACCCCATGGGCGGCGTGATCATCGGCGGGCTCGTCACCTCCACGGTGCTCGTGCTGTTCCTCCTGCCCGCCCTGTACCTGCGCTTCGGCGCCGGCCAGGCCCAGATCGAGGAGCTCGACCTGCGGGACCTGTGGGAGGTGCGGGAGATCACGATCCCCGAGATCCAGCCGGTCACCGTCAACGGCGACGCCCGGCCGGTGTCGACCAACGGTGACGGAGAGCTGGTGGGCGTCCAATGATGCGCCGGATCGTCGCCACCAGCCTCAAGTTCCGCTTCCTCGTCCTCGGGGCGGCGATCGGGATGATGGTGCTCGGCACGATGCAGCTCAAGCACGACCCCGTCGACGTCTTCCCCGAGTTCGCCCCGCCGAAGGTGGAGGTGCAGACCCCCTCGCAGGGCCTGTCGCCGTCGGAGGTCGAGTCGCTCGTCACCGTGCCGCTCGAGGAGGCCCTCAACGGCGTCCCGGGCCTCGACGTCATCCGGTCGAAGTCGGTGCCGCAGCTGTCGTCGGTCGAGCTGATCTTCAAGCCCGGCACCGACCCCCTCAAGGCCCGGCAGTGGGTGTCGGAGCGGATGGCCGAGACGTCGGCCCAGCTGCCCAACTGGGCCGGTCCGCCGGTCATGATCCAGCCGCTGTCGTCGACCAGCCGGGTCATGAAGATCGGCCTGTCGTCGAAGACGATGAACCTGATGCAGCAGTCGATGATGGCCTACTGGACCATCCGGACGACCCTGCTGCGGGTGCCCGGCGTGGCCAACGTCCCGATCTGGGGCGAGCGGATCCAGCTCCTCAACGTCCAGGCCGACCCGGCCAAGCTGGCCGCCCAGCAGGTGTCGCTCGACAAGGTGATGGAGGCCACCGCCGGGGCGCTCGACTCCGGGCTGCTGGCCTTCTCCGTCGGCGGTCACCAGGTCGGCACGGGCGGCTTCGTGGAGACCGGCAACCAGCGCCTCACCGTCACCCACAAGCTGCCGATCACCAGCGCGGAGGACATGGCCCAGGTCGTGGTGGAGGATCGGCCCGGCCAGGCGCCCATCAAGCTCGGCGACGTCGCCACCGTCAAGTACGGCGAGCCGGCGCTGATCGGCGACGCCGTCATCAACGGCGGGCCGGGCCTCATGCTGATCGTCGAGAAGCTGCCCTGGGCCAACACCCTCGACGTCACCAAGGGCGTCGAGGCGGCGCTGCGGAACCTGAAGCCGGGCCTCGGCGACATGCAGGTCGACTCGAGGATCTTCCGGCCGGCCGACTTCATCTCCACCGCCCTGCACAACCTCGGCCGGGCCCTCGTCCTCGGCTCGCTGCTGATGGTCATCATGCTGTTCTTCTTCCTGTGGGAATGGCGGGTGGCGCTCATCAGCGTGATCGCCATGCCCCTGTCGCTCCTCGGCGCCACGATGGTGCTGCACTGGCGGGGAGCGACGATCAACACGATGGTCCTGGCGGGCCTCGTGATCGCCGTCGGCGACGTCGTCGACGACGCCATCATCGACATCGAGAACGTCGTCCGCCGACTACGGGAGCACCGGCTGGCCGGCAGCGACCGGTCCACCGCCGCCGTCATCCTCGGCGCCTCGGTCGAGGTGCGGGGCGCCATCATCCACGCCACGCTGATCGAGGTGGTGGCGGTCGTGCCGGTGTTCTTCATCGGCGGCCTGTCGGGCGCCTTCTTCCGGCCGCTGATGCTGTCGTACGTCCTGGCGGTCATGGCGTCGCTGGCCGTGGCCCTCACCGTCACCCCGGCCATGGCCCTCATGCTCCTGCGCAAGGCGCCGCTGGAGCGCCACCAGGCGCCGCTCGTCCGGCCGCTGCAGCGGGGCTACGAGTGGATCCTGGCCAAGATCATCCGGACGCCCCGGCCGGCCATCATCGTGCTCGGCGCCGTCACCCTGGCCGGGATCCTCGTGCTGCCCCGCATGGGCGAGGAGCTGTTCCCGACGTTCAAGGAGAACGACTTCCTGGCCCACTTCGTGACCAAACCGGGAACCTCGATCATCGAGGAGCGCCGCATGGTCACCGCCGTCCAGAAGGAGATCGGCGCCATCCCCGGCGTCAACCACGTGGGCGCCCACATCGGCCAGGCCCTCCTGTCCGACGAGGTGGGCGGCTCCGACTTCGGGGAGAACTGGATCAGCGTCGACCCGAAGGCCAACTACGACAAGACCCACGCCGCCGTCGAGGACGCCGTGGCCGGGTACCCCGGCCTGTTCAAGACGACCGAGACCTACCTCGGCGAACGGATCGAGGAGGTGCTGACCGGCTCCGGCGAGGCCATCGTCATCCGGATCTTCGGGCCCGACCTGGCCATGCTGCGTCAGAAGGCCGACGAGGTGACCCAGGCGCTGCACGACATCAAGGGCATCGCCAACCTGAACCCCGAGCTGCAGACGCTGGTGCCCCACGTCCAGGTCACCGTCGACCTGGCCAAGGCCGAGAAGTACGGCCTCAAGCCGGGCGACGTCCGGCGGGCGTCGGCCACGATGGTGGCCGGCGAGGAGGTCGGCGACATCTACCGGGGCGGGAAGACCTACGACGTCAACGTCTGGAGCGTGCCGGGGAGCCGCGACAGCCTCAACGCCATCCAGAACCTGCCCATCGACACGCCCGACGGCGGCCACGTGCGGATGGCCGACGTGGCCGACGTGTCGATCCAGCCCCAGCCCAACATCATCAAGCACGAGGGCCAGTCGCGGCGGATCGACGTGCTGGCCAACGCCCACGGACGCGACCTCGGCTCGGTCGTCCGCGACGTGCAGACCCGCCTGAAGAAGGTCGACTTCCCGCTCGGCTACCACGCCGAGGTCCTCGGGGAGTACAAGGAGCGTCAGAACGCCCAGCGGCACCTGCTGTGGTTCGGCCTGGCCGCCGTGCTGGTCATCTTCCTCCTGCTCCAGACGACGTTCCGGAGCTGGCGGCTGGCGATCCTGGCCGGCTCGACGCTCCCCAAGGCCATCTTCGGCGGAATCCTGGCCGCCTACCTCTTCGGCGACCGGATCCTCTCGCTCGGCTCGATCATCGGGCTCTTCACCGTGCTCGGCGTGGTCGCCCGGCACAAGATCATGCTGATCGACCACTACCGGCACCTGGAGACCCACGAGGGGATGACGTTCGGCCCCGAACTGGTGCTGCGGGGGGCCCGGGAGCGGCTGGCCCCCATCCTCATGACGACGCTGGCCGCCGGCCTGGCCCTCGTGCCCCTGCTGCTGACGGGGAACAAGCCGGGTCAGGAGATCGAGTACCCCATGGCCATCGTGATCATGGGCGGGCTCGTGACGGCCACCGTCCAGAACCTGTTCATCGTGCCGTCGCTGTACCTGCGCTACGGCAAGTCCAAGAAGGAGCGGCGGGCCCTCGGGCTCATCCCGTCCGCTCCGGCCTGAGCCGGCCGGGGGCGGGTCAGGCCTTCGTCCTCTCGATGAGATCGACATGGCCCGACTCGCCCTCGACCCCCTCCTCCCGGATGAGGCCGATGCCGGGGGCGTAGTGCTTGTGCTCGGCCACGCCGGGCTCGAGCGGTGACCAGTCCCGGGTCACCAGCACCTGGACGTAGGAGCCGAACGGCACGGTCAGCTCCTCGGTGATCCCGACGACCCGGGCCATGTCCTCCGCCTCCCCGGGGAGGTACTCCTGGCGGTAGGCCTTCTGCCCCGGGCGCGGATCGGCGGGCATGGCGATGCCGGGCAGGGCGCCGTTGACGCCGGCCTCCCACGACCCGGCCGGGGAGGAGCGCCCGTCCTCGTCGATGGTGCGGGTCGACTCGCCGAAGTACCAGACGGCGCCGGCCCGGTCCTCGGCGAACCAGTCGGTCGTGTCCTCCGACAGGCGGCCGTCGACGGTCACCGTGTCGCGGACCTCGACGCAGGTCACCCCCATGAGGACCCGGGTGCGGCCGGTGACCTCGACGGTCTTGCGCTCGAGGCCATCGCCGGTGCGGCCCTCGTAGACCAGGCGGGTGCCCGGCGCCAGCGGCAGGTAGGGGTTGTCGATCACCGCCGTGAAGGCGGCGGGGTCGATCCGGGGGTGGTAGGGGGCCGGCCCGCCGCCCCCGGCGTGGGCCAGCACGGCCACGCCGGCCGCGAGGGCCAGGAGCAAAACCGTGGCCACGACCCGAACCTTCACCGCTCATCCTCCCGTCGAGTTCGACCGGGAGGCTACCGGCCCGCCGCCGTCGGGCGGGGGACGGGCCGGGGGGCGTGGCCCGGCCGGACGGCCACCGGCGACGCGCCGCAGGCCCGCCGGCGGGCGGGCCTCACGACGTCGTTCCTTCGGGGCGGCTCCCCAGCGACGCCTCCGACAGGTCCTTCCAGGGTGCGGGAGAAATGTCCCTTTCGTCAAGGTTTGGGGAGAAATGGGCAGTGGAGGACGGGCGCCGCCCGGGGGATTCGTCCGTTTCGGGCAGGCCAGCACGTTCGCGGCGTCGAACCCGAAATCACCAGGATCTCGCGCGAACCACCGGGAGAGGAACACAGGGTCCACGTCGCCATGCACCGCCGTCCCCTCCATCGCGCCCTCCACCGCCGGGGCCGCCGGCCGGCGCTCGGCCTCGCGCTGGCCGCCGGCCTGGCCGCGCCGCTGGCCGTCTTCGCCTGGGCGGCCGACGCCAGCGCCGGGGCGACCTGCGACCCCGGCGCCCACACCGTCACGGTGGCCGGCGGGGGCACGGCCCGCATCGTGCGCTCGGGGGACCAGATCACCGTGCCGGGGTGCAGCGGCGGGACCGTCCTCGGTTCGGTGGGCTCGGCCGGCATCGTCAAGGTCGAGAGCGCCGCGCCCGGGGCCACCGTGGAGATCGACCTGGGCGGCGGCGGCTTCTCGTCGGTCACCTTCGACGTCAACCTCGAGGGGCCCGACACCGCCGGAGGCGGAGGCGGCCGGGGCGGCGGCGGGACGCTCCACATCGTGGGGTCGAACGGCTCCGACCACATCACCGCCGGCCTGTTCGGCATCGACCTCAACGGCGACGACCGCCTCGACATCGGCTCGAGCTGCGACCCGGTCTGCCTCGAGGGCCCGAGCGGCGTCGAGGACACGCTCATCGAGGGCGGCGGCGGCGACGACTTCCTGAGCGCCGCCGGCAGCCACGGGACCGGCCCCCCGGCGGAGCAGTCGGTCACGCTCGACGGCGGGACGGGCATCAACACGCTCGACTTCTCGCTGGCCGGCGGGCCGGTGACCGCCAACCTGTACCAGCGCACCGCCAGCGGCGCCCAGCGGGTGACGAACTTCCAGCGCATCCTCGGTTCGCCGTTCAGCGACGACCTCGTCGGCGACCACGACAACTACATCGCCGACGGGGCCGGCGACGACGTCGTCTTCGCCGGGGCGGGCAACAACGTCATCGACAGCGGCCCGGGCAGCAAGGCGATCACCGTCGGCAACGGCGACAACCTGATCACGGTGGGCCCCGGGGCGGGCGACACGATCAGCGCCGGCGACGGCAACAACGTCATCCACGGCAGCGACGGCGGCGACGCCATCACCGTCGGCCGCGGCGCCAACGTCATCTACGACGGCGGCGGCGACGACAGCATCACCGCCGGCGACGGGCCGAACCAGATCTTCGGCGGCGACGGTGACGACCACATCAAGGTCGGCAACGGCGACAACCTCATCGACGGCGGCGCCGGCGACGAGCAGATCTACCTCGGCGACGGCCGGGACACGGTGGTCGGCGGGCCCGGCGACAACGTCATCTACGGCGGGCAGGGGCCCGACCAGATCGACGCCGGCCCCGGCCAGAACGTCGTCTACCTCGGCGACGGCGGCAACGTGGTGACGGCCGGCGACGGGGAGAACATCATCCACGGCGGCCGAGGCGGCGACGTCATCCACACCGGGTCGGGGAAGAACACCCTGAGCCTCGGGCCGGGCCCCAACCACGTCTTCCTGGCCGCCTCCGGCGAGAACCAGGTGACCGGGGGCGACGGCGGGGACGAGATCCACATCGACGGCGGGGGCGCCGGCGGCCGCACGACCATCACCGCCGGGAAGGGCGTCAACACCATCTACTCCGCCGCGGCGGGCGAGAACACGATCGACGGCAGCGCCGGCACGACCACCGTGTCCTACGCCGAGGCCCCCGAGGGCGTCACCGTCGACTTCTCCAAGGGCCCGGCCACGGTCAAGGGCGACGGGACCGACACGCTGACCGGCGTGACCAGGGTCACCGGCTCGCCGTTCGACGATACGTTCATCCCCGGCCCGCAGGACGAGGCGTTCGACGGCGGGGCCGGCACCAACACGCTGTCGTACCAGGACGCCGCCTCGGCGGCGGGCGAGGGCGGGGCGCCGTCGCCGGCCCTCCCCGACCCGGCCACCGTCGACCTGGCGGCGGGCACGGCCACCGCCCCCGGCCGGGGGCACGACACGATCGCCGACATCAGCCACGTGATCGGCTCACCCTACGACGACCTCCTGTTCGGCGGCGCCGGCGACGACGTCCTCGACGGGCGGGAGGGCAACGACTTCCTCGACGGCCGGGCGGGCAACGACACGCTGCTCGGCGGGGCGGGGAACGACACGCTGTTCGGCGGGCCGGGCAACGACGTCCTCAACGGCGGTGACGGCGACGACAAGGAGAGCGGCGAAGACGGCGACGACCGCTTCGACCAGGAGTTCCTGAAGAACGGCGCCGACACGCTCTCCGGCGGGGCGGGCGCCGACACGGCCGACTACTCCCGCCGCAAGGAGCCGGTGGCGCTGTCCAGGAACGGCGCGCCCGACGACGGCGAGGCCGGCGAGGGCGACAACGTCGGCGACGACGTGGAGACCGCGCTGTTCCCCGAGGCGGCGGCGGCCTCGGCCGGGCCGGCCGACTACCTGCTCGTCGGCGGCGACGGCGCCGTGTTCCCCTACGGCCAGGCGGTGTCGGCGGGATCGCCGGCCGCCGTCGGCCAGCCGGTGGTGGGGGCGGCCCGGACCCGGTCGGGCAACGGCTACTGGATGGCGGCCACCGACGGCAGCGTCTACGCCTTCGGCGACGCCGGCTTCTTCGGCTCGCTGGGCAACCTCCGGCTGAACCAGCCGATCGTGGCCCTGGCCCCGACGCCGACCGACCAGGGCTACTGGCTGGTGGCCGCCGACGGCGGCATCTTCTCCTTCGGCGACGCCGCCTTCGCCGGCTCGCTGGGCGACATCCGGCTGAACCAGCCGATCGTGGCCATGGCCGCCACGCCGTCGGGCAGGGGCTACTGGCTCGTGGCCGCCGACGGCGGGATCTTCTCCTTCGGCGATGCCGCCTTCGCCGGCTCGCTCGGCAGCCTGGCCCTCAACCAGCCGATCGTGACGATGGCCGCCACACCGTCGGGCCACGGCTACTGGCTCGTCGCCGCCGACGGCGGCGTGTTCGCCTTCGGCGACGCCACCTTCCTCGGCTCCCTGGGCGACATCCCGCTCACCCGGCCGGTGGTCGGCATGGCCGCCACCCGGTCCGGCGCCGGCTACCTGCTGGCCACCTCCGACGGCGGCGTGTTCGCCTTCGGCGACGCCACCTTCGCCGGATCCGCCGCCGGCACCCACCTGGCCCAGCCGATCCGGGCCATCGCCGGCCCCCGCTGACCCGGTCCGCCGACCGCCCGTCCCCGGCGGTCGGCGTCTACCGTGCGATCGCAATGGCCAAGCTGATCTATGTGGCGAACGTGTCGCTCGACGGCTACATCGAGGACGGGGACGGCCGCTTCGACTGGACCGCGCCCGACGACGAGGTGTTCGCCTTCATCACCGACCTGATCCGGCCCGTGGGCACCCACCTCTACGGCCGGCGCCTGTACGAGACGATGGCCGTCTGGGAGACCGACCCTGCCCTGGCCGCCCAGTCGGACCTCGCGGCCGACTTCGCCGCCGTCTGGCGGGCCGCCTCCAAGGTCGTCCACTCCACCACCCTGGACTCCGTCTCGACGGCCCGGACCCGGCTCGAGCGCACCTTCGACCCCGCCCCGGTCCGGGAGATGAAGGCCTCGGCCGGCGGTGACCTGACCGTGGGCGGCGCCAACCTCGCGGCGCAGGCCCTGGCGGCGGGACTGGTCGACGAGTGCCACCTCTTCGTCCGCCCCGTCCTCGTCGGCGGAGGCAAACCGGCGCTCCCCCACGGGCTCCGCGCCGCCCTCGACCTGCTCGACACCCGCCGGCTGGGCGACGGCGTCGTCTACCTCGCCTACCGCCTCGCCCCCTGAGCGTCGGTCACATCGTCGAGCGGAGGGCTTCGACCGGTTCCATGGCGGCGGCTCTCGCCGAAGGGTAGATGCCGCTCAGGAGGCCGACCAGCCCGCCGAGGAGCGGGGCGCCGAGGGGGACCCAGGGTTCGAGGACGGGCGTCCAGGTGCGGGAGGCGGCCACGATGACCACCACCAGCGTGCCGAGGGCGGCGCCGAGGATGCCGCCGAGGAGGCCGAGGGTGGTGGACTCCAGGAGGAACTGGCCGGCGATGTGGCGGCGGGCGGCCCCGAGGGAGCGGCGCAGGCCGATCTCGCCGACCCGCTCCAGCACGGAGACGAGGGTGACGTTGGCGATGCCGACGGCACCGATGAACAGCGACACGGCGCCGAGGAGCAGGAACAGCGTGTTGAGGTCGCTCTGGACGCCGGCCCGGACGCGGCGGGGCTCGGGCGGGGCCGTGACCTTCAGCAGCGAAGGGTCGGTCGGGCTGAGGGCCAGCGGCAGCTGGGAGGCGATCAGGCCGGCGGCGCCGATGCGGGTCTCGACCTGCACCGAGCCGGGGGCGGCCAGGCCGAAGTCGCGCGTCGCCGTCCCCTCGGGGATCACCACCGACCCGAGCAGCGATGACTGGCGGGCGACGCCGGAGATGACGCCGACGACGGTGTAGAGCCGGTCGCCGAGGAAGACGGCGGGCTGGTCGGCGATGCGGGTGACGTGGAGCTGCTCGGCCACGTTGGCGCCGACGACGGCCACCCGGTCGGCCCGGGCGGAGTGGCCGGCGTCGGGCAGCCGCCCGGCGGCCAGCTCGGCCCGCACCGCCTTGAACAGACCGGGCGACGCCGCCTTGACCGGCAGCTGGAACTCCGTCTGGGCCACGGGATCGTTGACCGGCACCGACCGGACGAGGTCGCCGTGGAGGTCGACGTCCGACAGCGTGCCGGCGGCCACCACGCCGTTGAGCCGGGTGGCCCGGGCCTCGGCGTCCCACGGCAGGCCGGCGCCGGTCGACGCCCGTCCGGCGGCGGCGGCCTTCGGCGTGACGACGATGTCGGTGGCGGCCAGGGCGTCGAACCGGCCGACGATCTGGTTGCCGGCCGTCTTCGACAGGCCGAGCGTGGCCACCAGCGCCGCCACCCCCATGACCGTGCCCAGCGCCGTCAGCACCGCCCGGCCGGGCCGGGCCGTCAGGCTGGCCAGGGCCTCGGCGACGAGGTCGCGGGGCGAGAAGCGGGGCTTGAGGTCACTCATGGGCCACGGCGCCGGACGGCTCGACCTCGGTCAGCCGGCCGTCGATGATCCGTACCCGGCGGGCGGCGTGGGCGGCGACGTGCTCGTCGTGGGTGATGACGATGAGCGTGAGGCCGCTCTGCGACAGGCCGCCCAGGATCTCCAGGACGTTGGCCGCGCTCCTGGAGTCGAGGTTGCCGGTCGGCTCGTCGCACAGCAGCAGGCCGGGGTCGCCCATCAGCGCCCGGGCGATAGCCGCCCGCTGGCGCTGGCCGCCCGACAGGCGGGTGGGCAGGAAGTCGGCCCGTTCGGCCAGGCCGACCCGGGCCAGCGCCTCCCGGGCCCGCTCCTCCCGGCCCTTGTGGGGGGCGCCGATGTACAGCTCGGCCAGCATCACGTTCTCCAGCACCGAACGGTGCGGGAGGAGGTGGAAGGCCTGGAAGATGAACCCGATGCGCCGCCCCCGCAGGCCGGCCCGGGCCAGGTCGTCGAGCCCGTCGACGTCGACGCCGTCGAACAGGTAGGTGCCCGACGTCTGGCGGTCGAGCAGGCCCAAGACGTTGAGCAGCGTGGACTTCCCCGAGCCCGACGGCCCGACGATGGCCAGCCACTCCCCCGGCCAGATCGCCAGGTCGACATGGCGCAGGGCGTAGACGGGCGGATCCCGGTCGAAGGTGCGGCTGACGCCCCGCAGCTCGACGACCGGTGTCGCCGTCACTTCTTGGGGACCTTGGCCAGCAGCGAGGCGTTCTCCTCCCGGAACGTCGACTCGTACTCCTCGGTGACCTTGTCCTCCACCGACTCGACGTGCTCCTTCTCGCACTTCTTGTCGGCGGTCACCATGGCCACCTCCTCGTGCTGGAGGGAGGCCAGGGCGGCCTTGTCGTAGTCGTCGTTGCCGCTCTCCCCCGGCGAACCCACGATGGCCTCGAGCTTCTTCTTGAGGACGGTGTCGACGTCCTCCTGCTCGGCCAGGTTGGGGTGGCCCGCCTCCCGCATGCAGTCGGCCCACTCCCGGACGGCCTTGACCATGCGGGCGTCGGCCCGGATCTTCTGGTCGAGCTCGTCGAGCTTGGTCGACAGGCTCTGGAGGGTGTCGGCCCCGCCGAAGACCTGGTCGGTGGCCGTCTTCACGCAGCCGCCGAGCCGGCTGTAGTCGCCGGTGTCGACCGCTTCGGCGAACGTCGCCGTGGCGTCGTCGCCGTAGAGCGCCTTGTCGTAGGCCTTGCCGTCGGCCTCCGACAGCGACTCCCGGATCGCCTTGTTGGGCCCGGCCACCGCCTGCTTGCGCCGCTGCTCGTAGAGCGTGGTGATGCCGTAGCCGAACTGCTTCTCGAAGTCGTCCTTGCTCATCCCGGCCACCCCGGTGAGCGCCGCCTCCTGGGCCGCCGGGTCGACGGGGACGTAGTCGAAGCCCTGGGCCTTCATGCAGTCCCGCACGAGATTCTCGACGGTGGCCTGGCGGACGCGGATCCCGTCCTCGTCCAGGCCGACCTGCTCCTCCACGGTCCCCTGGCTCCTGGCCGACGCCTTGCCACCGCCGCAGGCCGACAGCGTGGCCAGCGCCGCCAGCCCGACGGCGACGACGATCAACCCCTTACTTCTTCGCACCGGATGCCCCCTTCGAAGACGGCTTCCCCTTGCCGCCCTTGGCGGAGGAGCCTGCGTTGTTCTCGCCGACGACCACGAGGTCGCCGGGCCCGAGGTCGCCGCCGACCGGCGTGACCGCCACCAGGCCCTTGGCCGACAGCCCGGGTTCGACGGTGACGAACCGGGCCGGCGCCCGCCCCGGCTGCACCTGAACCCGGGTGGTGCCGTCCGACGCCATCGACAGCGCCGCCACCGGCACGGCCAGCACCTCGCCCTGGGTCGTCTGGACGCTGATGGTCTGCACCACCGACGCCCCGGCCAGACCGGGGTCGAGCCCGGCCGGCGTCACCTCGAGGTAGTAGCGCTGCGGGTCGACGCCATTGGTGCCCGGCGTCGTGGCGATCTGCGTCACGGCGCCCGTGGCCTCGGCGCCGGAGTCCGGGGCCTTGATGGTGACGGCCCCGCCCTCCTTGACCAGCTTGGCGTCGGCCGCCGACAGCGCCGACTCCACCACCAGGTGGGCGCTGGTCACGGTCATGACCGGGCCGGTGATCTCGTCGCCGACCTTGAGCTTCACGTCGTCGATCCGGGCCGGCAGCGTCGGGAAGAACAGGATCTCCCCGGCCGGGATCTGGATGCCGAGCTTCGAGGCGCTCGGCCCGGTGCCCGCCCGCTGGCCGGCCAGGTTCACCTTCCGCTGGGCGAAGGCGACGGCGTCGGCCGCCTTCTTGGCGTCGGAGACGGCGGTGGCGGCGTCGATCTTCGTCTGCACGTCGGGCGTCGCCGTCGAGCCCGAACCCTCCCGGCCGACCGACGGGGAGCCCTTGTCGCTGACGGCGCCGGCGGCGTCCTCGGCCGCCTGCAGCTCGTCCCGGGCGGCCGAGGCCCGGCTGGAGGCGTCCTGCGCCTGCTTGGCCAGCGTGGCGTACTCCTCGTTGGACGGCGGGGGCTGGCGGCGGCGGGCCTCGGCCAGCCGGGCCTGGGCCGCCTTCTCGTCGTCGTTGGCCTTGGCCACCGCCCGCTTGGCCCTGGCCACCCGCAGGGCGGCGTTGATCCGCTCCTGCTCGGCCCGGGCGGCGCCGGCCGAGTCGGCGGCGGAGGCGCCGGCGGCCGTCCCCGGCAGCGGCGGCAGCACCAGCCCCTTGTTGAGCAGCGCCGCCTTCTCCTGGGCGATGGCGTAGTCCTGCCGGGCGGCGGACAGCGCCTCCTCGGCCCCGAGCAGGTCGGATTCGGCGCTGAACCAGTCCGACTGGGCGGCCCGCAGCGCCTGGAGCTGCTCGTCGGACGGGCCGGTCGGCGTCCAGCCGCCCTTCAGGTACCAGGCGGCCACCGCCAGCCCGGTGCGATCGTCGTACACGCCGTCGGTCCGGCCGGGTTTGAACCCGAGGCGGGCGAGGCCCTCCTGGAGCTGGCGGACGTCGTCGCCGACCGCCCCGGGGCCGATGTCGCGGTAGGCCGGCACCGGCCCCTGCAGCACGAAGGCCGGCCGGCCGGAGACGGTGAAGGCCACGCTGCCCTCGGTCAGGTCCTTCCCCTTGACCGGGGCGCTGGTGAGGATGGCGGTCTTGCGGATCGTCGAGGCCGGCAGGATGACCGAGATCGGCGCGCCGTAGCGCACGGTGCCCCGCACGACGACGTCGGACGACAGCACCTTCTTCTCCACCGGCACGGTGATCGACGACGGCACCGGCGGAGCGGTGCGGGCGGCCACCTCGGCCGGCGAGCGGATGCGGCTGGCCGCCCCCCAGCTCACCAGCGAGGAGACGATGACCGCCGCCAGCCCGATGAACAGGGCGCGGTTCTTGGCAATCACCCCGGCTCGGCCCTCCCCGGCTTCCCCCCGAAGCCCCAGGTGCGGGGCAAAGAGTATCAGTAACCCCCCGCTGACAGACCGGCTCCGCTGAGAGCGGCTCTCAGGGAAGGAGTTCGGCCCGTTTTGGGCGAATTGTGGGGTTGAAGCAGATCTGAAGGAGAACCATGAACCGCGTTCGAATCCGCACCGCCGCCGTCGCCGCCGCCGCGCTGGCCGCCGTCGCCTTCCTGCCGGCACCGGGCGCGCTGGCCAGCCGGAAGTCGTCCCGTCCCCGGGTCACCCCGCCGGTCCAGATCGGCGACAAGGACTTCTCGGTGTCACGGTTCTCGGCCGACTCGATCGTGGTCGACAACAAGTTCCTGCCCCTGGTGCCGGGCCAGCAGTACACGCTGACCGGCACGACCACCGGCGGCAAGCACGAGGTCGTCTTCACCGTGACCGACGTCACCAAATGGGTGAACCACGTCCGCACCGTCGTCATCTGGGACCGCGACTTCCAGGACGGCGCGCTGGCCGAGGAGGAGCTGGCCTTCATGGCCCAGGACGACCAGGGCAACGTCTGGAGCCTGGGTGAGTACCCCGAGGTCCACGAGGACGACGGCACCATCGACGCCCCCGACACCTGGCTGGCGGGCCACAACGGCGCCACCGCCGGCGTGCTGATGCGGGCCAACCCGAAGACCGGCACGTCGCGCTACACCCAGGGCCGGTCGCCCGACATCGAGTTCTTCGACGTCGCCAAGGTCTTCCGGACGGACCAGGACCACGTCTGCGTCCCGACCGGCTGCTACAACGACGTCCTCGTCGTCGACGAGTGGGCCCCGCTGGCCCAGCCCGAGGACGGTCACCAGTTCAAGTACCACGCTCCCGGCGTCGGCGTCGTGCAGATCGTGGGCAAGGGCGGCACCGAGCAGGAGACGCTCAACCTCACCAGGATCCACACGCTGACCGACAAGGAGATGTCGGCGGCCACCGCCCGGGTGCTCGTCCTCGACCGGCACGCCTACAAGCTGGCCCACGACGTCTACGCCAAGACGGCCTACGCCGCCCCGCGCTGACCGCCGTCACGCACCGGGCGGTGTCAGCCGAGGCCGGCCAGGTAGCGGTGCACCACCGCCGCGCACTCCCGGGCCTCGTTGATGGCCCACACGACCAGGGACTGGCCCCGGCGGGCGTCACCGCAGGCGAAGACCCCGGGCACCGACGTCTCGTAGGCCGGGGCCAGCAGGTTGCCGTGGCGGTCCTCGGCGGCGTCGAGCTGCTCCAGGAGGGCGTCGCGCTCGGGACGGGCGAAGCCGATGGCCACCAGCACCAGCTGGGCCGGTAGCACCTCGTCGGTGTCGGGCACCACCTCGAACGTCGGCGGGCCGGCGGAGCGGGCGATCTCCACGCCGGTGACCCGGCCGTCGTCGTCGCCGGTGAGGCCGAGGGTGATCACGTCGAAGCGTCGCACGCCGCCCTCGTCGAGGGCGTAGGTCGACGGCAGCCGCTTCGGCGCTTCGGGCCAGCCGGCGATCTCCCGGGCCCGGGTGCCGGCCGGCGGCGGGTAGCGGTCGAGCTGGGTGACGGAGCGGGCGCCCTCCCGGTGGGCGTTGGCGATGCAGTCGGCGGCGGTGTCGCCGCCGCCGATGACGACGACGTCCTTGCCGGCGGCCGTGATCTGGCCCTCGTAGCGTTCGAGCTTCCCCTCGGCGACGGCGATGACGCGGTTGCGGTCGTAGAGGTAGTCCATGGCCAGGTGGACGCCCTCGAGCTTGGCGCCGGGGACGTCGAGCTCCCGGTGGAGGCGCGACCCGACGGCCAGCACGACGGCGTCGAACTCGGCCCGCAGCTCCTCGGCGGTCACCGCCACGCCGACGTCGACGTTGCAGCGGAACTCCACGCCCTCGGCCTCCAGCACGGCGATGCGCCGGTCGACGAAGCGCTTCTCCAGCTTGAAGTCGGGAATGCCGAAGCGCAGCAGCCCGCCCGGCTCCTCGTCGCGCTCGAAGACCACCACCCGGTGGCCGGCCCGGTTGAGCTGGGCGGCGGCGGCCATGCCGGCCGGGCCCGACCCGATGACGGCCACCGACCGGCCGGTCATGTTGACCACCGGCCGGGGCTCGACCCAGCCCTCCTCGAAGGCCTTCTCGATGATCGACAGCTCGATCTGCTTGATCATCACCGGGTCGTCGTTGATCTCGAGCACGCAGGCCGACTCGCACGGCGCCGGGCAGGTGTAGCCGGTGAACTCCGGGAAGTTGTTGGTGTAGTCGAGGCGCTCGTAGGCCTCCCGCCACCGGCCCTGGTACACGAGGTCGTTCCACTCCGGGATGAGGTTCCCGAGCGGGCAGCCGTTGTGGCAGAAGGGGACGCCGCAACCCATGCAGCGCTGCGCCTGCCGCTCGACCTGCGGCTCGGGCAGCCGGGTGAACACCTCGTGGTAGTCGTGGACCCGCTCGGCGGGATCGCGGTGGGGGTCGCCCCGCACCGCCCGCCCGATCTTCAGAAAGCCGGAAGGGTCGGGCATCTACACCGCCACTTTGGCGCCGGCCAGCCGGGCCAGCGCCTGCTTGTAGTCCCGGGGCATCACCTTGACGAACGTCGGCGGCTGGTCGCTCCAGCGGGCCAGGAGCCGCTCGGCCACCGCCGAACCGGTCCGGGTGCGGTGCTCCTCGACCAGCGCCCGCACCTCGTCGAGGTCGGCGGCGGTCGGCTCCTCGAGATCGACCAGGTCGGTGTTGCACCGGCCGGCGAAGACGCCGGCCTCGTCGAGGACGTAGGCGATCCCGCCGCTCATCCCGGCGGCGAAGTTGCGGCCGGTCTCGCCGAGCACGACCACCCGGCCGCCGGTCATGTACTCGCAGCCGTGGTCGCCGACGCCCTCGACGACCGCGTGGGCGCCGGAGTTGCGGACGGCGAAGCGCTCGCCGGCCAGGCCGGAGAAGAAGGCCCGGCCCGACGTGGCGCCGTAGAGGACGGTGTTGCCGACGATGACGTTGTCCTCGGCCACGAACGTCGACCCCTCCGGGGGCCGCACGGTCAGCACGCCGCCCGACAGGCCCTTGCCGGCGTAGTCGTTGGCGTCGCCCCACAGCGTGAAGTCGATGCCCTTGGCCAGCCAGGCGCCGAAGCTCTGCCCGCCGGAGCCGTGCAACGTCACGGTGATCGTGCCCGGGGGCAGCCCGGCCTCGCCGTAGGCGCCGGCCACCGCCGACGACAGCAGCCCGCCCACCGTCCGGTTCCGGTTGCGGACGTCGAAGCTGAGCCGGACGGGCGCGCCGCGCTCCAGCGCCGGCCCGGCGGCGGCGATGATCTCGTGGTCGAGGGCGTCGTCGAGGACGGGCGGCGGGTCGCAGGTCTTGTGCCGGACGTGGCCGGGATCGGTCGAGGCCGGTTCGAGGACGGCCGACAGGTCGACGCCGGCCGCCTTCCAGTGGTTGACGGCGGTGTCGAACTCGAGGAGGTCGGCCCGGCCGACGAGGTCGTCGAAGCGGCGGATCCCGAGGCGGGCCATGATCTCCCGGGCCTCGTCGGCCACCAGGAAGAAGTAGTTGACGACGTGCTCGGGGGTGCCCTCGAAGCGGCGGCGCAGCTCCGGATCCTGGGTGGCGATCCCCACCGGGCAGGTGTTCAGGTGGCAGACCCGCATCATGATGCAGCCGGTGGCGATCAGCGGCGCAGTGGAGAAGCCCATCTCCTCGGCGCCGAGCAGGCCGGCGATCACCACGTCGCGGCCCGTCTTCATCTGCCCGTCGACCTGGACGGTGATGCGGGACCGGAGGTTGTTGCGGACCAGCGTCTGCTGGGTTTCGGCCAGGCCCAGCTCCCAGGGCAGCCCGGCCGACTGGATCGACGACAGCGGTGACGAACCCGTCCCGCCCTCGTGGCCGGCGATGACGACGTGGTCGGCGCCGGCCTTGGCCACGCCGGCCGCCACCGTGCCCACGCCGACCTCGGCCACCAGCTTCACCGAGACCGACGCCCTGGGGTTGGCGCAGCGCAGGTCGTAGATCAGCTGCTTGAGGTCCTCGATCGAGTAGATGTCGTGGTGGGGCGGCGGCGAGATCAGCTCCACGCCCGGCGTGGAGTACCGCAGCTGGGCGATGTAGTCGCTGACCTTGTGGCCGGGCAGCTGGCCGCCCTCGCCGGGCTTGGCCCCCTGGGCCACCTTGATCTGGAGCTGGTCGGCGTTGGCCAGGTACGAGGCCGTCACGCCGAAGCGGGCCGACGCCACCTGGCGGATGGCCGAGCGGCGCTGGTCGCCGTTGGGGTCGGGGACGAGGCGGCGGGGGTCCTCCCCGCCCTCGCCGGAGTTCGACCGGCCGCCGATGCGGTTCATGGCCACGGCCAGCGTCTCGTGGGCCTCGGGGGAGATCGACCCCAGGCTCATGGCCCCGGTGGCGAAGCGCTTGACGATCTCCGCCGCCGGCTCGACCTCGTCGAGGGGGATGGGCCCTTCCGGGCGATCCCTGAAGCGCAGCAGGCCCCGCAGCGTGGCCCGCCGGCCGTTGTCCTCGTTGGCCAGGCGGGCGAATTCGGCGTAGGCCGCCCGGGCGTCGTCGCCGAAGTCCTTGAACATGTTGCCGTCGTTGACGCTGCCGACGCTGCCGTCGCCGTTGGCCTCGTCGCCGCTGCCGTGGTGGCCCGGGTGGAGCCGCACCGCCCGCTGCAGCTGGGCCACGACGTCGGGGCTCCACTGGTGCACCTCGCCCATGCGCCGCCAGGCGTAGACGCCGCCGGGGGGCAGCACCGCCCCCGACGCCGCCGGGTAGGCCCGCCCGTGGCGCTCCATGGCCTCCCGGGCTAGGACGTCGAGGCCGACGCCGCCGATGCGCGACGCCGTGCCGTGGAAGTGCCGGTCGACGAGGGCGGGGTCGAGCCCGACCGCCTCGAAGATCTGGGCGCCGGTGTAGGACTGCACCGTCGAGATGCCCATCTTCGACAGCACCTTGAGCAGGCCCTTGCCGATGCCGGCCACCACGTTGGCCGACGCCTGCTGCAGCGTCATGTCCGGGCCCAGCTCGCCGGCCTCGATCATGGCCGGGAGCGACTCGAACAGCAGGTAGGGGTTGACGGCGCTGGCGCCGTAGCCGAGGAGGCAGGCGATGTGGTGCACCTCGCGGGGTTCGCCCGATTCGACCACGATGCCCGTCCGCAGCCGGGT